>Ga0105242_10002302_pt1 | contig 15065 bp, 9 predicted proteins | sample KBSM24metaG_FD_81521 | JGI IMG/M metagenome (GOLD analysis project Ga0105242, IMG submission 81521) | Miscanthus rhizosphere microbial communities from Kellogg Biological Station, Michigan, USA - KBS M2-4 metaG | ecosystem: Host-associated > Plants > Roots > Rhizosphere > Soil | place: Michigan... | reverse complement strand
GTGAGCTTCACGAAGTCCGTGAAGCTGCCGGTGAGCGTGGGGAGCCGGCTGATCATCGAGTCGCTGACCATCTTGCCGATGCCGGTCTTCGTGTTCGAGATGACGGCGCCCGTCGTCGAGACGACCTGAATCGCCTCGAGCTGCGCAGCCTGCGTGGTCATCACGAAGTCGACGCGCGCCGTCTGGCCGAGGTTGACGACGATCGCACTCTTCGTCTGCGGCGCGAGGCCGATGCGGCGCGCGCTGACCGAGTATGGGCCGCCGATCTCGAGGCCCTGAATGCGATACGAGCCGTTCGCGCGGGTGACGCCGGTCGTCTTGTAGCCCGTGTTGTTCTGAATGACGCTGATCTGAATTCCTTCGACTGGCGCGCCTTGCTCGTTGGTCACCGTGCCGGCGATGGCGCCGGTGGTGATGCCCTGGGCGGAGAGCGACGTCGCTCGGCCGGCGAGCACGGCGATTACCAGGGCGACCAGCGGTCTCCAAGCTGGAATCTTCATAACGGGGGGAGGTTCCTTCGTGGGAGTTTGACGCCGCAGAAGCGGCGGGGGGCTCTTGCGACGTTCGCGGTGGGCGTGGCGGGATACCGAGTCCCGCCCAAGAAACCGCGGAATTGCCGTTCGAGGTCACACGCTTCCCGACCTAACGGCAGAGGGGGAATGTACATGCGGTACAGGCCCTCCGCGAGCGTTCACAAAGAATGAAATTCTACGTTTCCGAAATGATACGATTGCTAAGAAACACGTGACTGAATCGAGGGACACGAGACGCTCGACACGTGACACGAGAGGGATTCGTGGGGCGCTCAAATTGTATCGAACGAAACGCATGGAGAGCGGGCGGGGCCGGGCTTGCGCGATTGACTTGGATGAAGTAAGCCGAATAAATTGAAAGGCTTGGGGCTAGGTAGCTCAGTTGGTAGAGCAGCGGACTGAAAATCCGCGTGTCGGCGGTTCGATTCCGTCCCTAGCCATTCCTGCGGCTCGTTGAAATCGTCCTTCCTGGTACAGCAAACGGCCGCCCTTGTGGGCGGCCGTTTGCGCAATGGCGCGCGCCGGCCAGTCTCAACGCGTCATGCCACGGCGACCGGCTTCGGATAAACCCAGCCGATTACCGTCACATAGACGAGCGCGAGCAGCGCGGATACCAGGAAGGCGACCTGGCTGTTCACTTTCAGGGCCGCGAGTGGACCGGCAAACGGTTGGCAAAGTCCCAGGAAGAAAAACGCACCGGTCGACCAGAGCGCGGGTATCTCACCGGTCTAGCGGCGTGGGATTCTACGCCATCAGCCTGCGAAAAGTCGCGTAGCAGGATTGGCGCTGGGGGCCGACAACTCATCTGAATGCACACATGGCCGCCCGTGGGTGGCCGTGTGTCGAGTATCGTGCCATCACGAGCGCCTCTCTATTCGGTCCGCAGCGCGACGATTGGATCGATGCGGGTCGCTCGGCGAGCGGGAATCATGCTCGCAGCCGTTGCCGCCAGCACGAGAAGCACGCCAACGCCGATGAACGTGATGGGGTCCGTCGGCGCGATGCCGTAGAGAAGCGACTGCATGAAGCGCGTCAACAGGAGCGCGCCGACGAGGCCGAGGGCAAGTCCCGCTCCGACCAGCAACAAGCCGCGCGACAAGACGAGACGCTGCACACCCTGGCTCGACGCACCGAGGGCGATGCGAATGCCCAGTTCGCGCGCGCGCTGCGTCACCGTGTATGACAGAAGTCCAAACACGCCGAGGATCGCAGTTATCAGCGCGACCCCGGCGAACACGCCGAGGAGCGTCGTCGACCATCGCGCCGGCGCAGTGGCGCTCGAGACAACTTCCGCCAGCGTCTGCACGTTCGTGATCGGCATCGTCGGATCGATCTCGCGCACGACGCGTCGCGCCGACGCGACAATCGGTGCGGAGCTTCCCGAATGCCGGATGACGATGGAATAGAATGGCCAGTTCCGCATCACGGCGATCGGGATGAACACGGTGGGGAGCGGATCATTTCCCAGTCCCGCGTCGCGCGTGTCGCCCACGACGCCGACGATCGGCGCGCTGTCGAAGAGGCGATTGTCGGGAGCGCCAAGATACACGGGTTTCCCGAGCGGGTTCTCATTGGGATAGTACTTCTTCACCAGCGCTTCGTTGACGATGATCGCCGGCGCCTCGCGGCGATCGTTCGCGTCGAACATGCGGCCGGCCTTGAGCGGAATGCCGACGGTCGCGAAGTACTCCGGCGTAATGACGCGATATCCCTCGCCCGATGGCTGCACATTGTCGGGGAGTGGGCGGTCGATGCGATTGAACCAGGCCCCGATACCGCGGCCGGAGATCGGAAGCATGCTGGTGATGGCGACGCTCTGAACACCGGGAATACCGCGAAGTCGCTCGATAAGCGCGGGAACGAAAGCGGGGTCGGGTTTGCGTTTCAGAATAGACAACGTTGCGACCTGGTCCGGCTTCACACCGGTGTCGACGCGCTCCATGAGCGCGAAACTGCGCAGTAACAGCCCGGCGCCCGTCAGCAGGATCATCGCCAACGCCACCTCGACGACGACGAGGGTGTTGCGCGTCCACTGATGTCGCGCGCTGCCCCGTGTCCCTTCGCGCAGACCATCGCTGAAGCGATCGCGCGTCAGATGCCACGCCGGCATGCAACCAAACAGCAGCCCGACGAACACCGAGACGCCGAGTGTGAACAGCAACACACGACTGTCGAGCGCAATTTCCTCGACCCGCGGGAGGTTGGTCGTTACCTGTCCGGCGAGCAACAGCTTGAGGAAGCCCTTTCCAATCGCGACCCCGACCCCGCCGCCGACGACGGCGAGCAGCACGCTCTCCGTGATGAGCTGGCGCGCGATTCGACCGGTTCCCGCGCCGAGCGCGCGGCGTACCGAGATCTCCCGCCGGCGCGCCGCGGCGCGCGCGACGAGCAGGTTGCCGATGTTCGCGCATGTAATGAGCAGCACGAAGGCCACGGCGCCCATGAGTACGAAGAGTCTGCTCTGCACGCCGCCGATGATCGTGTCGCGCAACGGCTGGACGACGATGCGATTTCCCTGATTGAATTTGGGCCAGTCGCGCGTGAGGCGATCCATCACGCCGTTCATCTCGAGTCGCGCGCGCTCGATGGTGGCTCCAGGGCGCAGACGTCCGACGACGCTCAGAAAGTACTGATCCCGATTGACGCGAAACGCGGCATCGAGCTGTCCGGGAAACCAGAGGTCGTTCGGCGCGGCGGGAAAGGTAAAACCGGCCGGCATGACGCCGACGATCGTGCGCGACACGCCGTTGATCGTGAACGCCTTTCCAACGACGTCCCGGTCTTCGCCGAACACGCGATGCCAGGCGTCGAAGCTGAGGACGAAGACTGGCGGCGCCCCCGGGTTCTCATCGGCCACCGTCAGCGTCCGGCCGAGGAGCGGGCGCACGCCGAGGACATCCATCAGGCCGCCGATGATTTGGGTGCCTACCAGCTGTTGCGGTTCGCCCCTGCCGGTCAGCGTGCGGCTATAGCCGGCGTCGTACGCGCCGAGATCCATCGTCTGCGACGACGTCTTCCAATCGAAGAAGCTGCCCGGCGACGTCGACCTGACCGACACCGTCGTCGCGGCTTTGGAATCTTCTCCGACCGCGAGAAGCCGATCCGGATCGTGGAGCTTCAACGGGGACAGCAACACGCTGTTGACGACGCTGAAGATCGCCGTGTTGGCGCCAATGCCGAGGGCGAGCGTTCCGACGGCTACGATCGTGAAGCCGAGCGAGCGACGCAGCGAGCGGACCGCGAAGGTCGCGTCTTGCACGAGCGAGTCGAACACGTTGTCCTCCAGTCGTGGCGCCACGCGACGCGCGCGGACCGTTCGATGCGTGCGACGTTCGCGAAACCCGATGCGAACGAGTCCCGGGATCTCTCCGATCAACGCGCGCCACGCCCCCACGCGACCGGACCGTGCCCGCGCCGCACGATCGAGGTCGGTGTACACGGCTACGAGCTCGTCGGCGAATGCGTCGTTGAAGCCAGTCGGCAGCAACAACCAGACGAGGGCGCGGTAGACGCGAACCGTCATCGAGGCGATGGGAGCAGGCGCTTGGCGCGCGCCATGGCGGCGAGCCGTTCGAGGCGAAGCGCTTCGTCGCGGGCGGCTTTGCGGCCCGACGGGGTGAGACGATAGTAGCGCCGCCGCGGGTCGTCGTCGCGCGAGCGGCTGCGGACTTCGTCGATCAATCCCTGGTCGAGCAGCCGTTTCACCGCGGCGTACAACGTGCTCGCGGTGAGTCGCACCTCGTCGTCGGTACGCTCGGCGACGTCCTGGATGATCGCGTAGCCGTGGAGATCCTGATCGACGAGCGAAAGCAGAATCTGGAAAACCTGTGTCGAAAGCGGCTGAGCGACCACGGACTTATCGGTCATGACAATGGGAATGCGGGACGCGGCTGTGCCGTCTGGCGATATACCGTCTAACGGTATAGTGTGTCAAAGGACAGGCCTCGGTCAAGAGCGTCGTGACGGGGCGGCCGGATGACCTGCGACTAGTTCGCCGCGCCGATCGCTTTCAGTGCCGCGCGAATGCGCTGGTCGAGGACGGGCGCTTCGGCCCGGCTGAACGTGGCCGTGAGATGGTCGTCGTCGCGGAAAACGATATTGCCGCGCTGAATCACCGAGCAGCGCGAGGTCGCGCAGACGCGATCGTTCATATCAATGAACGCGAGACGGCCGAGTCCGCGCGCCGCGTCGGTCTGCGCGGCGATGGCGGCCGACGAGAGCGACGAGGCGCGATCGTAGGTGCAAGCGCGGGCGAAGGGCGCGTTCGCCGCGCGTCGCGACAGGCAACTCGGTACGTCGAACGGTACCTCGGGCACGTCTCGCATGACGATCGTCGTGATGCCGGCGTTCGTCAGCGTCGAGTACGTCCGCCGCAAGCCGGCGCCCCACGTCCCAGGCGTGACGCGCCACGGCGAATCATCACCGTCGACAGCGACGTAGCCGTTGTACGTCGAAAGAATCACCCCGGCAGGCCGAGCGGCGACGATGCGACGAAGCGTAGCCCGACGCCAACTCGTGCACTCGTCGTACGTCCGCTTGAGGCGCGCATTCATGAGCGCGGGGACGTCGGCGACGGGACATCCGGGCTTGATCGCCGCCACGATCTTCCATCCCCTCGCCCGTCCAACGCGATCGACCGCCGGAAGCCAGTGTTCGGCGTGCGAGTCGCCCATAAGGAAGACGACCGTACGCGACGACCGGTCGCCGAACTCGCATGGTCCCGCGGCGTTCTCCGTGAGCGACCCCCAGCAATCGTGCCGCATTCCGTCTTCTCGTGCGAACGCGATGGCGCGCTGCGCCGGTGACGATGTGCGATGAGTGGCCAGCCCCATCGACATGAACGCGAGGAGGAGCATTGCGGCGCTCGCGCCCAAACCGATCGCCATCGCGATGTGCGGCTGTTCGCGATAGCGCTTCGATTCACGGAACGGAGTCTCGACGAACTTGTGCGTCAGCACGGCGAGGGCGAGCGCGAACAGCGACCAGCCGAGGCGTCCGAACGTACCGATGTTCCAGTCGAGGACGGCGCCAAGCCCGACCAGCGGCCAGTGCCAGAGGTACCAGGAATACGACAGGCGGCCGAACCAGCGGAGCGGACCGTTGGACAGGACGCGCGTGACGAGGCTCGACGGCGCCCAGGGTCCCGCGACGAGAAGCGCGGCGGTGCCGAGCGCGGGGAGCGTCGCGGCAATACCGGGATACGACGTTGCCTCACTGTACGACAGCGCCGAAAGGAGAATCACGCCAAGTCCGACGCCTTGGAGGAGGCCGGCGGTTCGGTCGGAGAGCTCGCGGTCGGACATTGCGATCGCCGCGACGCCCCCGATCGCGAACTCCCACACGCGTGTCGGCATTCCGAAGAAGGCCCATGGCTGCGACGTGGACGTGATCAGCAGCGACGCGACGAACGAGATGAGACCAGCGAGCACCATTATCGCGACGAGGCGCTTGTTCGTCTGCTTCTCTTCCTGATCGCCCGTCCATAGCCGCGCCACACCAAGGAAGAGGAGCGGCCAGACGATGTAGAACTGCTCCTCGACGGCGAGCGACCAGGTATGTAGAAACGGATTCTCCGCCGATGCGTGATAGTTGATCGCGTTGCGGGCAAACAGGACGTTGCCGTAATGCAGAGCGACGGCACGCGCGTCCGAGGCGATCGGACGCTGGTCGATCGGAGCGTAGAAGAAGAGCGCGATGGCGAGCGTGGCAAGGAGCACCACGATGAGCGCCGGCAACAGCCGTTGGGCGCGACGGGCGTAGAACGTGGTCAGATCGACGTCGCCCGAGGCGGCGAGCTCGCGCGCGAGGAGGCCCGAGATCAAATAGCCGGAGAGGACGAAGAAGACGTCCACGCCGATGAAGCCGCCGGCCATCCACCACACCCTGGCGTGGAACGCGACGACGAACAGAATCGCGATCCCACGCAGGCCTTCGATGTCGGCTCGAAACGACGAGCGTTCAGGGATGGGGGCCATTCCTTGTGGTACGGAACTCGGCCCCGTGAAGTTACCGACCGGTGCCTATTGGTACTGGATGTACATCGGCCGCGGGTTCAGGGCGAGCACCTCGGCGGGCGCCATCATCCGGCTGCCGTTCTTCTTGTCGTTGCGGTAGAAAAGCTTAAAGCCGGTGAACTGAACGGGATATTGATAGACGTACCGGCGGTACGACTCGCGTTTCAGGGACGGCGGACCCCAGCCGTCCATGTTGACGACGATCTGCACACGCGGGTCGAGCTTGATGCGCTTGTAACCGGACAGCATGTCCCGGGTGAACCGGTGGACGACGAGCACTTTGGGCGGGATGTGCTCCTTCTCGACCAGGTCGGCGAGGAGCGACGACGCGTAATTGACGTCTTCGGCGTCAAAGTTTCCGATGCGCGTTCCGGGCACGTGGCCGTGCTTCATCGAGAATTCGGGGTCGATGCCGAGGTGGACGTCCGGACGCTTGAGGAAGGGCGCGAGACGTGGCAGCTCTTCCTGGAGCGTGCCCTGACCGACCTGCACGTCGAGAAACAGCAACGCGCCCTTGGATTTGGCCCAACCGTAAACCCGCTCGATGAGCGCGCTGTCCATGCGCATCCGGTATTTGCCCGCCGTTCCCGGTGAACCCTGGGCAACAACCGCGATGAGGTGCAGCGCGGGCTGCACGGGCGTGGCGGAATCCGCCCTGCTCCAGGCGGCGACTTCGCGATCGAGCTTGGCGAGCATCTCGTCAGGAGGCACCTCGCCGAGGATTCCCATTTTCTTGGAGAGCGGATTCCCATAGAAGGCGACAATCCGCTTAGTCGGGAGGACCGCTCCCGGGAGCGGATCGGGTCCGCCGACGGGCCAGGTGGGCGGAGGCGCCTCGGCCCTTGGTTGTTTCGCGGCCTTGGTTGCCTTCGTTGCCGTCTTTCGCGGTGTGCCCTGGGACTTCACCGAGCTCGACTTGGGGCGCGCCGAATTCTGCGCCGATCCGCCGGACGGATGGCCGGCGAGCCCAGCCAGCGCCATAATCATCGCCACGATCCGGCCGCCGCGTCGAAGAGCGGGGCGGGGCGTTCTAGAGCTCATTCGGGGTTTGGTGGGTTTCACGTCAAACGACATAAGCATGGGCTGGTCACAAAACTACGATCCACTGCACGGCCCGCTTTCGACGTTCGCCGCGGCGCTGCCACTGGTTGTCTTACTTGGACTCCTCGCGCTGCGACGAGTTCCCGCCTATATGGCGGCGCTCGCCGGCTTGGCGACGGCATTGGCGGTTGCGGTTGGAATCATCGGTATGCCGGGCCCGATGGCGGGGCGCGCCGCGCTCCTCGGTGCTGCGTACGGGCTCCTGCCGATCGGTTGGATCGTGCTCAACGTGATTTTCCTCTACAGACTCACAGAGGAGCGAGGCGTGTTCATCACACTGCAGCGCGCGATCACGGGAATCACGACGGATCGCCGACTCCAGCTGCTGCTGATCGCGTTTTGCTTCGGCGCTTTCTTCGAGGGCGCAGCCGGTTTCGGGACGCCTGTAGCCGTGACGGGCGCGATGCTGATCGGGCTCGGGTTTCCGCCGCTCGAGGCATCAGCACTGTCGTTGATCGCGAATACGGCGCCGGTGGCCTTCGGTGCACTCGGCACGCCGATCATCGCACTTCAAGGAGTGACGGGTCTCGACCTCAATCACTTGAGCGCGATGATCGGGCGACAGCTGCCGGTGTTTTCGCTGATCGTCCCGTTTTGGCTGATCGCCGCATACTCGGGCCTAAAGGGAGTACGAGAGCTGTGGGCGCCGTTGTTGGTGGCGGGAGTGACGTTCGCGATACCGCAGTATCTTGTTTCGAACTTCCACGGGCCGTGGCTCGTGGACATCATCGCGTCGGCCTGCTCGATGGGCTGCCTGGCGTGGTTCCTCGTTCGTACGCGCGGGCGGGCCGCGGCGCGAGGTGCCGCCCCACTCCCCGCCGAGCCGCATACGGAGATCGACGTGCCCGCGCGCGCGGCGCCGTCGCTTCGAACGGCGCTCATGCCGTGGATCGTTCTCGTGGTGATCGTGTTCGCGTGGGGAACGCCTCAGGTGAAGGCATTCTTGAATCACCTATCGGCGCCGAGCTTCCCGATGCCGGGCTTGGACAAGCTGGTGTCGCGTGTGCCGCCGGTCGTCGCGACACCGACGCCCGAAGGCGCGGTGTTCAGCTTCAACTGGTTGTCGGCGACGGGCACGGCGATTCTGCTCGCGGCGATCGTCACCGGATTCCTGCTCCGCTATTCCGTCCTGGATCTGGTGAAGCGATACCTCACGACGCTGCGCGTTGTGTGGCGGTCGCTGCTCACGATCGCCGCGATGCTCGCGCTCGGGTACACGAGCCGGTATTCGGGTGAAGACGCGATACTCGGTTTGGCCTTCGCGCACACCGGCGTGGCGTATCCGTTCTTTGCGGCGATGCTCGGTTGGTTGGGGGTAGCGCTGACGGGGAGCGATACCTCTTCGAATGTGCTATTCGGCAGCCTGCAGAAGATCACGGCGACGCGGCTCGGGCTCGACCCGGTGCTGATGGCGGCCGCGAACAGCTCGGGTGGCGTGATGGGCAAGATGATCGACGCACAGAGTATCTGTGTCGCGAGTACGGCGACGGGTTGGACGGGGCACGAATGGAGGATTCTCCGATTCGTGTTCTTTCATAGTCTGGCGCTGGCGTCGCTCGTTGGAGTGCTCGTGCTGCTCCAACAGTACGTGTTCACGGGGATGCTCATTCGTTGATGGGCGATGGGCGATGGACGTCGCGTGTCCCCTCCGTGTAAGGAATTGGCGAGCACACGCAGACAAACTGTTCGCCGCGTCCCAAAAGCGGACAGTCGAGCGCGTCGCAAGAATCTGGGATTTCGGCGCAAGTAACTTCCGGCCAATTGCTTCCGTAGTAACCAGGGCAGGCACGGTCCTTCCTTAAGGGACGGCAAACCCTCTCGGGGAATGAAGTGTCTGATGGTTTGAGTAGGTCGTTCGAGTCCTGGTTCTTCGGAAGTGTGTCATGAGCGCGTTGTCTGTCTTTGTCGATCGTTACGCGGATACCCTGGAGCTGCCCACCGTTGGCGCGATGCCGCTGGTGTCGGCGAACTGGGAGCGCGAGCAGGTCGTAGAGCATTTGGGGGCGCAGTTTCAGATCGTGCGCGAGCTGGGCCGCGGCGGGATGGGCGTCGTCTTTCTGGCGCGCGACATCGCATTGCACCGGCTGGTCGCGCTCAAGGTCCTGCGCTACGAGTTCACCGCGTCGGACGAGCACCGTGAACGCTTCCGTCGCGAAGCGCGCATGACCGCGCGACTCAGCCATCCGAACATCGTGCCGGTGCACAGCTTCGGCGAAGTGGACGACCTCGTCTACATCGTCATGAAGTACGTGCATGGCGAGTCATTGGCGACGCGACTACGGCGTGAGGGTGCGCTGCCGGCGGAAGAGACGCGTCGGATTCTGCGCGACCTCGCGATGGCCCTCGATTCGGCCCACCGCGACGGCGTCATCCATCGCGATCTCAAAGCGGAGAACATCCTGCTCGAACGCGACAGCGGTCGGGCGATGCTGACGGATTTCGGTGTGGCGTTGCTGCGTTCGCTCGATCCGGTTCGCGCCGACGCATCGCGCGCGTTCGGAACTCCGCACTACATGTCGCCCGAGCAAGCGGCTGGTGAGCTCGACATCGACGGGCGAAGCGACATCTATTCGGCGGGCGTGCTTGGATATTACATGCTGTCCGGCCGGCTGCCGTTCGACGCGCCGACCTTCGAGTCGCTCGCGGCGCGGCACATCGCCGAGGCCCACGTGCCGGTCGTCGAACTCGCGCCGAATACGCCGGCGACGTTGTGCGACACGATCGAACGCGCGATGAACAAGGATCGGAACGAGCGCTGGCGTTCAGGCCGTGACATGGCGGCGGAGCTCGAGTCGACGGCGCCGCCGAAACGCCGATGGTTTCGGCGCGCGGCGCGGGTTTCGGTGATGCGAAGCCGGATCGCGGCGGAGCTCGCCCTGATTGCGGGCGTGATGCGGGCCGTGTTCAAATGGACGATGATTTGATTTCGGTGGGGACGGGATGATGGGGGTGGGGCGGGCCCGGCGACAACGCCGGGCCTTTTTTTCGCTCTAGTTCCATCTCGGCTGGCGCGCGGCATAGCCCGGGGGGGTATTAGGTTTCCTCCCATGAGCGAGCACGAGACGATCACGATTCCGGTGAGCGGCATGACCTGCGCCGCGTGTCAGTCGCGCGTGCAGCGGGCGTTGACGAAAGCGCCGGGCGTGGATTCCGCGTCGGTCAACCTCATGACGAACTCGGCGACGGTCGAATACGACGCCGACGTCACGACGCCGGAGAGTCTCGTCGATCAGATTCGCGCGACGGGATACGGCGCCGAACTGCCGAGCGCGGAACGGAGCGCGGTGGAAAGCCAGCTTGCGCTCGACGACGAGCGTGAGCGCGAGTTCGCGACGCTGCGCAACCGGGCGATCATCGCCTTCGTCATCGGCGCGTTGACGATGCTGGCGCCATTCGTGTTCGGCGTTCCCATGATGCTGATGACCGAGAACGCACCGGCGTCGTGGTGGATCCTGCTCGCGGCGACGGCCGCGGTGATGGGCTGGGCGGGGCGCGACTTCTACACCCACGCGTGGACCGCGGCGCGCCATGGCTCGGCGAACATGAACACCCTGGTCGCGGTCGGGACGAGTGCGGCCTTTCTCTTTTCGCTTGTCGCGACCGCGGCGCCCGGCGCCCTGGTGCACGCCGGCGTCACGCCGCAGGTCTACTACGAAGCGGTTACGCTGATCATCGCGTTCGTGCTCGCCGGCCGCGCGCTGGAGGCGCGTGCGAAGCGGCAAACGTCGCGGGCCATTCGCCAGTTGATCGATTTGCAGCCGGCTCGAGCCCGATTGGTTCGCGGCGATGACGAGATCGACGTCGACGTGCAGACTGTTCGCGCGGGTGACGTCGTGGCTGTCAGGCCCGGAGAACGCATCCCCGTGGACGGCGAAGTCCTGTCTGGGGAAAGCGCCGTCGACGAATCGATGCTCACCGGCGAGTCGATGCCGGTGACAAAGCGCGTCGGCGACCGGGTGTTCGGCGGAACGGTAAATCGGACCGGGGCATTCCGGGCTCGCGCCACGACGCTCGGCGAAGGGAGCGCGCTGGCGCGGATCGTTCGGTTGATGCGCGAGGCTCAGGCGTCGCGCGCCCCGATACAGAATTTGGCCGATCGCGTGAGCGCGGTGTTCGTGCCGACGGTGATGGCGATTGCGCTCGTCACCTTCGTCGCGTGGCTCGTGATCGGCGGTCAGACGCATCTGGGACAGGCAATCGCGGCGGCGGTATCGGTGTTGATCATCGCCTGTCCGTGCGCGATGGGACTCGCGGTTCCGACGGCTGTCATGGTCGCGACGGGGAAAGGCGCCGAGCTCGGCCTGCTCATCAAGGGCGGCGAGGCGCTGGAGCGTGCAGGGCGGGTCGACACGGTGATTCTCGACAAGACGGGCACCGTGACGACCGGCCGGCCCGTTGTCACGGATGTCGTGCCGGTCGCGGGTGTTGATGAAACAACGCTCATCTCGGTCGCCGCGACGGCGGAGCGTTCGTCCGAGCACCCGATCGCGCAAGCGATCGTTCGGCGCGCAACGGAGGCGGGAATTGTCTTGCCGAACGTCGACGGGTTCTTGTCCGCAACGGGGCGCGGTGTCCGAGCGGTGATCGACGGCGACGAGGTGCTCATCGGGTCGGAGCGCCTGCAACGCGAGTCGGAGGTGGACTCGACGGCCATGGATGAACCGGCGCGTCGGTTGGCGGGAGAGGGGAAGACCGTCGTCTACGTATCTCGGGGCAATCGGCTGCTCGGCGTGATCGCCGTGGCGGACGCCATACGCGACAGCTCACTGGACGCCGTACGCCGGATGCGCGAAGCGGGCGTCGACGTCGTAATGCTGACGGGCGACAACGCGTCGACGGCTGCGTCGATCGCGCGTCAGGCAGGCATCGCCAGCGTCCAGGCGAATCTGCTTCCTGAAGCGAAGACGGAAGAGGTCGCGCTTCGACAGCGGGAAGGAAAAATCGTCGCGATGGTTGGCGACGGGATCAACGACGCGCCGGCGCTCGCTCAAGCGGATGTCGGGATCGCGATGGGGACCGGAACCGACATCGCGATCGAAGCGGGGGACATGACGCTGATGCGCGCGGACCTCGGTGGCGTCGCCGACGCGATGGCATTGTCGAAGCGAACAATGCGAACGATGCGTGAGAATCTGTTCTGGGCGTTCATCTACAACGTGGTTGGGATTCCGCTCGCCGCCGGCGCGCTCTATCCGCGCTTTGGAATCCTGCTCAATCCGGTGATCGCCAGCGCGGCAATGGCTCTGAGCTCGGTGAGCGTGGTGACGAACAGTTTGCGTCTTCGAGGGTGGAGGCCATGAAGCAAGCACGCAACCGGGCCGAGTGCGCGTGCGCGACGCACGAATCGACCGGACGGAAGGCGATCGACGTCGATCCGGACATCAAGGAACGCAACCTCAAGCGCCTGCGCCGCATCGAAGGACAGGTCCGTGGACTACAGAAGATGATCGAGGACGATCGCTACTGCGCGGACGTGATGACGCAGATCGGTTCCGTGCACGAGGCGCTGCGCGCCGTGGGGCAGGAACTCATGCGAAATCACCTCCGCCACTGTGCGACCTCGGCAATAAAGGGAGGCAGCAACGACGCGGAGGCGATGTACGACGAGCTGATCGACATGATGTACCGGCACGCCAGATAAGCTCGGTTCCTCGGCGCGGCGCGGGACGCACGATTGTTGCCGGGGTGAGCATTCCCATGGGAAAAATCGCCATAGTCCTCGTGCTGGCGATGGCGGCGTCGCGCGGAGTCGCCGCTCAAGCGAGGGCGTTCGTGCCGCCGGATTCTCCGATTTACGGTGACATCGATCGCCTATCAGCGGCGGGACTGATCGACACAATCGTCATCGGAACTCGACCGTACACGGAACGCGAGATCGTCCGGCTCCTGTCCGAAGCGAAACGGAATCTCAATCGACGCGCTGGCGAGACGGAATGGGCGTCGCGCGCGATTGCCGCCGGGCTTCGTCGATACGACAACCGCCCGGCCCAGGCCGGTGTGCAGTCAGTGAGCGTCGAGCTGACGGTCCTCGACTCTCCCTATCGACCAATCCCGGGCGATGAGAACGGAAGCATCGACGCGACGATCAATCCCCTCGCGAGTTATCGCGTCGGCCGTCCGCTCGAAAAGGGAACTACGACGACAGTCGAATCTCTGATGGACGCATCGATCGGGCGTTTCTTCGCCGCCTCGTTGCAGCCGGGTGCCGCGATGGGCACGCCGCGAAAGAGTACGAGTGGTGCAACGTTTCGTCTGCAGAGCGGGAACGTGTTGGGCGCGTTCGGCAACTTGGTGATCGATGCGGGGAGAGGATACGTGGCGTTCGGCCAATCGTACCCATCGGGCCTCCTGTTGTCCGGCAACGCGCCGCCGCTCGACATGATCCGCATTTCGACAGAACGCCCCGCCGCGCTTCCGTGGCTGTTTCGGCTGCTCGGTCCGATGTACGGCACGCTGTTCGTGGCGGATCTGGGGACGTCGCATCAGGTCCATCCACACGCGAAGCTGGCAGGGTACCATCTGTCGATGCTCCCGCATCCCAACGTGGAAATTGGCGCCGAGGTGATTGACGAGACGGGTGGCGACGGGTCGCCTCCCGGAACGTTCACCGATCGCGTCATCGATCTTTTTCCGGTCTTCGACCTGCCGCTGTTGGAGATGTTGTATCGCGGATACGGCAACCTTCGATTCTCGAACAAGCTCGTCGGCGTGGATTCGCGGATCCGGGTACCCTCGGTCGCGGGAATGGAGCTCTACACCGAGATCGCGTTGGACGACGCAGACATCCGCCGGTTGCGCAGCACGCTGCTGGAGGACGGCGGCATCATCGGCGGCGTGGCCTGGAGCTGCTTGATCGAATGCGGCCGAGTGGTGGCGCGGTTCGAGTACCATCAAACCGGCATCCGCTACTACACACACACCGATTTCTCCAGCGGCGTGCAGCAACAGGGAGATCTCCTTGGAGACCCGCTCGGCCCGCGCGGGCTCGGAGGCTATGCGACGCTCGACGCCGAGGCGGGACGGTTCGGACGACTGAAAGTGTCGGTCGCGCATGAGGTGCGAAGCGGAAACCTCTATCGTTCGGCGGCGACGGATTCCACGCTGTCGGATTTTCATTTCGAGCAGATTCTTCATCGTCCGGGCGAGCATCGGACGCGCGTGGGCACGGAATGGCGTACGGGTGGCGTAGACTCCCGCTGGAGCGGAGCGATCGGGTTCGGCGTCGAGCTGGTTACGAATGCAGACTTCGTCGCGGATCGCCGTCGGCTAAACAGCATGGCGCGAGTATCGACCGAGTGGCGCCCCTGAAAGCGTTATGACGACAGCACCTGCTCGAAGATCGCCAGCGTTTCGGTTGCAGACCGATCCCAGCTGAAGGCGCGTGCGCGCTCGCGGCCGCGGGCGCTAAGATCCTGTC
>Ga0105242_10002301_pt1 | contig 15072 bp, 12 predicted proteins | sample KBSM24metaG_FD_81521 | JGI IMG/M metagenome (GOLD analysis project Ga0105242, IMG submission 81521) | Miscanthus rhizosphere microbial communities from Kellogg Biological Station, Michigan, USA - KBS M2-4 metaG | ecosystem: Host-associated > Plants > Roots > Rhizosphere > Soil | place... | reverse complement strand
GTCACCGCCGGCAACATGGAAGAAATGTACCGGCGCGCGGCGTTCGCCAAGGAACTGGGCTCGGTCATCGTCATGGTCGACCTGGTCGTCGGCTACACCGGCATCCAGTCGCTGTCGAACTGGTGTCGCGACAACGACATGATCCTGCACCTGCATCGCGCCGGCCACGGCACCTACACGCGGCAGAAGAACCATGGCGTCAGCTTCCGCGTGATCGCGAAGTGGATGCGCCTGACCGGCGTCGATCACATCCACGCCGGCACCGCAGTCGGCAAGCTCGAAGGCGATCCGCCGACCGTGCAGGGTTACTACAACGTCTGCCGCGATTCGCACACCCAGGTCGATCTGCTGCGCGGCAACTACTTCGAGCAGGACTGGGGCGCGCTGCGCAAGGTCATGCCGGTCGCCTCCGGCGGGATTCACGCGGGGCAGATGCATCAGCTGCTGGATCTGTTCGGCGACGACGTCGTGCTGCAGTTCGGCGGCGGCACGATCGGCCATCCGCAGGGCATCCAGGCCGGTGCGACGGCGAACCGCGTCGCGCTCGAAGCGATGGTGCTCGCGCGCAACGAGGGCCGCGATATCGCGAACGAAGGTCTCGACATCTTGAGGGACGCCGCAAAGTGGTGCACGCCGCTGAAGGCCGCGCTCGATACCTGGGGCGAGATCACGTTCAACTACACCTCGACCGACACATCGGACTTCGTGCCGACGGCGACCGCAAGTTGAAAAACCATTTTTTGGACGCGGATTTCGCGGATGAACGCGGATAAGAGCGGATTGAAAATCAGGAATAGGGAGCGACAGAAAATTGAGAACAGAGAGCGACGGAACTATCAACCAAGAAATTCGTAATTCGCTTTTTATCCGCTTTTATCCGCGTAATCCGCGTCCAAAATTTGCTCTTGATCAGGAGACACGACATGCGCATCACCCAAGGCACGTTTTCATTCCTGCCCGATCTGACCGACAAGCAGATCAGCGCGCAGCTCAAGTACGCGCTCGGCAAAGGCTGGGCGATCGGCATCGAGTACACCGACGATCCGCACCCGCGCAACACGTTCTGGGAAATGTTCGGCAACCCGATGTTCGACCTGCGCGATCCGGCCGGGATTCTCAAGGAGATCAACGACTGCCGCGCGACGTTTCCGAATCACTACATCCGAGTCACGGCGTTCGACTCGACGCACCAGGTCGAATCGGTCGTGCTCAGCTTCATCGTCAATCGGCCGAAGCAGGAACCAGGCTTCCGCCTGATTCGCACCGAAGAACCGGGCCGCACGATCCGTTACTCGATCGAGAGCTACGCGGTGAGCAGAAATCCGGAGGGTCAACGCTACTCATGAGCTGTCTGTCTTGAACCCCTCTCGCTCCGGGAGAGGGGCAGGGGTGAGGGTCGGGAATCGTATCGACGGTGACAAATGCCCCGACCCTCATCCGATGGGCAGGAGTCCAAGTGCCTCGGAGGCCATGGACGGCCGGGAGAGGCCGGCGCTTCGCGCCACCTTCTCCCGGAGGGAGAAGGGAAATGCAGAAGCAACGCGACAAGAAGAACCTCATCTCAACCAATTTGCCAAACAGTCAATACCCCAGCACCACGAGCCAATCACGAGCAACAATGAATGCCGCCACCAACATCACGCCCACCGAACTCGCCGCGAACCATGGCGACCGCGATCTCGCGGCGTTGTATCGCGAGAGCGGCATCGCCGAGGTGTTCGAGCAGCTCGATCGCGAGCTGATCGGCCTCGCGCCGGTGAAGTCGCGCATCCGCGAGATTGCCGCCCTGCTGCTCGTCGACAAGGCGCGCAACGCGGTCGGTTTGAACGCCGGTGCGCCAAGCCTGCACATGTGCTTCACCGGCAATCCGGGCACCGGCAAGACGACGGTTGCGATGCGCATGGCCGACATCCTGCACCGCCTCGGCTACACGCGCGGCAATCACCTGATCGCGGTCACGCGCGACGATCTCGTCGGCCAGTACATCGGCCACACCGCGCCGAAGACGAAAGAGGTGCTGAAGAAAGCGATGGGCGGCGTGTTGTTCATCGACGAAGCGTATTACCTGTACCGGCCCGAGAACGAGCGCGACTACGGGCAGGAGTCGATCGAGATCCTGTTGCAGGTCATGGAGAACCAGCGCGACGACATCGTCGTGATCCTGGCCGGCTACAAGAACCGCATGGACACGTTTTTCCGTAGCAATCCAGGCATGGCCTCGCGCATCGCCCATCACATCGATTTTCCGGACTACACGCCCGACGAATTGCTGCAGATCGCCGAGCTGATAGCGGCACGCATGGACTATCGCTTCGACGAAGCGAGCGTTGCCGCGATGCGCGAATACATCGCGCTGCGCGTCGAGCAGCCGAATTTCGCCAATGCGCGCTCGATCCGCAACGCGCTCGACCGTGTCCGATTGCGCCATGCAAGCCGGTTGTTCGCGGATGCGAGCAACAACGCCTCGCCCGAAAAAGACCAGTTGATGCGGATCGCACCCGAGGACATCCGCGCCAGCCGTGTGTTTCGCGGTGGGTTGGATGGGGACGCAAAGTGATGAGAAACGCCGTTTCCGTCTTGTCAATTTTTGCTCGTCATTCCGGCGAAAGCCGGAATGACGAGCTAGAGCGAAGACATCAGAACGGCATCATCGGAGACACCACCATGTTGACCCGTCGCACAACGCTGTCGAAGTTCCTGATCGAGCAACTCAAGAGTTCGCCGGACGGCGCCGCACTTGCCGCCTTGCTCGTCGACGTCGCCGCGGCGATCAAGGCGATCAGTGCGGTCGCGGCCAAGGGCGCGCTCGACGGCAACACCGGATCGCTCGAGACGCACAACGTGCAGGGCGAAATCCAGAAGCCGCTCGACGTGCTGACCAACGAGATCATCCTGCGCCACTGCGACTGGGGCGGCCTCGTTGCCGGCATGGCATCCGAGGAAATGGAAAAGCCGTTCGAGATTCCGGCCGAGTACGCGCGCGGACGTTACCTGCTGCTGTTCGATCCGCTCGACGGCTCGGCGAACATCGACCTCAACGTCGCGGTCGGCACGATCTTTTCGGTGCTCGTGCACGGGCGTGATGAGCCGCCGGCAGATGCCGACTATCTGCAGCCCGGCAACAAGCAGGTCGCCGCGGGCTACGCGATCTACGGGCCCTCGACGATCCTCGTTTTGACCGTCGGCCAAGGCACGCACGGCTTCACGCTCGACAAGGAAATCGGCAACTTCATCCTGACCCATCCGAACCTGCGCGTGCCGGAGGAGACCGATCAGTTCGCGATCAACACCTCGAACGAACGCTTCTGGGAACCGCCGATGCTGCGCTACGTCGCCGAGTGCAAGGCAGGCAAGACCGGTCCGCGCGGCCGCGACTTCAACATGCGCTGGATCGCCTCGATGGTTGCCGATGTGCATCGCATCCTGATCCGCGGCGGCGTGTTCTCCTACCCGCGCGACAACAAGGCGCCGAACAAGGGCGGCCGTCTGCGCCTGATGTACGAGGCCAATCCGATGGCGATGCTGATCGAACAGGCCGGCGGCCTGGCTTCGACCGGACGCCACCGGATTCTCGACAAGCAGCCCGAGCAGCTGCATCAGCGCGTGCCGGTGATTCTCGGCTCGAAGTGCGAGGTCGAGCGCATCGAGCAGTACCACCGTGAGTTCGACAGCGGCGAAGACCAGCCGTTCGTCTCGCCGCTGTTCAACGAGCGCTCGCTGTTCCGTCCCGAGGCACGCGCGTGAAACGCCGGACATTCGCCTCTGTGCGGTTCTGCATCTGCGCAAACGTGTTCGCGCAGTCGCGCATCCATTTCGACGCGCGCGTCGGTCCTGCGCTTTCTGCAGCGCTCGTCGACCAGGTGCAGACATGCCGCGAGCCGGCGAATGCGGACGCGGCCGATGCCGACGACGTGCGCCTTCCGGCGCTGAGCGCCGGCGTACAAGTCACGGTTCATTAGAGGTTGCCACCCATGTCGACCAAGCACCCCGTCATCGCGATTACCGGCTCATCCGGAGCGGGCACGACCACGGTCATGTCGAGTTTCGTCAACATCTTCCGGCGCGAATCGCTCAAGGCGCATCTGGTCGAGGGCGATGCGTTCCACCGCTACAACCGCCTCGAGATGCGCCAGCAGATGAAGGATGCCGAGGCGCGCGGCGATCGCAACTACAGCCACTTCGGCCCGGAGGCGAACCTGTTCAAGGAACTCGAAGACCTGTTCCGCAGCTACGGTGAAACCGGCACCGGGCGCACGCGCAAGTATCTGCACGACGCCGGTGAAGCCGCGCCGTACAAGCAGGAGCCGGGCACGTTCACCGCATGGGAAGACGTCCCGCACGGCACGGACCTGCTGTTCTACGAAGGACTGCACGGTGCGGTCGTCGACGGCGACATCGACATCGCCCGCCATGCGGACCTGCGCGTCGGCGTCGTGCCGATCATCAACCTGGAATGGATCCAGAAGCTGCATCGCGACCAGCGCACGCGCGGCTACAGCCAGGAGGCCGTCACCGATACGATCCTGCGCCGCATGCCCGACTACGTCGGCCACATCTGCCCGCAGTTCTCGCGCACGCACGTGAACTTCCAGCGCGTGCCGACAGTGGACACGTCGAACCCGTTCATCGCTCGCTACATCCCGACGCCGGACGAAAGCTTCCTCGTCATCCGTTTCGCCAACCCGAAGGGCATCGACTTTTCCTACCTGCTCAGCATGCTGCACGATTCGTTCATGAGCCGGCCGAACACGATCGTCGCGCCGGGCGGCAAGATGGGCCTGGCGATGGAACTGATCTTCACGCCGATGATCCTGCAACTGCTCGACCGCAAGCGCCGCGCGCTCGCGGCGTGAGCTGCAGACGGATCAGGATCAGAAGACGAACCGCGAAGGCACGAAGGACACGAAAAAAGCCTCTATGGAAAATAACAGACTCTGCAACGCAGAACGCAGCCGGGTAGAGGATGGACTGCCTTTGAGTTCGTTTGCTCTTCTTCGTGATCTTCGTGCCTTCGTGGTCATCTTTTGACCTCTTGATCTCTTGATTTTTTCTCAAGTACTTCGTCTGAGACAGCCAACACATGAACGCCGAAATACGATTGACCCAAACCCCGGAACGCGATCTGACCAACGCGATCCGCTTCCTCGCCGCCGATGCGGTGCAGGCGGCGAACTCGGGACACCCGGGTGCGCCGCTGGGCATGGCCGAGATCGCCTGGGTGCTGTGGACGCGGCACCTGAAGCACAACCCGGCCAACCCGGCCTGGACCGATCGCGACCGCTTCGTGCTCTCGAACGGTCATGGTTCGATGCTGCTTTATGCACTTTTATACCTGAGCGGCTACGACCTGCCGCTGGCCGAGCTCGAGCGCTTCCGCCAGCTGCACAGCCGGACGCCCGGCCATCCCGAGTTCGGCGTGACCCCCGGCGTCGAAACGACGACCGGTCCACTCGGTCAGGGCCTGGCCAACGGCGTCGGCATGGCGCTGGCCGAAGCGCTGCTTGCGCGCGAGTTCAATCGCCCGGGCCATCGCATCGTCGATCACCACACCTACGTGTTCCTCGGCGACGGCTGCCTGATGGAAGGGATCAGCCATGAAGCCGCCTCGCTCGCCGGAACGCTGGGTTTGGGCAAGCTGATCTGCTGCTACGACGACAACGGCATTTCCATCGACGGCAAGGTCAGGCACTGGTTCGCCGACGACACGCCGCAGCGCTTCGAGGCCTACGGTTGGCATGTCGTGCGCGACATCGACGGTCATGATCCGGCGGCCATCGATCAGGCGCTGGCGGAGGCACACAGCGTAGGGGACAGGCCGAGTATGCTTTGCTGCAAGACCGTGATCGGCAAGGGCAGCCCGAACAAAGCGGGTGGGCACGATGTGCACGGTGCGCCGCTCGGCGGCGACGAAATAACGGCGATGCGTTCGGTGCTAGGCTGGTCACATGCGCCGTTCGAGATACCGCATGAAGTTCTGGAAAACTGGAATGCACGGGCCGAAGGCGCGCGCCGCGAAGCGGCGTGGCAGCAGCGTTTCGCTGCTTACGCCAAGGCATATCCGGAGCTGGCCGCCGAATACCAGCGGCGCACGACCGGCCTTTTGCCGGCCGACTTCGCCGCGTTCGCGCGCAGCGCGCTGACGAGCGTGCAGGAGTCGATGCCGAACATCGCCACGCGCAAGGCCTCGCAGAATGCGCTCGACCTGCTCGCGCCGAAATTGCCCGAATTGCTCGGCGGCTCGGCCGACCTGACCGGTTCCAACCTGACCAACTTCAAGAACTCGATCGCCTTGCGCCGCGGCGAGAGCGGCCTCGCCTTCGGCAACCACATCAACTACGGCGTGCGCGAATTCGGCATGAGCGCGGCGATGAACGGCATCGCCCTGCATGGCGGCTACATTCCGTACGGCGGCACGTTCCTGACATTCTCCGACTACAGCCGCAACGCGATCCGCATGGCCGCGCTGATGCGCCAGCGCACGATCTTCGTGCTGACCCACGATTCGATCGGTCTCGGTGAGGATGGGCCGACGCACCAGCCGGTCGAACACGTCGCCAGCCTGCGCCTGATTCCGAACCTGCGCGTGCTGCGCCCGTGTGACGCGGCGGAAACCTTCGCCGCATGGGCGGCCGCGATCGAACGCAAGGATGGACCAAGCTGCCTGATCCTGTCGCGCCAGAACCTGCCGCCGCAGCCGCGCACACCCGAACAACTTGGCATGATCGCGCTCGGCGGCTACGTACTCGCCGATCCCGGAAACGGAAGGCCCGATGCGATCGCGATCGCGACCGGATCGGAAGTCGCGCTGGCGATGCAGGCGCGCAAGCAGCTCGCGGCCGAAGGCATCGGCTTGCGCGTCGTCTCGATGCCGTGCCTGGAAGTGTTCGACGCGCAGCGCGCCGACTACCGCGAATACATATTGCCGCGCGGCGTGCCGCGGATCGCGATCGAAGCCGGCGTCAGCGCACCGTGGCATCGCCTCGTCGGCGAGCGCGGACGCGTCATTGGCATCGACCGCTTCGGCGAATCCGCGCCGGCGACCCAGTTGTTCGAACTGTTCGGCTTCAGCGCTGCCAACGTCGCGAACCAGGTGCGCGAACTGCTCGCCACGCCCGACGAGGCACCTGCGTGACCGGCAACCGGTTTCGCGCCGTGCTGTTCGACATGGACGGCACGCTCGTCGACACGCTGCCGGACATTGCTGCCGCGGTCAACGGTGCGCTGGTCGAACTCGGCTTGCATGCGCTCGATCCGGCGCGAATCGCCACGTTGATCGGCAACGGCCCGCGCGTGCTGTCACGCCGCGCACTCGAAGCGCAGCAGACGCTGACCACTGCGGAACGCGACCGTCTGGTCGAGCCGCTGCTGGCCGGATACGCGCGCAACTACGCGACACAGGCCGGCACGCTCGGCCGCGTTTTCCCGGGAACGATCGAGGGCCTGCAGGAACTGTCCACGCGGGGACTCAAGCTCGGCGTCGTGACCAACGCATTGCAACACCTGGCGGAAACCGTGCTCACTCGATTCGAGCTCGCGCCGTACCTGCAGCTCATTCTCGGCGGCGATCGCGTGGCGCAACCCAAGCCGCATCCTGAGCCGCTCTGGAAAGCCTGCGATCATTTCGGCGTCGACCCGCAGCAGGCGCTGATGGTCGGCGACTCGGTCAACGACGTTGCCGCCGCGCGTGCCGCAGGTTGCGCGATCGTCTGCGTGCCGCACGGATACGATCAGGGCCAGCCGGTCGGCGCACTCGGCTGCGACGTGCTCGACTCACTCGAGGCACTCCCGGCATGGATCGCGGCCGAAGAGCGGCGCACGCATGTCGCGGCGAACTGACTTCATCCAACCCGATCTCATCCAACTGATCTCATCCAAGGAGCGACGTCCATGGCCTTCATCAGTCTGCGCCAACTGCTCGACCACGCCGCCGAAAACGGCTACGGCGTGCCGGCATTCAACGTCAACAACCTCGAACAGATCCACGCCATCATGCAGGCCGCGCAGGAGACCGACAGCCCGGTGATCCTGCAGGCCTCGGCCGGCGCGCGCAAATACGCCGGCGAGGCGTATCTGCGCCACATGGTGCTCGCCGCCGTGGAAGCCAATCCCGAAATTCCGCTCGTGCTGCATCAGGATCACTGCGCCTCGCCGGCCGTGTGCCAGGCGTCGATGCGCTCGGGCTTCACCTCGGTGATGATGGACGGCTCGCTGCTCGAGGATCAGAAGACGCCGGCGAGCTACGACTACAACGTCGACAACACGAAGTTCGTGACACGCATGGCGCATGCGATCGGCGTGTCGGTCGAGGGCGAACTCGGCTGCCTGGGTTCGCTCGAAACCGGCATGGCCGGCGAGGAGGACGGCGTCGGCGCGGCAGGCCATCTCGACCATTCGATGCTGCTGACCGATCCGGACCAGGCGCGCGATTTCGTCGACGCCACCCAGGTCGACGCGCTGGCGATCGCGATCGGCACCTCGCACGGCGCGTACAAGTTCACGCGCAGGCCGACCGGCGACATCCTCGCCATCGACCGCATCCGCGCGATCCACGACAAGGTGCCGAACACGCATCTGGTCATGCACGGATCGAGTTCCGTGCCGCAGGAATGGCTCGCGATCATTCGCGAATTCGGCGGCGACATCAAGGAAACCTACGGCGTGCCGGTCGAGGAAATCCAGCGCGGTATCAGCAGCGGCGTGCGCAAGGTCAACATCGACACGGACATTCGTCTGGCCATGACCGGTGCGATGCGCAAGACTTTCGCGCAAGACCGCAGCGAGTTCGATCCGCGCAAGGCGCTCAAGGCGGCAACTGCCGCGGCGAAGGACATCTGCAAGGCGCGCTTCATTGCGTTCGGTTGCGCCGGCCACGCATCGAAGATCAAACCGATCGCACTCGAGAGGATGGTCGCGCGCTATCACTGAAGATGAAGTCGTGCGGCGAGTGGTTTTCCTTCTCGGAAGCGCCGGCCTCTCTCGGCCATCCATGGCCTCCGAGGCACCTGGCGCCTGCCCGGCGGATGAGGGTCAGGGTATCAATCGACGTCGATACGGTTCCGACCCTCGCCCCCAACCCTTTCCCGGCCGGAGAGGGGCTAAAGCGAAGCCCTATCTCAATTCCTTGGAACAGCGTCACGTTCGTTGACCGATCATCTCGTGGACTCGGACCGCGTCTTGGATGACACTGGGACGACATACAGTCGGAATCGTACCAATGCAGCAAAGCCCGGGTCTTCCCATTCAGCGCCTGCGAGATTCCCTGGCGCACGCGTATACGATCGACCGTGAGCTTGGACGCGGAGGCATGGCCTCGGTGTTCCTGGCTCAGGACCGCAAGCACGATCGCTGGGTCGCGATCAAGGTCCTGCATCCCGAACTTGCCGCCTCCATGGGCCCGGACCGCTTTCTCCAGGAGATCACGCTGGCAGCGCGGCTCAACCATCCGCACATCCTGCCGTTGTTCGATTCTGGCAACGCAGATGGGTTGCTGTACTACGTCATGCCCTACGTCGAAGGGGAGTCGTTGCGCGAACGCCTCGACCGCGAGCAGCAGCTCCCGGTCGATGAAACCATCCGGCATGGGCGCGCGATCGCATCGGCGCTGGACTACGCCAACCGCCAGGGCATCATCCACCGCGACATAAAGCCCGAGAACGTGATGCTGTACGAAGGCGAGGCGATGGTGATGGACTTCGGTATCGCCAAGGCCTTGAGCACAGCCGACTCCGAATCCTCGATCACCCAGGCCGGCATGATGGTCGGCACGCCGGCCTATGTCAGCCCCGAGCAGGCGTCGGGGGAACACAACCTCGACGGCCGGAGCGACCAGTACAGCCTGGCCTGCATGCTGTACGAAATGCTGAGCGGGGAGCGGCCGTTCGCGGCGCCGACCACCCAGGCGATGCTGACCAAGCGGCTTACCGAAACTCCCAAGCCGCTGCGCGCCGCTCGGGCCGCGGTGCCCGAGAGTATCGAGCGCGCCATCGCCAAGGGCATGGCCACCAATCCGTCGGCACGGTTCGCGACCACCGGTCAGTTCGGGCAGGCACTGGCATCGGGCAGCCTGAGTACGCCAAGCGACACCGCCGCGTTGCCGCAAGCGGTGGTGTCCGCGGCCAAGTCGGTCGCGGTGCTGCCCTTCGCGAACATGAGCGCCGATGTGGAGAACGAGTATTTCACCGACGGCATGGCCGAGGAAATCATCAACGCGCTCTCGAAGATCCAGGCGCTCAGGGTCGCATCGCGCACTTCTTCGTTCGCCTTCAAGGGCAAGAACGAGGACATCGGCGAGATCGGAAGGAAGCTCAAGGTGTCGACCGTGCTCGAGGGCAGCGTGCGCAAGATGGGCAACCGGCTTCGCATTACGGCGCAGTTGGTCAACGTCGCCGACGGCTATCACCTGTGGTCGGAGCGCTATGACCGGGAGATGGAGGACGTCTTCGCGATCCAGGACGATATCTCGCAGGCGATCGTCAAGGCGCTCAGGGTGATCCTGAGCGAAGGCGAGAAACAGCAGATCGAGAAGGCGCGCGCGGTGAACGTCGAGGCCTACGACTTCTACCTGCGCGGCATGCAGTTCTTCCACCAGCATCGGAGGAAGAGCCTCGACTACGCCCGGCAGATGTTCAACAAGGCGATCGAGATCGACCCGGGCTACGCCCGTGCCCACGCGGGTGTCGCCTACTGCCACTCGCTGCTGTACACCTACTTCGACGCGCGCGAGTTCAACCTGCGCCAGGCCGACATCTCCAGCGGTAAAGCGCTGCAACTCGAGCCTGACCTCGCGGAGGCCCACGTGGCGCGGGGACTCGCGGTCTCGCTGAGCAAGCGCTTCGACGAGGCCGAGCAGGAATTCGAGCAGGCGATGCAGCTCGATCCCAAGCTGTACGAGGCCGCCTACTGGTTCGCGCGCGCCCGCCTGGCACAGGGCAGGTACGAAGAAGCGGTGAAGCTGTTCGAGCGGGCAGCGTCGCTGCGTCCGGACGACTACCTGACCCATATGTTCCTGGGCCAGGCCTTCAAATCGCTCGGCAGGTCCGGCGAGGCGGAAGCCGGGTACCGGAAATCGGTGAAGCTCGGCGAGCAGCACCTGGAGTTGAATCCGGATGACGCGCGCGCGTGGATTGTGGGCGCGGGGGCCTCCGCGAACATCCAGGACGCCGAACGCTCCGCGCAGTACGCCGCGCGCGCGATGGCGGTCGACCCCGAAGATCCGATGCTCCTCTATAACGTGGCATGTACCTACGGAGTTCTCGGAAAAGTCGACGAGTGTTTGAACGCTCTGGAGCAGGCGGTGAGCAAAGGCTGGGGCGACAAGGCCTGGCTCGAGCACGACAGCGACCTGGACTCGATCCGCGCGCATCCCAAGTACCTGGCCATCGTGCAGGCAATGTAGTTGGCGGTGGAGGAAGAGAGACCGCGATCTCAAGCGCAGGTTTCCCGGTGGGAGAGGGCTGAAGCAGCAACTTTGCTCCTGACTATGATTAAGACATGCTGCGCGCGCTGATCTTCGACGTCGATGGCACGTTGGCCGACACGGAGCGCGACGGCCACCGCGTCGCGTTCAATCGCGCGTTCGCCGATGCCGGTCTCGACTGGCACTGGAATGTGCTCCGCTACGGCGAACTGCTGCGCGTGGCCGGCGGTCGCGAGCGCATCGCGCACTTCATCGAAAGCGGCGCGCCGGAAATACCGCAAGGCGAGCGCGACGCGCTCGCGCGCCAGCTCCACGCGCACAAGACTAACCACTACCTGCGCATGATCGATGAAGGCGCGGTCCACCTGCGCCCCGGCGTCGCACGTCTCCTGTCCGAGGCGCACGACGCCGGACTGACGCTGGCGATTGCGACGACGACGTCGCGCGCAAACGTCGTCGCGCTGCTTGAGCACGCCTTGCCACGTGGAGCACTCGGCTGGTTCACCGTGATCGGCGCCGCCGAAGATGCGCCGCGCAAGAAACCTGATCCGCAAGTGTACGCAATCGTGCTCGAACGGCTGGCGCTGTCGCCAGACGAATGCCTGGCATTCGAGGACTCGGAAGCCGGCCTGCGTTCAGCGCTGGCGGCCGGCCTGCGCGCGATCGTTACGGTGAACGACTACACGCAGGATCAGGATTTCGGTGGCGCCTTGAGCGTGATCAGCGATCTCGGCGAGCCCGAAAAGTCGAGCCGCGTTCTGCGCGGGCTGCCCTTGCGCGGCAGTCTCGTCAATGTGGAACAATTGCACGAGTGGCACTTAAGTTCGACGAGGTGAATTCATGGCAACGACAGCACCGCCCGGCGAGATTGGATCGACAGCAGCGGATTTCGCGCTGCCGGCGACGGATGGACGGCCCTACACGCTGGCCGGCGTCCGAGGTCCGAACGGCGTGCTCGTCGCCTTCATCTGCAACCACTGCCCGTACGTACGCGCGATCCGCTCGCGTCTGGTTCTCGATGCACGCGAGCTGCAGGCGCTCGGCGTCGGCGTCGTCGCGATCAACAGCAACGACGCCGCCACGTATCCGGACGATTCGTTCGTCAATATGCGCCGCATTGCCGCCGAATGGCAGTTGCCGTTTCCTTATCTCTACGACGAATCGCAACAGGTTGCGCGTGCATATGGCGCAGTCTGCACGCCGGACTTCTTCGGTTACGACGCGCAACTGAAGCTGCGCTATCGCGGCCGCCTAGACAGTTCCGGCAAGGCAGAAACAGACGGCGCAACGCGCGAGTTGTTCGACGCGATGAAAGCGATCGCCGTCGGCGGCGTCGCGCCGGCGATCCAGAATCCGAGCATTGGCTGCTCGATCAAGTGGAAGGTCTGACCCGATCTCGTCAATGCGTCTCGACGGGTTGCGTGGCGGTCAGCAGCATCGGCCGGCAGAACGGCACCATGACCAGCGCGGCGGCGAAAACCCACGCCATCACCCTGAACACGTCGTTGAACGACAGTGTCAATGCCTGACGCGCGACGAAGCGGGCGAGTTCGCCCTGCGCGACGAGCAGCCCATGCGCCGCATCGGCGCTGCCCTGGCCGATTCGCGCGGCGAGCATCGCGATCGCGTCCGGCGCGACGCGGCCGGCTTCGCCGAGGCTCTCGCCGAAGCGCGCGACGTCGATGCGGGCATAATCCTGCAGCCAGGTCGTGACAACCGCGATGCCGATTGCGCCGCCGAGATTGCGCATCAGGTTGAACAGGCCCGAGGCATAGCGCAACTCGGCCTGTGCGAAACCGGAGAGCGCCAGCGTCACGCTCGGCACGATGCACAGCATGATCGCAAAGCCGCGCAGTGCCTGCGGTAGCGCGAGTGCCCAAAAGCCCCATTCGGGCGTGAGGAAAGACGTCGCCCACAGGCTCGCGGCGAAAAGGCTCAAGCCGGCCGTGATCATCCAGCGCGGATCGACGCGCTGCGACAGGCGCGCCGCGACGACGACGGAGAGGATCTGCGCGATGCCGGTGATGAACACGGTCGTACCGATCTGAAGGCTGTTGTAGTCGCGCACGCGGCCGAGGAACAGCGGAATCAGATAAGTCGACGAATACAGGCCAAAGCCGATAACGAGATTGAAGATGCAGGCGAAGATGAAAGTCGGGTTGCGGAACGGCGTCAGCCTGACGACCGGGCCGTTCGAGTTGAATGAGCGCTCGAGGAACAGCATGAAGCCGACGAACGAGATCCACGCCGCGGTCATGACGCCGGGATCGCCGAACCAGTCGTAGCGCGGTCCTTCCTCGAGCACATATTCCAGGCCACCGAGAAATGCCGCCATCGCGGCCAGGTGCGCATAGTCGATGCGCTTCAACATCGCCAGCATCGGCCGATCGACGCGGATCAGCGCAACCGACAACAGCGTTACCGCGATGCCCGGGGCGATGTTGACGTAGAAGATCGAGCGCCAGCCGAACGCATCGGTCAGCCAGCCGCCGACCGTGGGGCCCAGCGTCGGCGCGAGCACCGAGATCATGCCGAGAATGGCGGGGATCATCGCGCGCTGCGGCCCGGAGAACAGCGCGAAGCCGGTCGCGAAGACCGTCGGAATCATTGCACCGCCGACGAAGCCCTGGATCACGCGGAACGCTATCATCGAGTCGATGTCCCAGGCGGCACCGCACAGCGCGCTGGCGATCGTGAACAAGCCGGCCGACAACGCGAACAGCCAGCGTGTCGACAGCGCCTGCGCGAGAAACGCCGAAAACGGAATCATGACCAATTCGGCCATCAGGTAACCGGTCTGCACCCAGCTGATCTCGTCCGGTCCGGCGGACAGGCCGGCCTGCACGTCGTTGAGCGAGGCAGCGACGATCTGGATGTCGATCAACGCCATGAACTGGCCGAACGCCATGACCGCGAAGATCAGGTACTTGCGCGCGTTCGGCAGGTCCGCGGGCGCGACGAGCACCGGCGCGGCGCGCGCCGGCGGAGTATTCGAATCGAGCTGCATGACGGCGCTCATGGATGCCTCTTGCAATCATCGGATGCTGATAGTATTATACAGATCATATAAAGAGGTGCAAGACCATGCGCTACGACGCCGAACACAAGCAGCGAACTCATCAGAAGGTCTTGAAGGCCGCGGCGAAGACGATCCGCGCCAAAGGGCCCGATCGCGTCGCCGTGGCCGAAGTCATGGCTCAGGTCGGCCTGACCCATGGCGGTTTCTACGCACACTTCGCTTCGAAAGACGACCTCGTCGCCGCCGCAATCGGCCAGATGTTCGCCGAATCGGGCGCGCGCCTCGAATACGAGACCGCAAACCGCAGCCCGCGCGCTGCGCTGGCCGGGTACATCGATTTCTACCTGTCGCGCGAACACCGCGACGCGCGCCGCAGCGGTTGCCCGCTCGCGGCACTCTCCTCGGATATGCCGCGCCTGAACACCAAGGTGCGCAATCAGTTTGCCGATGGCCGGCAGCGCCTGGTGCGGGCACTCGGCGGATTGCTCGAGCAAACGGGCAACCGCCACGCCGACGCGGACGCCAATTCCATGTTCGCCGAACTGCTCGGCGCGTTGTCGCTCGCGCGCATGGAACCCGACGGCGCGCTGTCCGATGCGGTCCTCGATGACTCGAAGCGGTCGATCAAGCGCCGCCT
>Ga0105242_10002298_pt1 | contig 15099 bp, 13 predicted proteins | sample KBSM24metaG_FD_81521 | JGI IMG/M metagenome (GOLD analysis project Ga0105242, IMG submission 81521) | Miscanthus rhizosphere microbial communities from Kellogg Biological Station, Michigan, USA - KBS M2-4 metaG | ecosystem: Host-associated > Plants > Roots > Rhizosphere > Soil | place... | reverse complement strand
TGCGAGGTACTGCTGGAGGCGGAGACCGCCGCGAACACGGGGCTCGAGGGCTATACGGTGCTGGATGTGGACGGCATCGGCCGGCAGTGTGACCTGGGCCTGGTGGTGGGTGGCGACGGCACCATGCTGGGCGTGGGCCGCAGGCTGGCCAGCTACGGCACGCCGCTGATCGGCATCAACCAGGGGCGGCTGGGCTTCATCACCGATATTCCGCTCGAAGGCTTCGAGGCGACGCTCACGCCGATGCTGGAAGGCGATTACGAAGAAGACACGCGCCCGCTGATGCATGCACGCGTGATGCGCGGTGGCGAATGCGTGTTCGAGGCCCTGGCCCTCAACGACGTGGTGGTCAACCGCGGATCGACATCGGGCATGGTGGAGCTGCGCGTGGAGGTGGACGGGCACTTCGTTGCCAACCAGCGCGCGGACGGGCTCATCATCGCCTCGCCCACCGGCTCCACGGCGTATTCGCTGTCGGCCGGCGGGCCGATGCTGCACCCCTCCATTCCCGGCTGGGTGCTGGTGCCCATCGCGCCGCACACGCTGTCCAACCGGCCGATCGTGCTGTCCGATACGACCGAGGTGGCGGTGGAAGTCGTGGGCGGCCGAGACATCAGCGCCAATTTCGACATGCAGTCGCTCGCCTCGCTGCTGCATGGCGACCGCATCCTGGTGCGCCGGTCCGAGCACCGCGTGCGCTTCCTGCATCCCCGCGGATGGAATTACTTTGCGACCCTGCGCAAGAAGCTGCGCTGGAACGAAGGGGGCTCCTGAGCATGGCACTCAAGCGGATCGCGCTGCGCGATTTCGTCATCGTCGACAGCCTGGAACTGGACCTGCAGACCGGCTTCACGGTGCTGACCGGCGAGTCCGGCGCCGGCAAGTCCATCCTGATCGACGCGCTGCAGTTGCTGCTGGGCGGCCGCGCCGACACCGGCGTGATCCGCGAAGGCGCGGAGCGCACCGACATGGCCGCCGAATTCGATGCTCCGGCCACGCTGGAGGCCTGGCTCGAAGAGGCCGGCATTCCGGGCGACGACAGCCTGCTGCTGCGCCGCACCATCGACTTGCAGGGCCGCAGCCGGGCCTGGATCAACGGCGTGCCCGTCACCGCCACGCAGATGCGGGCCGCGGGCGGGCATCTGCTGGACATCCACGGCCAGCACGCCTGGCAGAGCCTGACCCGGCAGGACGCCGTGCGCGGCCTGCTCGATGCCTACGCCGGCGCCCAGCCTGGGCCGCTCGCCGCGCTCTGGGCCACCTGGCGCGATGCGCGCAAGGCCCTCGCCCAGGCCCGCAGCGCGCAGGACACGCTGCAGCAGGAACGCGAGCGCCTGCAGTGGCAGATCGGCGAGGTGGGCAAGCTGGCCCCGGGCCACGACGAGTGGGATGAGCTGAACGCGCAGCACACGCGCCTGTCGAACGCGCAGGCGCTGCTCGACAGCGCACAGGGCGCCCTGTCGGCACTGGAAGAAGAAGACAGCGGCGCCCTCTCGCGGCTGTCCCAGGCCCAGCATCTGCTGCAGGACTACGAACAGATGGACGAGGCGTTCCGGTCGATGAACGAGGTGCTCACCTCGTGCCTGGCGCAGGCCAGCGACGTGGCGCACTCGCTGCAGAGTTACCTGCGCCATACCGAACTGGACCCCGATCGCCTGCAGGAACTCGATGCGCGCCTGTCGCAATGGATGTCGCTCGCACGGCGCTACAAGCGCACGCCGGCCGAACTGCCCGCCCTGCTGCAGGGCTGGACGGACGATCTGAAGCGGCTCGACGACGCCGCCGACCTGGCCGCACTGGAAGCGGCCGAGCAGGCCGCCGCCGGCGCCTATGCCAAGGCCGCACGCACGCTGTCGCAGCGCCGCGCCAAGGCGGCCCCCAAGCTGGCACAGGCCATCACCCAGGCCATGCAGGGCCTGGGCATGACGGGCGGCCGCTTCGAGGTGGCGGTGGAGCCCGCGCCCGAACCCGGCCCGCATGGCACCGACGCCATCAGCTTCCTGGTCAGCAGCCACCCGGGCATGACGCCCAAGCCCATTGGCAAGGTGGCGTCGGGCGGCGAACTCTCGCGCATCTCGCTGGCCATTTCGGTCACCACCAGCGAGCTGGGCGAAGCGCCGACGCTGATCTTCGACGAGGTGGATTCCGGCGTGGGCGGTGCCGTGGCCGAGACGGTGGGCCGGCTGATGCAGCAGCTCGGCCGCGACCGGCAGGTGCTGGCCGTGACCCATCTGCCGCAGGTGGCCGCCTGCGCCGATCATCATCTGGTGGTGGCCAAGCACAAGCGCGCCGGCAGCACCACCAGTTCCGTCCAGCCCGCAGCCGAAGATGCCCGCGTGAAGGAACTGGCGCGTATGCTGGGTGGCGAACGCCTGTCGGCCACCACGCTGGCGCACGCGCGTGAAATGCTGGACGGCGCGCAGCAGCCCCCCGCAGCAAGGCATTGACGGACGCACCATGGCACTCGACATCGTTTTCATCACCGGCATGTCCGGCTCCGGCAAGTCGGTCGCGCTGCATGCGCTGGAAGACGCGGGCTACTACTGCGTGGACAACCTGCCCCCCGAACTGCTGGCCGCCTTCGTCGCGCTGGAGCATGCGCACCACGGCCACCGCCTGGCCATCGCCATGGACGTGCGCAGCATGACCGCCCTGCCCCAGGTGCCCGAGCAGCTCGAGCGCCTGCGCGCGCAGGGCATGCGGGTGCAGGCGCTGTTCCTCGACTCCACGACCGACACCCTGGTGCGGCGCTTTTCCGAAACGCGCCGCCGCCACCCGCTGTCGAAGGACGATCTGCACGAAGGCCAGCGCGGGCTGGTGCAGACCATCGAGCTGGAGCGCGAGCTGCTGGCCGAGCTGCGCGAGCACTCGCACGTCATCGACACCAGCGCTATCCGCGCCTCGCAGCTGCAAAGCTACGTCAAGAGCCTGATGAGCACCCCACCGGGGCAGCTGACCCTGGTGTTCCAGTCGTTCGCCTTCAAGCGCGGCGTGCCGGTGGATGCCGACTACGTCTTCGACGTGCGCATGCTGCCCAACCCGCACTACGAGCCCCCGCTGCGCGATCTGACGGGCAAGGACCAGCCCGTGATCGACTACCTGCAGCTGCAGCCCGAGGTGGAGGTCATGCGTACGCACATCGGCGGCTTCCTGCAGCACTGGCTGCCGGCGCTGGCGCAGAACCACCGCAGCTACGTGACGGTGGCCGTGGGCTGCACGGGCGGGCAGCACCGTTCGGTCTATCTGGTGGAAACGCTGGCCCGGCAGTTCAGCCAGGACTGGACGACGCTGCGCCGGCACCGCGAGCTGGACGGGCGCTGAACGCGGGCACAGGCGCATTCGCTATCAAAAATATAGCTTATAGCGCAAGTGCCAAGCGGGCTCTGGGCATATTCCGCCATGCACCGAAGGCGGGAGTCGCAAGCCCGTCGCCTCCGCCCTAGCCCGTCATCCACCCCGCTGACCACGCGCGGCGGCGACCATCAAGCCGGCGGCAAGGCCTCCAGCATCTTGCGGATGGGCGCAGGCAGGCCCAGCGCCTGCCACTGCGCGCGGTCGAACCAGCCGCGGCCCGTACCTTCGCCTTCGCCCGCGATACGGCCGCTCAAGTCTTCCTGAGCCACGAGCACCGGATGCAGATGCAGGTCGCGGTGCGTGAGCACATGCAGCGACGCCGGCAGGTCGTGCAGGGCGCGGTCATCGTCGGTGCAGGCGCCCACGGCGCCGGAGAGTGCCGCGCGATCGTCGAATGCCGGCGGGCAGTAGAGCCCCGCCCAGATGCCCGCCTGCGGACGCCGCTCCAGCCAGAGCCGGCCGCCCGCATCGCGCAGCAGCAGCAGCCACCAGGCCTGGGAACTGCGGCTCAGCTTGCGGGTGCGCACCGGGTAATCCTCGGGGTTGCCGTCCGCGCGCGCCACGCAGGCCGCACTCAGCGGGCAGACGATGCAGGCCGGCTTGCGCGGCGAACAGATGCTGGCTCCCAGGTCCATCAGGCCCTGCGTGTAGCGCGGCATGCTGGTGGCCAGGTTCTGTGTAGGCAGCAGCGCCTCCGCCTGCGCCCAGAGCTGGCGCTCGTTCTTCGCCACGGCCAGGTCGGCATCGAAGCCCAGCACCCGCGTGAGCACGCGCCGCACGTTGGCATCGAGGATGGGCGCCCGCACGCCGAAGCAGAACGATGCGATCGCCCCCGCCGTCGATCGGCCGATGCCCGGCAGCGCGGACAGCTCGTCCACCGTGCGCGGGAAGGCGCCGCCATGCCGCTCCATCACCTGCTTGGCGCAGGCGTGCAGGTTGCGGGCCCGGCTGTAGTAACCCAGGCCCGCCCAGAGCGCGAGCACGTCGTCCTGCGGAGCTTCGGCCAGCGCCCGCACATCGGGAAAGCGCGCCAGGAAGCGCGCGTAGTAATCGAGCACGGTGGCGACCTGGGTCTGCTGCAGCATCACTTCGGACAGCCAGACGCGGTAGGGATCTCTCGTGTTCTGCCAGGGCAGATGGTTGCGGCCATGGCTGGCCTGCCACCCGACGACCAGGGTGGCGATGTCTTCGTTCTGAACGCTCATGCGGGAAAGGTTTCTATGGGAGTGGCGCTGGCGCCCGCCCCGGGACGGGGCAGGTCCAGCAGCTGCTGCGTGAGGCCCTGCAGCCGGGCATGCATCTCGGTGAGCCGCTGTTCGGCCAGCTCGATTTCGGCGATGCGCTCGACCAGCCCGCTGGCGGCATGGCGGATGCGGTCCACCGCCTCGATGCGCCGCGCGAAGCTGCGCTTGCGCTCGCGCAACTGGGCATCGAGCTGGGCCGTGGCCGACTTGCTCCACAGCTCCAGTTCGTTGGCTGCGGCCTCGAACACGGCACGCAGCCGCGTGCCCAGCGCCCGCACCAGGCGCTGGGTGAATTCCGGCTGCGCCAGGCGCAAGGTGTTGCTCACGCCCAGGTATTGCAGGTGGCGGTCCTCGATCTGCTGCAGCTCCTGCACCAGGGACGCCAGCGACGGCGGCGTGGGCGCCTGCAGCGAGAAGCCGTATTCGGCATTGAGCTGGCGGAAGGTGCCGCCCAGCATGGCGTGGATCTCGCTGCCGGAACCCTGGGCGCTGCCCAACAGCTTGCGCAAGCGGCTGAAGGTGTCGATGTAGATCTTGCGTGCGCCCAGCTTGAGGCCGCGCGCCTGCAGGGCCTCTTCGAGCGCGGCCATTTCCGTCTTCAGCGACCGCGCGCCGAGCTGCTGGAAGATGTCGCGCAGCAGGCGCAGATGCACGGTACGCACGGCCTGGATGCGGGCGGCGCTGGCGTCGAACTCACGCTGCTCCTGCTCGATGCGGCCGCGCATGTTGTCGATCACCTGGGCGTTCTTGCCGCGCAGGCTCCGCAGCTCCAGCATCTGTTCGTCCAGATCGCGCCGGCGGATGTGGATGGTGCGCTCGGCCTCGGCGCGCAGCTGGGCCACGCCCGAAGCCACCGTCGCACGCAGGATGGCCTGGCGGCGGCCCATGATGCCCTGGGCCAGCGCCTCTTCGAGCTGCGGCAGGCCACTCATCGCCAGCAAGCCATGGTCGTGCCGCATCTTGCCCAGCAGCCCCTTCTGCGCCGACACCGGCAGCACCTGCGCGAGGGGCATGCCCAGCATCTCGGCGGCGCTGCGGCACTGGCGGTCCAGCTGCGCCTGCACCTGGGCGGGGGTGTTGATCGTGTCCCACAGGGTGTCGATCTTGTTGAGCACCACCAGTCGCGCGTCGGCGGCCTGGCCGGCAGGCGCCAGATGCTCGCGCCAGATGGCGAGGTCGGACTGGGTCACGCCCGTGTCCGCTCCCAGCATGAACAGCACGGCATGCGCCTGCGGAATGAGGTTGATGGTGAGCTCCGGCTCGGCGCCCACGGCGTTGAGCCCGGGCGTGTCCAGGATCACCAGCCCCTGCTTGAGCAGCGGGTGGGGGATGTTGATGAGCGCATGCCGCCAGCGCGGCACCTCGATCAGGCCGGCTTCATCGGGCACGGGGTTGCCGACAGCGGAGACGGCATCGCCCTCCTGCGGCGCATCGCGCCAGAAACCCAGTGCGCGGGCCTCCTCCACTGGCACGCGGCGCACTTCGGAGACTCTCTCGAAGGCATGGGCCAACTGGTCGGCGTTGTCCACATCCAGTTCGATCTGCACCCACTGCTCGGCCCGCAGCCGCCAGTCGGCGAGGCTCTGCGGAACCTGCCGGGTCTCGATGGGCAGAAGGCGCAGGCTGGGCGGGGTGGCCGGGTCGTAGGCCAGCTCGGTGGGGCACATGGTGGTGCGGCCCGCGCTGGCCGGCATGATGCGCCGCCCATAGGACGCGAAGAAGATGGCGTTGATCAGCTCGGACTTGCCGCGCGAGAACTCGGCCACGAAGGCCACCATGACCTTGTCGCTGCGCACCTGCTCTTCCAGGCGGTGCAGGCGATCCTGCACGGCCGCGTCCATCAGCTCACACGAGCCCATCCACTCGGCCAGCTGGCGCAGTTGCTGCGCGAACGCGCGCCTCCAGGCACCATGCTGGTCGAACTGTTCGTTGAATGAAGGGCCCACGGTGCTCCCAGGATGGCGTGCGTCAACCAGCCCGAGCGGGCCGCTGAGGGCTCAAAATATAGCATCGCGCCATGGCACGGACAGCCCCGCGCGCCGGCCTCAGGCACGCTGGCAGCGCGGGCAATAGAAGGTGCTGCGCTGCCCCTGCCGCAGCAGCTTGATGGGCGTGCCGCACACCCGGCAGGGCTGCAGCTCGCGCCCATAGACGTTGGCTTCCAGCTGGAAGTGGCCGGCATTGCCGTCGGCGCTGGAGAAGTCGCGCAAGGTGCTGCCGCCTCGCTCCACCGCGCGCGCCAGCACTTCGCGGATCGCCGCATGCAGGCGGCGCGCCCGCACCGGGCCGATGCTGCTGGCCCGCGCAGTGGGGCGGATACCGGCGAGGAACAGCACCTCGGACGCATAGATGTTGCCCACGCCGACGACGATCTTGCCGCTGAGCAGCAGCAGCTTGACGGGCACCCGGCTGGCCTGCAGCCCCGCATGGAAGGCCTCGAACGTGAAGCCGTCGTCCAGCGGCTCGGGACCCAGGTTCCGCAGCAGCTTGTGCGCCACGGGATCGGCCTCGTGCGCGGCCCAGACCACGGCACCGAAACGGCGCGGGTCGTGCAGCCGCAGCGTGCCGCGATCCGTCACCATCTCGAAATGGTCATGCGTGCCCGCCTCGGGCAGGTCGCCCGCGAAGCGCAGGCTGCCCGACATGCCCAGGTGCACCAGCAGCAGGCTGCCATCGTCCAGATCGACCAGCAGGTATTTGCCCCGCCTGCGGACACCCAGAACCTGCCGGCCCGCCAGGCTGGCAGGCTCGCGGCCCAGCGGCCAGCGCAGCGGTTTGCCCATCGCCACGGAACGGATCCGCGCGCCGGCGATGCGGCTTTCGAAGCTGCGCCGGGTGACCTCGACTTCGGGCAGCTCAGGCATCTGGGGACTCGTCGGAAAGTGTGAAAGGCATGGATTATTATGGGTCGATGATGCAATCACGTCGCTCCAGGGCCATTGCGCTGGCCTGCCTTCTGGCCGCAGGTTCCGCCATGGCCGCCACGCAGCTGCCCAAGCCGTCGCAGACCTCCCCCACGCTGCCCAAGGCCGCCGCAGCGCAAACCGCCCAGTCTTCGGACGACGAAGCGGCGGCCCTCAACGCCGAGCTGTTCTACGAAATCCTGGTCAGCGAGATGACCGCCAGCAGCGGCGACCCCGGCACGGCCTACGCGCTGATGCTGGAAGCCGCCCGCCGCAGCCGCGACGGCCAGCTCTATCGCCGCGCCACCGAGATCGCCCTGCAGGCGCGCTCGGGCCAGTCCGCGCTGATCGCGGCCCAGGCCTGGAAGGAGGCGCTGCCGCAGTCACGGGATGCCAACCGCTTCCTGCTGCAGATCCTCATCGCCCTCAACCGCATCGACGAGACCCCCGACCTGCTGCAGCAGGAACTGGCCGCCTCCACGCCGCGCACGCGCATCGCCACGATCCAGGCCCTGCCCCAGCTCTACGGCCGCGCCTCCGACAAGGCGCAGGCGACGGCCGTGGTCGAGAAGGCCCTGGCCAACGAACTCACCAACCCGGCGGTGGCGCCCAGCGCCTGGATCACCATCGGGCGCATGCGGCTGGCCTCCGGCGACAAGGCGGGCGCGCTCGAAGCCGCGCGGCGCGCCAGCGAGCTGGAGCCCACCAACGACGGCGCGGCGCTCCTCGCGCTGCTACTCATGGAATCCGGCGTGAAAGATGCCGAGGCCCTGCTCAAGCCCTACTTCGCCGGCACGCCGATCCCCGAGATCCGCATGACCTACGCCCGCGTCCTGCTCGAAGCGCAGCGGTTCGCGGAAGCGCAGACACAGCTGGAAGCCGTCACCCGCGAGAGGCCCGACATGGCCGAGGCCTGGCTGGTCGATGCGTCCCTGAACCTGCAGGCCAACCGCCTGCCCCAGGCCGAGGCATCGCTGCAGAAGTTCCTGGCCCTGCTGGAGCCGCTGCCGCCCAGCGAAACGCGCGCCAATGCACAGACCCAGGCCTATCTGCTGCTTTCGCAGGTGGCCGAAAAGCGCGGCGACTTCGCTCAGGCCGACGCATGGCTGAACCGCATCGACAACCCCGCCGCCCTCATCAGCGCGCAAAGCCGCCGCGCGTCCTTGCTGGCCAGGCAGGGCAAGATCACGGAAGCGCGCGCCATCCTGCGCGCCCTGCCCGCCAAGACGGCGGACGAGGAAAAGCAGAAACTGCTGGCCGAGGTGCAGTTGCTGCGCGAAGTGCAGCAATACGACGCTGCCTACGAAGTGCAGAGCCAGGCCGTAGCCCGCTACCCCGACGACATCGACCTGGCCTACGAACAGGCCATGCTGGCCGAGCGCCTGGGCAAGCTCGACCTGATGGAGCGCCAACTGCGCGCCATCATCGCGCGCCAGCCCGACTACCAGCATGCCTACAACGCGCTGGGCTATTCCTTCGCCGAACGCGGCGTGAAGCTGCAGGAGGCCAGGGAGCTGATCGCCAAGGCGCTGCAGCTGGCCCCTGGCGACCCGTTCATCACCGACAGCCTCGGCTGGGTGGAGTTCAAGCTCGGCCACCGCGAGGAAGCCGCGCGCCTGCTGCAGGAGGCTTTCAAGGCCCAGCCCGATGCCGAGATCGGCGCCCACCTGGGCGAAGTGCTCTGGAGCATGGGCCAGCAGGACCAGGCCAAGGCCGTGTGGCGCCAGGGCCTGCAGCTCAACCCCGACAACGGCACGCTCAAAGATACGCTCAAGCGCCTGGGAGTGAGCCTGTGAGCCTGCTCAGCCGCCGCCGGGGCCTGCTGGCCTCGCTGGCGCTCTGCGGCCTGCTCGCCGCCTGTGCCCAGCCCCCTGCACCTGCGCCCAGCACCGATCCGGCCAATGGCGCCTGGAGCGGCCGGCTGTCGCTGCTGGTCGATGACCCCTCCGCCCAATCCTTCAACGCCGGGTTCGAACTGACGGGCCGGCCGGAGCAGGGGCAGCTCACCGTCTTCAACCCACTGGGCAACGTCGTGGCCCGGCTCGAATGGTCCCCCGGCCATGCCGTGCTGCTGGACGGGCAGAAGCGGACGGAATCCGATTCGCTCGAACAACTGGTGCAAACACTCACCGGCAGCGCCCTGCCCGTGTCGGCTCTCTTCAGCTGGCTGCGCGGAGAGGCCGTGCAGACGCCGGGCTGGCAGGTGGAGCTGGGCGCGCTGCAGGAGCATGGAAGGCTAGTAGCCCGGCGCTTCTCGCCCATGCCGCAAGCCACGCTGCGCATCATCCTGAGCCGCTGAAGAACCTCGATGCAATCGCTGTACGACGTACCGGCTCCGGCCAAACTCAACCTCTTTCTCCACATCACGGGCCGGCGGGCCGACGGCTATCACCTGCTGCAGTCGGTGTTCATGCTGATCGACTGGTGCGACACGCTGCATTTCGACCTGCGCGCCGACGGCCGGCTCACCCGCGAAGACCTGTCGGTGGCGCTGCCGCCCGACGATCTCACGCTGCGTGCCGCCAAGGCACTGCAGGCAGCCACGGGCTGCAGTTTGGGCGCGCACATCGGCGTGCACAAGCGCATCCCTGCGCAGGCGGGCATGGGCGGCGGCTCCTCGGATGCGGCCACCGCCCTGCTCGCGCTCAACCGGCTCTGGAAGCTGAACCTGCCTCGCCACCAGCTCGAAGCCATCGGCCTGCGCCTGGGCGCCGACGTTCCGTTTTTTTTACGCGGCAGGAACGCTTGGGTGGAAGGAATTGGTGACATAATTCGGCCTCTCGAATTGATGCACGAATTGCCGCGAAGCTCCTTCGCGGTGGTCAAGCCAGAAGCCGGGTTGGATACGAAATCGATTTTTTCAAGTCCTTTCCTCAAACGCGATTCTGCATGTGCTACAATTCAAGGCTTTGCTGCAGCACACTACCAATTTGGTAGAAACGACTTGCAGCCAGTCGCTCAGGCGCTATGCCCCGAGATCGAAAATGCCCTTCAGTGGCTGGATTCGAAAGGGTTGCAGGCTAGAATGACGGGCTCTGGAAGTGCAGTGTTCGCAGCGATGCAACATGCGATCGATTTGAAGGATGCGCCCAGCACCTGGCAAGTCAGAGCATGTGAAAATCTGACGATCCATCCTCTCGAAGGGTGGGCGGCAGATGACAGTTTCGGTTGATTGCCCGCGGCAATCGACCTGTGTAGGGGAGTCGCCAAGTTGGTTAAGGCACCGGATTTTGATTCCGGCATGCGAAGGTTCGAATCCTTCTTCCCCTGCCAAATTCTTATCTCACACAGACGTTTTCCTCTAGCCAGCTGGGTCGCTCATGCAAGCCAATCAACCTGATTTCATGGTTTTCACGGGCAATGCCAACCCGGGCATGGCGGCAGAGATCGCCAAGCACCTCGGCACGACGCTGGGCGCTGTCGATGTGGGTCGTTTCTCCGACGGCGAAGTCACCGTCGAGATCAAGCAGAACGTGCGTGCCCGCGACGTGTTCGTCGTGCAATCCACCTGCGCCCCGACCAACGAAAACCTGATGGAACTGCTGATCATGGTCGATGCGCTCAAGCGCGCTTCGGCCGAACGCATCAGCGCCGTGATCCCCTACTTCGGCTACGCCCGCCAGGACCGCCGCCCGCGTTCCAGCCGCGTGCCGATCTCGGCCAAGGTGGTGGCGAACATGCTGCAAGCCGTGGGCGTGGCCCGCGTGCTGACCATGGACCTGCACGCCGACCAGATCCAGGGTTTCTTCGACATCCCGGTGGACAACATCTACGCTTCGCCCGTTCTGCTGGGCGATCTGCGCCAGAAGCAGTACGAAGACCTGATCGTGGTCTCGCCTGACGTTGGCGGCGTGGTGCGTGCCCGCGCGCTGGCCAAGCAGCTCAATTGCGACCTGGCCATCATCGACAAGCGCCGTCCCAAGGCCAACGTATCCGAAGTGATGCACGTGATCGGCGAGATCGAAGGCCGCAACTGCGTGATCATGGACGACATGATCGACACCGCCGGCACGCTGGTGAAGGCGGCCGAAGTGCTCAAGGAACGCGGCGCCAAGAAGGTGTACGCCTACTGCACGCACCCCATTTTTTCCGGTCCCGCCATCGAGCGCATCGCCAAGGGCAGCGCGCTCGACGAAGTGGTCGTGACCAACACCATTCCTCTGAGCGACAACGCCAAGGAATGCACCAAGATTCGCCAGCTGTCCGTGGCGCCGCTGATCGCCGAGACGATCCAGCGCATCGCCAAGGGTGAGTCGGTGATGAGTCTGTTCTCGGACTGAGAAGTCTCCTCTGATGCGCAGCCGCCCTGCCCGGGTGGTCAGCAACAAGCCAAGCCTCCTTCGGGAGGCTTGCGCGTTCGGGAACACCGCAGGCTGCGGCACCACGGAGGTGCTGCGGTCTTTTTCAACAGGGCTAGGCTGGTCGCGGCCGGCCCATCAGGAGCCAACTATGAACTTCGTCGCTTTTGAGCGCGCCAAGCAAGGTACGGGTGCGAGCCGCCGTCTGCGCAACACGGGCCGCACGCCCGGTATCGTCTATGGCGGTTCGACCGAACCCCAACTGATCGAGATCGATCACAACGCCCTGTGGCACGCCCTCAAGAAGGAAGCGTTCCACTCCAGCGTGCTGGACATGGAAGTCGCCGGCACCACCAGCAAGGTGCTGCTGCGTGACGTGCAATACCACCCCTACAAGCAGATGATCCTGCACATCGACTTCCAACGCGTCGATGCCAAGACCCGCCTGCACGTGAAGGTGCCCCTGCACTACAGCGGCGCCGAAGAGTCCGACGCCGTGAAGGTGGACAAGTGCCTGGTCAACCCCGTCGTGAACGAACTCGACGTGACCTGCATGCCTTCCGAGCTGCCCGAGTTCATCGCCGTGGACCTGAGCACGCTGAAGAAGGGTGCCTCCCTGCACCTGAAGGACATCAAGCTGCCCCGCGGCCTGCGTCCCGTGATCCGCGGCGGCCAGAACAACCCCGTTCTGGTGTCCGTGACCAACCCCGTGGTGGAAGAAGAAGCGCCGGCAGCCGATGCAGCCCCCGCTGCCGAAGCCGCCAAGGGCAAGGGCAAGAAGAAGTAATCCATCGCACGTGCGACAAGGCAAGCCTGGGCGGCCCTCCGCCCCGGCCCCTTCGCAGCCAGCCTCCAGGCTCGCCTGCCCCGAACGGCCCACCTTCGCGTGGGCCGTTTCTCTTGGTGCGCACGGATAATCCCGCAGATCATGATCAAACTGTTTGTCGGCCTGGGCAACCCCGGCCCCGAGTACGAAGCCACCCGCCACAACGCCGGCTTCTGGTGGATCGACGCGCTGGCGCGTGAATTGAAGGCCACGCTGGTGCCCGATCGCAGCTACTACGGCTTGGTCGCGCGGGTGAACGTGCTGGGCCAGAGCGTCTGGCTGCTGGAGCCGCAGACCTTCATGAACGTGTCGGGCAAGTCGGTGGCGGCGCTGGCGCGCTTCTTCAAGATCCAGCCCGAGGAGATCCTGGTCGCGCACGACGAGCTCGACATCGTCCCGGGCCAGGTCAAGCTCAAGCGCGGCGGCAGCCATGCCGGCCACAACGGCCTGCGCGACATCCACGCCCAGCTGGGTTCCGCCGACTACTGGCGCCTGCGCATCGGCGTGGGCCACCCGGGCGTGAAGGCCGAGGTGGTGAACTGGGTGCTCAAGAAGCCCTCGCCCGACCACCGCAACCTGATCGAGGACAGCATCGTCCACTCGCTCAAGGCCTATCCGGCCATGCTCGCGGGCGACATGGACAAAGCCACGCTGCAGGTCCATACCACCAAGCCGCCCCGGCCGAAGCCGCCGCGCCCGGCTGCCGCGACTCCGGCCGCGGGCCAGCCTGCGGAAGGCACACCCGGCGGCCCGGCGGATGCGGTCTGAGGTGCATCGCACCCAGGATCGCTATATTTTCAATAGCTGCAGGCGCTTGATCTACCAGGGCTGAGGCGGGGAAAGCCGCTCAGGCGCTGGCAGCCGCCTGCAGGCGCTGGAACTTCTGCCACAGCGTCTCGCGGTTTTCGGTGTGGTTCGGATCGACGGGAATGCAGGCCACCGGGCAGATCTGCACGCACTGGGGCTCGTCGAAATGCCCCACGCACTCGGTGCATTTGGACGGCTCGATCTCGTAGATCTCCTCGCCCATGGAAATGGCGCCGTTCGGGCACTCGGGCTCGCAGACGTCGCAGTTGATGCACTCGGCCGTGATCATCAATGCCATGGCGTGCTCCCACAGAGGGGCCGCGCAGCGGTAGGAAGACGATGGAATCGGCAGGCGAAAGACATGCCTCCGATTATCCGCCCCGGCCGCATGCCCCTGGCCACGACACGACCATGCCCGCACGGCACACCCGCCGGCGATCGGGCGGATGGTTTGCCGCTATGCTCCGCCCACCCCACCGCAAGCCCCACCTGCCCCGTTCATCCCATCCCTTCGCCATCCGCATGGGCCTGTTCGTTCTTCGCCGCCTGCTGACCCTGGCCGCCACGCTCGCCGGCGCGTCCGCCCTCGTGTTCCTGGTGCTGGAGATCCTGCCCGGCAACGCGGCCCAGGTGCTGTTGGGCCCCGATGCGGCGCCCGAGGCGGTGGCGGCCCTCACGACCCAGCTGGGGCTGGACCAGCCCGCGCTGCAGCGCTACCTGCACTGGGTGGCGGGCATGCTTTCCGGCGACCTGGGCACGAGCTACGCCTACGGCACGCCGGTGGCCGAACTGGTCTGGGAGCGGCTGGCGCTGACCGTGCCGCTGGCCGTGATGGCGATGGCCATCGCCACCGTGCTGGCCATCGCGGCAGGCGTCTATGCCGCGTCGCGCCACAACCGATGGGGCGACGTGGGCGTGATGGGTCTCGCGCAGCTGGGCATCGCCATTCCCAATTTCTGGTTCGCCATCCTGCTGATCCTGCTCTTTTCGGTGAAGCTGCAGTGGTTCTCGGCCGGCGGCTTTCCGGGCTGGACCGCAGACGCCGGCGGCGGCGTGCTGCCCGCGCTGCAGGCGCTGCTGCTGCCGGCCATCGCGCTGGCGGTGGTGCAGGCGGCCATCCTGGCGCGCATCACGCGTTCGGCCGTGCTCGACGTGCTGCGCGAGGACTTCGTGCGCACCGCCCGCGCCAAGGGCCTTTCGCGCCGCGCCGCGCTCTGGGGCCACGTGCTGCGCAACGCGATGATTCCGGTGGTCACCGTGATGGGCCTGCAGTTCGCCAACCTGCTGGCCGGCACCATCGTGGTGGAGAACGTGTTCTACCTGCCCGGCCTGGGCCGGCTCATCTTCCAGTCGATCGCCAACCGCGACCTGATCGTGGTGCGCAACTGCGTGATGCTGCTGGCGGCCATGGTGGTGGTGGTCAATGCCGTGGTCGATCTGCTCTACGCCGTGATCGACCCGCGCGTGAAGGCGGGCGCGGCATGAGCGGGCCGCACCAGCGCTGGCGCGTGCTGCGCCACCCCAGCTTCGCGCTCGGCGCCGCGCTCACGGCCCTGCTGGCCGCGGCCGCCTTGCTGTCGCTCTGCCGGACGCCTGCCTCGCCCTCCGCCATGGACCTGGCCGCTAAGCCGCAGCCGCCCAGCGCGCAGCACTGGCTGGGCACCGAC
>Ga0105242_10002295_pt1 | contig 15101 bp, 16 predicted proteins | sample KBSM24metaG_FD_81521 | JGI IMG/M metagenome (GOLD analysis project Ga0105242, IMG submission 81521) | Miscanthus rhizosphere microbial communities from Kellogg Biological Station, Michigan, USA - KBS M2-4 metaG | ecosystem: Host-associated > Plants > Roots > Rhizosphere > Soil | place... | reverse complement strand
GCTTTCGCCTTTGGTGCAAACGTCTTTGGGCGCGCATCTATCGCGATCCGCAGGCCACCGCGCCAGGCGCGGCGGCTTGAGCTCGCAACGAGATGATACAATGATAATAAATCCACAAATGGAGCGCTCGACGCGGCGCGTGCTCAAGCCTTCCCCTTCAAGGGCGGGGTTGCGTGAGGATGAGTTTGCTTGCTGGGTGACTCGTGGCACACGCCATCCGCACCCAAGCCCTCCCGTTGATGGGGAGGGGGAATTGCGCTGCTCGTCGAGGAGGTTGGTCGCGGCCATATTCGTTTGCGCGGCCTGCGTGCTAATGAGCGCTTGTACGCTGGGTCCCGATTACCAAAAACCCGATCTCGCCGTGCCGGCCGCGTACAAGGAAAACGCGAACTGGAAACCGGCGACGCCCGGCGATGCGCTGCAGCGCGGCACCTGGTGGGAGATCTTCGGCGATCCGGTGCTGAACGACTTGGAGGCGCAGATCGACGTCTCCAACCAGAGCCTGAAGCAGGCCGAGGCGCAATATCGTCAGGCCGCGGCATTGGTCAGCGGCGCGCGCGCGAATTTCTTTCCGACCGTGGGTGTCAGCCTCAGCGGGCAGCGGGCCGGACGCTACGGCACAGGCAGTGTCGTGTCCGGCGGCACGGTCATCGGTGGCGGCACATTGGGCAACTCCGGGTCGTCGCACCCGACCAACACGTATTCGATGCCGTTCACGGCGAGCTGGGAGCCGGACCTCTGGGGACGCGTGCGGCGCACGGTCGAAGGCGACGTCGCCAGCGCGCAGGCCAGCGAAGCCACCCTCGAGTCGACGCGCCTGAGCCTGCATGCGGAGCTGGCGCAGACCTATTTCCAGCTGCGCATCGTCGACGAGCAGAAACGGCTGCTCGACGATACGGTCGTCGCCTACGAGAAAGCGTTGGAGCTGACGCAGAACCAATACAACGTCGGCGTCGTGGCCCGGGCCGATGTCGTGCAGGCCGATACGCAATTGAAAACAGCGCAGGTGCAGGCGATCGATCTGGGCATCTCGCGAGCGCAGTTCGAGCATGCGATCGCGTTGCTGATCGGCAAGACACCGGCGGAGTTCGCGCTCGCCGCCGAGCCGCTCAAGGTCACACCGCCGGGAATTCCGGTCGAACTGTCAGCGACGCTGCTGGAGCGCCGGCCGGATGTGGCGGTCGCCGAACGCCAAGCCGCGGCGGCCAACGCACAGATCGGCGTCGCCGAGTCGGCATTCTTTCCGAACCTGACGCTTTCGGCCGAGGCGGGGTTCCAGAGCTCGACATTTTCCGACATCCTCGCTGCGCCAAGCCGGTTCTGGTCGCTCGGACCGCAGCTGGCCGAAACGATCTTCAGCGGCGGCGCGCGCCAGGCGCAGGTCGCGCAGGTACGTGCGGGGTTCGATGCCGCGGCGGCGAACTATCGCCAGGTTTCTCTGGCTGCATTCCAGAACGTCGAGGACAACCTTGCTGCGCTGCGCATCCTCGAAGCGGAGGCAGCCGCGCAGGCCGAAGCGGTCAAGGCCGCCGAGACCTCGCTGACGATCGCGCTAAACCAATACCGCGCCGGCACCGTGAGCTATCTCAACGTCGTTACCGCGCAGACGACCGCGTACGGCAACGAGCGCAATGCGATCAGCATCCTCGGCAACCGGCTAACCGACAGCGTCGCGCTGGTCAAGGCGCTCGGCGGCGGCTGGCAGGCGAGCGAACTTCCGGCGGCAGACGATATCGATCGCCACAGCGAGGCGCCGAAAGACGCGGGCCAATAGCGGGCTGCAAAACGCGCCAAGCCGAAAGGGCAATGGATCGCCGGCTTGGGACGTGCCTACGCCCGGCCGAATCGTTTCGCCGACAACTCCCTGAGACGCAAGCGCTCGACCTCGCGATCTTTCGGCGGCGCAAGGGTCACCAGGGAATGGATCAGCGTGCGCGCGACATCGGTCACCTGTTCCACCGCACGGTTGAACGCCACTTCGTTCGCCTTCGACGGCGCATTGAATCCACTGAGCTTGCGCACGAATTGCAGCGCCGATGCTTCGATTTCCTCATCGGTCGCGGGCGGTTCGAAGTTGAACAACGTCTTGATGTTTCTGCACATGACCAGCTCCGCAGTTCTGTTTCCAACTCAGGCAGTCGGGATTCTAGCGGTAGCCGATCTCGGACGTGAGCGGTATCTGGCTGCGCATGAACGAGCCGCTGCCGCGGGCAACCTGCCGGCCTTGCGAATCGTGCACGACGGAGTCCGCCAGGATCAGGTTGCGCGAGCGATGCACCACCGTGCCGGCGGCACGAAGCTCGCCGCTCGAGACCGGCCGCGTGATGGACACGTTGAATGACACCGTGAGCACGAACACGTCATCGACGAGCGAATTGGCCGCGAAGAACGCCGAGTCGTCGAGGGCCTTGAAGTAGACCGAGCCGTGGATGGCATTGGCCGCATGGAAGAATTCCGGTTTGACCGGTATCGTCAGCTTTGCCGCGCCCTCGGCCACGTGCAGCACGGGCTCGAAGAAGCGGTTGATCGGCGCCGTTGCGTACATCCGCTCGAGCTTGCGGAAGTGTTCGTCGGTTGGATTCGGTGTCATGCAACAACCTCCCAGGGAAATGCCTCCAGTTGTAACTCACACCACGGGTTGGTGTGGAGCGACAGACGACGGTCTGCGGCATGGCGAAACGTCAGGCGCTGTCCTGGATATATCCGACATCGGCGATCCAGTTGCGCTTCCTGCGCTCGAGCCGCGACGCTTCGGCTTCGCCGTCAAAGCTTGCCGACGCCCGCCGCAGAAGCGCCGGATCAATGCCTCCGAGGGTGTTGACGTTCACGACCGCGTAGACGTTGCCGTCGATCCGGCTCGTGGCTACAGGCACGATGCCACAGCGTGAACAGACAAGAAACTCGGCGGTGCGTGTTTCAAACGTGTACCGGCCAACCAGTTCATCTTGAGCGATCGTTATCCTGAGCGCGCCTTTCGGATTGGAGGTCCAGACGTTGCCATGCTTCGTGCAGAACGAACACGTACAGGCACGCACCGGAATCTCGGTGGGCTCCGGGTCCCACGTCAGCGTGAAGGAAATGTTGCGGCAATGACAATTTCCGTGGATCAACATGCTCACGCTCCGGAACTTCTCACGGGCACGTCGGGTGCCAGTGCATGCGACATGCCACGCTTGCGGCCGACAGACCGTCAAGCCATTCGCCGGCCACGTTTGGCGGCCAGCGTCGGGTCACCCAGCGTCTTGTTGAGCATGACCGCCTGCTTTGCCAGGCGACGCACCTGCGCGGAACTGATGCTCGTACCGTCGTGCAATTCCAGCGTGGCCATCTCGTATTTTCCGCCCGGCTTCAGGTGCCGCTCAATAGCCAGCAGACGCTGCCCTCGCCAGAAGCCCATTAGCACCCGTCGCTCCTCCGCGCGAATGAGCAACACCGGGCCGGTGTGCAGATAGACGAGATGGCCCCACTTGACGACTTCTTCCAGCGTTGCCGCGGCTCGAACTGCCGCACGCAGCTTCACGACACTGTCGTGCCGCCAGCCGTCGAGGCCGGCGACATACGCATCGGGGTCGGCGGCCGGCGCTGTTTTCTTCATGGTCGACTCGTGTCGGGCAATTTGATGGTCAGAAACACCCGGTTCAGTCGAGACCGGTGGCGAAGACCGTGTCTGCGCCGAGCTGCACGTGATCGAAGTGGCAGTCGCTGTCGCCGGCGTCGGCAGCGGCGGTGCGCACGTGCTCGAGGGTCAGCGCCGCCTTGAGGATGCCATCGGGCAGGGCGCCGCCGCCGCCGAGCAGTTCGAAGGCGCCGCTGTTCTGCGTGTTGCTCAACTGCACTTCGAGCGCGATCGGCGTGCCATCGACGCAGTCCTGGTTGGCGATGAAATCGGCGGTGATGCGGCAACTGTTGCCGGTTTTTACGGCCGAGGCGACGGCGGCGGAGATCGCGAAATCGGCGCCGCTGATCGGCACGCACTGCTTCCAGCCGTCGATATGATTGCCCGGGAAGACGTTGCCCGCGTGCGCGCTGCCGGGTGCGGGGTCACCGACCGCTGCGTCCCAATCGACGCTGCCGCCGCTGCCGCTGTCGAGGCGGAAGCTCCACCCCTGCGTGCCGGTGTCGAAATCGGGATTGGCGACCTGACCACGGGCGCTGTCCGCGAAGGCCATCGCGATGAACACTGCCGCCACCCTCAACATTCGCATGTTGTGTCTCCTCGTCCACCCTGCTGCCGAATGTTGGCATGAGGCGCGGCATGGCGCGAGTGGCGGCCGACGGATTCGTTCAGCTTTTGCGGCAGTCTCGCGAGCGGTCCTTCAATCAAAATGGCACGAGCTGTCAGCGTGCCAACAAACCTGACAACGGCGCAGGGGCAGCATCGCGCGACCCGTGGCTGTTACGGATACTCAAGCCAGCGGCAGCAGAATCTCGACTTCGAGTCCGCCGCCCTCGGCATTGACGGCATGAATGCGTCCGCCCTGGCGTTCGACGGCGCGCTTGGCGATGGCCAGGCCGAGACCGCTGCCGCCGCTCTTGCGCTGGCGCGCGGTGTCGGTGCGGTAGTACGGCTCGAAGATGCGTACACAGTCGCCTTCGGCGACGCCCGGGCCGCAATCGCGCACGCGCAGGCGCGCCTGTGCGGCGACCTGGTCGAGACGGATGCTGACGGTCGTGTCCGGCGAGGTGTACTTCACCGCGTTGCGCACGACGTTTTCGATCGCGCTGGTGAGCAGGTCGGCCTCGGCGCGCACGGCCAGCGGCGTGCTCTGCGCGATGTGCAGCGCGCACGGCCGCGCCTGCGCCTCGAACGCGGCGTCGCCGGCGACGTCGGCAATGAGCAGGTCGAGTGCGACGTTGTCAACTTTCGACGGCGTCGTCGTTTCCATGCGGCTGAGCTGGATCGCCTGCGCAATCATTTCCTCGAGGCGCTCGGCTTCGCGTTCGATGCGGTCGAGCTGCGTGCCGGCGTCGCCGCTGACCTGGGCGCGCGCCAGTTCCAGTGCCACGCGCAGGCGCGACAGGGGCGAGCGCATTTCGTGCGATACGTCGCGGATCAGGCGCCGCTGGCCCTCGACAAGATCGCGCAGGCGTGCGGTCATCTGGTCGAACTCCTGCGCCAGCGCCAGCATTTCCGCGCTGCGGCCGAACTTCAGGTCGCCGACATGCGCGGACAAGTCGCCGCGCGCAACGCGGCGCGCACTGGCGCGGATACGCGACAGGGGCATGGTGATGTACGCAGCGAGGAGCAGCGAGATGCAGGCGCTGATCGCCATGGCGATGCCGACGTGCGCCCAGAACGTGCCCGCGTGCCGGTAGATGCCGCGCAACAGCGGCGATCCTTCGAAGCGCGCTACGGCGGTGTAGCGCGCGCCGTCGGGTGCGTTGAGCACGCGCAGGCGCATGCGGTTGCCGGACAATCCCTGGCTGTCCTCGACCGGATGGTCGACGGCCGCCGAAACGGCGTCCGGCACTTCGCGGCCCATCAGATCGCGCTTCTCGGCGTCGAGTACGTAGATCGATACCCGGCCGAAGTCGAGCGATTGCGCGAGCTTGCTGCGCAGGCTGCCGATGCCTTCGTCGCGCAGCACGTGCGCCGCGTTGCGCAGGTGTTCGTTGAGTACCGATTCGAGCCGCGTGATGCCGAGCCCCGGTATTTTTTCGTTCTCGAAGTTGTATGTCGTGACGCCCGCGATGGTGAGGATCAGCACCACGCTGGCCGCCCAGAACAGCGCGAATATGCGCCAGAACAACTGCCTCATCGCACGTCTTCCTTGACCACGCGGAAGAGATAGCCGCCGCGGTGGATCGTGTTGATCAGCGAATCGCCGTCGACAGCCGGACCGAGCTTGCGGCGCAATTTGGAAATGTGCACATCGATACTGCGATCGAACGGACCGAGCGGGCGGCCGAGCACGGCCTGCGACAACGTATCCTTGCTGACAACGCGGCCGGCATCACGCATCAGCGCCGCGAGGATGTTGAACTCGGTCCCGGTCAGCGTCACCGGTTCGCCGCGCAGGGTCACGCTGCGCGAGGCGGCGCGCAGCGATACCGGTCCGATCGACAGATCGTCGAGGCGCGTGCTCTCGCTCTCGCCGCGAGTGCGGCGCAGGATCGCGCGCAGGCGCGCGGCGATCTCGCGCGGATTGCACGGCTTGGGCACGTAGTCGTCGGCGCCGAGTTCGAGGCCGAGAATGCGGTCGATGTCCTCGCCGAGCGCGGTCAGCATCAGCACCGGCACGTGCGAGCCGCGGCGTAGGTCGCGCAGCACGTCGAGGCCGGAACGGTGCGGCAGCATGACGTCGAGGATCAGCGCGTCGTAGCCGCCTTCGGCGGCGAGGCGCAGCGTGTTCTCGCCGTCATGGGCGATATCGACAGTGAAGCCTTCGCGTACGAGGAAGTCCGACAGCAGCTGGCAGAGTTCCTCGTCATCGTCAGCGAGCAGAATTTTTGCGTCGCTCATCTCGTTGAAATAGTTGAATTCCTTCAGGAACACCAGTTTACGCAGGCGCGGCGTCCTTGTCGCGCCGACGGTCGGGCGTTTGCAATCGCTTTACGTTTCCTTACCGTGCTTTGCCCGGCGGCTGTAGGCCGCGGTCGTCCGCGCGCGTTAGGCTCTGCGGGATTCCTGCGCGAGGTGTTCGATGATGACGGTATGGCGATCGGGGTTGCTGGCATGGGCATTTGCGTTTCCCTTGGCAAGCCTTGCCGATACTGCGCAGGATCTCAGCGGCGAGTGGATTGCCGCGACGAAGGACCAGCAGGCGCAAGGCACGCAGGGAGGCGACAACGCCTCCCCGTCGGGCTCGCATCACGGCGGCCACGGCATGGGCGGCGGTGGCGGAATGGGTGGTGGCGGGATGGGCGGCGGTGGCGCAATGGGCGGCGGCCACGGCGGCGGTGGCGGCGGGCGACATCATTCCGGCAGTTCATCGGGTGATTCGTCTGGCGCCACGGCTTCCGCAACGGCTGTGCAAGGTGTGCCGCGCATCGCGGCGCAAGCGCTGACGATCCGGCAATCCGACGTCGTCTTCGACGTCGCGGCCGACGGCGGCAAGCGCATGGTCTATCGCTTCGACAATCGCAACAACTACGGTGCGGAGTACGGCGGCACAGTCACGCTGACCTGGTCCACGCCGGACATGGTGATCGAAACGCATCCCGACGCGGGCGGCAGCATCGAGGAACGCTACACGCTCTCCGACGACGGCAAGAAACTGACCTTGCACGTACACGAGCAACTGGCGGGTGCGGATACGGCGCGCGACTTCACGCGGTATTTCGCACGCAACGGGTCGCAGGATTCTGCCACGTCGACTTCGGTCCCGTAGCGCGTCCCCGTCGGTCCAATGCTCATTCGACGAATGCGCGTCGCAGGCGTATTTCGCACATGGGGCAGGGACGTCACCGAATATCGGGTGGCCGAGTCGTCCAGCCCGGGTCTTGTTTCCGGGAGAATCGATCCGAAGGACGTCGAAGGGCTGATCAACGCAATCGCAGCAGACGGAGGGGAATTCGTCGCACTGACCGCACAGGGCGTGTCGGCGTATCGCTCGCCATCATAGTCGTCTTCAAACGCGAGAGACCTGACGGGTGCCGGCCCAGCGCCTGGCTTCGACGCTGCACCGAAGGGGGCGTTCGTGACCTTTTCGGCTACTCCTCAGCCGTCACGGTGCGCAGCGCGCCTGCGGCCGCATCGTCCACGTGCCCGCTGTGGCTGGCCGACAGCTTCTTCATCAACGGCAGCACGAGCACCGCGAGAGCGGTGCCGCCGACCGCGACGAAGCCGAGTTTGTTGAACAGGCTCGTGTAGATCTGCAGGCTTTGCAGCGGGTCCGTGATGTTCTCCGGAATGCTCGCCAGATTCGCGACGATGCTGCCGAGATACTGCGAGACGCCGACGGCGACGAAATACGCACCCATCATGAAGCCGCCCATGCGCGCCGGCACATAGCGCGCGATCATTGCCAGGCCCAGGCCGCTGACCAGCAACTCGCCGAGCGAATAGAAGCCGTAGCCCCAGATCATGTACCACGACGATACCTTGCCGCCGACCGCGGTGCCGCCGCTGATGCCGAAGATGAAGAAGCCGACCGCGACGACGACGAATCCGAGCGCGAATTTTCCGGCGATCGGCAAGTCGCGGCCGGTCTTGCCGAAGTGCGTGTAGGTCCAGGCCAGCAGCGGCGACAGCAGCATGATCCAGATCGGATTGAGCGCCTGGTACTGGCCCGGCGACCAGGGCCACATGTCGATGCCGAGCAGCGTCCATTCGAGATTGACGTTGCGCAGAGCGAACAGGGTCAGGGACGTCGACATCTGCGAGTAGAAGATGAAGAACAGGATCGTCTGCGCGGTCAGGATCAGGGCGGCGATCAGCCCGGCGCGCTCGCTGCGCTCCCCGGCGATGATCATGTAGACGAAGATCGCGAGAATCGTCAGGCCGGCGAGGATCACCGCGGCGTCGCGCGCGGCGCCGACCTGGACAATGAAGGTGACGACGAACACGCTGACGGCGCCGACGCCGAGGATCAGCGCGAGCCGGTCCCAGCGCACCGGTTTGTCGTCCGGCGGCGAGCCGATGCCTTCGAGCGTGCGGATCATGAACACGTAGTTGATCAGGCCAAGGATCAGTCCTCCGCAGCAGACGGCGAACGCCGCGTGCCAGCCGAAATGATCCTTGATCACGGGCGTGGCAAGCTGCGATACGGTTGCACCGACGTTGACCGCCATGTAGTAGATCGTGAATGCGCTGTCGATCTTGGCGTCGTTGCCCTCGTAGATGCGCCGGACCATGTTCGCCGCATTCGCCTTGAACAGGCCGTTGCCGACGACGATCACGCCCATCGCGACGTACATCAGGTACAGGCTGCTGCTCGGCAGCGACAGCAGCAGGTAGCCGAGGGCGAGAATGATCGCGCCGATCGGCATGGTCCGGCGCGTGCCGAGCACGTTGTCGCCGACCCAGCCGCCGATCGCCGGCGCCGCATAGACCAGCGCGGTGAACGCGCCCCAGACCAGGTTCGCCTGCGAATCGCCGAAGCCGACCTTTTCGACCATGAACAGGACGAGGATCGCGGCCATGCCGTAGTAGCCGAAGCGTTCCCACAGTTCGATCAGGAAGATCGTCGAGAACGAACGGGTTTGCGAAACCGGAGCGGAAGAAGTCGACATGCTGGAACCGTGGCGGGATTGACGAGGCGGCAAGCCTAACGCATCGCGCCGCAGGGTGCTTGCCGCATTGCGGCGCACCTGTTTCAACGTTCGCGAGCGGCGGCCGGGCGAATCCAGCGGCTCAGGAGGACGGCAGCCAGAAGGGTGATCAAAGCCGCCAGCGCGATCGATCCGAGCACGTCGGACAGGAAATGCACGTTTTCAACGATGCGTGCAAAGGCAATGAAAACCGGAATGACGAGGAGCGGGACGCGGTATCGTGGATACAAGTACGCGAGAGGCAGAAACAAGCCCCAGAAAAACGCGACATGGCCGGATGGAAACGAAGTGCCGCCAGCGAACCAGATCTGGCTCCAGTCGCCACGCTCGATAAGCTGGTACGGTCGGAGCCGGCCGAACAGCCCTTTAAGATGCGAGGTGGCTGCGATCGTGGCGAGTTGCACCAGACCCGTGAAGATCAGGGCGCGCGCGGCCGCATCCGAACGCCGTGCGACGGCCCAGAGCAGACCGCACGCTGCAAGGGATCCGCCAAGCAGCAGGTCGCCGATGTCGCGTATCCCATATCCTGTGAACGTGTCGAGAAGTTCCCGTGTCCCAACGATGATGGAGGCACTCTCGATGGCGGAATCGTGCACGGCAAGAGCGATGCCGCGGTCGATGGCGAAGACGCTGACGCAGGCGAGCACGATGGCGACGGCAGCCGTCCAGGCGAGAGCACTTCTGCTCATGGCCGCGAACGCTCACGCATTGGGCATGAAGATGAGCAGCAGCGCGCCGAGGAGAATGCGGTAAACCGCGAACGCGGTGAAGCGATGCGTGCGGATATAGCCGAGCAGCCATTTCACGGCAACGAAGGCGGTCACGGTCGAAACGGCGAAAGCGATCGACAGCGCGGTCCAGTCTTCGTGGCCTGCGCCGGCTTTAGTCGTCTTGAGCAATTCGTAACCGGATGCGGCGAACATCGTCGGGATGCCGACCAGGAAGGCGAACTCGGTCGCGGCCGGCCGATTGCTGGTCCCGGCGAGCATGGCGACGAAGATCGTCGCGGCCGAGCGCGACGTGCCGGGAAAGATCGCGGCGACGACCTGCGCCAGTCCGACGAGGATCGCCACGGTCCAGCTGATTCGGGCATTGTCGACGCGCCGGGCGGCGAAATACTCGGCGCCGATCATCCAGATGCCGCCGAGGAGCAGCGCCCAGGCCACCGGTGTAATCGTTTCCGGCAGCTTGAGCCCGACTTTCGTCGCGGCAAAGCCCAGGATCGCCGTGATCGCGAATGCGACGGCGAGCTTCAGCGCATAGTCGCGCGCTTCAGGGCGGCCCAGCCCCGTGACGAGCTGCCACAGGCGCTGGCGATAGAGCAGAGTCACCGCGAGGATCGCGCCGGCCTGGATCACGACATTGAACGTGTCGGAGCGCGCGCCGAGCCAGTGCTCGGCGATCAGCAGATGGCCGGTGCTGGAAATGGGCAGGAATTCGGTAATGCCTTCGATCAGGCCAAGCAGGATCACGCAAACGATATTGCTCATTCGGTACTCACTGGAAGGGCCCGGCGCAAGCGGCAGCGCAACACGCGGATACGCCGGGTTGTGGCATCATACGCGCCCTTTACCGTACGCCGATAGACCACGCCAGATGCTGATTTTCGAACTCTCCCAGCCCGGCCGCACCGCCGCGGCGCAGATACCTGCGGCGATCGATACCCCGGCGGATTTGCCTGAGCAGTTCCGGCGCACGACGCCCATCGGCTTGCCGGAGGTTTCCGAACTGCAGGCGTTGCGCCATTACACAAACCTGTCGCGCAAGAATTTCTCGATCGACACGCAGTTCTATCCACTCGGCTCGTGCACGATGAAGTACAACCCGCGCGCGTGCAATTCGCTGGCGATGCTCGATGGTTTCCTCGCGCGTCATCCCTACGCGCCGGAATCGCTGTCGCAGGGATTTTTGTCGTGCATGCACGACCTGCAGGAAATCCTCGCCGACGTCACCGGCATGAAGGGTGGCGTGTCGCTGGCGCCGATGGCCGGCGCGCAAGGCGAATTCGCCGGCGTGGCGATGATCATGGCCTATCACAAGAGCCGGGGCGACACGGCGCGTACCGAGATCATCGTGCCGGATGCCGCGCATGGCACCAATCCGGCGACAGCGACGATGTGCGGCTGCACGGTGCGCGAGATACCGACGCAGGCCGACGGCGATATCGACGTCGAAGCACTGAAGAAAGTACTCGGCCCGAACACGGCCGGCATCATGCTGACCAATCCGTCAACGATCGGTGTGTTCGAACGCCGCATCGTGGAAATCTCGCGGCTCGTTCACGAAGCCGGCGGTTTGCTCTATTACGACGGCGCCAACCTCAATGCGATCCTCGGCAAGGTGCGGCCGGGGGACATGGGCTTCGATGCGATCCACATGAACCTGCACAAGACGTTCTCGACGCCGCATGGAGGCGGCGGGCCCGGTGCCGGTGCGGTCGGCGTTTCCGAACGCCTCAAGCCATTCCTGCCGATTCCGATGATCGAGAAGCGCGCCGATGGCCAATACGGCTGGGTACGCAAGAAAGACCGCCCGCAATCGATCGGCCGGCTGACGACCTTCGCCGGCAACGCCGGTGTGCTGTTGCGCGCCTACATCTATGCGCGCCTGCTCGGCCGCGAAGGCATGTCGCGCGTCGCCGAATTCGCCACGCTCAATGCGAACTACCTGGCGAAGCGCCTTGCCGAAAAAGGCTTCGATCTGGCCTATCCGAAGCGCCGCGCGAGCCACGAGTTCATCGTCACCGTGGCCCGGCAGAAAAAGGAAAATGGCGTGACTGCACTGGACTTCTCGAAGAGCCTGATCGACCGCGGCATTCACGCGCCGACCAATTACTTTCCACTGCTCGTGCCGGAATGCCTGCTGATCGAACCGACCGAGACGGAAGCCAGGGAAACCCTCGACGAATTCGTCGAGGTGATGGGCGAGTTGCTCGTGCTGTCGCGCGAAGATCCGCAGGCGATGAAGGATGCGCCGGTGACGCTGCCGGTGCGCCGGCTCGACGACGTCAAGGCGGCGCGCGAACTCGACATCGCCTGGAACCCGCCTGGCGCCAAGAAAACTGAAACGGCTGCGGCCGCCTGATCGTCCTGGGCTTGAGGGGAGCCTGAAGTGCCCAGTACCGAAGCGCGCGGACCCAAGCAGATCTACAAGGCGTTGATCTGGTCAATGAAGGGCCTGCGTGCCTGCTGGCAGTTCGAAGCTTCGTTCCGGCTCGAAGTATATTTGTGCATTGTCTTGTTTCCGCTCGGGTTGTGGCTGGGTCACGGCGGCATCGAAAGGGCGCTGCTGTGCGGCAGCCTGCTGCTCGTGCTGTCGGCCGAAGTCCTGAACTCCGCGGTCGAAGCGGTGGTCGACAAGGCGAGCCCCGAATTCCACGAACTCGCCGGCCGCGCCAAGGACATGGGCTCGGCCGCGGTCTTTCTGCTGATGATGAACGTGCTGCTATGCTGGAGCCTGGTGCTTTGGCCGCGATTCTGATGCTGACTCGGCGTTCTCCAGGCCCGGCGCGCTATGGTGATTAATGGCGAACTGGTAATCGCGCTGCTGACCCTGAGCACGCTGGAAATCGTGCTCGGTGCCGACAACCTCGTGTTCATCTCGATTGCGGTCGGGCGCCTGCCGGTGCACATGCGTCCGCGCGCACGCCGTTTCGGCCTTGCCTTGGCCTGCGTCACACGCTGTGCGCTGCTGTTCGTGCTGGCACAGATGGCACGGCTGGACGATTCGCACATGCGCTTGTTCACGGCCTACGGCAAGGTCATCTCGCTGCGCGACCTGATCATGATCGGCGGCGGCGTGTTCCTGCTGATCAAGGGCACGATGGAGATTCGCGACGCGATCTTCTCCGAGCCGAGCGAACCCGAGAAGGAAGCAACCGCCTCGAAGTTCCTGCTCGTGATCCTGCAGATCGCAATCATCGACATCGTCTTCTCGCTCGACTCGGTGATAACGGCGGTCGGCATGGTGCGCAACATTCCGGTCATGATCGCGGCGATCATCCTGGCCGTACTGGTCATGATCTTCGCGTCGAATCCGGTCGGCGACTTCATCGACAACAATCCGACCATCCGCATGCTGGCGCTGGCCTTTATCATGCTGATTGGCGTCGTGCTGATCGGCGAAGGCATCGACGTGCACATTCCGCGCGGCTACATTTATTTCGCCATGGCGTTCTCCGCCGTCGTCGAACTTCTGAACCTCAAGGCCAAGCGCGAAAAGTCCAGGCGCCACCGACGACGCGCCGAGGACAGCGCGCGCGCGCCGAAAGACGGCGATTGAACGGCAGCAGTTCCGCCCCACGTTGTATGATGCGATCGTTGGCTGTGCAAACCCGGGAGAGCGCTCATGACCATGCGACACGTCGTATTGCTGCTGGCCGTATTCCTGCTCGGCGGCTGCGGCTACAACTCGATCCAGTCCAAGGACGAGGCGGTTACGGCCGGCTGGTCCGAAGTCGTCAACCAGTATCAGCGCCGCGCCGACCTCGTGCCGAATCTGGTCAACACGGTCAAGGGCTATGCCGAGCACGAAGAAGAAGTGCTGACGAAGGTCACCGAGGCGCGCGCGTCGGTCGGCAAGATTCAGATTTCAGCCGCCGATCTCACCGATGAAGCCAAGCTCAAGCAGTTCCAGGCCGCGCAGGGTGAACTGTCCAGCGCGCTGTCGCGCCTGATGGCCGTGTCGGAGAACTATCCGAATCTCAAGGCCGACGGCCTGTTTCAGAACCTGCAGGCGCAGCTGGAGGGCACCGAAAACCGCATCGCCGTCGCGCGCAATCGCTACATCGCTTCGGTGCAGGAATACAACACGTTCGTGCGCAGCTTCCCGCAGAACCTGACCGCAATGATGTTCGGCTACAAGACCAAGGCAAACTTTTCGGTCGAGAACGAAAAAGCGATCTCCACCGCGCCGACCGTCGACTTCAACAAGCCCGCGCCGGCTCCGGCGCAGCCGCCACCACCCCAGCCTCCGGCCCACTGAAGGCCGCGCTGAAAGCAAGAGCTATAGAACGCGGATTGCGCGGATGCAAAGCAGAGAAGGCGGATTACGCGGATCAAGAAACGATCAGCGCGCAAATGCTTCTATCCGCGTTGATCCGCGTAAATCCGCGTCAAAAATGCTCTGGGCACTTCTGGCGGCCGTTGCTTCTTTCTCCGTGGCCGACGTGCTGGGTGCCGACCTGCAGACGATTCCGCCGCTGACCGCGCGCGTGACCGACACGACCGGCACGCTCGATGCGCAGCAGAAGCAGTCACTGGAAGCAACGCTCGCCGCGCTCGAGGAACGCAAGGGTGCGCAACTGGCCGTACTGCTCGTGCCGACGACGCAGCCCGAGGACATCGCACAATATTCGATCCGTGTCGTCGAAGCGTGGAAGCTCGGCCGGCAGAAAGTCGACGACGGTGCGTTGCTGATAGTCGCCAAGAACGATCATCGCGTGCGCATCGAAGTCGGACGCGGCCTGGAGGGAGCGATTCCCGACGCCGCCGGTGCGCGCATCATCCGCGAATACGTCACGCCGAAATTCCGCGCCGGCGACTTCTACGGCGGCATCGGCGACGCGCTCGGCGCACTGACGAAACTGATCGACGGCGAGCAATTGCCGCCGCCGCTGACCGACGATCGTTCGCCGCGCAGGGGCAGGAGCGATACGATCTTCAATACGCTGATCGCGGTACTGTTCGCCTCGATCTGGTTGCGTTCGATGTTCGGCCGCCTGCCCGGTGCGCCGCGCGCCGGTCTGGTCGGCGTGATCTGCGGCGGCATCGCGTTCTTTCTTACCGGTATCGTTCTGGCTGCGCTCGGTGCAGGCTTGCTGGGCGCCTTGATCGGCGTCATGAGTGGAGGTGGTGGCGGAGGCTTCGCCGGCCGCGGTGGCTGGGGCG
>Ga0105242_10002291_pt1 | contig 15125 bp, 9 predicted proteins | sample KBSM24metaG_FD_81521 | JGI IMG/M metagenome (GOLD analysis project Ga0105242, IMG submission 81521) | Miscanthus rhizosphere microbial communities from Kellogg Biological Station, Michigan, USA - KBS M2-4 metaG | ecosystem: Host-associated > Plants > Roots > Rhizosphere > Soil | place: Michigan... | reverse complement strand
GGCTTCGTCTCCGGCTCGCAGTTGCAGCAGCTGCAGCTGGGCCCGAGCGGCGGCCTCGCCTCGCTGAAAGGTTCCGCCGGGCTGGGCGCCGTCGACGGCAGCGTCCCGGTTGTCGCCGTCGACCCCGAAGGCGGTGGCCTCGCCGCCTACCCGGCGCTCGACCCGCTCGGGCGGCCGGTCGTCGCCGTCAGCCAGGAATTCGGCGGCGGCGCGGCCCAGGTGGGGACGATCTCCGGCGGCCAGGGCGGTCCAGTGGCCGAGCTCTCGATCGGTCGCTCGAACGCGGGCGACGGGCTGATCGCCTTCCGTCAGGGTGAAGCCGGGCGCTACGCGATCGTCGCCGACCGGGTCAGCGCCCCACCGGCCCCGTTCACCGTAAAGGCGCCGAAACGCTGGCTACGGCCGCCGGCGGTGACCCTGCGCTGGGCGGCGGCGGCGAGCAGCGTCGGCGGCGTCACCTACGCCGTCCTGCTCGACGGCCAGCCGGTCAGCAGCGGCCTGCGCCGGCTCCGCTTCCATCCCCAGCCGGGGCTGCTCGGCAACGGCAAGGTCTGGGTCCAGGTGCGAGCCAGCGATAGCTTCGGCCAGCAGCTGCTCAGCAACCGGGCGATGCTGCGCGTCGACGGCGAGCCGCCCGAGGCGAAGGTCGGCGTTGGCAAGCAGGGCCGGGTCGTCGTCCGCCTCGCCGACTCCGGCTCGGGCTTGCGCGCCAAGGCGACCCGGGTCAGCTTCGGCGACGGCGCCAACGAGCGGGGCGGGGCGAAGCTCGTCCACGACTACGCCCAGCCCGGCCGCTACCGGGTCGTCGTCCGCGCCCGCGACCGGGTCGGCAACCGGTTCTGGCGCCATTTCGAGGTGACGGTTCGGTGACCGGCCTGCGTTCGCTCGTCGGCGCCACGTTCACCGCGGCCGCGCGGACCGCGGCCCTCGCCGTGGCTGCACTCACCGTGCTCGTCGCCGTCCGCTCGGCGCCCGCCGCCGCCGAGCCCGGGCCGATCCGGCTCGTCTCCAAGAGCGCCACCGAGCAGGCGGCGCTGGCGGTGACGCCGGCGCTCAGCGGTGACGGTCGCTACCTCGCTTTCCGGGGGACGATCGGCGGCCTCGCCGGGATTTTCCGCGAGGAACTGGCGAGCGGCGCGATCGTGCCGGTGGTCGCCGGCACGGCGGTCCCGGCCGGCCCCGGGGCCGACGCGACGGCGCCCTCGATCTCGGCCGACGGCCGCTACGTCAGCTTCACCACTCGGGCCCAGCTCGACCCGGCCGACGACCCCGAAGCGAGCAGCGGCGACGTCTACGTCGCCGATCTGGCCGGCACCCCGCCGACCTATCAGCTCGCCTCGGCTGCGGATGGCGCGGCCGCCTCGCTCGGCGGCGACTCGGTGGCCTCGCCGCGGGTCGCCCTCTCCGCCGACGGGCGCGAGGTGGCCTTCGTCAACGGCGGCCAGGTCTACCGGCGCCAGCTCGACGCCGCCCGCACCACCCTGGTCAGCGTCGCCCGCGACCCGCTCAGCGGCGAGATGGAGTCGGGGGTGCCGGTCCCGGGTGGGGCTGTGGTCGAACTGAACGGGATGCCGCAGGCGACCGGGGCGGCGCTCAGCGCCGACGGCAGCACGGTCGCCTGGCTCGGCGCCCACCTGCCGGCCCAGGTGCCGCTGCTCTCCGACGAGCGGGCGAAAATCGAGGCCGAGGACGCCAGCCCGATTCCTTACGACGAGCCGCTCTGGCGCCGCGTCGCCGATGGGCCGGCGGCACCAACCCGACGGGTGGTCGGCGGTGGTGACCCGCTGGCGCCGGGGTGTCCGGCCGACGGCACCCTCGCCGACCCCGCTTGCCGCGGTCCTTTTCCCGAAATCACCGGCAAAGGGGAAAGCGGCAACCTGGCGATGGGGTGGATCGGCACCCAGGGGCCGATCGACCCGGTGCCGCAGTTGAGCGCCGACGGCCGCCTCGTCGCCCTGCTCGGCAACCCGACTGAAGCAACCAACGTCTTTCTCGTCGACATGGCGCCGAGCCTGACCCGCGACCAGGCTCTGCGCCAGCTGACCCGCCAGGTGGCGGTGCGGCCGAGCGACGAAGGCGCGGTTGTCAACCGCGAACCGTTCGTGCCGCTCAACGGCCACATTTGGGACCTGGCGGTCTCCGCCGACGGGCAGCGCCTGCTCTTCGCCACCGCCCGCCAGCGCTTCCCGTTGGCGCCGCCGAACCTTGTCACCTCGCCGCCGGCGCAGCTCGGCCTGGTTGAGGTTTACCTGCTCGACCTCGAAACCGAATCTCTGCACCGGGTCAGCCACGGTGAGGGCGGCTCCAGCGAAGCCTCGCTGGGACCGGGGGCGGGCGCCAACGGCGACGGCGCGAGCGCCCCCAGCCTCGACGCGAGCGGCGACTTGCTCGCCTTCGCTTCGACCGCCGCCAACCTCGTCGCCGGCGATGGCAACGACGCTAGCGACATCTTCCTCGTCGAAGACCACCAGGGGGGCAGCCGCGAAGCGCCGGTCAGCATCTCGGCGGGGCCGCCAGCGCCGCGGGTGAAGGCGCGCCGGCGGCTGGCGCTGAGCGCCTCCTCGCTGCCGAACGGCGACGTCAAGCTGGTCGCGGTGGTGCCGGCCGCCGGCCGCCTGCAGGCACGGGTGGCGGCGCCGCTCGCGGTCGGCGCGCGGCCGCGGCGGCTGGCGGCGGGGCGGCTGCGCGCCGCCGCCCGCGGGCCCCTGACGATGACGCTGCAGCTGCCGCCACGGCTGCGCCGCCTGGCGCGCTCGCGCGAAGGCCTCTACGCGACCGCCCATGCCGCCTTCCGCGTTCGCGGCGGCGGCCGCCTGCGCGGTCAGGTCCAGGTCCGCTTCCATGCCCAGAGGGCCAAGAAGGGGGCGAAATGATCCGCGTTTTCGCCTTGATCCCTTCGCCCGTTGGAGTTTTCCCACGCTATAGGGGGGACAAAGTCGACAGCGCTTGGGTTCTTCTCCTGCTCACCGCGCTGGCGTTGTTTGGCGCCTCGCCGGCCGTCGCCAGGGCGGCGGAATGGCGCTCCCAGCAGCCGGTCGCCAGTGGGATCGGGGTGCCGACGACGATCGGGGAAATCGGCGACGTCGAGTTCTACGCGCCGGACCGGGGGATGCTGATCACGGCTGGCAACGAAGGGGTGACGCCGGGCCTGTTCGCCTTCGACGGCAGCGGCTGGTACCGCTACTCGACTGTCTGCGGTGGCCACGAAGGGCGGATCGCCTACGCCGGGCCAAACGACTTCTGGACGATCTCCGACCAGCAGGCGGGCCAGGAAACCGGCGGCGCCGCGGCCGCCCACATCTCCCTCTGCCACTTCGTCAACGGCGCTGTCATCGCCTCCTACGCGCAGCCGCTCGGCGTCCCCGGCTCCTACCTGCCAATGACCGCCGCCGCCTGCGCCGGGCCGTCGGACTGCTGGTTCGCCGGCGAGCGGCTGCCCGGCTCGACCAACGTCGGTGCCTTTCACCTGCACTGGGACGGTGCGACGGTGACGCCGATCCCCTCGCTGACCGAATCGCAGGCGGAGATCGAAGACCCGGGGCGCTCGGTCAGTGCGCTGGCGTACCAGGGAGGCGCTTTCTACGAGAGCGTCGCGGTGCGCAAAGGCGACGACCCGCTCGAAGAAGAAGCGGAAACCGAACCGAGCCTGCTGCACCAGATCTTCTCCGGCGGCGGCCCGCTCAGCTTCGTGCCGCTTTACCTCGAAGGCGGGCCGCTGGTGGCACCGGACCAGTACGAAGGCCTGCACCTGAGCGGCGACGGGGAAGAACTATGGGCTCTCGCCGGCGCCGCCGAAACCTCAAGCGTGACCCCGATCGCGCTGCGGCTCGGCGAAGCCGGGTTCGAAAGCGTGGCCCTGCAGGATCCCGAAGCGGTCTTCCAGCCCGGCGACCGAGTCGGCGGCCTCGCCGCCGAGCCCGGCAGCGGCGGCGCCTGGGTCGGCTTCCGCCGCCAGAACGACTTCCCCGGCTCGGAAGCTCGGCTCGCCTTCCTCGGGCCCGAAGGCGAAGTCGGCCGCTCGCAGTTGCTGCCCGGGCCGGGTGGGGGGATTGGGCCGAAGGGGCCGGCCGGGCCGCTCGCCTGCCCCGCCCCCGGGCAGTGTTGGCTGGCAACCGAACAGGGCTGGCTCTTCCACCTCGGCCCTGACTTGCCGCGCAACCCGGACCCGGCCCTGCACGCGCTGGTCACCTTTCGCCCGCCTGACGCCAGCCTGCCGGCGGTGCCGCCGACCTCGCTGCCGATCGACGACTCCGGCGTCGAAACCGACAACAGCCAGGAGACGCCGGAAATCCTCGAAGAACCGCTGCCGAAGCGAAAGCCGGCGATCCTCAGCGGGATCAAGCAGCGGATCGTCGCCGGCCACGTGCTGGAGATGAGCTTCCTGCTCCGCGCCAAGGCCCAGGTGCAGCTGGTCGCCAAGCTCAAAGGCAAGGTCGTCGCCAAGACCCCGCAGTACACGATGGCGAAGGGGAAGCGGAGCCTGCGGCTGCCGCTCGACCCACGGCGCTGGCCGACCAAGCTCGACCTCCGCGTCCAGGCGCTGAAAGGCAAGGCGAAGTGAGGCGCGCCAGCAGCTTCGAAGGCGCCCTGCTGGCGCTGCTGCTGACCGTGCCGGTCGGCCTCGTGCTGCTGCTCGGGGCCGGTGGCGCCGGCGCCGCGGGGGGTGCCGGGCTGGTCGCCCAGCCATCCTTCGGCGCCCCGGCGAACACGTTGCTCGGCGCCTCGCCGCTGGAGGCTCCCGGCGAGGTCTGGGCGACGGCGTCCGAAGGCGGGACCCTGGCCCGCTTCAGCGACTCCGGTGGCTGGGAAAAGCTGCCGCCCGCGGTCGGCGCCGAAGGCGAGGCGATCGAAGAACTGGAATGGGTGAACGGGCCGGACGCCGGGCGCACCACCGCGCGCGGTGGCGTCGTCGCCGCGGCCAGTGCCGCCGAAGGGCAACTGCTGCTGGTCGTGCGCGAACCGGGCGGCGAACTGAAAGCCGCCCCTGAGCCGCCAGAAGCGGTGCTCGGCGAAGCAGAACAGCTCTTCGAAGCCGAAGGCGCGGCGCCGCTGCTGGCGGCGGCGGAAGGCAGCGGCAACGCCACTCGGGCGCTGGTCGTGCCAGTTGTCGAAGCGGGATCACCGACGCCGCTAGCGGTCCTCTCCTACGTCTCCGGCCAGTGGTCGCGGGAGGAAATCTGCGTCGGCTTCGCCGCGCCGCCGGCCTGCACGCCGCCGCCGCCCGAAATCAAGGTGCTGGCGATCGAAGCCGCCGGGGGCGAAGCCTGGCTGCTCGCCGAAGGCGCCACCGCGGGCGAGGGCATCGAGCTGTTCCATCGCGAAAGCGGCCCCTCCGGCGCGGTCTGGCGGCAGCAGCGGCTCGGCCCCGAAGGCACGCTCGGCGGCCGCTACGGCCAGGAAGAACCGCTCGGGGTCGGTGTCTCCGTCCGTGGCGCCGGTCAGCCGCTGACGGTCAGCTCGGCCGGGGTCTGGATCGACGCCGAACTCGAAGCCGCAGGCACCAAACACGAAGCGACGATCTACTTCGACGCCGCCGCGGGCGAAGTGACCGGCGCCTGGTGCGACCTCGCCACCCCGGGGCTCTGCACCCAGCCGCTCGAAACCGAACTGCCGAGCGGCGCCGGCCGCAGCTTCGCCTGGCCGCCCGCGGAGGGCTACGGCCCCTACGGAGCGCGGGCGGTGACCGGGGTGGGGCAGGGGGCGATCCTCACTTTCGAAGCCTCGTCGTTCGTGCGAATCCCGCTCTCCGGCGGCGCCGCCGGCGCCCTCCAGGGCGCCGCCCTGACCGCGCCGGAATCCGGTTGGCTCGGCGCCAGCACGCCGCTGCGCCTCACCCACGAACCGGAACCCTCGCGGCTGCTGGCCTGGCCGGTGCCGTTCCGCCGGCCGCTGACCGCGATCGCGCCCGCGCCGGGGGCCGCCGCCGGCTCGCTCGAATCGGAAGCGCTGGCGGTCGGTGACGACGGCGAGGTCGCCCGTTACCGGCCCGGCACCGGCTGGGAACCGGAATTCCTCTTCACCGCCTCCGGCAAACGGGCGACGCCGACTCTGCGCGCGGTCGCCTGGCCGCTCCCGAACCGCGCCTTCGCGGTCGGCGACGGCGGTGCGATGTGGGTCTGGCAGAAGGAAGCGCAGCTCTGGAAACCGGACCCGGCGCTGCCGCCGACCCTGCTGCGCGCCAACTTCACCGGCGTCGCCTTCGACCCCAATCGCCCCAGTCGCGGCTACGCGATCGGCAAGCAGGGCCTGCTGCTCGGCTACGGCCGCTCCTGGACGCGCGAAACGCTGCCGGCCGGCGTCCCCGCCGAAGCCAACTTCACCTCGATCGCCTTCGCCGGCAGCGAGGCGATCGTCACCTACAAATACCCCGTCCTCAAGAGCGGGCTGGCCGTCTACGAAGGCGGCGTCATCGTCAACGGCGGCTCCGGCTGGGAAGTCGACAGCGGCGCGCAGACGGCGCTGGCGGGCGGCGTGCCGCAGCTCGTCGCCGCCCTGCCGGACGGCGGCGCCGCGATCGCCACCGCGGAAAGCCGCAGCGGCGACGGCGTGATCGAGCGCCAGGGCCCCAGCGCCCCCTGGGAACGGGCGGCCGGCGGCACGGTCGGCTACCCGGCGGCGCTGGCGGCGTTCCGCGAAGACGGGCAGGTGCGGGTCGTAGTTTCGGTCGCCCGCGGTCAGACCGACCGCGACATCGGCACCGACCAGGAACAGGTCTTTGCCCAGTCCCCGGTCGGCCAGGCGCCGCTGTTCACCGATCCCTACCCGCTGCCGGGCAGCGGCTCGGTGCTGCGGCAGACGCCGAGCGGCTGGCGCGATGAGCAGCACCAGTCCTTCCCGCTGCCGCACAGCGAAGGCCAGACCGCCTACGACTTGCCGGTGCGGCCCGACCCGGTCCTGGCCCTGCTGATCGGCCCCGACGGCTCCGGGGGCTGGGCGGTCGGCGGCGAAACCGGCACCTTTGTGCGCTTCCAGGGCGAAGCGGTCCAGACCGCGGGGGTGATGCGGTACGGCGCCAGCGCGGCGCCGCCCTCCAACGCCACCGAAACGCCGATCGCCCCGACTGCCGGCAGTGCCACCTTCGCGGTCGGCGGCGGCGCCCAGTGCGCCGGGCCCTGCGCCGACCTCTCCGGCACCGGCATCGGCCCCGACCGCTGGCTGGGAGCGGCGCTCGGCAAAGCCGGCGGCATCCCCGACCTGCGCGGCTTCCTCTACGCCGGCGCCGGCGTTGCCGACGGGCTCGGCTCGACCCTTGGCGCCGCCGACTTCGCCCGCGAGGAGCAGGCCTACGCGCGGCGGCTCGCCGGCGGCTCAACGGCGCTACCGGTCTTCGCCGCCCCGTCTCCCTCCGACCTTGACGGCTCGGGCTCACTCTCCGCCTTCGCCGCTGCCTTTGCCGCTTCCCCGCAGCCGTTCGGCACGGCGCCGCCGCCGCCCGGGGTGGCGCCGACCTCGCTGAGCGGCGCCGGCAAGGCCTACTACTCGTTCCTCTCCAACGGGAGCGGGGGACAGGTGCGGGTGATCGTGCTCGACTACTCGGCGCCGACCCTGGGCCTGTCGCAGCGCTGCTGGCTCGCCTCGGAACTGCAGGCGTCCGGCGCTGGTGGCGTGCCGGCGATCGTGCTCGGCCAGCGCGACCTCGCCGGCCAGGTCGAACACAACGCCGCCGCCGACGCCGCCGAAGTGCTGCCAATTCTGGTCCGCGGCGCCTGGCCGAGCGAATGCGGCAGCCCACCGAGCGGCGAAGCCTGGGGGGCCTCCGCCTACTTCTTCGACTTCCCCCAGCAGAACCGCACCTACTCGCTGACCTCCGGCGGGCGCTCGATCCCCGCCTTCGGGACCGGCACGCTCGGCTATGTAGAACCGCCGCGGGCGCGCGAAACCGACTTCGTCGGCGCCAGCGGCTTCCTCGTCGCCGCGGTCAACGTCGCCGCCCGCGACGCCGCCAGCAACGTCGCCCCGGTCGGCGTGCGGCTGATCCCCAACGTCGGCTCGCTCGCCCTCGATGCGAGCGACGGGACGTTGCTGCGACGCAGTCGCCCGGCGCTGTTCGAAGCGCTCGCCCGCCGCCCGCTGGCTGGCGGCGAGTGCCGCGGCCCGGGGGCGCCGAGCGGCTGCGAAGTAATGAACCCCGACCCCTACGTGCAGATCCCCAGCGACTGCCTGGGTGGCAAGTGCTCGACCGCGGTCCTCCCCGAATACAGCTTCACCTCCTCGCAGCCGGACATCGCTGACTTCGTCGCCCACGACCCCGCCTCGAGCAACCCGCGCAACGTCCTGCTCGTCAACGAAAAGCCAGTCGCCGACTCCTCCTCGGGCCTGCTCTGCGCCTTCAACGCCGGCACCACCACGGTCACCGTTAGCGCTGGCGGCCTCAGCTACTCGACCAAGGTCACCGTCCTCGCCGGCAGCGTCCAGCGGCCCTGCGGGACGACGCCCCTGCACAGCCGGGTGACGCAGGCCGCTTCGCCCGCGCCGGTCGCCCCGCCGGCACCGGCGCCCGCCCCGACCGCGCCGCTGCCCTCACCGCCGCCTCCGCCACCGCCGCCCGCGCCGGTCAGCCCGCCTCCCGCGGCCCCGACCGCGCCGGCTCCGCAGCCTCCGCCGCCGCCGAAGCCCGCGGTGGTGCCGCCCTTCTTGGCGCCCCCGCTCGCCCCGGCGCCGCCGGTCCCCTTCGCGCCGCCGCCGCCGACGCCGGCCTTCCAGCCGACCCCGCCGAGCGGCACCGCGCCGGTCAGCTCACCACAGGAAGAGGAGGAGGACGAGGAGGCGATCGAGCAGGCCCACAACATGGCTGCCCTGCCCCGGCACACCCCGCGCGGCCCGATTGCCGCCAGCCTTTCCGCCTTGATTCCGGCTCTGGTCGCCCTGGCGGCGCTGGGGCTGGGGGTCGGCGCCGGCAGCGCCCGCCGCCGGCCGCGAGGGCGGCGAATCGCTTACCAGGACACGACTACATCCCGGAGGTACAGCAGATGAGCTCCAATTCAGGGCCGGGCGGCACGCGCCGGCGCGACCCGATCGCCTACGCGGCCCTGCTGGTCGCCCTGGTCGCACTGATTTCCTCGCTCGGTGGCTCGGCGCCAGCCAAGGTCGAGAGCGGCACCCAGGCGCAGATCAAGCGCCTTTCCCGGCAGCTGTCCAAACTCAAGGTCGGCTGCCCGATCTCCAACGCCGTCGATTTCGGCAGCTGGTGCCTGGAATCGACGCCGCACACGATCCCGGCCGGCGACGTCGGCAAGAACGACTACTTCTACGCAACCCGGGTCTGCGCCGAAGAAGGCGGCTGGCTGCCGAGCGCCGCGCAGCTGATCGGCGCTGCCAATAGGGCGCCGCTGCAGAGCACGATCGACGACAGCCCCGGCAGCTCCGGCGCCGAAGAATCGCCCGACGCCAACCGCGGCATCCTCGACAAGCGCGAGATGAGCGGCGACCTCTTCACCACCGCGGCCGGCTCCGACGCCGCCGGCTCGGAGGGAGTCTCCGTCGGCGCCCGCGGCAACACTTCGACCGGTGAACCCGATCCGACCCCGGCGCCGGCCAACCCCGAACCGGAAACGCTCGACTACATCACCGTCTATGACAACCACAACCACGGCGGCTTCGCCGGCGGTCTCCCGGTCAGCAAGCCGGAAAGCTTCCGCTGCGCCTACGCCAGCGGCTTCCAGGGCAAGCCGCGCCAGTCGAAAACCAGCTAATCCCGCCGCCGCCCCGGGCAGCGCGAGCGACGCCGCGTGAGCAGACACGCGAAGGCGTCGCTCGCCGCCTGCCTGGCCAGCGTGATCGGCTTCGCGGTGGTGGCCTCGCTGGCCTTCGGCGGCGGCACCTGGGCGGGGCGCGACGCCCACCTCCTCAGCCGCCTCTCCGCGCCCGGACAACCGACCGGGCTCGCCGATCTGATCGTCCGCCTCGGTGACCCGCCGGCGCAGCTGGCGCTGGTTGCCCTCGCCGTCGCGGTGGCGTTCGCCGCCGGCCGGCGGCGCTGGCTGCTCCCGGCCCTGCTCGCGGTTGGTGCCGCCGACCTCACCACCCAGGCCCTCAAGGGAGCCTTCGGTGACCCCCGCCTCGCGCCGGTCCTCGGCTGGGAACAGATCGGCGCCAACTCCTTCCCTAGCGGCCACATGACCGCGATGGTGGCGACCTCGCTGGCCTTCGCCCTGGTCGTGCCGCGCCGCTGGCGGCCGGCGACGCTGGTCATCGGCGCCGTCCTCAGCCTTGTCGTCGGCTGGTCGGTCATCGCTCTGCGCCGCCACTTCCCCAGCGACGTCATCGGCGGCGCCTTGGTCGCGACCGCCTGGTTCTTCGCGCTGCTGACGGTCTGGCTACGTAAAGAGGAAGGCGAGCGGGGGAGGGAGGCTAGGCCTCGGCCTGGCGATCGCTCTGCCGCTCCGGGAGCGGGATCTCCTCCAGCGCAACCTCTTTGACCGTCGAGAGCACTGCATCGAGCGCCACCCCCGAGAGCGTCTCGTGCTCCAGCAAGGCCTGCGCGGTCTCCTGCACCGAGTCCCAGTTGGCCCTCAGCACAAACAGTGCCCGCTCCTTGGCCTCCAAGACGATCCGCTCGGTCTCTTCATCGATCACGTCGAGCGTGTGCGGACCAACCGAGCCCATGTCCTGCAGGGAGGCACCGAGGAAGACCTCACCACCGGCCTCCCCGATCGTCACCGGCCCCAAGACAGGGCTCATCCCAAAGGAGGTGACCATCTGGCGGGCCAGTTTGGTCGCCGCGTGCAGATCATCAGAGGCACCGGTAGAGCCCTCACCGAACTCCGCCCACTCCGCCGCGGTGCCGGCCAGGATCGCGACCAAATGGCGCTCCAGGTCAGATTGGACGTGCATCACCGCGTCGCGGTCAGTCAGCATCTCCGCCGCGGTCCCCAACTGGCGCCCACGGGCGACGATCGAGAGCTTTTGGGCTGAGACGACCTGCCCGATCGAGCGGGTGGCAACCGCGTGCCCCGCCTCGTGAACGGCGATCGTCCAGCGCTCTGACTCACTGAGCACGTGGGTCTTCTTGGCGGGACCGGCGATCACCCGGTCAATCGCCTCCTCCAAAGTCGCCTGGTCGATCTCGCTGAAGCCTTCGCGGACCGAGAGCAGAGCCGCCTCGTTGACGAGGTTGGCGAGCTCTGCGCCGGAGAAGCCCGGGCAGAGTTTGGCGATCTCCCCGAGGTCCACCCCGGGGGCAAAGGTCCTGCCTTTGGCGTGGAGCTCCAAGATCTCCAAGCGACCGTGCACGTCGGGGACGTCGACCACCACCTGGCGATCAAAGCGCCCGGGACGCAGCAGGGCGGGGTCGAGGATGTCGGGGCGGTTGGTAGCCCCCATCACGCAGACCCCAGCATCGCCGCCGAAGCCGTCCATCTCGACCAGGAGCTGGTTCAGGGTCTGCTCACGCTCGTCGTTTCCCTGTCCAACCCCGGCGCCGCGCTTTCGCCCGGCGGCGTCGAGCTCGTCGATGAAGACGATCGCCGGCGCCGACTTGCGGGCCTTGGCGAAGAGATCCCTAATCCGGGCTGCGCCGACCCCGACCAAAGACTCAACGAACTCCGCCCCGGAGGCCGAGAAGAAGGCAGCATCCGCCTCGCCCGCGGTGGCCCTTGCCAGCAGCGTCTTGCCGGTCCCCGGAGGGCCGACCAGGAGCACTCCCTTGGGCGCTGCTGCGCCGGCGTCTAAGTATTTGCTCGGGTCCTCGAGGAAGTCGCGGATCTCACGTAGCTCGGCTACTGCTTCGCCGGCACCTGCGACCGAGTCGAAGGTGATCGAGGCTTTCTGGCCCTTCTTGCGGCGTTTGCCCTTGCCGCGGAAGGCCGAGAAGGCACCGATGCCGCCGGAGCCATCGCCGGAGGCGATCCGCATGAAGAAGGAGAAGAGGCAGACCAGGAGCAGGATCGGCAGCAGGAACTGGACGACGATGATCCGCTCGGACTTGCCGGACTGGGGGTTGACCGAGACCTGGGCGTGGCCGGCAGAGAGCTCGGCCAGCAACTGCTGGGTCGCCGAGTCCGAGCCGGGGTAGTCGGCGTACATCTCCACGCCGGTGTCCGTTTCGACGACGACCTGATGGTCGTAGTCGAGCAATTCAGCCGTGTCGATCCGCTTCGCTTCGGCGAGCCGGTTGATCGTCGAGAGCGGCACCTTTTCGCCGCTCCCTTCCGACCCAAGTGAGCCGAGCAGCGAGAAGAAGAGGATGACGATGACCAGCGAGGCTGCGAGCAGGAAGGTCGAGATCGGGTCGCGGCTGAGGAATTTCCAGACGCCGCCAAGGAAATCCTCGATCCGTTCGAGAAACGGGCTCTTGGCCTTTTTCTGTGCGAGGCGTGGGTTAGACAAGGCCTCGGGACCCTTTCTGTTCCCGCCCTCGAGGGTGTGAACTACCTGATAAGCAAGTGCTACAGAAGTGCTACAAGCGCGAGTGCTCTCTTCGATGATTAGCCGAGAAGCGTGAAGGCGGCTGCACGGCGAGAGCTACTCACTGGCGCCTGATGTTTGCGCCCCAGCCGTGGTCTCCGCGTTTCTCGGCAAATCGTGGGGAGAGCGGGGGACTCGAACCCCATCCGAAGCGCTAACTCCGAACTCCCGGTTATCAGCCGTTCGCGGCGCCTTGCCGCTTCACTCTCCGCAGACAAAATACCTCATTTAGGGATCTGAAAAATCCCGCTTCCAGAGCCCCAGTGCTACGCTCGGCGTGGTTATCAGCCGTTCGGGGGTAGCTCCCCCTCACAGAAACGACCCGCTCCGGCGGGTCGTTGTGGTTTGACTTCGGGCCACGAGTCACTTGTGGTGTCTTCGGTGCATCGCTCTCCTCGCCACGCTCACGCGGGAAAGCTCTTGTCTTGAGCAATCGACATCCTGTAGGGCAATGTGGAGACGTACCCGTAAGGACGAATTTGCTCATGGTTGGAGCCTCCCTCAGGGCAAACCATCTGGACCCGAAAAGGCGCTGAGGCTCTGGAAGAGCTATTGGCCGGTGCTCCCGATTGCGATTTTCGGCGCCACGCTTGTCGCGCTTGACTCCGGGGGTGCAGATTCCTTCTTTTCAACTCATCCTGTTGTCGCCAATTTCGCCACCGATGCGGTTCTTGCCCTCGGACTGGTATTCGGCTTGGATCGTTTGCTGGATGCTCGATCCCGAAAGCGATGGAGGCCGATCGGCGAGATGGTCGTTCATCAACTGGAATGCGCGAGCGGGATGGACGAGGCCATAGAGGTACGGGTGCTCGCCTACTGCGAGCGGACCTACGGGGAGTTCGAGATTCCAGAAGGTAAAGACTTCAAACGGATCCTTCTAGAGGCATTGTCAGACCCAGAGACTTGGGCGGAGGATGGCGACCTTCCACACCTATATGTCGAGGTTGGGGAGGAAGCGGATGAGCTGGAGCGGATAATTATTGAATGGTCGCCCGTCTTAATCGCTGAGCCAGACCTTTCGGCGATTGCAGCATCAGCAACCGAGGTGCTGCAGCTGTCCCGTTGGATCTTGTTTGCACTGGGCGGGGTAAACAGCGGGCTTCTCAGCGCAGAATCTTCCGAGGATCGAAAACACGGAGTCTGGTTTGGGTTGATGCTTGAGGCCCTACTACCCAAATACAGAGATGCGCGTCTTCAGTTGAAGAAGCGAACCGTGCTCTACAGGACGGGCCAGCCCCTCCTACCGCATCGGGGTCCGGTTCAGGAAAGCTCGGTGCCGTCGTAGAGCTTCTTTACGTGCACCGTTCCCGCGGGGGCGGCTTCGATGCAGAGCTTGCAGAGGACGCACTCGTCGAGGTTCTCGGTGACGACCTCGACCTTGCCGTCGGCGTCCTTGAAGATGTCGACGGGGCAGACTTCCTCGAGCTTGGCGGCGACGGCGGCGTCGTTGGCGATTGAGGCGTCGACCTCGACGTCGATGAAGACGGCGTTCAGCTGCTCGGCCATCAGGCGGTCACCCCCAGTTTCTCCTTGACGGCGTCGGGGATCTCGTCGATTCGCTCGACGACGCGGATGCCGGCGGCTTCGAGGCGGGCGATCTTCTGCGTCGCCGTGTCCTCGGCGCCCTCGACGATCGTGCCGGCGTGCCCGAAGCTCATCCCCTTCATCTCCTCGTCATCCATGAATTTCCCGGCCATGAAGGCGATGATCGGCAGCCGCGAGTTGTTCTCCTTCACCCAGGCGGCCAGCTGGGCCTCCATGCGGCCGCCGGGCTCGGTGTAGATGACGATCGCCTTGGTCTCCTCGTCGGCCTCGAAGTAGGGCATCAGCTCGGCGTAGGTGGAGCCGATGATCGCGTCGCCGCCGATCGAGACGGCGGTGGAGACGCCGAGGCCGGCCTGGGTCAGCGAGGAGGAGATCTCGGTGGTCATCCCGCCGGAGCGACTCATCACTCCGACCGGGCCGGGGGCGTAGGCCTTGGCGGCGTCTTTGGCGGGGCCGCCGATGCCGCCCATCTTGCAGACGTTGGGGACGATCAGGCCGAGGCAGTTGGGGCCGATGATGCGGGCGCCGTTCATGTCGGCCAGCTCGACCATCTGGGCGACGTCGCCGCGCGGGATCCGCTCGGTGACGATCACGATCAGCTTGATCCCGTTGAGGATCGCCTCGAAGACGGCGTCTTTGGTGAAGGCAGGGGGGACGGTGACGACGGAGCCGTCGATCGGGCCGCCGTGGTGCTCGACGGCCTGGGCGACGGTGTCGAAGACCGGCACGCCGTGGACCTCGCGGCCCTTGCGGCCGGGGGTGACGCCGCCGACGATCTTGGAGCCGTAGTCGAGGCACTCGCGGGTCAGGTTGACCGCCTCGCGGCCGGTGATCCCCTGGACGATGAAGGTGGTGTCGCTGCTGAGCAGGATGCTCATGCCGGCGCTCCCTGGATCTTGGCGACGGCGCGGCCGGCGGCCTCCCACATCGAGACCGAGCGGTCGCAGTACTCGACGCCGTATTTCTCGAGGATCTTGAAGCCCTCGTCCTCCCAGGCGCCGGGGATGCGGAAGATCGCGATCGTCTCGCCCGGGTCCTTGCCGAGCTCGAGGCAGGCCTTGATGACGCCGCGGGCGACGATGTCGACGCGGGTGTTGGAGACGATCGACATCATCACCGCGATCTTCTCGACGCCGTCCTTTTCGAGCACCTCCTTGGCCAGGCCGCAGGCCTTG
>Ga0105242_10002289_pt1 | contig 15129 bp, 10 predicted proteins | sample KBSM24metaG_FD_81521 | JGI IMG/M metagenome (GOLD analysis project Ga0105242, IMG submission 81521) | Miscanthus rhizosphere microbial communities from Kellogg Biological Station, Michigan, USA - KBS M2-4 metaG | ecosystem: Host-associated > Plants > Roots > Rhizosphere > Soil | place... | reverse complement strand
TAGGAAAGCCTGCTCTCGTGCCGGCCGACGAGCACGATGGCGCCCACCACCGCGATGGCGTCAAGGGCATTGGTCAACGACATTAGCGGGGTATGAAGTAAAGGTGAAACCCGGCGGATGACTTCAAACCCGATGAATGCCGCCAACATGAAAACGAACAGGCCGTTGATCAGCGTGGAACTCATTGTTCCTCCACTCCAAATAAATTTCCTGACGGAAATGCCGAAATCTAATTTCCGCCCGCGGAAACCAGCGCGGGCTGAGAGAAAAACTCCCGCACCCGCGGGTTGACCAGTTCCCCGCTCCGGGTCAGCAAGGTTTCACGAATGATTTCGTCCTGCAGATCAAGCCGCACCTTGCCATCCTTCACCAGGTGCAGCAGAAATGCGGTGATATTGCGCGCGTACATCTGGCTGGCATGGTAAGGAACACCCGTAGAGACATTGATTCGCCCGATGATGGTGACGTCGTGGGCGATCACGGTTTCGCCGCCGCGGGTCAGTTCGCAATTTCCCCCGCGTTCCGCCGCCAGATCGACAATCACCGAACCGGGAGCCATGCCCTTTACCATTTCTTCAGTCACCAGTACAGGGGGCTTCTTGCCGGGAATCACGGCCGCTGCAATCACCACATCGCTCTCCGCCACGACCCGCCCCAGAAGCTCGCGCTGCCGGCGATAGAAAGATTCGTCCTGCTGGGTGCCATAGCCGCGCGCATCCTGGGCGTCCTTGGCCTCGATGGGGAGCTCAACGAATCGGCCTCCCAGACTCTGCACCTGCTCCTTGGCCGCGGGACGCAGATCATATGCCATGGCTACCGCGCCCAGCCTGCGGGCGGTGGAGATAGCCTGCAGTCCGGCGACGCCCGCGCCGATCACAAACACGCGCGCCGGCGTGATGGTCCCGGCCGCGGTCGTCAGCATGGGGAAAAACCGGGGTAGAGTCTCAGCCGCGATCAGCACAGCTTTATAACCGCAGACTGTTCCCATCGAGGAGAGCGCGTCCATGCTCTGGGCGCGCGTGGTGCGTGGTATCAGTTCGATGGCGAATGAAGTAGCGCCGGTGGCGGCGATCTGCTGAATTACTTCCAGCGATCCCAGCGGGCGCAGAAACCCGATCAGAACCTGGTCGCGGCGCAGAAGAGGAAGGTCGGCCGCGCCCGTGGCGTCGTTGGAGCCGTAGCAAAGGACCTGGACAACAATATCGGCCGCGCTAAACACGGCCGCTCGATCAGGAAGAATCTTCGCGCCCTTTTCAAGATAGTGTGCGTCGCGGTAGCCCGCTTCAACCCCGGCGCCAGTCTCGATGACAACCTCAAAGCCCGCTTTGGCTAGTGTCGGCACGACCATGGGAACCAGTCCCACGCGCCGTTCACCGGGATAACTTTCTCTCGGGACGCCAACAATCACAATGACATCTTCCTCAAAACGAATGTGAAGGTCTGGCCGAGCCGCCACCACAGGGAGCGACAGGTTTGTTTGGGCAAAGCAAGAGTATTGTACAGCTTCCCAAACAACGGTATCGGAGCGGGAAAACTGTTTTTTGACCGGTCGTTCCCAGTCTCGATCTGGAACCACAATGACGGACAACGGTCCCCAAGCAACTGGGCGGGTGTGGCGTGCCTAGGTCAGGACTCTTGCTGAGTTGCCAGGAAGAAATTATGCGGCGGTCGGTTCCGAGGCGCGACTTTCCGCCTCGCGTATCTTTTTCTGGAGACGAATCCAAAGTTGTTCCAACTGCAGATCTTCGGTTCGGCGTTCGTAAAGAATCGACGCCGCTTTTACCTCGTAAGGCGTCCACTTGGTAGATGGGCTGGTCGAGTCCATAGACCCCCCCGGTATGATTGGGAAACAAGGTCAGTATACCCATCGGGCCGGCCCTGTACAAGCTGTGCCTGACCATGTAGCGCCGCCGTCCCGGCGGCTGTCTGGCGGGCGTCCTCGCCCGCCGCGGAAGAATCTCGAGTTGCCGTATCTGCTGGAGGTGCTTGGGGAGATTTCGTGTAGCGCGGGCGTCCCGCCCACCCGTTGGATAACCAATAAACGGAACTTCCACTTCGGACTGACAAATTGATAGGATCACAGGCCTGTCTTCATGATCTGCGAAACCAGACTTCGAACCCACGGAACGATCGCATGAAACGCGCTTTCGCAATTCTGTTTGCATTTTGCTCTGCCGCATGTCTCTTTGCGCAAATGGGCAATATGACGGCCCCGACATTTACCAGAGATGTAGCGCCCATTTTGCAGAAGAATTGCCAGAACTGCCATCGTCCGGGGGAAGCGGGCCCGTTCTCGATGCTCACGTATGAGGACACGCGGCCTTGGGCGGGGGCCATCAAGCTGGCGGTGCAGCAGAAGATCATGCCTCCCTGGTTTGCTGACCCGCAACATGGCCATTTTGCCAATGATCGATCGTTGTCTCAGAAGGACATTCATACGATTGTGGCCTGGGTGACGGCCGGGGCCCCAAAGGGCGATCCCAAAGACATGCCCGCGCCGCTGAATTTTGTCGAAGGCTGGGGCATTCCGAAACCGGATGCAGTCTTGCAACTGCCCAGGGAGTTCGCCGTGCCTGAATCCGGCATGGTGGAATACCAGTACGTCATCGTTCCCACCGGGTTCACGGAAGATAAGTGGGTTCAGGCGGCGGAGGTGCGGCCCACCGAACGTTCCGTGGTTCACCACATCATCGCTTACGTGCGCGAGCCTGGCTCCAACTACTTCAAGGATCAGAAGCCCGGCGTATTTTTTGAAGCGGTCCCCTCGAAGACAGACGAGAAAGTTGACACCAGCGCGTTGCCCAGCGACTTCCTGGTCGGCTATGCCCCCGGTCAGCCGGCGGAAATTCTTCCTACGGGCGAGGCCAAACTGATCAAGGCAGGTTCCGATATCGTGTTCGAAGTCCACTACACTCCCAATGGAAAAGCGGTGATGGATCGGACGAAACTCGGCCTGGTTTTTGCGAAGGGTAAGCCAGCCAAGCGGGTGCAGACGCTGTCGGCCAGCAACGGCACCTTCAAGATTCCTCCCCAGGATCCGAATTTTCGCGTGGACGCCTCTTTTGAAATACGCAAGGAAGTGACGCTGGCTTCGCTGCACCCGCACATGCACACCCGCGGCAAGGATTTTGAATACCGCCTGGTGTTCCCCAACGGCGAGACCCGGACGCTGCTTCGCGTGCCCGCGTACAACTGGCACTGGCAGCTCTGGTACAACCTCGAAGAACCGATTGTCCTGCCCGAGGGCACGCGCATTGAATGCACTGCGCACTTCGACAATTCAGCGCACAATCCGGAGAATCCGGATCCCACAAAAACGGTGATCTGGGGCCAGCAAAGCTGGGACGAGATGATGGTTGGCTTTTTCAACCTGGTCTATGACGCCGATATGCCGCCCAAGGACTTGCAACCGAAAGAGAAACCAGCCAACGAAAAGACTCCGGTAGCGAGCAATTGAATTCTGTCGACTACAGGAAAACATGAAGATCGTCCTTCGCACTCTTTTCATATCCGCCATAATGAGCACGCTTTGCCTGGCCCAATCGGCCGGCCAGCAAAAGAAGCACCTCCTAGTGATTGGAGAAGAAAAAGGATACCGGCATGAGTCAGTGTCGCACGCCATGTCTACGATTGAGCGACTGGGACGGGAGACTGGCCTGTGGGATACGACTCTGCGCACCGACACCGAGGCCCTGACCAAGAAAAAGCTGGAATACAACGCCAAGAATCTTGATAACTTCGATGCCGTGCTTTTCTTCACGGGCGGCGATCTTGAAATGGACGCGCAGCAGAAAGCCGACTTCCTTTCGTTCGTCCATGACGATGGCAAAGGTTTTATCGGCATCCACAGCGCCGCCATTACCTTTGTCAACTGGCCGGAATACGGCGAGATGCTCGGAGGCTATTACGATGAGCATCCGTGGGGGACGTTCGACGCCCCCATTGTCGTGGAAGACCCGGCTTTCCCGGGAATGCAGCAGTGGCCAAAGTCTTTCGTGCTGCGCGACGAAATTTACCAGATGAGAAATTATTCGCGCGACAAGGTGCGCGTGCTGATACGCCTGGATGCCGGCAAGCTCGACCTGGCAAACAAGAATGTCCATCGCACCGACCGCGATTTCGCCGTGGCCTGGGCGAAAATGTATGGCAAGGGGCGCGTCTTCTATACCACCCTGGGACACGTGGAGGAAAACTGGGACAAGCCGGAATTTCAGAAGATGATTATCGAAGCTATCAAATGGGCCACTGGGATGATTGACGCGGACGCGACTCCGCGCGCAATGCCCGCGCATTAGTTGATGGAGGCCGGGCGTCCCGCCCGGCTGGACGTGCGAGACGCCCGCCCTCCATCAATACGGCAAGATGCCGATCTAACACGCTGCGAAAGGACGGGAGTGGAACGCGAACGGCAAACCTCAGGCGCTAAAGTGTGGCACATTGTACGCGGCTTAGTGGCACTACCGGGGTCGTGCCCTTCCCAAAACAGCGGCGAGGCCGGCGTTTTCTGTCAGCGGCCCAAAACCGTGGCGGCAGACAGGGTCGTACGAGACGCCATCACACGGAGAACATTCGCCAGAATCGCGGCCAGCGGGTTGGTTGCCGCTGCTTTGCCCATGCACGCATCCGGAAAGCTCAACATCGGCGTCGGCACCTATAGCTATCACAACCTTTCCCTGGATGCCATGATCGTGCAGCTCAACTCCCTCCATGTTTCCGAGATCGAAATGTCCCGGGGCGAGTTCATGCTGATGAACCATCCCGGCGATGAGCTATTCCGGTCCGCCCGGAGCAAGTTTGACGCAGCCGGCATTCGCTGCGTGTCCTACTACAGCGCGACCATCAAGGATGACCGGGACATCGAGAACGCGCTGCGCCTTGCTCAACTGCTGGGCGCACGTAACGTCACCGGTGACGCCACGGGCAGTATTCTCAACCGCATTGACCAGAGGTTTTCACAAGCCGGCATGACATTCGGAATCCACAATCATTACTTCAAGGGCGAAAAATTCGCTTACGAGAGTCCCGAGGATGTTTTACGGGCCCTGTCAGGACTCTCCCCCACGGTTGGCGCCACGGCGGACATGGGGCATTTCGCATCCTGCGGTCACGATACGGTGGACGCCGTCCGAAAACTTGGCTCCCGCTTGAAGTTGGTGCACCTAAAGGACGTCGAAGCCTCGGGTGGCGAAGTCAACGTGCTGCTGGGCAGAGGCATCTCCCGGATTTCTGAGGTGATGACAGAATTGCATCGCCAGAATTTCGCCGGCCCGGTCGCGGTCGAATATGAAAAAGAGGGTGATGTGGACAGCGATATGAAGCAAAACGTCGAATTCGCCCGCAGGCTCGCCTAGCGACGGCGAGATCCATATTCTGACCGAGTATTCGGCAAGCCGCATCCAGACATCTTCCATCGCAGTTGCGGCGCAAACCTCCGGCACCCTGCAATACGGCCTCCCCCCAACACCGCATAGGCAATCTGCCCAGCGGGCTTCCGGCCTCCCGCGAATTGTCTTTCCGCCCTGTCAATCCTGCAAAATGACATAGAACGCAAGAAAACGTAAGTTTCGGAAGCCCACGGCCAAGCGCGAGGGCGGCACTGATCGATTGTTTTCTGACGTTTTCGCTTGACTCTTGGGGATGATCGAAAGTAAAAGATAACTATCGCAATGATCTGAAACATTGCACCGTTCTCTTTAAATCTATCCTGTTCGCACCGAGGATCGACATGACAGGCTTACGCGTCGAGTTCCGCCGCCTTCAGTTCCTCTTTGGCATCACCCTAACCATTGCCTTGTTGCTGGCGCAGAATGCTGTGGGTCAGGCGAGCTATACGTCACAGGTGCGCGGTACCGTGACCGATCAGACCGGTGCCGTGGTGGTCAATGCCCTGGTCACCATCACCAACGATGGCACCAATGTGTCCACCAGCGTCCGCACTGATGACCATGGGCTCTACCTCCTGACTGGTTTGCGTCCCAGCACCTACACCATCAAGGTGGAGGCCGAGGGATTCCGGTCGGCGGAGAGCAAGAACGTGGTGTTGGCGGTTGACCAGCAGTCGAGCCTGAACTTCAGCCTGAAGCCCGTGGGCTTCAACATCACGGTGGAGGTAAGCGAAGCCCCTCCCCTGCTCGATACCGACAGCGCCACCCTGGGAACGGACGTCAGCAACGAATACGTGCGCGACATTCCGCTGTACAACCGCAGCCTTTTCGGCCTGGTGTTTCTGGCTGGGGGAGTGACCGAGACTACCGGCTCCGGCATCAACGATAACTATCCCTCGGGCACGAACTTCGTCTCCAACGGCCAGCGCAACGCGACCGCGCAGATCAGCCTCGACGGCAGCCCCCTCAGCGCGCCGGAGCAAGGTGAGGGCGGTAACTCCAATGTGTACTACCAGCCTTCGGTGGAGATCGTGCAAGAGTTCAAGCTCCAGAACAACAGCTTCTCGGCAGAGTTCGGCAACAACGGAGGAACCGTCGTCAACATCATGTTGAAGCAGGGCACCAACAAGTTCCACGGCAGCGGATGGTGGTACGGGCAACGGTCGGCATTCGACGCACGGGATTTTTTCAACACTGGCGAAAAACCCGATCACCTCCGCGACCAATACGGCTTTGCGTTGGGCGGGCCCATCGTCAAGAACCGCACGTTCTTCTTCCTGGATTTCGAAAAGACCCGGCAACAGGATCCCGTCAACATCGAAGGAATCGTGCCCACGGACCTGGAGCGCGCCGGGGACTTCTCGCAGAGCCTGGCGAACCTGCCGGATCCAAGCAATCCCGACACGGCCAGCGCGGGGATTTACGATCCCTGTGCCAAGAACACGGATCCGACCTTCGTGTGTCCGCGCGACCAGTTTTCGGACGGAGGAATTCTGAACAAGATTCCTGCGAACAAAATCGATCCCATCGGGCAGGCGATCTTGAATTTGTATCCGCATGCCAATGTGCCGAACGCGGTTTATCCGGACCCAAACTTCCGTACGGTGACGTTGTCGACCTCCCCAGCCTGGCAGTTCGATGTGAAGATCGATCACCAGATCACCAACAACCACAAGATCGCTGGCCGTTACAGCCGAGCACATAGCGAGAACACCGTTCCGACCATCGTCGGAAATGGGGACCAGGGCGATGGAGTGATCTACCTGACGACGGTACAGAACGGCAACCTTGAATATAACTGGGCGATCAAACCAACGGCGCTCTGGACGAATCGCTTCAGCGTCGATCGGGTACACGCGCCCGGTATCAGCAATCACTATCCGACCTTGAGTGATGTGGGGCTGCCCTCCATTTTGAACCAGAACGGCCTGGACCGGATCCCCGCCATCAATGTGGGAGACCCTTTCCTCTCCATATTTACCCAGTGCTGCGTGGACACTGCTTTTGCGCACTCTCTGTACAGTTACTCGTCGTCGTTGCAGTGGGTGAAAGGGCCGCATTCGATTACCTTCGGCGGCGAGCAGCGGCAATTCTTTAACAACTTCTTTCAGCCGGACAATCCCACGGGAATTTTCAACTTCACCCGCGACGTGACCACCCAGGATCCCAATGGCGGCCTGGGAGACAACAATCAGGGCAATCCATTTGCGACCATGCTGGTTGGTTTTCCCTCCCCCGAGGATTCCCAACTGCACATCATTCCGTCGGTAGCGGATAAATCGGTCGAGACCGCCTTTTACGTGCAGGATGACTGGAAGGTCACTCCAAAACTCACCCTGAATTTTGGCCTGCGCTACGAGTGGAGCACACCTTATTCGGAGCGAAACAACCAGCTGCAGTTCAGCAATTTTACCGGGGACACGGGGATTACCATCCCCGTGGATCGCAGTGCGGACCCAACCTTCGACTTCGGGCAAATCGGGCAAGTAAGGGGAACGACGGTGTTCGCGGACTCTGGACATCGCAACGCCCGGGTGGACCGGAACAACTTTGCTCCGCGCTTTGGATTCGCATACCAACTGGCGAGCAACACGGTGCTCCGGGGCGGGGCGGGTGTTTTCTATGGGATGAACGTGGCCACCAATTTCCAGTACGCCGGACCTTCGTTCTCCAAGTCCGCGCCGCTGTATTTCACGACCGACAACTATGTGACGCAATATGCGACGCTGGAAAACCCCTTCCCGGCCGGCCTGGCGCCGCCGCAAGGCAGGACCTATGGGAAGCTGGCGAACTGGGGATTCGACAACGGCAGCGACCTGGACACGGGCGTCGCACGCAATGCCGAAATCTATCAGTGGAACCTGGGAGTGCAGCACCTGTTGCCGGGACAAATCGTGATTGCGGCGGACTATGCTGCGAACCGCGCCACGCACCTTCCCTGGGCAGGCGCATCCGTTTCCACGCGGGAGCGCAACTTCCTGCCCTCGAGCATTCGCGAAGCGCTGGTGGCGCAACTGAATCCTACGCACGATCCGGACAATACGGCGGTGAGCGACTTCCTCGGTACCCCGGTTCCCAATCCTTTTCAGTGCTTCTTTGTATCCGTGGCATCGCCGGCATCGTACTGTCCCGCGACGCCGATCTTCAACCCCGCCGATGTGGCCGATTCGCTCTACGTGCAGGATCAGATCCCCCAGGGACTCCTCTTGCACCCGTTTCCGCAGTTCGCGGGAGGCTTTGCCGGCCTGCCGCGCCTGATTGCAACCTCGTGGTATCACTCGCTGCAGATTCGGTTCCAGAAGCGAGCGAGCCACTACATCAGCTTCGAGGGAAACTACACGCTCTCGAAGGCGACCGACGATTCCTCGGCGGGACGAAATGCGTGGCTGACCAATCTGGAGTTCGACAATCCCCAACTGCTGGACAATCTGAAGGCCGAGCATGGGATCAGTTCGAACGACGCCACGCACCGGCTGACCACGGCCTTTATTATTGATCTGCCGGTGGGGCGCGGGCGCTGGATTGGGCGCGGCATGGGCAGCCTGGCGGATGCGATCGTGGGCGGCTGGTCGCTGAATACTTATCTGACCATACAGACCGGGCAGCCGATTGCGATCATTGACAGCAACTCCCGGCTGACGGACGGAAACCAACGACCGAACGTGGTGTGCTCGCAGCTTACCACCGGAATCAGCTATCACGAGGCGGCCAAGACAGGAAACCCATACCTGAATCAGGACTGCTTCGCCGATCCAGGAGACAACATTCCGGGCAACGCGCCACGGCACTTTTCGAATTTGCGCGGGGACGGGGTTCGCAACATCGATCTTTCGCTTTCCAAGGAATTTACCGTCAAGGAAGGCATGCTGGTGCAGGTGCGCGCCGAAATGTTCAATGCGGCGAACCACCAGCGCTTTGCCTTTCCGGACGCTGCCTCGGGAGACGGCAGTTTCGGGACTGTGACTTCCACCACCAACAACTATCGCAGGATGCAATTCGGAGCGCGCTTCCAGTTCTAGTCGGGACGTGGCTCGGGTTTGACGCCGGCCGACGGTCTTGCGGGTTGGTTTGCGTTCTTTGCGGAATTTCCTTTGCGTCCTTTGCGGTTAAAAGGGTTTGATCTTGCCGACGCTACATCAAGCTCTTGAACCGCAAAGGACGCAAGGGAAATTCGCAGAGAAAACGCAAAGACAAGTTTCAACGGTTAAGGAGACATCATCCTGTGCCTACCCGGTTGCGTACAGTTGCGCGCTTTGGCCTCCTGCTGACGTTCGCCATCCTGCTCCTGGTGGCTGCTCTCAGCCTCTCCCAGCAATTCCCCGCCGGCCAGGACTGGACCCACTACGTGCGCATTGGGGCGTATGGTCTGAAGACCGACAATGCGGAAGAGATCGTCCGCAACGCCCAGGAGAGCAACGTCTTCGGCATTGAAGTGGACAACGATATTCCCGGGCGCTACGAGAGTTTCGTCAATCCCGAAGAAAAGCTGCGCGCCATCCGGGCGGTGGCGGAGAAGGCACACCAGGCGGGCAATCGCGCCTTCGTGTACATCGCGGGCACGGAATGTATCACGGCGAATGCAGACCAGACTCCGCACACCATGGCCAAGGAACATCCCGACTGGCTGCAGCGGAAGCTCACCGGCGAGCCGGCGATTTTTGGCGGCGGCACCGCTTTCTGGATCAGAAAAGGCGACGAAGATGTCTGGATCAGCCCGTACGCGCCGGAGTGGCGCAAGATCTACATGCAGCGGGTGCGGCAGATTGCAGCCACCGGCATCGACGGCATCTATGTTGACATCCCGTACTGGATGACACACTTCGAAGGCTGGGAAAACACCTGGGCCAGTTTCGACGACTACACGGTGGCGGAGTTCAAGAAGCAGTCCGGACTCGACGCGCGAAAGGACTTGAAGCTAGGTGACTTTAACGATGCCAACTTCCGCAAGTGGGTTGATTTCCGCATCCAGACATTTACCGATTTCATGCACGAGATCGACGTCAATGCGAAATCGGTGAATCCCCAGATCAAGACCATACCTGAAATCTATCCCGGCATTGAGCAGGAGGCGGTGCGGGTGGGCGCGGATGTGTACAGTCTCTACCCCGTGGTGGACGTGATTGCGCACGAGTACGAATTCGGCAACGGCAATCACATGGCGTCCTCCCGGAACCCGCTGGATTGGTTCGCTTACCAGGTGGGAATGCACTCCTTCCGCGCTTTTGCCCAAGGCAAGCCTACGTGGATCCTGAATTACTCATGGGATGGCGACAAAAAAGTGGACAAGCGAGAATCCATGATGAACCTGGCCATGTCGCAGATCATGGCCGGCGCGAATTTCTGGGACGCGCCCGGCCACTCCATGGCCGGCTCAAACGATCTCGCCACCAGGAAGAAAATCTTCTCCTGGATTGAGGCTCACCAGAAGACTTTCTACTTGCCCCGAAGCCCCATTCATCCGGTTGGAGTCTATTTTTCTCCCACGACGCGAAACTACTTCGCGGATGAGTTCGTTCGCTCCTATCGGGGCATCCTGATTTTACTGATGCAGAAGCACCTGGAGTTTCAAGTGGTAACCCCGCGCACGTTGGCCGAATTCAAAGGTGACACCCTGATTCTGCCGGACGTCCGTCTCTTGAGTGATTCCGAGAAAAGCTGGTTACAGCAATACGCTGGGGCCGGCAGGAAACTGATCATTACCGGCGCGGACGCAGCCCAACTCTCCCCGGCGGCCCCCAACGTCGTCCGGATTGAACCCTGCCCAGGGAAAGCCTACATGGCTGCGTTAGAGGCCGACTTCGAACACTCCACGCCCGATTCGCAAGCAGCTTTTCTTAAGAACTTGCAAAGTCCTCCGGGCATTCAGATCGAAGCTTCTTCGCAGGTGGCCACTTCCGTGGCGATGGTGGAGGGGAAACCCCACGTTTTCCTGGCGAATTTCGCAGGCTTGCGGGGCGGAGTGAATCCGGTGCAGACCGTGCAGAGCGGAATTCGAGTTACTGTTTCGTCTGAGAACAACGGCCCGGCCTTCTTCCTGCCTTTCATGGGCGAAGTACAGGAAGTGAGGGGGGTGCGTGACGGCGGGGTTGTCTCCTATACGCTGCCGCCGATTTCGAAGGGTGCCGTGTTCTGGTACCAGCTTGCTTCAGACTCCCCAAAATAATCGGAATGTCAACGGCGCATCGAGTGGCTGAAACCGCAGGTCCCGATTCGATACCCCCGTGTGCACTCGGGGTTCGCTCAGGCAATGCTCTCCACTGCGCTCGCTTCGCTCCGCTCCTTTCTTAGCGCCCGTTCCGACTGGCCTATCAGGTCCTGCTGGCGAGTCATCGTAAGTCCTCGCCTGTAGTACAACCTTACGTCTCTGACTGCGAATGGGATGTAAAGTGCGCGATTGCACCAGGATACCGAAACTGATCGCTGCAGACTCCCAGCGCATGCGAATGCGGACCTTCAATCTTGGAGTTCTCTTCACCTTCTTAAGAATTTACAAAGAACCGATAATCCTGTGACAAATACGTGACCCTATCGCCGTATGGTTCTTGCAAAGCGATCCAGGATCATCGTCGTCAGAACCGGGTTTTCGTTTACAGCCAACCAATTCAGACAGTCGAGGTAAAGATATGTCCGTCATCGCGGCTCGTGAAATGGCTCTCGCATTTGTGACATTCGCGCTGCTGTTGTCCGGCTCCGCGGTTGCCCAGCAGTATCATCGCACCGACCTGACCGCCAACGCGTCTTCTGTCTCTCCGTCCACGTCCACAATTAATGTTGACCCCAATCTGGTCAACGCCTGGGGTCTCGCCCGCGCCAGCACCAGTCCCTGGTGGGTTTCCGACAACGGGACCGGTCTCTCCACCCTGTATAACGCCGCCGGCGTTCCGCAATCTCTGGTGGTGAAGATTCTTACCCCTGACGGCAAGGGCACGTTGGCTCCGACCGGCGCGGTTTTCAATCCCACCTCCGCATTCCCCGTGGCACCGAACGTGAAGGCAATTTTTCTGTTTGTCACCGAGGACGGAACCATCTCGGGTTGGAATCCCGGGGTGAATCCGAATGCCATTGTATTAAAGAATCGTACCGGCAAAGCAATCTATAAAGGTTGCGCGATCGCTCAGGGAAAGAGCGGGCCACAGTTTTACGCCACCAACTTCCAGTCCGGCCGGGTCGAGGTATTCGACGCCAACTTCAACAAGCTCCACCTGGATGACGACGCCTTTCGGCTGCACGGGCCCTCCCATGACTACGCGCCCTTCAACATCCAGAATGTCGGAGGAAACCTGGTGGTGACCTTCGCGCATCGCGAAGAGGGCAGCAAGGATGAAGACCATGGTCCAGGCCTGGGCTTCGCCGCGGTTTTCGACAGCCGCGGGCGGCTCTTATTGCAGCTGGAGCACGGCCCCTGGTTCAATGCGCCCTGGGGCGTCGCTCTCGCACCGGGAGACTTCGGGCTGTTCTCGCATCGCCTGTTGATCGGCAATTTTGGTGACGGCACCATCAATGCCTTCAACCTGATGACCGGAAAGCACGAAGGCACCATGCTCGATGACATCACCAAGACAGCACTCTCTATCGATGGTTTATGGGCCATGAGCTTCGGCGGGGATGCGGCCAACAACGGACTGGCCACCAGCCTCTACTTCAGCGCCGGTCCCAACGACGAAAACGATGGCTTGTTGGGCAGCCTGACTGCGGTCGCCGCCGAGCAACCGGGCAACAGCCAGTAAAGCCGGCTTTGCGGAGCCGGTCACTAAGCAGGTCGGGGACTAATTGCGCTTGATGATGAATACTGTCTTGTCGTCAATCCGGTCCCCTTCTCCGATTTGCTGCAGGTGCTGGTCCTGCTTTACCGCGTATTCCAGAATCGCGTTGCAGATCTCTCTAGCCGACTCGCGCTTGTGATCACGGATCACGCGCTCGATTTGCAGGCGGTCCTCTTCGTCACTGCCGTCATAGACTCCGTCGGTATAGAGGAACAGAATGTCTCCCGGGCTCATCAGAGTGATTTCCGCCACGTCTGAGGACCTCAACTGTCTTTTCCTGAGGCTCATGGAGAAATACTTGTTGCGGTCGGGATGATCTTCGGGAATTTCCAGGCCCAAAGCCAGGAACTGCACCATGGTGCCCTGGTTGATCTCCATGAACCTGCCGAATTCCGCGGAAAAGACCAGCGGCGGCGGGTGACCGAAATTCACAAAGCGGAAGTGTCCCTCGGGGCGGGTCTCGCCGTACAGCATGGTCGCGATCTCGCGCGAATTGTCGTTCGGATTTCTCCCCAGAGCATTGCGCGCAGTGATGGATTGGGCCAGCCGGAGGTTGATCTTCTCGAAGAACCCGGGGGTCGTCTTTCCGTAGCGATCGAGTTCAGCCAGCATCAACGCATGAAAAGTATCGTGCACCGTCGATGCGATCTTCGCCGAGATGATCCCGTGCCCCTCCGCATCCACCAATAGCACTCCGGCGGTGGCCCGGAGTTCCTGCAGGTCTTCGGCAATTCTCAGCTGCTCCGAGCTTTTGGCATTTCTGTATGCGTCCGCCGCTGCCGGTTTGTGGTCCGGCTTTGATTCCAGCCACTGCACTTGTTCATCTACCATATTTCGCGGACTCTGGCCTGGGGGCAGTGGTTCGAGATACTGCCGGGACAATTTGAGCGCCCGCGCAATGCGCGCGTCGATGTTGTAGCGTTGCTGAAAATTGATGTACTCGAAGAGGTCTCCGCCTACGGCTCCCGCCGGAATGGAGTTGCCGTACATCTCGATTCCGGCCAGGTGGGGAATCGCACCCTCCACAGGCATAAGCCGCTTGCGCAGGTACTCGTCAATTGTGGGGTCTATCTGCGGCGTCTCCATAATAGGTAGAACTCGGCTCAACACTCCAAGGGATCACTAAACTGCACATCGGGAGCGAGGCTCCAGGCGATTGTTGAGCCAGAGCAGATTATCGACTATAAAACAGCCGGCCCGAGACAACAAAATGGTCGGGACCAGAACCGAGACCGTGTGGGGCGGAACCGAGCCATTATGGCAAGTTCTCTCTCCCTCTGCAGGTTGGACGCACTGCAACGCGGAGAGGTTGCGGAAATCCAGTCTAGTAATCGATGCCTGTTGAAGCGCCCGAAGGGTCCAGCATGTCCTGAATCAGATCGGTCCGCGATAGCGGCGCAGGCGGGCGGCTGCGAAGAGGAATAACGCAGCGACGGCCAAACCGACCCACAGGCCTGGAGTGAGCAGAAATTTCCCCGGAGTGAGATGCATCAGCGGATCCATCGAGACGATACCCTCGGTGTAGGCGAGTCCTGCCACGCTGTCACCCATGCGGTACTTCAGCAGGGCGGCGAAGTGCGAAGTGTTGAAGGCAATCTTTTCCACCACGCCGACCGCGAGTATCGGCAGGAAAGCCCAGAGGAAGGCCGCGCGCCGCGCCCAGCCGGAAACCAGCAGCAGCCAGCTCCAGATGGGCGCATACCAGAGCGCATGGATGGCCACAAGATGATAGAGCAGCGCCATCGACATCTGGAACCACGACAACTGTGTCCAAAGCGTCCCGATACTTGCACGGTTGCCCAACAGTACCGCTGTGCTGAGCACCAGCATGATCCAGTGCAGGGCAAGAGTGATGGCAAAAGTCAGCAACGGGATCACCACGATTGGAATGCTCGCCTTCGACAGCACAGTCGTGAGATCGGAGACCGGGAGTGACTTCCAGAACAGGATGCTGCGATCGCGGCGCTCGCCATGTAACGCAT
>Ga0105242_10002288_pt1 | contig 15130 bp, 11 predicted proteins | sample KBSM24metaG_FD_81521 | JGI IMG/M metagenome (GOLD analysis project Ga0105242, IMG submission 81521) | Miscanthus rhizosphere microbial communities from Kellogg Biological Station, Michigan, USA - KBS M2-4 metaG | ecosystem: Host-associated > Plants > Roots > Rhizosphere > Soil | place... | reverse complement strand
GGATGTCCGCAGCGCGACGCGGACGCGGGTGCAGTCGTGGATCGAGAGCGGGCTGGTCACCGTCAACGGCGCGTCGATCCGCCGCGCCTCCTCCCGTGCGGCCTTCGGCGATATCGTCTCGATTGCGCTGCCGGACGAGCAGCCGCGGGCGGTGATGGCGGCCGAGGACGTCCGCCTCGAGGTCCTCTACGAGGACGACGACCTGATCGCGATCGACAAGCCGGCCGGGCTCGTCGTGCACCCGACCTACCGTCACACCGCGCAGACGCTGATGAACGCGCTGCTCTGGCAGGCGCGCGGGTGGCCGTCGCCGCAGCGGCCGTCCCTCGTCAGCCGCCTCGACAAGCTGACGTCCGGGGTGATCCTCGTCGCCAAGACAGCCGCGGCGCACGCGGCGCTGCAGCGGGCGACGGCGGCGAACGACAGCGAAAAGGACTACCTGGCGATCGTCTACGGCCGCGTCAACGTGGCGCGCGGCGAGATCGATCTGCGGCTCGGGAAGGACCACAGCGATCGCCGCAAGGTCGTGGCGTCGGCGACGGCGGGGGCGGAGAGCCTCACGCGGTTCGAACGGATCGCGCGCGTGGCCGCGCCGGGCGCAGGGCTGTCGCTGCTCCGCTGCCGCCTCGCGACCGGCCGCACGCATCAGATCCGCGTGCATCTGGCGGCGCGCGGCTGGCCGCTGGTCGGCGACCCGGTGTACGGCGAGCCGCGATGGAGCCAGGTCGTCGATCCGCTGCTGGCGGCGGCGCTGCGGTCGTTTCCGCGGCAGGCCCTGCACGCGTGGAGGATCGCGTTCACACATCCGGTGACGCGCGCGCGGCTGACAATCGAGGCGCCGATCCCGCGCGACATCGGGGAACTGATGGATGCGGCGGGGCTTCGCCGATGATCTTCAGCCTCGCGATCCTGGCCATCGTCCTTGCCTACACCTGGGTGATCGACCCGATCGCCCCGGGCTGGGTCGTGTCGATTCCAGTCGCGCTCGTGATCGGCCTGGCGATCTGGCACGCCTTCCGGAGCGGCGACTGGGGCGTTAAGCCCGCGGCGTTTCTTCCTGCGCTCCGGCTGTCAGCCGCACTGACCGTGACGGCGGCGGGCGGTATCGCGCTCGCGGGCTCGCGCCTCGGCACGTGGCACGAACGGCGCGACGCGTGGACGAGCGTCGCGGCGCTGATCGTGTGGGGCTTCGGCCAGCAGTTCGCCCTTCAGACGGTGTTCTTGAGCGAAGCGCAGGCGACCGTGGGACGAGGCGCCGGCATCGCAGTGGCAGCCGTGTTGTTCGCGGCCCTGCACCTGCCGAATCCGTTCCTGACGGCGATGACGCTCGCAGGCGGGCTCGCGTGGTGCTGGATCTACGATCGTCACCCAAACCTGTTGCCGCTCGCGCTGTCGCACGCGGTGCTGACGCTCGCCATCCTCTATGCGTTCGGCGAAGCGATGACCGGGCACCTCCGCGTCGGCGTCGGGTATCTGAGCTTGCGATAGATCGAGCCGGCACGCAGCGGCTTGTCTCGCGACGAACCGGAAAAAACCGCCGAGAACGCCAAGAACGCAGAGCTGGGCTATCGGCACTCGGCGCAGATGTGGGGTGATTCGCCGATCGCGACCGGCGCCGGGTAGCGGCACGCCTCGCACGGCGACCACCGCGCGATCTGTCCGGACAGCACGCCGTATTTGCTCCGCAACAGCTCATCGGTCCGGCTGACGATCTGATAGCACTCGGCTGCGGTGAGCCGCTCGAACCGCGTCGCCCACGAGTGCCTGTCGGCATACGCCGGAAAACGCGGCGACTCCCCCCATTTCCACGACGGATCCGTCGATGCGGGGCTCCGCCCGAGCAGGTGCAGGTGCATCTGGCGGTGTGATTCCGCCCGCTTGGGACCGCGGGGCTCGGCCTCGTCGTTGAGCGCCCAGTTGCCGGCCTCCCAGTAGTTGACGCATCCGCCGGCGAGCTGCGGGAGCACGTCGATCATCGCGCGGCCCGCCGCGGCGACGAGAAACGCGAACTGGGCGAGCTCGGCCGGAGTCAGCTCGCTCCGCTCCCACACCGGACGCGGAGGGTTGACGACCAGGTTGCCGCCGTTCTCGCGGCTCACGAGCAGCGACGTGCGGTCTGGCAGAGTCAGGAACCCTCCGTCGCCGCGCAGCATGGTCAGGCTCATCGCGCAATTCCTACCTTCCGCCTGTAGCTATCTGTAGCGAGACCATGCGCGTTGCCACGTGACGTCAGACGCACAGCGCCGGAACTGAATTTGCACTCAGCAGGTCATCTCCAATGGCGTCCGACGATAGTATGCCTGCACTGTCCCTGTGTGCGCGCCTGCGCAACGAGCGCGAGCGGAGACAGATCCTGCTGTCTTCCATCTCGGCCAACACGAAAATCAGCGCCGGGCTGTTCGAAGCGCTCGAGCGGGGCGACGTCTCCCGCTGGCCGTCGGGCATTTTCCGCCGGTCGTTCATCCGCGCCTACGCGCAGGCGATCGGCCTCGATCCGGATGCGATCGCCCGAGAATTCCTCGAACAGTTTCCGGATCCGCTGGAGCCACCGCCCGTCGCCCCGGCGGCGTCGCCGGCCACCGGCGCCAATGCCAGCACAACCGGCCTTCGCTTGAAGCTCGCCGACACTCCCACCCCCTTTGTGCAGGGAAGACTGCTGACCTGCATGCGCCAACGGTGGGCCGCGGTGGCGTGCGACAGCGGCATCATCCTGGCGCTGGCGCTCTGCGTCTACATCGCCTTCAACACGTTCTGGCTGCCGCTGGGGGTCGCGATGATCGCCTACTACCTGGGCGGTATCCTGCTGCTCGGCAATACGCCGGGCGTCTGCCTGCTCGCGCCGAATAGCTTCGCCCAGTCGCACTACAATCGTCCCCCTGATGAGGTCGCCCACGCCGACGAGGACGAACGGGCGCATTCGGATTGGCATCTCCGCGTGCCTGCTCGGTGACGAAGTCCGCTACGACGGCGGCCACAAGCGCGACCCGTTCCTGACCGACATCCTGGGCCCGCTCGTCGAGTGGGTGAAGGTCTGCCCCGAGGTCGAGGTGGGCATGGGCACACCGCGCGAGTCGATCCGGCTGGTGGACGAACACGGCACCATCAGGCTGCGCACCGTCAAGACGGGTGTCGATCACACCGCGTCGATGACCGCGTATGCCGCGCGGAAAGCGACCTCGCTCGAGGACGAAGACCTCTGCGGCTACGTGCTGAAGAAGGACTCGCCCAGCTGCGGCATGACGCGCGTCAAGGTGTACAGCGGGAAGGAGCCCGGGCGCCGGATCGGCGTCGGGATCTTCGCGCAGGCGCTGCTCGCGCGATTTCCGCACCTCCCCGTCGAAGAAGAAGGACGCCTCACCGATCCCCGCCTGCGCGAGAATTTCATCGAGCGCGTGTTCGCCTTTCGCCGGCTCCGCGATCTGTTCGAGTCCCGATGGAGCATCGGCGACCTCGTGCGCTTTCACACCGCCCACAAGCTGGTGCTGCTTGCACACTCGACGCAGGCATACACGCGGCTCGGCCGGCTGGTGGCCGGCGCCAGGACCGCTGACCGGGCAGGGCTGCGCTCGCAGTACACCGCCGGCTTCATGGACGCGCTGGCCGCGATCGCGACGCCGAAGCGCCACACCAACGTGCTCCAGCACATGGCAGGCTACTTCAAGGAGACGCTGGACGCCGCGTCGCGCGGCGAGCTGCTCGCGTCGATCGAGGACTATCGCCTCGGCCTCGTCCCCCTCGTCGTCCCGATCACGCTGCTGCGTCATCACGTCCGGGTTCATGACGTCCAGTACCTCGCAGGACAGATCTATCTGGCCCCTCATCCGAAGGAGCTGATGCTCCGCAACCACGTGTAAAGCCGAACCGCCGGAATTGGTGTCTAAGGTCCTCAACAGAGGGAACCGCGATGACCCTGTGGCAGGACCTTCGCTACGCCGCGCGGCTGCTCGTCAAGGATCGCTGGTTCACCGCCGTCGCCGCGACGGCGCTGGCCCTCGGCATCGGCGTGAACGCGACGATGTTCACGATCATCAACGCGGTGCTGATCCGGGGCCTGCCGTTCAGCGAACCGGATCGCATCATCTCGATCGGGATGCTCGACGCGCGGTCGCGGCCGGCCGGCGTCTCGCGCCTCGATTTTCTGGACTGGCGTGAGGGCACCCGCGCCTTCTCCGGCCTCACGCTGTTTCTCGGCTCGACGATCAACGTCAGCGACGAAGGACGCCCGCCCGAGCAGTTCCAGGGCACCTATCAATCCGCCAACATGTTCCAGTTGATCGGCCAGCGGCCGGTCATGGGGCGCGACTTCCGCACCGCGGACGACAGCCCCGGCGCCGCCCCGGTCGTGATCATCGGCAACGGCATCTGGAAGAGCCGCTACGGCGCCGATCCGAACATCCTCACCAGGTCGATCAAGGTCAACAGCGTCATCGCCTCGGTGATCGGCGTGATGGCGCCGGACATGAAGTTTCCGTTCAACAACGAGCTGTGGCTGCCGGTCGCGATGCTGCCGCCGGAGTTGAGCGCGTCGAAGCGCAACGTGCGCAACTTCCAGGCGCTCGGACGGCTCGCCGACGGCGTGACCCTCCCGCAGGCGCGCTCCGAAATCGTGACCATCGTCGCCAAGCTGGCGAAGGACTACCCCGAGACGAACAAGGACTTCCGCGCCGACGTGATGACCTTCGACCAACGGGTCGCACCGCCGCAGCTGCGGCTGATCTTCCTGTCCCTCATGGGCGCGGTCGCCTTCGTCCTGCTGATCGCGATCGCCAACGTCGCCAACCTGCTGCTCGGACGCGCGGCGGGCCGCTCGCGCGAGATCGCCGTCCGCGTCTCGCTCGGCGCCAGCCGCTGGCGAATCGTCCGCCAGTTGCTGGTCGAGAGCGTGCTGCTCGCCTCGATCAGCGGCGTGCTCGGGCTGGCGCTGTCGGTGCTCGGGATCCGCTGGTTCGATTCGGTCGTCACCGCCGACGTCGGCAAGCCGTACTGGATGACGTTCACGATGGATCCGATCGTGTTCGTGTTCCTCGCCGCCGTCTGCCTCGCCACCGGCATCCTCTTTGGACTCGCCCCGGCGCTTCACGTCTCGAAGACCGACATCAACGAGGTGATGAAAGAAGGAGGCGGCGGCCGCAGCGGCACCGGCGGACCGCGGGCGCGCCGCTGGACCAGCGCGCTGATCGTCGCCGAGATCGCGCTGACGCTGGTGCTGCTGGCCGGCGCCGGCTTCATGATGCGCAGCTTCCTCGCGCTCTACCGCATGGATCTCGGTTTCGAACCCTCGCAGCTGCTGACGATGCGCCTGAACCTGCCGCTGACCAAGTACCCGAAGGCGGCGCCGCGGACGGTGCTCTATCAACGCCTCGAAGAGCGGCTGCGGGCGGTCAACGCGATCCAGGCGGCGGCGCTGACGTCGAACCCGCCGATGTTCGGCGGCTTCCTGCGCCAGTTGACGATCGACGGCCGGCCGGTCGCGGCCGGCGAACGGGTACCGGAAGTGACGGTGGTGAGCGTCAGCGCCGGCTACTTCGACACGCTCGGCGTGAAGATGATTCGCGGCCGGACCTTCAACGACGCCGATGGCACGCCGGGACACGAGAGCGCCGTCGTCAACCAGCGGTTCGTGGCGATGCACTTTGCCGGCGAGGATCCGATCGGCCGCCACATCACGCTGCTCGACAACGCACCGGTGCGCGCCTACGACGTGGCGCCGACGGCAGCGGTCACCATCATTGGCGTCGTGCCGACGGTGCGCCAGCGCAACTTCCAGGAGCCCGATCCCGATCCGGTGGCGTACCTGCCCTACCGCGCCGATCCTCAGCGATTCGTCACCCTCATCGTCCGATCGCAGTCGGATCCGTCCCGCATCACGCCGCTGGTCCGCGAGGAGATGCGCGCGCTCGAGCCCGATCTGCCGCTGTTCCAGATTCAGACGATGGACAACCTGCTGGCGCAGCTACGGTTCTCGTTCCGCGTGTTCGGGGGGATGTTCGCGATCTTCGCGGTCATCGCGCTGGTGCTGTCGGCGGTCGGTCTCTACGCCGTGACGGCGTACTCGGTCTCGCAGCGGACGCAGGAGATCGGGGTGCGGATGGCGCTGGGTGCGCAGCCGGAACAGGTGCTGTGGCTGGTGATGCGGCGCGCGCTGGTGCAGCTGGCAATCGGTCTGCCGATTGGCGTCGCCGGCGCCTTTGGGGTGGGACGGCTGATGCAGAGCGTCCTCGCGCAGACGAGCGGCCGCGATCCGATGACGATCGGCGCGATCGCGCTGGTGATGTGTCTGGTGTCGCTGGTCGCCTGTTTCTGGCCGGCCCGGCGGGCGACGCGCCTCGACCCGGTCGCGGCGCTCCGGAACGAGTGACGCGCCTTGGGGTCAGATCTCGATTTTCGCCTTCGAATGGTCCGGCTGCGAAAATCGAGATCTGACCCCGATCAGGCCTTGGCGGCCAGCATCTTCTCCCGCTCGAGCTGCTGCTGATGGATCGCGCACCAGTCTTTATGCTCGGAGAGCGGCATGCCGCACTCGACGCAGACCCGCACGCGGACTTTCGGTGGCTCGCTCTTACCCAACAGACGCTTCAACAGTGACATGCCGCCTCCCAAGCGTTGACGTCTGAGACGTTAGACGGGCCGCATCGGTTCCCGGTTGTCACCCGCCATCGCCGAGGCTGGGCGCGGCAAGGGCTCTTGTTATTTTTGTAGCAGGTGTGCTACAAAAATAACATATGACGAAGACGTCAACGCACACGACCCTGACCCGCCGCGAGCGGCAGATCATGGACGTCCTCTACCGCCGGGGACGGGCGACCGCGGCGGAAGTGATGGCGGACCTCCCCGGCGAGCCGAACTACTCGACCGTCCGGACGCAGCTGCGCGTCCTCGAGGACAAGGGGCACGTCCGCCACGACGAGGAGGGCGGCCGCTACGTCTACGCCCCCGCCGTGCCGCGCCACGCCGCCCGCAGGTCGGCCCTGAAACATCTGGTCGAGACATTTTTTGACGGATCGGCCGAGCAGGTCGTCGCGGCGGTCCTCGGCGGCGAAGCGTCGCGCCTCTCCGACGAAGAGCTCGACCGCGTCAGCGCCCTGATCGAGAAAGCGCGAAAGGACGGATCGCGATGAGCCTGATGAGCCTGCTCGTCGAAAGCACGGTGAAAGCGTCTCTCGTCATGCTCGCCGCGCTGGCCGCGGTGGCATGCCTGCGCCGGCAGTCGGCGGCGTTACGCCACTGGATGCTCTCGGCCGCGATCGTCGCGGCCCTCGCGGCGCCCCTGGCCGGGCTCGTCATGCCCCGCTGGCATCTTCCGCTCGACGCCATGCCGCGCCCGCGCCTGATCGCGGCGCCGGCGCCGGCGACGGCCGCCACCGCGGCGCCCTCCGACGCGGCAGCGCCGGATCTGCAATCCGGTCCCAACGCCGCCCTGCCGGGACTCAACACGCTGATCACGTCCGCGTGGATGGCCGGCGCCGCGGTCAGTGTCCTCGTGCTGCTGATCGGACTCGGGCGGCTCGCGTGGATCGCCTCCTCGGCACGGCGCGTCACGAGTGGCCGATGGGCGGCCGCGGCCGACGCCGTGGCTCGGGACTACGGACTGCGCCGTCCCGTCGTCCTCCTGCAAAGCGATCATCCGTCGCTCCTCGTCACCTGGGGATTCGCGCAGCCGCGGGTGATCCTGCCCCGCACCGCGCCGGACTGGACCGACGCGCGCATTCGCGTCGTGCTGTCGCACGAATTCGCGCACATCAAACGCGGCGACTGGCTGATCCAGATGGTGGCGGAGATCGCGCGCGCCGGCTACTGGTTCAACCCGGTCATGTGGATCGCCTGCCGGCGTCTGCGCCAGGAAAGCGAGCAGGCGACCGACGATGTCGTGCTGCACGCCGGCATCGACGGTTCCGACTACGCCGCGCACCTGCTGGACCTCGCACGCGGGTTCTCGCGCCATCGCCCGTGGCTGCCAGCGCCGGCCATCGCCCGCCCGTCGAGCCTCGAGAGGAGAGTCAGTGCCATGTTGAATACGCACGTCAATCGCGCCCCGATCACCCGCTCTGCTCGCCTCGGCGTCATCGCCGCGCTGTCGGCGGTCGCCATCGCCGTCGCCTCCGCGCAGGGCACGTTCTCAAGCTTTTCCGGCACGGTCTTCGATCCGCTGAACGGCTATCTGCCAGGGGTCACGATGACGCTGACCAACACGCAGAGCGGCGCCAAGCACGAGATTCGCAGCGATCGGACCGGTCATTTCGAATTCGTGGGCCTGCCGCCGGGTGCGTACTCGCTCGAAGCGATCCTGCCCGGTTTCTCGGTGCTGCGAGGCACGCTGGATCTGACGGGCCGCGACCTCCAGCGTGACGTCACCCTGAAGATCGGGCAGCTGCAGGAAACGATCTCGGTGTGGGCGAACCGCGGCGGCGCGAACGCGACCCCGGCAGCGCCGACCAGGCCGCGGCGGCCGGCTCCCGACAAGTTCGCGGAGATGAAGGTGTGCTCGGAGCACGCCGCATCCGCCGGCAGCATGGGCGGCAACCTGCGTCAGCCCACCAAGCTCGTGGACGTGAAGCCGCGGTATCCCGAAGCCCTGGCCGATGCCGGAGTCGGAGGCGTCTTCGAATTCATGGCGCGGATCGGCGTCGACGGCACCGTCACCGATCTGCAGACGACGTCGGGCGCGAACCCCGACCTCGAACAGGCCGCCGGCAACGCGATTCGCCAGTGGGAGTTCACGCCGACGCTGCTCAACTGCGTGCCGGTTGAAGTGCCGATGACCATCAAGGTCACCTTCGTCGCGCAATAGCCGTTCGCAACGATCGCGTTCACAAGAACGCCGGAGACTGCGATGAGATGGCTCGACGACGCCTTGCAGGACGGGCGGTACGCAGTCCGATCGCTGCGGCGGTCGCCGGGGTTTGCGACGATCGCGGTGCTGACGCTCGCGCTCGGCATCGGCGCGACGACGGCGATCTACAGCGTGGTCGATACCATCCTGTTGCGGCCGCTCCCATTCTCCGGCGCCGATCGCCTCGTTCGCGTCGTCGAGAACGTCCCTTCCGGGGCGCCAGGACGGCCGCCGGCGCAGCGCGGGGTGACGTATCAGGAATTCCTGGAGTGGCGCACCCGCAGCCGAACCCTGGCCGACGCCTTCGCGTCCGCGATGGGAGAAACGGTGGTGCAGACGAGCCAGGGCCGGTCGCGCCTGTGGGGCGGGCGGACGTCGACAAACGCGTTCAGCCTGCTCGGCGCCCGCGCGATGCTCGGCCGCGCGCTTGACCCCGGGGATGAGGCCAACCCGAATGTCGTCCTGCTCAGTTTCGACACCTGGCAGCGGCTCTTTCACGGCGAGCCCGGCGTCGTGGGAACGCCGCTCGAGTTCCGCGCCGACTTCAACGCGAGCTTCACGCCGGAGCTCGAACGTCCGCGCCTGATGACGATCGTCGGCGTGATGCCGCCGGCCTTCGAGCTGCCGACCGGTCCGATGGACTTCTACACGCCCTTTGCCGTCGACGCCTCGAAACCGTCTCCGCGCGTCACGATGATCGCGCACCTGCGTCCAGGCGTATCGCTGGCGGCCGCCGTGGACGAGGCGAATGTCATCGGCGGCGCAATCCGGCCGCCGCGGCCCGCCGGCGCACCTCCGTTGAACGGGCCGCGCTTCGAGGTCCAGGGCGTGAAGGAGCGGATGGTCGCGGAGCTTCGTCCCGCGCTGAGCGTGCTCCTCGCCGCGGTCGCCTTCGTCCTGCTGATCGTGTGCGCGAACGTCGCCAACCTGCTGCTCGCGCGCGGCACCGCGAGACAGCGGGAGGTGGCAGTACGATTTGCAATCGGCGCGAGCCGCGGGCGCGTGGTCCGGCAGGTCCTGACGGAATGCCTCGTGCTGGCGCTCTCCGGAGGCGCGATCGGTGCGGTGATCGGGGCCGCTGGTGTGACCCTGGTGAAGACGCTGACTTCAGTCGACGCGCCAGGCATCTTCCGGCTCGGCTTCGGCACGTCGATCTTGCCGCGCGGCCATGAAGTCGGCGTCGACGTGCGGATGTTCGGCATCGTGTTCGCCATCGCCGCGATCACGAGCCTCGTGTTCGGCGTGCTGCCGGCACTGCACGTGTCGCGAACAGATTCTCTGCACGCCGTTGGATCGCGTGGCGGCGGGCCCGCAAGGGGAGAGTCGCGGATGCGGACGGTCCTGGTCGTGGGTCAACTGGTGATGGCCACGATCCTCCTCGTCGGCGCCGGCCTGCTGATCAAAAGCTTCGTCAAGCTGTCCAGCGTGGACCGCGGCTACGATCCCGCCAACGTTCTCGCGTTCCAACTCGTGCTGCCGACCGACTACGCCGTCGCCAGGAAGGCCGATACGATCGAGGCGATCCTCGCGCGGCTCCGGTCGGCGCCAGGCGTCGAATCCGCCGGTTTCACACGCGCCGGCCTCCTCATCGGCGAGGCCGTCACGGTGGGTACGTTCGTCCCGCGTGGCAGGACCGTGGACGAGATGCGTGCCGATCCGGTGCGGCCGCTCGTGCGAGCCGTCAGTGCCGGGTACCTGACGGCCGTTGGCGCTCGACTCCTCGGTGGGCGCGAGTTCAATCGTGACGACACGGCGGCGTCTTCGCCGGTGATCGTCATCACCCGCGCCGTCGCCCGGCGCTACTTCGGAACCGGCAACCCGATCGGGCAATCGCTCGACTGGTACGGCGGCAAGGGCGCCGTCTCGCCCATGGAGGTCGTGGGCGTCGTCGAGGATCTCCGCAATACCGCGCCAGACCGGGACGCGAACCCGGAAATCTTCGTCGAGTACCGGCAGCTGCTGAGGCTCCAGCAGCGATGGGGCGACTCGGCACAGCGCCAGGAGACACTGGCGATCGGGTTCCTGTCGTTCGCCGTCCACACGAAAGGCAGTCCCAGCTCCGCGGCTCCGGCAATCGCCGGCCTCGTGCGAGGCGTGGACGCCAACGCCGGCATCGACGCGATGATTCCGCTCGAGAACCTCGTCGCCAGCTCGGTCGCCCGGCCGCGCTTCTACGCGGTGATGCTCGGCGTGTTTGCGGGCGTCGCCGGCCTGCTCGCCGCGATCGGAATCTACGGTGTACTCGCCTATGCCGTGGCCCAGCGCACGCGGGAGATTGGCATTCGGATGGCGCTCGGAGCGCAGCGCGTACAGGTGCTGGCGCTCGTGCTTCGCTCCGGCGCCCTCCTGACGGTGGCCGGCATCGCGATCGGCCTCGCCGGCGCAGCGGCCGGCACGCGGCTGCTCCAGGGGATGCTGTTCGGGATCACGCCGCTCGATCCGCAGACGTTCGCGGCGGTGTCCGTACTGTTCGGCCTGGTGGCAGCGGTCGCCTCCTACCTGCCGGCCCGGCGCGCGACCGGGGTCGATCCGATGGTGGCGTTGAGAACTGAATGAGCGCCAACCGCGGCGTCGCAGCCGACGTCTGAAGACCACAGCCTTCTGCCGCCCCATTCTCGACCGGGCGGGGTCTAAGCCGGCGTGCGCCGCTGGCCTTCCGAAGGCACCTGATGCGCTAGAGTGAGCCCTTATGAGAAACACCCTTGGCCTGTTCCTCGTCGGCGCTGGACTCCTCGGTGTCGCGCTCGGGGCGCAATCACCTCAACCCACAGCGACCGCGCCGGCGTTCGAGGTCGCGTCCGTCAAGCCGAACAGCTCCGGCGACGGCCGGGTGATGATGCAGAACCAGCCGGGACGCTTCATCGCGACCAACATCACGCTGCGGATGCTGATCCGAAACGCGTATCAGCTGCAGGACTTCCAGATCTCCGGCGGCCCGGGTTGGCTGGCCTCCGATCACTTCGACATCAACGCCAAGGTGCCCGACGAATTCCGCGCCATGGCGCCCCCGCAGCCCGGCGCCGGTCCGGGTCCGCTGCAGTTGATGATGCGCGCGCTGCTCGCCGATCGGTTCAAGCTGGTCGCCCATACCGAAACCAAGGAGGCGCCGATTTACGCGCTGATTCTCGCCCGCAGCGACGGCAAGCTCGGCCCCGGACTGAGAAAATCCGAAGTCGACTGTGCGGCGCTGTTTGCGGCGCGCGGGCGCGGCGGCGCGATGCCGCCGCCCGGTCCGCCGCAGCCAGGCGAACGCCAGCCGTGCGGCATGCGCATCGGCCCGGGCAACCTGATGGGCGGCGGTGCCCTCATGCCGCAGTTCGCCAACACCCTCGGGATGTTCGCCGGCCGGATCGTCCTCGACCGCACCGGCCTCACGGGTTCCTGGGACGTGGACCTGACCTGGACGCCGGATCAGATGCCACAGCGTCCGCCGGGCGCCCCCGCCGATCAGCCGGTGCAGTTCAACGGTGTCACGATCGACCCCAACGGCCCGTCGCTGTTCACCGCGGTCCAGGAACAGCTCGGCCTCAAGCTGGATTCTCAGCGAGGGCCGGTCGAGATGCTGGTGATCGATCGCGCCGAGAAGCCCGTCGAGGAGTGACCGTGCGAGTCGCGCTGCTCGCCGCACTCGTCGTCGCCCAGGCGCCGCTGGCGTTCGACGTCGCAGCGATCAAGCCGAACAACTCCGGCGCGATCGGCGAACAAGTCCGCTTTTATCCGCCGAGCGGGCGGGTGACGATGACGAACGTCACGGTGAAACGGATGATCCAGAATGCCTACGCGCTCCAGGACTCGCAGATCTCTGGGGGGCCCGGCTGGATCATCTCAGAGCATTTCGACATCGTCGCCAACTCGGAGGCGGCCAACCTGTCGCCGCAGGACCGATGGATGATGGTGCGGGCGCTGCTGGCGGATCGGTTCAAACTCCGAATGCACACGGAACCGCGTGAGCAGCCGGTGTTTGCCCTCGTCCTGGCGCGCAGCGACGGCAAAGTCGGCAGCCAGCTCAAGAAGTCGGAGACGACGTGTACCGCGCCCACTGCGCCGCGCACCGGACCGATCGACCTGTCCGTCCCCAACCAGTGCGGCGTCATCATGGGTGGACCGGGACGTATGAACTTCCGCGGTGTCACGATGGAGGTACTGGCGGCGCAGCTTTCGTCGCGCGTCGGACGATCCGTCGTCGACAGCACGGGGCTCAGCGGACGCTTCGATCTCGACGTCGAGTTCGCGCCGCAGCCGCTGGGGCCCGCACCAGGCGCGGATCCCGCATCGGTCGATCGTCCGGCCGACAGCGCGCCTTCCATTTACACCGCGATCCAGGAACAGCTGGGGCTCAAGCTGGACTCGCAGAAGCGGCCCGTGGATGTGACGGTGATCGATAGCGTCGAACGGCCAGTTGAATAGCGGGAAGTGACTGTCCGGATTCTGTCATCGACGCTCGTGCTCCTGATGTGGGCGGCGTCGGCAGTCGCCGCCGCCGATCATTTCGGACGAGTCGTCTTCAACGGCCTTCCGGTTCCCGGTGCGACGGTCACCGCCTCCCAGGGCGATCAGAAACTGACGACGGTCACCGATCAAGACGGTGTGTTCCACCTCGCCACGCCCGGCGACGGTTCATGGACGGTGCGGGTCGAGATGATCGGCTTCGCGGCTGCGACGCAGGAGATCGCCATCGCCGATGGCGCTCCGGCCTCGACATGGGAATTGAAGATGCTGCCGCTCGCGGAGATGACGGCGGGGCTTGCGCAGACGCCGACCGCACCTTCTGCAAACCGGGCCCCTTCTGATCCCGCGAAGGCCGCCAACGCTGCCGGGTCGGAAATGCCCCGGCCTGGCAGTGGCGCAGCCGGCGCCGCAACACCACCCTCTGCGGGATTTCAGCGCGCGCAGGTGAACTCGTCCGCCGCCGGCGCGCCGATCGTGAACGATCCGACGCCGGCCGGCGACGCCGACCGCGGCGGCGCCGACGGCTTCCTGATCAACGGCAGCGTGAACAACGGCGCCGCGTCGCCGTTCGCACAACTGGCGGCGTTCGGCAACAACCGGCGCAACGCGCGCTCGCTCTACAACGGCGGCGTCGGCATCCTGTTCGGCAACTCGGCGCTCGACGCGCGGCCGTTCTCGTTCACCGGCCAGGAGACCCCGAAGCCGTCGTATCGCGACGCGCAAATCGTGGCCTCCTTTGCCGGACCGCTGCGAATCCCCAGGCTGCTGCGGAACGGCCCGAACATGTTCCTCGGGTACCAGCGCACGCTCGATCACAACGCCAGCACGCAATCGGCGTTGATGCCGACTCTGCGCGAACGAGCGGGCGACTTCTCGCGCAGCCGCAACGCGCTTGGACAGCCGATCCAGCTCGTCGATCCCGACAGCGGCCTGCCGTTTCCCGGCAACGTGATTCCAGCAGGCCGCCTCAGCTCCGAAGCGGCGTCGCTGCTGAACTACTATCCGCTGCCGAACCTCGAGGCCGGCGGGCGGTTCAACTATCAGGCGCCGGTGCTCGCGACGAGGCATCAGGATGCGGCGCAGGTCCGCCTTTCGCAGGCGCTGAGCGGCGGAAAGAACCAGCTGTCCGGAAACCTGGCGCTCCAGCGCACCACGACCGACACCGGAAGCGTCTTCGGCTTCACCGATTCCGCCGATGCCTCGGGGATCGACACGACCGTCAACTGGTCGCACCGCTTCTCGCAGCTGCTGTCGCTGCGTCTGCGGTACCAGTTCACGCGGCTGACCAACAACGCGACGCCGTACTTTGCGAACCGCACCAACGTCTCGGGCGAGGCGGGAATTGCCGGCAACGACCAGACGCCGATCAACTGGGGCCCGCCACGACTGCAGTTCGCGAGCGGTGTCGCCGGCCTCGGCAACGCCCAGGCCGCCTCCAACAGCGCGAGCACCCACGGCGCGGGCGCCGAGATCCTGTCGACGCGCGGACGTCACAACATCACGGTCGGCGGCGACGTGCGCCGGCAGCACTGGGGCATCCTCTCGCAGCAGGACGCGCGCGGCTCGTTCGGATTCTCTGGAGACGAGAGCGGCCTGGATCTCGCCGACTTCATGCTCGGCCGACCCCACTCGAGCTCGATCGCATTCGGCAACGCCGACAAGGATTTCCTGGCCCCGGCGTACGACGCCTACATCACCGACGACTGGCGGGTGAGCGCGATCCTGACGGTGAACGCGGGCGTGCGGTGGGAGTACGAGGCGCCGGTCGACGAGCGGCTCGGCCGTCTCGCGAACCTGGAGATCGCGCCGGGCTTCACGGCAATCACCCCCGTTCAGGGAAACCGTCTCATC
>Ga0105242_10002287_pt1 | contig 15132 bp, 13 predicted proteins | sample KBSM24metaG_FD_81521 | JGI IMG/M metagenome (GOLD analysis project Ga0105242, IMG submission 81521) | Miscanthus rhizosphere microbial communities from Kellogg Biological Station, Michigan, USA - KBS M2-4 metaG | ecosystem: Host-associated > Plants > Roots > Rhizosphere > Soil | place... | reverse complement strand
GAACGCGTCGAGCAATGCGCGCACCTTCCGGGCGAGATCTTGCTGCGTGTACGGTTTGTTCAGGAGATGGACATCGGGATCGAGCCGTCCCTGGTGGACGATGGCGTTGCGTGTGTAGCCTGTGGTGTAGAGCACAGGCAGGCCGGGGCGCTTGTCGCGTGCGTGAATGGCGAGCACGCGTCCGTTGATGGGTCCCGGCGGCACCACGTCGGTAAACAAAAGATCGATGCGTCGTGGGTCGGCAAGCAGGCGCAGAGCCTCCTCCACCTCGGCCGCTTCCAGGACTTTGAAGCCGAGATTTTCCAGCACCTCTTTCGCGTATTCGCGTACGCCGTCATTGTCCTCGACCACGAGAATGGTCTCGCCGGTCTTCGCTGAGGGCGCCGGGGCTGGATGGGTTAGCTTGCCAATTGGAGCCACGCCGACTTTTTCGCTATGCTCGGCTCGTGGCAGATAGACCTTGACCGTCGTACCATGGCCCTCCTCGCTATAGATGCGGATGTGGCCGCCCGACTGCTTGACGAAGCCGTGCACCATCGCGAGCCCAAGGCCGGAGCCTTCGCCGCGCGGTTTGGTGGTGAAGAAGGGCTCGAAGACTTTATCGAGAATGTCAGGGGGGATGCCGCTGCCGGTATCCGTGACACACAGCAGCACGTACTGGCCGGGCTCGACATCGCCGAACTGCGCCGTATAGGCGTCATCGAGATAGGCATTGGCGGTTTCGATGGTCAAATGGCCGCCGCCCGGCATCGCGCCCTTTGCATTCAGGGCAAGGTTTAGCAGTACGCCCTCGACCTGATGGGGGTCGGCGAAGGTCGGCCAAAGGCCCGCTGCGAGAACGGTCTCGATGTTAACATCCTCTCCAAGGGAGCGGCGGAGGATTTCGAGCATGTCGGTGACGAGCCGGTTGAGATCGACCCGCATAGGCTCGAGCGCCTGGCGGCGGGAAAAGGCGAGCAGGCGCTGCGTGAGCTGCGCCGCGCTGTCGGCGCCCTTTATGGCCGATTGCACCGGCTTTGTGAGCTTGGCGGCAAAGTCGAGCGCCGCTTGCGGCGCCTTCTCGATCTGCCGCCTGATCGTGTCCAGATTGCCGATGATGATGGTGAGCAGGTTGTTGAAGTCATGCGCGATGCCGCCCGACAATTGTCCCACTGCTTCCATCTTTTGAGTTTGCCGCAGAGTCTCTTCCGCCTCGTGGCGAAGCTTCGATTCGGCCTCGAGCTCCGCGGTTCGCGTGATCAGGCCTCTCAAGGCTTCGCGCGTCGAGCCTGCCAGAATTGCAGAGAGGACCAGCGCAGCCAGCAGCGCGAAGCCGATCAGCCCGCCAAGCACGTATCTGAGGAGTGCGGCTCGCGACTGTCGCTGCGCGAGGAGATCGCGCTCGGTGGCGAAGATCGCCTCGACTTGTTTTCTGATACCACTCAGGAGCTCCCGGTCCTCGCGCGAATTGATGGCGGCAAGCGCCGCGTCGCGCTGTCCCTCTTTGGCGGAGACTACTCCCTTGCTAAGTTGCTCGGCCTTGGCCCGCAAAAGATCGTCGAGCTTCTTGACGCGCGCCTGCTGGAAGCTGTTGTCGGCCGTGAGCGAGCGGAGCTTATTAAGCTCGGATCGAGCCGCCTCGAGAGAACTATCCAATGGTTTCAGATCGTCAGGGTCCGAGCTCAAAAGAAAACTGCGTAGAGCGCTTTCGGCGTCCCTGGTGGAGATAAGCAAAGTCTGAGCGGTCTGTTGCACCTCGAGCGTGTGCAGGACCCACATGTCGGCAATCCGCGACCATACGAGGCCGATTGCCATCGCCACAGCCGCTGCGAGCACGAGAGTGAAGCCAATAATGTTGATCAGGCGGGCCTTCCGCTGCAATTGCTCGGCTTTGACGAGGCGTGCGGGCACGTCGAAGGTCCCATTCAAAAATAAAGAAGATCAAGCCCTGGCGGAGCAGGCGTGGGCTGGATAGAGTCGCGTTGAAGCAGGAGACACGCAAGCAATTTTTGGGAAGTGAGCTGTCGTGCCGCGTATCCTAGTCGTTGACGACGAGCCGCTCATTTCAATGATGGTCGAGGCTTGGTTGAACGAGCTCGGCTATGAGGTGGTTGGGCCGGCCGGCTCGGTGCAGGATGGGCTCAGGCTCATCGTAAGCCACGAGCTGGACGCGGCGATCCTCGATATCAATCTCGGCGGCCAAGATTGCTACGTGGTGGCCAATACGCTCCAGCAGCGCGGGGTGCCGTTTGTCTTCGCCACCGGCGGCAGCGAGATGGGTGCCGCCGCGAGTTTCAAAGACCCGATCTTTCTGCGCAAGCCCTTCGATTTCGAGAGTGTGAAAAAGGTGCTCGGCAAGCTGCTCAATCAGCGTGCTGCCTAGGCAAAATGCGCTGCTAACTGCGTGTAGCTCCGGCTAATACACCCGCTCTTTCGGCTCGATGTAAGCCACCTCGTTCGAGAGTGTGAAATTGTGCACCGGGCGGTAGTCGAGCCGCACCTCGTGCGTGCCGTAGTCGGCATATGAGAGCGTGTGCTTCATCCATTTGGCGTCGTCGCGCTTCGGGAAGTCCTCGCGCGCATGCGCGCCTCTAGACTCTTCGCGCGCGAGCGCGCCCTGCACGGTCACGGCCGACTGCGAGATGAGATTGTCGAACTCGAGCGTCTCGATCAGGTCGGTGTTCCAGATTAGCGAGCGGTCGCTGACCTTGATGTCGGCGGCATCGTCCCACACGGCGCGGATCGCTGTGACACCCTCCTTCAGCACCTCCTTGATGCGGAACACGGCGCAGTCGCGCTGCATGGTCTTCTGCATGCGGAGCCGAAGTTGAGCGGTTGGCGTTGAGCCTTCGGCATATCGGAAGCGGTCGAGCCGCTCGATTGCATTTTCGACCGCGCCCTTGGGCAGCTCGGGAATGGCGCTGTCCTTCTGGATCAATTCGGCGCAGCGATGCGCCGCGGCGCGGCCGAACACGACGAGATCGATCAGCGAATTTGAGCCGAGCCTGTTCGCCCCGTGCACCGAGACGCAAGCCGCCTCACCGAGCGCCATCAGCCCGGGCACGGTCGCATCGGCGTCACCGTCACGCGGTGAAATGGCCTCACCATGCATGTTGGTGGGGATGCCACCCATGTTGTAGTGGCAGGTCGGGATGACGGGGATCGGCTCTTTGCTCACGTCGACGCCGGCGAAGATGCGAGCGAGCTCCGCGATGCCGGGCAGCCGCTCGTGCAAGAGTTGCGGCGGCAGATGGTCGAGGTGGAGATGCATGTAATCCTTATCGGTGCCGTGCCCGCGACCTTCCCTGATCTCGATGGTGATGGCGCGCGAGACCACGTCGCGCGAGGCGAGGTCTTTTGCGCTCGTCGCGTAGCGCTCCATGAATTTCTCGCCTTCGGCGTTGCGCAGGAAGCCGCCCTCGCCACGAGCGCCTTCGGTAATGAGCACCCCCGCGCCATAAACCCCAGTCGGATGGAATTGCACGAACTCCATATCCTGGAGCGGCAGGCCGGCGCGGAGCACCATGGCGTTGCCGTCACCCGTGCAGATATGCGCGGATGTGCAGGAGAAATAGGCGCGGCCATAGCCGCCGGTGGCCAGGATCACCTGGTGGGCGCGGAAACGGTGCAGCGTGCCATCCTGCATCGACAGAGCCACCACGCCGCGGCAGCGGCCCTCGTCGTCCATGATGAGGTCGATGGCGAAATACTCGATGAAGAACTCGGCCGAGTGGCGGAGCGCCTGGCCGTACATGGTGTGCAGCATGGCATGGCCGGTGCGGTCCGCCGCGGCGCAGGTGCGCTTGGCCTGGCCCTTGCCAAAATTGGTGGTCATACCGCCGAAGGCGCGCTGGAGGATCTTGCCGTCGTCGGTGCGCGAGAAGGGCACGCCCCAATGCTCGAGCTCGTAGACTGCTTGCGGAGCATTGCGGCAGAGATATTCGATGGCGTCCTGGTCGCCGAGCCAGTCGGAACCCTTAACCGTGTCATACATGTGCCAACGCCAGTCGTCGGGGCCCATATTGCCGAGCGCGGCTGCGATGCCGCCTTGCGCCGACACGGTATGCGAGCGGGTGGGAAAGACCTTGGTAATGCAGGCTGTCCTCAGGCCGACCTCGCTGCAGCCGACCACGGCGCGCAAGCCCGAGCCGCCTGCGCCGACTACCACCACGTCATAGGCGTGGTCGGTGATGGGATAGGCGCGGCCATTGATCTTCGGCACGTTGTGCGGCGTTGCGTCTTGGGGGGTGGCGTCTTGCGGCATGAACTCTCAGCTTCCGAAACTGATCTTCAAGATGGCGACGATGGAGGCGAGGCCGACGCCTGCGGCGAAGAAGGTCGCGAGCAATATGACGATCACTTTGGCGCCGCCGTGCACGTAATCCTCGATGATCTCTTTCAGCCCGATACGCATATGGATCGCGGCCGAGATGATGAGGGCAAGGAAGGCGAGCGCGACCAGCGGGTGGGCGATGAAGGCGCGCATCATCCCGTAGTCAGCGCCAATATGGGTAACGATGGCGAGGATGAGGAAAATCACCAGCGGGATATTGGCGACGGCGGTCACCCGCTGACGCCAGAAGGTCTCGGTGCCACTGCGGGCAGAGCCGAGCCCGCGCACGCGCTTGAGAGCTGTCGCCATGGCTAGAACGCTCCCTTCAGCCAATAGCCCACCAGCCAAACGAGAATTGTCAGCACGGTCGAGCCGATGATGGTCGCGAGAGCGAAGATCTCGACGCTTGTCTTGTCGAGGCCATGGCCAGTGTCCCAGATGAGATGTCGGATGCCGCCGAGCATGTGGTGAATCAGTCCCCAGGAGAACAGGAAGAGCACGGTGCGCCCGACGATGCTTCCGAAGAAGCTCGACACGACGGCGTATTTCTCAGGCCCCGCGGCAATGGCCACCAGCCACCAGGCGAGCAGGAGGAAGCCGACCGCGTTGCCGAAGCCCGTGATGCGATGGGCGATCGACATCAGCATGGTGAGCATCGGCCGGTAAATCGACAGATGCGGGGAGAGCGGCCGATTCGCCGCGAGCTTGGCATCGCCCATGGTTTTTCGTGCTGTGTTTGCCCAGACAAACCTTGTCATAACGCAAGTGGCCGGGCCGGGGCAATCGAGCCGAGCCTAGGGGGTGATGACGCCGCAGGCGATGCGGTTGCCAGAGTTGCCGGCAGGATCGGTCTTGTAGTCGTCGGCGCCAGCGTGAATGACCAGCGCGGAGCCATCGGCGTCGAGCAACGGCGCCTCCCCGCTCAAGGTCACATTCGGCTCTAAGACCTCGACTTGCAGCTTGCCATCGGCGGGGACATGCAGGTTCGGCAGGTCGCCGGCGTGAGGGCCCTCGGGGGTCATGAAGCCGTGCTTGGTCTGGTCAGGGTTGAAGTGCGGGCCGGCCGATTTGAAGTCGGGGGGCTCGCATTTGCCTGTCGTATGGACGTGGAAGCCATGCTCGCCAGGAGGGACGGCCGTAAGATCGAGGCTGATGAGCACTCCGCTCGGCGTGACAGTGAAAGTGGCCGCGCCGACCTCCTTGCCGCTCGCGTCCCTAAGCACGGCAGAGGCAGTGTCCACCGCCAGGGCAGGCGCGGCGAGCGAGAGCGTTCCAGTGATTGAGGCTGCGAGCCAAAGAGTGGTTCGTCGCATAACGTTGTTTTCCTAGCGCGGGAGAGCGACCCAATAGTCCATATCGAGAACCACGCCGTCCTCGTGGCCGCCGTCGGGCTTCGATCCCGGATAGTCAGCGCAGGGGCGATCCTTGACGGCGAAGGTGCGGAGCCGGAGAGCGCCCATGTCACTGCGGCCCTGAAGCTCGGCTTTGTCGAGCACCTCGCTCCAGGCATAGATGGTGTCGCCGGCGAAGGACGGCGCCACGTGGCGCGCGCCGTTCAGCCCAAGGACATGGAAGGCATTGGCGAGCCCATTAAAGCTCAGGCTCCGCGCGATCGAGATGATGTGCCCGCCATAGACGAGCCTTCGCCCGAACCGGCCCTTGCCCTCGACATGCTGATTGAAATGCACGCGGGCGGTGTTCTGGAATAGCCTCGTGGCGAGCTGATGCTCGGCCTCCTCGATGGTCTGGCCGTCGACATGGTCGATCTTGTCGCCGACTGAATAGTCGTCCCAGCGCTTGGGCGAGCCGGCGAGAGCATAGTCATAGCCCTCGATATCAAGCGGCGGCAGTGCCGCGCCGAGCGTCGACGGATCGACGCTCGTAGCAAGCTCTGGCACCACTGGCGCCGGCGCGGGCGCGTTCATGTCGCGCTTGTTGACCATCACCCAGCGCGCATAAGACAGCACCGGCTGTCCGCGCTGATTCTTACCGGTCGAACGCACATAGACCGTGCCGCTTTTCTTGTTGGAGTTCTCCTTGACCCCGATCACTTCGGAGGTCGAGGCGAGGGTGTCACCTGGAAAGACGGGAGCGAGGAAGCGGAACTCGGCGTAGCCGAGATTGGCGATTGCGTTGCGTGAGATGTCCGGCACGGTCTTGCCGATAACGACATGGAACACGAGCAAATCGTCGATTGGCGCGCGCGGATAGCCAATGTCATGCGCGAAAGCGTCTGAAGATTGCACGGCGAAGCGCGGCCCGTACAGCGCGGTGAACAGGCTGACGTCGCCGACCGTCACGGAGCGCGGTGTCGCGTGCACGATCTCCTGGCCGAGCTTGAAGTCCTCGAAGTAATTGCCGGTGACGGCCTTGTCGATTTGCTCGCTTTGCGTGTCGTTCATAGGTTGTTTCGCTGGTTAGAACGGCGACCATAGTTGGCGCCCTTTGCAGAGACAAGCGCCGGTGACAGATCGTCAGGTTGCGGCGGTCGAGGACTCATCTGGGATGGGACTCCGCGGGAAAAGCAGGCGCTGATAGAACCAGCCAATGCCGATCAGCACGGCGCCGAGGCCGAGGAAGGAGAGGGCGCGGTAGATGCCGGTGAGATCGGACATGTCGATGAGAAAGACCTTGAGCACCGTCAGCACGATTACCGCCGCCGAAGCGACACGCAAGGGAAGCGAGCGGAGCGTGATGCCGGCGGCAAGCAAGGCCACGCCGAAAGCAAGCCATACGGCCGAATAGGTGTATTGCTCGGCGTCGGAGACCGAGCCCGAGGTCAGATTGGGCCCGTGATAGAGCCTTGCCACTTCAAGGGTGATATAGGCAAGCGCGAGGCCTAGCGCGACGAAGAGTGCCGTCAAGCTGTACCAGCGTGGTCTGCTGGTTCGCGTGATGCGCGCGAGTACGCCGGTGAGCATTGCTGGCAGACCGTAGCCGAGCAGAATCCAATTGATGAATGGCCCGCCGACATCCTCGCCGGTGAGCCAAGGATTGTCAGCGATGCCGAGACTGAACACGATGACAGCAAGGACGAGCGCAGCAAGCAGTCGTGCACCCCAATCGTGAACGACCCTTCCGCTGACCAACCGAAGCCGCTCTAGCCCGATGATCACGGCAAGGAGAAGCGAGACATCGAGTGCGGTCTCGGCCAGCGCATTCCCGCTCACGTTGGGATCGCCGCCCGTGATGTAGTGATTCGCCTCCATCACGATGAGAAGCACGGTGAACAAGATGGCTGCGGCGTCGACGATGCGAGACGGCGTGTCGTCAGCACGGCGGCGCAGCAGGGATCCGGCAAGCCAGAACGATGCCGCCGGTATGCCGTAACCATAGAGCAGCCAATTGAAGACAGGTGTGGTGCCAACCTTATCGCCGACGATGTGCGGGTCCCAAGCGATGCGCCCGAGAACGCCGAATGTTACCGCAGCGGCAAGCCAGCGGAGCGCGGGCAGAGGCCGCTGCTCGGCCACCCAGGCGATGCCGGGAACCATCAGCGCGAGCGCTACAGTTAGCCAGCCCTTCTCAAGGCCGAGACTGAGCGCAAGCGCAAGCGAGGCGATCGAGCCGGTGGCGAAAATCGCACTTGCCGCCTCGCTACTTGGCTCGCCACTCCGCCGGCTCAAAGCCTCGGTGGCAACGGCGAACAGCCCGGCGAGCGCGACGGCTGCGCCGGCAAAGGGAATTGAGTGATCGAAGCCGGCGATCCGCCAATAGAGCGCGATCAGAATGGCGATAGGCGCAGCGACAGCCGATCCAGCCCACAGCGCCGACACGAGTGGGCGCTCGCCGGGGCCCTGGGCGAGAAAGCCGAATAGGCCGAACAGCAGAGCGAAGGCCGCGCCGAGGGTTAGCGGCGTACCGAACAGATAGTGCTCAGGCTTCCACAGGCTGTCGGATGCGGGACCTGAGGGCAGGCCGAGCTGGCTGACATCGAAATCGAGCGACCAATGCAGGAAGATGAGTGTGACGAAGATCGCCGCAGCAGGTACGGCGAGCGCGGCTGCGTCGGTGCGCCAGGCAATCGCCAGTGTCGAGGTAACCAGCACGACGAACAGGATGAGAGCAAGCGTGTCGTGGCCACTTGCCAGCACGAGCAGCATGGCGGCGAAGAGATAGGCGATGAGGGTCGCCGATGAGACGAACTCGATCTTGCCGCGGACGACGTCAGGACCGAACAGGAAGCCGGAGACGATGAACAGTGCCGCGAGCGTGAAGCCGGCAGCGACGTGAAACACGTGTTGCGGCAAGGCCTGCAAGTCGTCGAGGCCGGGCAACGTCCAAAGCACGCTGGCAACCACTGCCGTCACTGCGAGCCAGCGCCAGAGTCGCGCCCGCGCGAGTGCGAACGACGCCGCGGTCACTACCGCAAGATAGAGATAGAGCGCCCAATAATTTGGCTCTTCGGTCGAAACGATGAGCGGTGTGATAAACGCACCAATCAGTCCGAGGCCGGCGAGCGCGGGTCCATGGATCAGCGCGGCAGCGAGCGTGCCGAGGGAGACGATGCCCAACAAGACGAAGGCGGCAGCAGGACCGATGAATCCATAGAGCGCGTAAGCCGCGTAGATGTCGGCATAGGCAATCGCCGTTCCTGCCGCTGTGAGCACGCTCGGGATATGCGCCTTGGGCAGTCCAGCAATGCCGCTCTTGATTTCGCGGCGCCGCGTCCATTCGCCGGCGGCGATCAAAGCGAGCGCGACGATGCCTGCGAGCAAGACCCGCGCGCCCGGACCGAACCAACCCTGCTCGATTGAGTAGCGCACGAGGAAAAAGCCGCCGAGTGCGAGCGCAATGCCGCCGGCCCAGACCACCCATTGCGTGCCGAAGCGTTCCTCGAGGCTGATGTGAGGTTTGGGCGGCCGGGCGGAGGGAGCCGGTACTATGACGGGAGATCCCTCCGGTGTGGCAGGTGCCGCCGGTTCCTCGATCTTGGCCTCTAGCTCCTTGACGGCTTCAGGTGCAAGTGGAGGCGGCGGAGCGGGCTGAAGCGCTCCTCCGGAGAGCTGCCCTTCAAGTCCGGCCAGCCTGAGTTCGAGCTTCCTCACTCGCTCGCGTGCGCCGATCGCCAAGACGAGGGCGACAATGGCCAATACCGGAAAGGCGATGACGAGAGCGATGAGGAGGGAGAACAGAGGGTCCATCAGCTTTGCGGTGTGCGCAGGAAGCCGACAGCCGGGCGCTCGCTACTGCCGTGGACAGGCCCTATCACCGAGATGCCTCGACCCAAGCGGGAGGCCTATCTAGCCCGAGGCTCTAGGAGAAGGGAATGCAGATTGCAGAATCAAAATGGCGATCCCCACTTTCGTGGGGACCGCCATTTCAGTGATAGCTTGAAGAGATCGACGCGTTAATTAAGCGCGGTCGAGCTCGGCAGGGAGATAGCTCGTCACTTCCATGCCAGCCTCGGACTCGGTGATCTCGGGTTTCAGCCACTCTTTCATGGTCGTCTCCTTCGGTGAACTAACAGCCTAGATAATGGGGAATGGGCATGAGTCCCGCATGACGGCCCCATGAACAGGCTCTGAATGCCACATTAAGAAATTCTGACGAGAACACGTGGCAAATTCCCTGGACTTGGCGGCACTGGGATGGCCACGAGATATGGAGCCATTCCCTTTCGCTCGCCAATCGCGGTTATTCGCTAGGCTATCCGAACAGCGCCAAGGCCTTATCCACGGTGATCCAGATGCCCCAGAGCAGGGGAAGGCCGACCGCAAACCATGCGAGCGGCGCCACATCGAGGCGCCTGGGACTGAGCACGATGCCGGCGAGCCAGAGTGCGAGGCCGATCCACATCAGGAAGGGGCGATAGGCAAAGGAGCCAGTGGCGGTGGTGTCGAGGCATGGGCCCGCCGAGTAAAGCAGACATTCCCAGGCGCCGCCGATCCCGCCCACCTTGGTGTAAAAGGTGATCCACCAGACGATGGCGACTGCGATCAAGAGAAGCCCGATTGGCTGGAGCAAGCCAATGCCGGGCCGGGTGTCCTCGCGCTCCCTGATCTCAACCGCATGCATGGCCCTGTCGCGCGCGGTCTTGGTCTGCAATGCCTCGACCTCCTCTGGCTTCATAAACCATTTCTTGGCAAGCGGCCTGATCAGCAGATTGCAGATGAAGCCTGCCACGAGAAGTCCGGCAAGAACGTAGAAGATGGGGTGGTAGATCTGGTCGGGGGCAATGCCCGCGGCTTTGCGCGAGTCGTGCATGTAGTTCACGATCACGGGGCCGACGATGCCGGCGGTCGACCATGCGGTGAGCAGCCGGCCGTGAATGGCGCCCACGAACTGCGTGCCGAAAATGTCGGCAAGGTAGGCAGGGATGGTGGCGAAGCCGCCGCCATACATCGAGGCGATGAGACAGAAGGCGGCAGCGAACAATCCCAACATGCCGAGCGTGGCAAGCGTCGGTGCCGACGCGTAGCAGATGAAGCCCAAGGTGAAGAACAGGAAATAGGTCGTCTTGCGCCCGATCCTGTCCGACAGCGAGGCCCAAAAGAAGCGGCCTGCGATATTGAACAGGGAGAACAGCCCGACAAAGGCGGCACCGACCAACGCGGCTTGCGCCTTCTGGGCGTCATTGAATTGCGCGAAGCCTACGGTGGGATCGCCGAACAGGCGGCCGCCGAAGGTCTCCTGAAGCATCGGGGAGGCCGCGCCGATGATGCCGATACCGGCGGAGACGTTGAGACAGAGCACGAGCCAGATCAGCCAAAACTGCAGAGTCTTGTGGGCCTGATTGAGGTGGACGTGCCCCGTGGTGATCATCGCGTGGGAATTCGCCGGGGGCGTCCAGCCGTGCGGCTTCCACCCGATCGGCGGCAGCCGGTAACCGAACGCACCGCACATCATGAAGACGAAATAGATGATCCCCATGGTCACGAAGGTCTCCCACACGCCGACCGAGGTCGGGGTGGCGTAATAATTCATGAGGATAGTGGCGAGCGGCGAGCCGATCATGGCGCCGCCACCGAAACCCATGATGGCCATGCCGGTGGCCATGCCCCGTCGGTCGGGGAACCATTTGATCAGGGTTGAGACGGGCGAGATGTAGCCAAGGCCGAGGCCGACGCCGCCGATGATGCCGGAACCGAGCCACATCAGCCAAAGCTGATGGATATAGACGCCGACCGCCGAGATCATCAGGCCGCCGGACCAACAAAGCGCCGCTACAACGCCGGCGCGGCGCGGACCGACTCGCTCGAGCCATCCTCCCCAAATCGCAGCCGACGTGCCCAGCAGGACGAAGAACAGCGTGTACATCCAACCGAGATCGAACTGGGTCCAGTCGCAGTCGGTGGCAAACAGTGCGTGGCCGGTGATCGCGACCTTGCCCCAAAACGTAGTGGCGTCACCGGGGCAGGGGATCGGCTTGTCCAGCCCTTGCGCTACGGCCACGGCGCGGCCGAGAGGCAGCCAGAACACGCTGAAGCCGTAGGCCATGCCGATGCAGAGATGAATGGCGAGAGCCGCCGGCGGAACGAGCCAGCGGTTGTAGTCCGCAGGTGCAATGATGCGCTCTTTATCGAGAAGGTCGGCATGGTCGCCGGCCGTCGCTGTGCGTGCCGCAGTCGCCATTCCTTTCCCCCCAGAATGCGGGCTGTCGAATGTCCTATTTATCCGCAATTTGAACGTGCTTCGAGCCGGACTGCAAGGGCCTTTGGGGGAGCATGAATTGCTACTTCGAACGGCGATTCTCGCGGCGCTGCGTGACGCTTTGGTGACGCTTGGACATTGCCCAACATCGCTCGCACTGCGCTGGCCGGCCTTGTCCGGCAACGGGTTTCAGTGCAGACATTTGGCTCCTGTCCAAAGGAGGGTCCGCCATGGCAACAAACTCCGTTCGACGCGGTCTGGTGCTCGCGTTAGCTCTCGGCTTCTTCGCCACGCCCTTCCTGTGGGCTTCGGCTCAAGCCGCCAACATCACCGTGTTTGCTGCAGCGAGCCTCAAGAACGCGCTCGACGATGCGGCGAAGAAATACGAGGCGAAGACCGGCGACAAGATCGTGGTCAGCTATGCGGCCTCATCCGCGCTTGCCAAGCAGATCGAGCAAGGCGCGCCCGCCGACATCTTCTTCTCGGCGGTCGAGCGGAAGAAGCTCATTGACACAGCATCGCGGCATACGCTGCTCGGCAATACGCTTGTGCTGATCGCTCCGAAGGACTCGACCGTCTCGCTCACGGTCGGCAAGAACTTTCCACTGCTGCAGGCTCTCGGGCCGGACGGCAAGCTTGCGATGGCGAGCGTCGACACCGTGCCTGCCGGGAAGTATGGCAAAGCGGCTCTGACCTATTTCGGCGTGTGGGATCAGGTGGCGCCGCGCGTGGCCCAGGCGGAAAATGTGCGCGCTGCGCTCGCTTTCGTTGCAAGGGGCGAGACGCCACTCGGCATCGTCTATGGCACCGATGCGAGGTCGGAGCCAGCAGTCAAAGTCATCGGTACGTTTCCAGAGGATAGCCATCCCAAGATCCTCTATCCGATTGCACTGACTGCCTCGGCAAAGCCTGAGGCGCGCAAGTTTCTCGAATTCCTCATGTCGTCGGAAGTCGCGCCCTCTTTCGAGGCGCAAGGCTTCTCGATCGAAGGCAAGGTCGGCTAGGGAGGTTCGCGCGGAATTCGGCGTCGGAACGAACGATGCGAGGCACACCAGGCTCTTCGCTTGACATTATTTGGCCGCTGTCGCTCGGCTATTTACCGGCGGTCCGCCGCCGCTAATGCCCATTTGGGGGGCGTCAAAACCCTGCCTTCATACGCAATTGGACAGGTTCAGTGACATGAGCATGAAGTCTAGTACCGCCGCAGGTGCGGCACTGTTCGCCTTCGCGTTACTGCTGGTACCGGCCATCGCCGGCACTATCACCGAACGCGAGAAGCGCGATTGCCCAAACGACTATCATAGATACTGCGGCGAATATGGACTCGGCAGTGAGGCGTTGCGAGCCTGCATGTCGCGCAACATCAAGAAGCTGTCGCGTGTCTGCGTCGCCGCGCTCGTCGATGCCGGCGAGCTGAGCCAAGCCCAGGCCGATAAGCTGCACGGAAAGACTGCGACCGTGGCGAAGAAGAAGACCACGGCAAAAAAGGTCACTGGAAAAAAGAAGGTCGCTGCCAAGAGCACGCACAAAACCACGAAGCAGGTCGTTCATAAGAGCAGCACCAAGAAGGTCGCCTCCAAGGGCACGACAAAGAAGAAGCGGCAGTAGATTTCACGTTTCCGCGGACGGGCGCGTCGGGAGGTTGTGCAAGCTAGAGCTTTGCCAGGACCCGTTCGGTGAGCGCCTCGCAGGCCTCACCGGCGTGGGAGCGAGGGCCACCTGCAAGCGTCGCCGCGCCCGCAGGAGGCGGGTCTTCACGGTTTGCGCAGGAACCTGCAAGGCTTCGGCAGTTTCCTCGACGCTCAAACCTTCGACCTCGCGCAACATGAAGACGATCCGAAAGGCTTCCGGCAAATCAGCTATGGCCTGCTCGATAAGCTTGGCCAACTGGCCTCGCGCGGCATCGGCTTCCGGTGACGAAGAAGCAGCAGGCCCTCCCATCAGATTCTCCCGATAGTCATCGAGCAAGGCGATGGAGTGTTCGCGCAACAGGCGGATTCTGCGTTGGGCCGATCGGCGCCTGCCAAGGGCCTCGTTCAACACGATGCGGGTCAGCCATGTACTCAGAGACGACACTCCAGCAAAACTGTCGATCGCGGCGAACCCCTTGAGATATCCTTCCTGGACGGCTTCCTCGGCATCCGGCCGGTCTTTCAGCACGCTCCACGCCGTTCGATAGAGACGTTGATTGTTGCGCCGGGTCACGACGCGCACCGCAAGAGAGTCGCGCTGGGCTATGAGCTTCGCGAGCTCGATATCGGTCAGAGTTTCATAGTCCAGCGCGACGCTTGTCATGCGTCTATTGCGAGGCCGAGGCGGATTGGAGCTGACTGGCGAGCTGCTCGGCGTGCTTTTGGTGCGCCTGGAATAACGCTAGGCCGCTCTGCAGCAACGCTTTGAGCTCGGCGTTCTGCGCGCTCGGAATGAGCGTGTCGCTGAGCGCGTTGTTGACCGTCTTGTGATAAGCCACCTCATTGTCGATGTAAGCCTTGTCGAACGCTGCCCCGTTCAGGCTCGCCAGCTTGTTACGGGTGGCGTCCGCCTCCTTCTTCAGGCTTTGGCTCGTCGGATTGTCTTCCGGCTTGACGTTGAGTTTCTTCACCAGCGCCAATGCTTGATTGTTCACCGTCGTATGATCTCCGCCCATCTGTTGGGCAAAGGTGCGGACACCATCGTTTTTCGATTTTTGCAAGGCCTGCTTGGCGGCCTCGATATCGAGAAGGTTCGCCGTATAGACGATATGGGCAATTTGCGGATCGGTTGGTTTTGCGGCCTGCTCGGCCGCACTCGCAGCCATGGTGAGCAGACTAGCGGCCAAAAAGGCAGCAATAACGAGGATCTTCTGCATGACATGTCCTTTCGATCAGGCTCTTCGCTCGCAATTTCGTGCGACCGACAACGAGCCATTAGATGGCATGACACGCGCCGAGGTTCCCGCAATGCCGATGCAGCGCGGGCCAGACCGCACCCGGACGGGCGGCAGCCGTCAGGCTGCTGACTTCTTATACTTCGCCGCCTCTTCCGAGCCCTTTGTTGCGTCACCAGCCGTATAAGAATGCGCGCCAGTACCGGCGAGCTTGCCTTTGTCCACGATCAGATACTCGGTGCGGATCGGCTTCTTGGCGAAGTAGCTCTCGAGAATTTCGCGCGTGCCGGCGGCGTAGCGTGCCTGCGCCGATAGCGAGCTTCCCGAGATATGCGGGGTCATGCCGTGATGCGGCATGGTG
>Ga0105242_10002282_pt1 | contig 15150 bp, 9 predicted proteins | sample KBSM24metaG_FD_81521 | JGI IMG/M metagenome (GOLD analysis project Ga0105242, IMG submission 81521) | Miscanthus rhizosphere microbial communities from Kellogg Biological Station, Michigan, USA - KBS M2-4 metaG | ecosystem: Host-associated > Plants > Roots > Rhizosphere > Soil | place: Michigan... | reverse complement strand
TTCCACGCTCGCGTCGTGCAGCACGAAGTCGACCATCTGCTCGGCCGCCTGTATCCGTCGCGTATCGAGGATTTTTCGAAGTTCGGCTTTACAGAAGTGCTGTTTCCGGGCGTCGACCCGGCTACGGACGAATGACCGTTGCCGAATGTCGGCGTTGATCCTTCAAGTCCGTTCGGGCTGAGCAGCATCGAAGGTGCAAAGTCGAAGCCTCGGCGATGCCCTTCGACTTCGCCGCTACGCGGCCAGACTCAGGGCGAACGGAAAAATACTGCCGCAGTCGCGCCGGCTCTTCTGTCGGTCGCTTTCATTGGCGCGCGCCGGCAGGAGGGCAGCGGTCAGTGCTTTGGCTCGGACTCCTTCAACAACCTCACCAGTTCGTCTTTCCACACCGCGGCCCACGTATGCGTGCCGTGGCCATGCGTCGCATCGCTGATCGGAATGATGACGGCACGCCCGCGCGGCACATTCTTGATCTCGCGCTCCAGGATGCCCAGTTCCGGCGGATTGATCTGGTCGTCGGCCGAGTTGATTGCGAGCAACGGCGCCTTGATCGTCGCGAGTTTCGGTTGCGGGTTGTAGTCGCGCGACGAATCGATCTGGTACAGACAATCGTTGGCGTCGTCCTCCTGCATCAGGCGGGCGACGCGGTCGTCGAGAAACTTGTCCGCGCTGTCGCGGTCCGGCGCTTCCTTCTGCCACTGCAGAGGGCTCGAGCCCATGATCAGCAGGATGTGAATCGCGTCGGCGAGTCCGCGCGGCTGCTTCGTGTACTCGCCGTTGTTCCACTCGGGATCGTTGCGGATCGAGTCCATGTACATCTTGCGCAGCATGCGGTTGCGGCCGGCGATCTGCACCGGCAGGGACGCCAGCGGCATCAGCGCATCCATGAAGTCGGGATGCGCCTCGCCCCATAGCCAGGTGTGCATGCCGCCCATCGACGTACCCATCACGAGGCGCAGGTGGTCGACCTCGAGTTTCTCCGTCACGACCCGGTACTCCGACGCGATCATGTCGTCGTAGGTGTAATGCGGGAACCTCATGTGCAAGCCATCGCTCGGCTTGCTCGACTTGCCGTGACCGATGTCGTCGATCAGCACGATGTAGAACTTTGCTGCATCGAGCGGCTGTCCGGCACCGAACAATTCCCCGGCAAAGCGGTCTTGCAGGAACTGCGTTCCGGTGCCTCCGGTGCCGTGCATGATCAGTACGGCGTTATCCACATGTCCGTTCTTGTCCTTATGGATCGAGCCGAGCGTGCGGTAGTGGATCTTCAGCTCCGGCAGCGTTTCGCCGCTCGCGAACTTGAAATCCTTGGTCTTGTAATCGCCTTCGATCGGCTGGGGCCAATTTGCTGCGTGCGCGATCGAGGCTGCGGCGAGTGTGGAGAACGCAAGGACAATGAGCAAACGCAGAGACATTCGTGAATTCCTCGATCTGCAAGCCCTCCCCTTCAAGGGGACGGTTGGGTGGGGATGGTGTTGATTGGGCCTGGGGCGGGGCGCAACTCCCAGCCTCCCCCTTGAAGGGGGAGGAGTAGCAATGCCAGAGCAATTTCACGGGTCGCGCATTGCCATCAAGCGTAGCTCGGTCATGTCCTCGATCGCGTAGCGGATACCTTCGCGGCCGAGGCCGGAGTCCTTGACGCCGCCGTAGGGCATATTGTCGACACGGAAACTCGGCACGTCGCCGACGACGACGCCGCCGACATCGAGCTCATCCCACGCGCGCATCGCTTTGCGCACGTCGTAGGTGAACAGGCCGGCCTGCAATCCGAAGACGCTGTCGTTGACATAGGCGATCGCCTCGTCGAACGACTTGTACTTCTGCAGCAGCGCGACGGGGCCGAACGCCTCCATGCAGCTGACCTTCTGCCGCGGGTCGACGTTTTCGAGCACGGTGGCTTCGAGCATCGCCTTGTCGCGCTTGCCGCCACAGAGCAGCCTGGCGCCTGAATTCACGGCTTCCTGCACCCAGTCGTCGAGCCGTTTGGCTTCCTTTTCGTCGATCATCGGGCCGACGAACGTTTTCTCGTCTTTCGGATCGCCTGCTATCAATTTCTTCGTCGCGGCGATGAACGCATCGCGAAACTTGTCGTAGAAATCCTCCTGCACGAGGATGCGCTGCACGCCGATGCAGCTCTGGCCGGACTGATAGAACGCACCGAAGATCATGCGCTCGACGACGAAGTCCAGGCGATCGCCCTGATCCGAATCGACGATGCAGGCGGCGTTGCCGCCGAGTTCGAGCACGACCTTCTTCCGGCCCGCGCGCGCTTTCAGGTCCCAGCCGACGGAAGGCGAGCCGGTAAACGACAGCAGCTTGAAGCGGTCGTCGGTCGTGAACAGGTCGGCGCCGTCACGGTGCGCCGGCAGGATCGAGAACGCGCCTTTCGGCAGATCCGTTTCGGCCATAACCTCGCCCATGATCAGCGCACCGATCGGCGTGCGGCTCGCCGGCTTGAGCACGAACGGGCAGCCGACCGCCAGCGCCGGCGCAACCTTGTGTGCGGCCAGGTTCAGCGGAAAGTTGAACGGCGAGATGAACGAGCACGGTCCGATCGGCACGCGCTTGGAGAAGCCGCGATAGCCCTTCGCCCGCGCGGAAATTTCCAGGTTGATCACTTCGCCATCGATCCGTACGGACTCCTCGGCCGCGACCTTGAAGGTATCGATCAGCCGCGTGACTTCGCCACGCGAATCCTTGATCGGCTTGCCCGCCTCGATGCACAGCGCCATCGCCAGTTCGTCGTAGCGTTCGCGAAAGCGCTTCACACAATGTTCGAGCACGGCCTGGCGCTGGTAGGGCGCCATCTTGCGGCAGGCTTCCTGCGCCTCGACCGCCGCCGCGATGCCGGCATCGATCGCCTTGGCATCGGCCATCGCCACGCGTGTCGCGACCTGGCCCGTGTACTTGTCCGTAACTTCGAGATCAGTGTTCGGCTGCTTTGCTTCGTTGGCGAGGTAGTACGGATACGTCGGTTTGAGCATGGCGGGCCTCATCCTGGCGGATGGCGGGATTCTACTCGCATCCGCCTGGACTTCCCGTTCAAGGACGCGAAGCGGCGCTCTTGATCCCGTGCGCGCTTCGGATGACCTGCTCGACCGCAAGCCCGATCGCCAGGATCCTGCGGTCGGTATTCTGCGTGCCGGCACTCATCAGGCCGACCGGCGCCTTCCCGGTTTCGTGGCAGGGCACTGATAGTGCGCAGCCATCGAACGAATTCACGATCGACGTGTTGCGCAGCATGCGTGCATTGAGACGCAGGTAGGTTTCGTCGTCCTCGCCGGCGTGCGCAATCGTCGGCGCGGTCTCGGGGGTCGTCGGCATCAGCATTGCGTCGTAACCGCGCGCGGCGCCGTCGATCGTGCGTATGAAGCGTTCGCGGTGGCGGAGCATGTCGATGTAGTCGGCAGCGCTGATCGTTTCGCCGCGACGAATGCGCATGAGGACGCGCGGGTCGTACCGGTCCGCTCCGTCCTTCAGCCACTGCCGGTGCTGCCACCAGGCTTCGGCGCTGGCCAGCGCGCCGCGTGGATTGATTTCGATGGCTTGTTCGAATTCCCTCATTGGCAACTCGACGATGGTCGCCCCAGCTTTCGACAGGAGTGCAAGCGCCGTGATAAATGCGTTGCCCACCGCCGACGACAGGTCTGCCTGGAAGACTGCTGTTGGCACTGCGAAACGCAGATCGCGCAGATCCGCGGGCGCCGGAATCGGGTCGGTGTCGCCGGACAAAATCTGATCAAGCAAGGCGCAATCGGCGACGGTCTTCGCGATCGGGCCGACGGAATCGAGCGAGAAAGACAGCGGCAGCACGCCGTCGAGCGGCACGCGCCGGGCCGTGGGTTTGAACCCGACGATGCCGTTCAGCGCGGCGGGGATGCGCACCGACCCTCCGGTATCCGTGCCGATGGCCGCTGCTGCCATGCCGTCGGCAACGGAAATCGCGGCGCCGGACGACGAACCGCCGGGAATGCGTCCGACGGTCCGGTCGAAAATGTTTTTCGGCGTTCCGTAGTGCGGATTGAGTCCCAAGCCCGAGTAAGCGAACTCGGTCATATTCGTGCGGCCGATGATGATCGCGCCGGCGCGTCTCAGCCTTTCGACGACAACGCAATCGCGAGTCGCTGGCGCAGATCCGACCAGCACTTTCGAACCGCCCAGCGTCGTCGAACCGGCTTCGTCGAAAAGATCCTTGATCGACACCGGTATGCCGGCGAGAGCAGGCAGTGGCGAGCCGCTGCGGCGCAGAGTATCGGCGCGATCGGCTTGGGCGAGCGCTCGATGCTCATGGACGACGAGAAAGACGCGCGAGCCTTCGCCCTCGGGATTCCGGATCGCCGCGATCGACTGTTCGACGAGTTGGCGGCTGGTGATCTTCTGGCTGGCGAGAAGGCGTGAAAGCTCGACGAGCGACATCAGTCCAACCTTGTTTCCTGAACTGTCTTCAATCGGAGAGGCGTCGATCCGCCAAGGTGCCAAGGACCGTTCGTGCTGAGGTATCGAAGCACGGACGGCTCCTCAGACAAGGTCCGCAGGAAGAGCATTTCCTGTGCCCCAAGCCAATCGGCGGATTTCCTGCCAGTCTCCGTGCACGAGCGCTTCTTTCTTTTTCGACTCCAGCCCTTGAGCTGACGTTCTGCCGCGAGCGCTTCCTCGCGCGTTGCAAACTCTTGCGACCAGACCAGACTCACCGGGCGCCGGTTCGAGGTGTAGCAACGCAGCGCGCCTGTACCGTGCGCAGCCATGCGCTGTTCGAGATGGTCGGTATGGCCGATGTAGAACGAGTCGTCAGCGCACTTGAGCATGTATGTCCAGAATGCCATGCGTGCTTCCTTGCGGGATCCGTTCACCCTTCGATACCTCAGGGCGAACGGATGATGGGCTCCCGAAATTGTTGGCGATTCAAAGCTTCGCGGACAGTTCGCGGATCTCGCGATTCAGAATCCGATCGTTGTCCGAGTAGTCGATCGGCACATCGATCAGTTGTACGCCGGGAGTATCGAGGCATTTCTGCAGCGTGGGCGCGAACTCGGCGGCCGATCCCGGGCGATGCCCTTGCGCGCCGTAACTCTGCGCGTAGGCGACGAAGTCGGGGTTGCCCATGTCCATGCCGAAGTTGGCGAAGTGCATGTGCGCCTGTTTCCACTTGATCATGCCGTAGGCGTTGTCGCGCAGCAGCAGAACGGTCAGGTCGAGCTTCAGGCGCACGGCGGTTTCGATTTCCTGCGAGTTCATCATGAAGCCGCCATCGCCGGCAACGGCGACGACCTTGCGCTCCGGATGGACGATCTTCGCACCGATTGCCGATGGCAGGCCCGCGCCCATCGTCGCCAGCGCATTGTCGAGCAGCAGCGTGTTCGGCTTGCGGCAGCGGTAGTAGCGGGCGAACCAGATCTTGTACATGCCGTTGTCGAGGCACAGGATGCCGTCGTCGGGCATGACTTTGCGCACGTCCGCGACGAGCCGTTGCGGGTAGATCGGCCAGCGCGCATCGTCCTTGCCTTCGGCCAGGTGTGCGTCATGGTGCGCGCGTACCGTATCGGCGTAGCTGAAGTCCCAGTGCGGCTGCTTCTCGATCGCCTGGCACAGGCGCCAGATCGTGTTGCCGATGTCGCCGACGACTTCAATTTGCGGGAAATACACGGTGTCGACTTCGGCCGACAGGTAGTTGATGTGGATGACCTTGCGCAGGCCACGGCGCATGAAGAATGGCGGCTTTTCGATGACATCGTGGCCGACGTTGATGATGCAGTCGGCATGTTCGATGGCGCGATGCACGAAGTCGCCGTCGGACAACGCGGCATTGCCGAGCCAGAGCGGATGCGTCTCGTCGACCACGCCCTTGCCCATCTGCGTGGTGAAGAACGGGATGCCGGTCTTGTCGATGAATTCGCGCAGCATGCGGCTGCTGGTCTTGCGGTTCGATGCCGCGCCGAGCATCAGGATCGGGCGCTTCGCGGCGAGTATCGCTTCGGCGGCGTGCAGCGTGGCCTTGCCGTCGGCGATCGGGCGCCGGTGATAGCTTTCCGGAATCAGGATCACGTCGGTTTCGTCGCGCGAGATGTCCTCGGGCAGTTCCAGATGCACCGCGCCGGGCCTTTCCTCGACGGCGCGGCGGAACGATTCGCGCACGCGTGCCGGGATGTTGTCGGCCGACACGATCTGCCGCGTGTACTTGGTCAGCGGCTTCATCATGTCGACGATGTCGACGATCTGGAAATGCCCCTGCTTCGAAGCCTTGACTGGCTTCTGGCCGGTGATCATCAGCATCGGCATGCCGCCGAGTTGCGCGTAGGCGGCGGCGGTGACGAAGTTCGTCGCGCCGGGGCCGAGCGTGGCCAGGCACACGCCGACCTTGCCGGTCAGGCGTCCGTACGTCGCGGCCATGAATCCGGCCGCCTGTTCGTGGCGCGTGAGGATCAGCTTGATCGACGAGGTGCGCAACGATTCGAGCAGGTCGAGATTTTCCTCGCCGGGGATGCCGAATACGTACTTGACGCCCTCGGCTTCCAATGCCTTCACGAACAGCTCTGAAGCCTTCATGACGCTCTCCCCGCGGCGAATGTCGGTCGATTGTCGGCGTCGCTGTGCGGGTCGTCAAATCGAATCGCGGGCGACGAGCGGCGGAGCGACACGGCCTGCCCGATCCTTACCTTCTATGGCAGGGCCGGATCCCGAGCGAAATGGATCCTGAACTCCCGGATTCACAATGCGTAAATGGGTTGACAACTTCACGATGCGCGACTACCGTGCGCGCACCTTACAGAACGAGGCTGTCCTTCCGTGGACCCTTGCAGTAGAAACACTGCAGCCAACCCAGCGTAGTCCGCGGAAGAAGCCCACCGGCCGATTCCGCGCAGGCGGAATGTGCGTCGGTGACTCGCCCCTGAGGCGAGAACCAGCGTCCAGGAATCTGTCACACTTCCCTGGCAGGCTGCCCGAACGATTCGGGAGCAAGTAATGCTGGATTTGTCCAACCTCTCCATGCTGATCGCCGGTGGCGCCGGGCGCGAGCGTGCGCGCAACGAGGCTGCGGCCCGCGCGGCGGCCGAGCTTGTCGCACTCGCACGCGTCGATGCAGCTGACGCGCTGGCGCGCCTCGACGCGACCCCGGAAGGACTCAAGCCCGAGCAGGTCGAAGAACGCGTCGAGCGCTTCGGCGCGAACGTCGTCGCTCAGGAAAAGCCCAAGCCCGTCGTTTTGCAACTGCTCGAGCGGTTCGTCACCAATCCGATCAACATTCTGTTGAGCGTGCTCGCGGTGATCACCTGGGTCAGCGGCGAGGAGGCGAGCGACAAGATCGCCGCCATCATCATGTTTGCCATGGTCGTGATGGCCGTGTTCGTCGCGCATTTTCAGGAGGCGCGGTCCAGCCGCGCGGTCGAGCAGCTGCGGCGCATGGTCAGCAACACGGCGACCGCGCGGCGCGAGGTGATCGAGGAACTGCCCGAAGGCTCCGACGACGATGCCGAGCCGCCGCGTGTCGTCAAAAAGCTCGAAGTGCCGATCGATGCACTCGTTCCGGGCGACATCGTCTATCTGTCCGCCGGCGACATGGTACCGGCGGACCTGCGCCTGCTCGCTGCCAAGGACTTGTTCATCAACCAGTCGGCGCTGACCGGCGAATCGATGCCGGTGGAAAAATTCTCCGGCGCCGACAGCGAGGCAAAAACCGCACTCGAGGCACGCAGCCTCTGTTTCATGGGGTCGAACGTCGTCAGTGGCAGCGCGACCGCGGTGATTGCCGCCACCGGCGCCAACACGTATTTCGGCGCACTTGCCGGTTCATTGATCGGCCAGCGCGTGCAGACCAGTTTCGACCGCGGCGTGTCGCGTTTCGCCTGGCTGATGTTGCGCTTCATGGCGGTGATGGTGCCGGTCGTCTTTCTGATCAATGGGCTGACCAAGCACGACTGGTTCCAGGCCTTCATGTTCGCCGTTGCGGTCGCGGTCGGCCTGACGCCGGAAATGCTGCCGATGATCGTTGCCATCAACCTCGCCAAGGGCGCGCTGAAGATGGCGCGCAAGGACGTCATCGTCAAGCGGCTCAACGCGATCCAGAACTTCGGCGCGATCGACGTGCTGTGCACGGACAAGACCGGCACGCTGACGCAGGATCGCGTCATCCTCGAACGCCACACCGACGTGCGCGGCGACGAGGACGAGCGCGTCCTCGAATTCGCCTGGCTCAACAGCCACCACCAGACGGGATTGAAGAACCTGCTCGACGTCGCCGTGCTCGAGCGTACCGAGCCGGCCACGGCCGAACGGCTGAAGGCGGCCTACACGCTGGTCGACGAGGTGCCGTTCGATTTCACGCGTCGCCGCATGTCGGTCATCGTGCGCGACGATCGCGGTCACCACTTTCTGATTTCCAAGGGTGCGGTCGCCGAGACCGTCGGCGTCTGCACGCGTCTGGCCAGCGGCGACGAGGTCGAAGCGCTGACGCCGGGTCTGCTCGATGAGGTAAAGACCGTCGCGCGCGACATGAACGACGATGGCTTCCGCGTTTTGGCGCTCGGCATGCGCGAGATCGAGGTCAGGCACAGTTACTCGCGCGACGATGAAAGCGATCTGACCTTGATGGGTTTCATCGCATTCCTCGATCCGCCCAAGGACAGCGCGGCCGAGGCGATCGAGGCACTCAACGCCAATGGCGTGGCGGTCAAGATCCTCACCGGCGACAACGCGATCGTCACACTCAATGTATGCCGTCAGGTCGGCATTGCGGTCGACAACTATCTGGTCGGGCCGCAGGTCGAGGAAATGGGCGACGACCAACTGACCGTCGCCGCGCGCACGACGCAGGTGTTCGCGCGCCTGAATCCGCAGCAGAAGGTGCGCGTGATCCAGGCACTGCATCGCGACAACCATGTCGTCGGCTTCCTCGGCGACGGTATCAACGATGGACCGGCGCTGCGCGCGGCCGATGTCGGTATTTCGGTCGACACGGCGGTCGACATCGCCAAGGAGTCGGCCGACATCATCCTGCTCGAAAAGAGCCTGCTCGTGCTCGAAGAGGGCGTGATCGAAGGCCGCAAGGTGTTCGGCAACATCCTCAAGTACATCAAGATGACGGCGAGTTCGAACTTCGGCAACATGTTCAGCATGATCGGCGCGAGCGCGCTGCTGCCGTTCCTGCCGATGCTGCCGGTGCAGGTGCTGCTCAACAACCTGATGTACGACTTCTCGCAGACTTCGGTCGCGTCCGACGAGGTTGATGCCGAGTATCTGGCAAAGCCGCGGCAGTGGGACCTGAAGGCGATCACGCGCTTCATGCTGTACATCGGACCGATCAGCTCGATTTTCGACTATGCCACATTCGCGCTGATGTGGTTCGTGCTCGGTGCGAATCTCGCGGAGCACCAGAAGCTGTTCCAGACTGGCTGGTTCGTCGAATCGCTGTTGTCGCAGACGCTGATCGTGCACATCATCCGCACGGGCCGCGTTCCTTTCTTCGAGAGCATGGCCAGTCTGCCGCTGACGATCACGGGCGTGGTCATCTGCGCGATCGGCGTCGCGTTGCCGTTCCTGCCGATCGGCGCATGGTTCGGCTTCACCCCGCTGCCCGGAATTTACTGGCTCGCGCTCGCGGCGATCCTGGTGGCGTACATGGCGCTGACGCAGTTCGTAAAGACCTGGATGATCCGGCGCTTCGGCCTGCTTTGAGAGCAGTCAGCACAACGGTTCAGGAGCAAAGGCTTGACGCGGATTAGGCAGATTACACCGATAGTTCCTTGTCGGTGACCCTCTCTATCCGTGTCAGAGGCTCTCGTTCCATCTTGAGCATTCAACGCTCGCCTAGCGCCGGAAACGCGGCGCGCAGGTCGAGCATGCGTCCGCAGTGCGCCGCGTCGTAGCCGGGCAAGGTCTGCACGGCCTTGCGAAACTCGCTGCTGTGCAGGATCGACATCGCCTGCGCGATCGTCGGCGAATCGGCCTGCTCGTTGCGAACGAGAAAGAAGTAGCGCTCCTTGACCAGGGGGATGAAGTCGAGGCCGAAGCGCTGCGCCGGCGTTTCGATGCCGAACCCTGCGTCGGCCATTCCGCTGGCTACGTATGCGGCAACCGCGGCGTGCGTGAATTCGCCGGTTTCGTAACCGTCGATCGCGCTGCCGTCGACGCGGTGCTTGATGAGCAATTGATCGAACAGGAAGCGCGTACCGGAATCGGGCTCACGATTGACGAAGCGCACGCCACGCCGGGTAAGTTCGGCAATGCCACGGATCTTCTTCGGATTGCCGTGTGCCACCATCAGGCCCTGGCGGCGCGTGCTCAGGTCGATGAGCCGGTACGCTCCGGAGCGAAACGCCGTGGCGTAAAGGCGCAGAAACTTGCTTTCGAGTTCGCCGATCGGCACGTGCAGTCCGGCCATGTCGCAATTGCCGCGCGTCAGCGACGCCAGCACTTCGCGGCTGCTGCGGTACTTCAGGTCTGCTGCAATCTGGCGGCGCGTGAGAAAGCGGTGGAGCGTTTCGACCGCGAAGCCGTGGCTGGCGTGAATGCGCAGGATTGCGTCGGCGTGCGCGACGGCGCGCTCGAACTCGACTTCGATCTCGGAAGCGAGGCTGTCGAGCAGCGGCGACAGGCGGGCCGAGATGCGTTTGTCGGCCCACACGAGCTTTTCTCCGAGTGCGGTCAATTGTGCACCGCTGCCACGGGACGAGGTCACCAGCGGTGTGCCGAAGATCTTCTGGCCGCGCTGCAAAATTCCCCACGCATAGCGGTAGGAAACGTCCGAGCGTGCGCAGGCGCCGGCGAGACTGCCGCTTTCATGGATGCCGACAAGCAGGTCGATCAGGCGCTGGACGACGGTGTCGCCGTCGGGCGCCTGCAGCTGCCAATGCGGTTGTATCGATACCTTGAACATCGAAATCTGATCCGTCCAGACTTTAGTCTAAATAAGCTCCATATAGCATATTGTATCAACGATCCTTGTTCTATCGTCCGCATTGAACGCGGGGTCTCGTCGTCCCGCGTTATGTTGTTGAAAGCATATGAAATCCGAACGCGGCCACGGAAGACTGCACCGCGCGGGAGGTTCGCGCGGACGCCAGATCCGCAACTGCGGCGGCTTGGCGCTGACAGTCGTTTGGGGACAACGCAGAAAAAATCAGAGCCGCTGCCAGCGGCAACCAGGGCATGACAGGAGGAGGGGAGATGTCGAGCGTAGCAATTCCACAGGCGGGAGGCGGCACGAGCATCCTTGCGAAGGAGCGTACCGTCGCAGGCCCGAACTTCAATCGCTGGCTGGTGCCGCCGGCGGCACTTTGTATACATCTATGCATCGGCATGGCCTACGGCTTCAGTGTGTTCTGGCTGCCTCTGTCCAAGGCGGTGGGCATCAGCAAACCGGTTGATTGCCCAGCCGACATGAGCTTCGTCACATCGCTGTTCGCCTCTAACTGCGACTGGAAGGTGTCCACGCTGGGCTGGATGTATACATTGTTCTTCGTTTTTCTCGGCTCGGCGGCTGCGCTATGGGGCGGCTGGCTCGAACGCGCCGGACCGCGCAAGGCCGGGTTCATCGCCGCAGTATGCTGGTGCGGCGGCCTGGTCATCTCCGCGATCGGCGTCTACATGCACGAGATCTGGATGCTCTGGATCGGCTCCGGCGTCATCGGCGGCGTTGGCCTGGGCCTGGGTTATATCTCGCCGGTGTCGACGTTGATCAAGTGGTTTCCCGATCGGCGCGGCATGGCAACGGGCATGGCGATCATGGGTTTCGGCGGCGGCGCCATGATCGGTTCGCCGTTGGCCGACATGTTGATGAAACACTACGCAACGCCGACCGACGTTGGCGTCTGGCCGACGTTCCTCACCCTGGCGGTGATCTATTTCGTGTTCATGACGTGCGGTGCTTTCGGCTACCGCATTCCGCCGCGCGGCTGGACACCGGCGGGCTGGACTCCGCCGGCCAGCATGAAGCAGAACACGCTGATCACGCAGCGCCAGGTGCATCTGGACGTTGCCTGGAAGACGCCGCAGTTCTGGCTGATCTGGGGCGTGTTATGTCTCAACGTCAGCGCCGGCATCGGTGTCATCGGCATGGCTTCGCCGATGCTGCAGGAGGTTTTCGCCGGCAAACTTCTCGGCGTCGACATCGCGTTCAATGACCTCAGCGCAGACCAGAAGGCGAAGATTGCGACCATTGCGGCGGGCTTCACCGGCCTTTTGAGCCTGTTCAACATTGCCGGACGGTTCTTCTGGGCCTCACTGTCGGACAAGCTCGGCCGCAAGCTGACCTATTTCACGTTCTTCACGCTCGGCATCGCGCTGTACGCATCGGTGCCGACCTTGGGTCACCTCGGGCTGATCGCTCTGTTCGTGGCTGCGTTCGGCATCATCCTGTCGATGTATGGCGGTGGCTTCGCCACAGTGCCGGCCTACCTGGCCGACGTCTTCGGCACGCAGATGGTTGGAGCCATCCACGGCCGACTGCTGACCGCATGGTCGGCCGCCGGCATCATCGGTCCGGTACTGATCAACTACATCCGCGAGTTCCAGCTGGCGCACGGTGTGTCCAAGGCGCTGGCCTACGACATCACGATGTATATCCTGGTCGGCCTGCTGGTGCTCGGTTTCCTCTGCAACTGGCTGATCAAGCCGGTCGACGAGAAGTACTACATGAGCGAGGCCGATCTCGCCGCCGAGCAGAAGAAGGCGCACGAAAGCAATATCGTCATTCCGGCGAACGCAGCGACACCCGCAGCAGCAGGCGTGTCACCGATGCTGATTGGAGCCTGGCTTTTTGTCGGCATCCCGATCCTGTGGGGCGCCTGGATTACGCTGCAAAAGGCGCTGGTCCTGTTCAACTGATCTTGCGCGACCCGGCGTCCTCGGGACGCCGGGTCGTCAACTTCGCTCGGCCCGGCCGCTTCATTGATCATGACGGCCATGGCTTCCCAATCCTTCGTCCATCCAACTTCACCGTCGCGAAAGGGCGCGTGAAAGGAACTCCGCATTCAGGGAACGTGACCGACCTGCGGAGGGCCGCAGCTGACGAAAGCCCCGTATATGCTTTTGTAAGCATATTACGCTGACCGCCTTTGCTCTATTGTTGGCGGCAGGCATGAGGTCGATAGATTTTTCTTATGTTGTCGAAAGCATATTGCCGGCAGATTTGTTTGACGCACCGGCCAGAACCGCGCTCGGCATCATTCGGAATCTCGCGCGGATTCTCGCGTGACCGAACGGAGAATGGCAGGTGATGCGCAAGGCTGCAGAACAGATCCCGCTGAAGGTCGTGGTGCATCCTCCAACTGCACTGCCGCCGGAGCAGGAACGCGCGGTGCGCGAGGCGCTCGGCGCGCATCGTGACTCCGCTGGCGCACTGCTGCCGATCCTGCACGCAATCCAGGACGCATTGGGCTACATCCCGGAGGCGGCGGTCCCTGTCATCGCGCATGACCTGAACCAGTCACGCGCCGAAGTTCATGGCATGCTGAGTTTCTACCATTACTTCCGTACGCGGCCGTCCGGCCGGCACATCGTCTACCTGTGTCGCGCGGAGGCATGCCAGTCGATGGGTGGGCGCGAACTCGAAGCTCAGGTCAAGCAGCAACTCGGCATCGAGTTCCATGAAACGACGGCTGACGGCGAGTTCACCCTCGAACCAGTCTACTGCCTCGGCAACTGTGCCTGCGCACCATCGGTCATGGTCGACAGGACATTGCACGGCCGCGTCGACGTGGAACGCTTCGAGGCTTTGCTGGTCGAAGCGGCGGAGGCTGCGGAATGACGACCACACTCTATGTTTCTCGCGACGCATCGGCGCTGGCCGTCGGCGCCGAGCGTGTCGCGTGCGCGATTACGGAGCGAGCGGCGCACACCGGTATGGATGTGCGCGTCGTGCGCAACGGTTCGCGCGGCATGTTCTGGCTCGAGCCGCTCGTCGAAGTCGCCACGCCGGCCGGCCGCATCGCCTATGGGCCGGTGCAGGTCAAGGACGTCGAAGGGTTGTTCTCGGCGGGATTCCTGCAGGGCGCCGCGCATCCGACCAAACTCGGCAAGCTCGAAGACATTGCATATTTCCGCAAGCAGGAACGCCTGACATTCGCCCGTGTGGGCATCACCGATCCGCGGAGCATCGAGGACTACCGCAGCCACGATGGGTTGCTCGGCCTGAAGCGGGCGCTCGACATGGCGCCGGCCGATATCGTCAAGGCCGTGACGGATTCCGGCCTGCGTGGACGCGGCGGGGCGGCATTCCCCGCCGGCATCAAGTGGAAGACCGCGCTCGACGCGGCGGGTGCGCAGAAATACATCGTTTGCAACGCCGATGAAGGTGACTCCGGCACGTTTTCCGATCGCATGCTCATGGAAGGCGATCCATTCGTTCTCATCGAGGGCATGATCATCGCCGGGCTTGCGGTCGGAGCGACGCAGGGCTACATCTACCTGCGCTGCGAGTATCCGCACGCTCATGAGGCGCTGAAGTTCGCCATTGCGTCGGCTTACGCCAATCGCGTGCTCGGAAACGACATCCTCGGCAGCGGCAAGCGCTTCGATCTCGACGTGCGGCTCGGCGCCGGCGCCTACATCTGCGGCGAGGAGACCTCGCTGCTCGACAGCCTCGAAGGCAAGCGCGGCCAGGTGCGCGCCAAGCCGCCGCTGCCGGCGATCAGCGGCTTGTTCGGCAAGCCGACGATCATCAACAACGTCATCACACTGGCGAGCGTGCCGATCATTCTCGACAAGGGCGCGCAGTACTACCGCGATTTCGGCATGGGTCGGTCGCGCGGCACGTTGCCGCTGCAGCTCGCCGGAAACATCAAGCACGGCGGTCTGGTGGAAAAGGCGTTCGGCCTGAGCCTTCGCGAATTGCTCTACGACTATGGTGGCGGCTCGGCGACCGGACGCCCGATCCGCGCGGTGCAGGTCGGCGGTCCGCTTGGCGCGTATCTGCCCGAGTCGCAGTTCGATACGCCGATCGATTACGAGGCGTTTGCCGCGATCAAGGGCATGCTCGGCCATGGCGGCATCGTCGTGTTCGACGACAGCGTCGATATGGCACAGCAGGCGCGTTTCGCGATGGAGTTCTGCGCGATCGAATCGTGTGGCAAGTGCACGCCATGCCGCATCGGATCGACGCGTGGCGTCGAGGTGATCGACCGCATCATCGCCGATCATTCGCGCGCGATGAAT
>Ga0105242_10002279_pt1 | contig 15159 bp, 10 predicted proteins | sample KBSM24metaG_FD_81521 | JGI IMG/M metagenome (GOLD analysis project Ga0105242, IMG submission 81521) | Miscanthus rhizosphere microbial communities from Kellogg Biological Station, Michigan, USA - KBS M2-4 metaG | ecosystem: Host-associated > Plants > Roots > Rhizosphere > Soil | place... | reverse complement strand
TTACCTGATCGGTTATGCCCATGAATACTGGCGGCTGGTGACGCCGGTTTTCATCCACGTGAATCTGCCGCACGTGCTCATCAACATGTACAGCCTTTGGGTGATTGGCCCATGGGTCGAAAAGCTTTACGGCTCGGCAAAGTTTACGGTGTTCTGGGTGGTTACCGGCATCGCCGGCGTCCTCGCCAGCTACTTGACCGTGATACCCGGATCGCACCCCGGCGTGGTGGTCAGTTTTCTGATCAAGAATTACGACACTCCTTCAGCGGGTGCATCGGGCGCTTTGTTTGGATTGGTTGGCGTGCTTTTCGTTTTTGGACTGAAGTACCGCCGCGAATTGCCGGAAGGATTCAAGCGCGCCTTCGGCACCGGCATGCTGCCCGTGATTATGCTGAACCTCGGCATCGGTTTCGTAGGCCGCGGGTTTATCGATAATGCAGCGCACATGGGCGGCCTTTTGTCGGGCGCGGCCCTCGCGGCCGTCGTGAGTTACAAGCGCCCGGGACAATCCGCGGGGATGACCATTGCCTGGCGCATCGGACAAGTCGTCGCGTTGCTGGTCGTCGTGGTGAGCTTCTATTTTGTCGCGCGAGATTTTGATATTACGTTATGAGAAGACGGTTAATCCGCAGATTACGCAGACTGAATAAGATGAAATGTGATCTGTTGCCTTGCTCGGCTTTTTCCAATCTGTGTAATCTGCGTAATCTGCGTAATCTGTGGACTTATTCTTAGGAGACCTATGGAAATTAAAAAAGTTGGCGTGCTCGGCTGCGGTTTGATGGGTTCGGGCATCGCGCAAACGGCAGCGATGGCCGGATTTGAAACCACCGTGCGCGAAGTGTCGCAGGAGTTGATTCAGAAGGGCTTTGCCGCAATCGAAAAATCGTTGGCCCGTTTCGCGGAAAAAGGAACCATCACCGCCGAACAGCAGAAAGCAGCGCGCGAACGTCTGTCCGGTACGACGTCGTTCAATGACCTCGCTGATTGCGACATCATCATCGAAGCGATTATTGAGAACCTTGATGAAAAGCAGACGACCTATCGCGAGCTCGACGCGGTGTGTAAGCCCGAAACGATCTTCGCTTCCAACACCTCATCGCTGTCGATCACGCAGATGATGGTGGCTACTTCACCGGAACGGCAACAGCGATTTATCGGCATGCACTTCTTTAATCCCGTTCCGATCATGAAATTGGTCGAAGTCGTGCGCACGATTCTGACCGACGCGGATGTTTATGAAGACGCGGTCGCCTTCGGCAAGCAATTGGGAAAGGTGCCCGTGCGCGCCAGCGACAAAACGGGATTCATCGTGAACCGTTTGCTGGTTCCTTACATGCTCGATTCGATTCGCGCGCTTGAAGAAGGCGTGGGTTCGATTGTCGACATCGACAACGCGATGAAGCTCGGCTGCGGTTATCCGATGGGCCCGTTGACGCTCGGCGATTTTGTCGGGTTGGATACGACGTACTACATCGCTGAAATCATGTTCAATGAATTTCGCGAGAAACGGTTCGCGCCGCCGCCGCTCTTGAAGCGGATGGTGCTGGCGGGGTTGTACGGAAGAAAATCGGGCCGCGGATTCTACGACTACACGAAGGATCCGAAGAACCCAACGCCAATGAATTTAGTATAGGAACGCCGCGAGCATCCTGCTCGCCTTCTTTCACGAAGCGACTCGCAGGGATGGGTGCGCTCCTATCGCGCCTGGTTCACGAAATCTTTTGTGCGCGGATCGCCCGGCGAATTCAAGATCTGCTCCGCCTTTCCCAACTCGACTACTTCGCCGCCCTCCATGTAGAGAAGCTGATCGGCCAGGCCTTCAAGAAATCCGATCGAATGCGAGACGATTACCATCGTGTGACCTTTCTCAATAAATCCGCGCAGCAAGGTTCGCAGACTCGCAGTACGCTTGGGATCGAGCGCGCTGGTCGGCTCGTCGAACATCAGAATCTCGGGGTGCATCGCGAGCGCACGCGCAATGGCCACCCGCTGCTGTTCGCCGCCCGATAACCTTTCCGGGTAGCGACGCGCTTTTTCTTTCAGGCCGACTGACTCCAGCAGCTGCAGCGCTTCGACCTCGGCGTCTTTGCGCGCCACGCCGCGCACATGCGTCGGCGCTTCGATGATGTTGCCGACTACAGTCAGGTGCGGAAACAGGTAAAGATGCTGAAAGACTGTGCCAACCTTTCGCCGCAACTCACTGACGCGGCGCGCATATTCCCGGGGCGAAAGCGTCGCATCCAGGTGAATATCACCACATTGAATGCTGCCCTCATTGATCCGCTCCAGCCCGTTGAGACATCGCAGCAGAGTAGTCTTGCCGCTGCCCGACGCGCCGATGATGCCGAGGACAGACTGGGCCGGCACGTCGAACGATACGTCGCGCAAGATGCGCGTGCCGTTAGCGGATTTGATGAGATTAGAAACGCGAATCATTATCAGATGTAATCATTGATTCATTGGATCATTGATCGATGACAGAATGAATCAATGAGCCGATGAATCAATGGATCAATCAAGCGACCTCGGCTTCGACAGCTTCGATTGCATCTCGCCGCTGCAGCTTTCGCTCAAGTCTCCGCGCCAGATGCGCCATCGGCAGACTCATCGCCAGGTAATACAACGACACCGCCACGCCCAGCATAAGAAATTGCCCCGAAGAGTTTGCCAGCTCGCGATACGCGGTCGCCAATTCCCAAACCGAGATGGCATACGCGGTCGAAGTATCTTTGAAGAGCGAAACAAAATCATTCGTCATCGGCGGTAAAGCGATGCGAAAAGCCTGCGGCAGAATGATGCGCCGGAAAGCGAGCAGCGGCCCCATGCCCAAAAGGTACGAAGCTTCCCACTGTCCGCGCGGAATGGCTTCGAGAGCTGCGCGATAGACCTGCGATTCATACGCCGCATAATTCAGGCCCAGACCGATCAGCGCCGTCAGCCATCCCGGCATGGCTAACCCGATCGTCGGCAGACCAAAATATAGAAACAGCAGTTGGACCAACACGGGCGTACCACGAAAGAACTCGACGTAAATGGTGCAGAGCCATTGAACGACGCGCGGACCTTTCCATTGTCCAATCGCCAGAGGCATGCCCAGTAACAAAGCGATGAGCATCGAACCGAAAGCGATCAGCACGGTTACTACGGCCGCACGCGTCAGTCGCCATACCGCCTCGCGCCAATTGAAAGTCGACGACGTGATGTCGTAAGCGACGTCTGTATTTTGCTGTTCTGGTTTTGCCTTGTTCTTTTGCAATTCAAGTTGCGCGTCATTCCACAGGCCCCACTTGCGCAGAATCTTTTCGAACGAGCCGTCGTTGATAATCTGGTCGATCGCCGCGTCGATCCGGGTCTTCAATTCATCATCGCCTTTGCGTAGTCCGACGTTGTAGGTGCCGCGAAAGAAGGGATCGCACGCGCGCTTGAGGGTGGTGCTCTTGCTGACATAGAAGACCTCGGCGGGGACGTCCATGATGACCGCGTCGATCCGTTTCAGCTCGAGGTCGCGATAAGCCGTCGGCGGTTCTGCGTAATTCTTGAAAGGCACACCCTCCTTTTGCAGCAGCCGGGACGCAGCAGTATTGCCCAGCGTGCCGACGACTTTGTTCTTGCAGTCGGCGAGCGAATGAATCCGGTCATCGTCTTTTCTCACGGTCAACGCGAGTTGGAAGATGTAATACGGTTTGCTGAATTGAATCTGCTTCTGTCGATCGGCGGTCGGTTCGAGACCGTTGACAATCACGTCGAACGATTTTCGTTGGAGCGCGGAAACCAGCGTCTCCCAATCCGACGGCACAAACTCAGCCTGGCGTCCCATTGCCGCGGCGAGCGCGTCGACCATCTCCTTTTCGTAACCGATGTATTGATCGGGATGAGCCGGATCGTTGAAGACGTAAGGCGCGCCGCCGCTGGGGTCGGCGCCCCAGCGCAGCGGTTGCTGGGCCAAGACGTTCTGCGCCGACAGCATAATTAAGACGAACCAAAACGAGGCACACAGAGTTTTCATCTCAAGCAATAGTAAGGCTGACGCTGATCAGCTGCGCTTTCTTCCAATCGCGACTAGGCTGCAACCGGGTAGGTTGAAAGGCACGTATTCCTCGATAGCGGACAAGAAAGTAAAAGCCTTTTCGACGAATCTTGAGGGCTTATTAGAATCCAGAACAGTGCTGGGAAATAGATTAGTTACGGAGTGAATAGACTTCCAGCGGTCAACCACAAGATCGGCTCGGGCAAGATCGCGGGCCAGACCGCTCCGCGTATATAACTTGATCGGCATGTAAACGGGATCATCGACCTCACCCAATGGGTATTCCACGCAGGCAGCGTCCGACCACGGGATCAGAATGGGATGAAGCGCTTCCTTCACGGACATCTCAAAGCCAAGCTTCCCGCCGATCATGGAATCCAGCAAACCCCAAAACAGATCAAGGTTATATCTTGCGTCCACTTCGAGCAGAAAGGTACCTCCAGGCTTGAGCACTCGCGAAATTTCTGCGATGGCCATCTCATGATCCTGAATAAAGCTCAAGACACTGCCACAACAGTTTACGTGGTCGAAGTCACCATCAGAGAATTTTAGATCGAGTAGACTCTGCAATGAAAAAGTAGGCAATCGAGGAATCGCATTTGCGAACCATGCTCTGCAAAGAGATCCAATTCTCTGGTTATACGTATTAACGAACGGAAAATGTGACTCAAATAAATTCGCAACGTCCGGAGGATCTTCAATTTTGTTCTCAGCTATAGCTATCAAACCGGCTGAAATATCGACGCCGTGGACTTCTGCGCCGCTCGCGGCATAAAGAAACGATTGAAGTCCTGTTCCGCATCCGGCGTCGAGCACCCGGCGAGGCTTGGCGTCCCAATGACAAAGGACTTCTTTCGCGATGAAGAAATGTATTCTGCTAAACAGCCACGAATACCAAAGGTCGCGGATGTTATCGTAACGCGGCCCCATTTTGTCGAAGATGTATCGGACGCGATCGTCACTCAAACTTATCTTCATCGCCGCAAAAAGAATGCCTTTAGTGTCGTTAGGAACGGAGAAACTACCGGCAACAGCTCCTTCACGCTGGCAAACAGACCGAGCGCAAGTGCCACCGTCGTTATGAAGGCGACCACGAGCCTCCCCGTCGCTTCTCTAAAATTAATTGCTATGTAGCCGGTTTCTGGATCTCTTTCGATCAGCCCTTTGTGGATGCTTAATTTTGGAATAGGAACAGCGCCGGCCAATCTACGCTCGAACTCTCTATCGACATCTTTGTTGCTTCTCCGTATCACGGCCCTTAAGCCCAGTAAGTTTCTTAATAATGCGGCTAACCCCAAGGTGGCAGAGGCCGTATCTTCAACATCGCTCCAGTTGCCTTCCGAACTTTGGTTCTGTTCAAACCAACTGATCGTTTTTTCGACTAATGCATGATCGGCCAACGGAAATCTACTCGATAGGCACAAGCACCAGAGAATTTGGCCGTTGGCCCACGCCTCGCCTGCCCAAAGACGCTCAGCCTCGCTAACGCCGAGAGTCTCGATAAGGTAGGCTTGGCATTTTGCGACTGAGCGATCCAATAGGGCACGAACTTCATGGCCCAAAATCACTTTTCCCGAAAAGTGATTTATCAATAGGAAGTATGCCGTATAGTGCGGCGAAACTATTTTGCCGGAATCATCCTGGAGCGAGGCGAGCCACTGGATGGCTGCTCCCACATCTACTTTGGGTGGTATTCGTCCGGTCCGTAGAATTGCCAGCAGCGCCCACGAAGTTTCCCAGGGTTCATCATGCCAGTTGTTTCTTCCATTAACCGAGAAGAGACCGGCAATCCAACTAAGACCGTTCTCGACGCTCTTATGCCGTGATGAGACTTGAAGCTCCTTCAACGCGATAATGCACAGGGCTGAATCCCAAATCTCTTCACCCCAGGAGCCGCGAACCGGACCGTCGGTCAGCTGTTGCTCCTGCATCCAGGTCTTTACTGCATTAATCCATCTTGACGAGCCCTCTTCGCGTAGCTCTAAGCACATTGCGGCGAGGGCAGTACAACGAATTTCACTCCAGTGGCCCTTCTTACTCGCAACACTGAAGAGAAAACCGTAGGAGCTTCTCAGCAATTCGAAGATCGCTTCAATGTGATGACTCAAAGCGTCGTTCATAAACGAAAAAACCTGACTTGCCGCTGACCCCGATGCACGCTAGGGGATTAGAACCTGTCGCTTTCTAGCCGAATACCATTCCACCGGCTCCGAAAAAAGAGACTCCGTTCTTCTCTTTGCGTTGATTTGATGGGAGCCCCTCGGACGTGTTGCTAGTCAGACTATAGTACATTAAAAGCTTTATGTTGCAAGACAACCTGTTCATCTGAATACCAAGCATTAGCTGGTAATGATAGCCGGCTGTACCAATCCCTGAATCGAGACATTGGCGGTGCTAGATTCGTTCGATTACAATCTCGGCCCATGTGCATTGACAGACGAAATTTCTTGCGGGCTTCCGCCGGTCTCGCCGGCGCGGCCATGATGCCGTCGTTTGCCTTCGCTGACACCAATGAAGTCGAAGCGATTCAGCAGCGACAGGATGTTCCTGATTTGATCCGGAACCTGCGTCCGATGACGAAAGACGTCGTGCCGATTGCTGAAGAAGAACGGCTGGCGCGCATCGCCAAAGCACAGCGGCTGATGGGCGAACAGAAGATCGATGCGATTTACATGGAGTCAGGCGCCAGCATGTATTACTTCACCGGCATGCGCTGGGGGCTGAGCGAAAGAACGTTTGCGCTGGTGATTCCGCAGAAGGGCGAAGTCGCCTGGGTCTGTCCTAAATTCGAAGAAGAACGAGCGCGCGAACTCATCAAGATAGGCACGAACGACATTCGCACGTGGGAGGAAGATGAGAGTCCTTTCCTGCGCGTGTCGCAAATCATCAAAGACCGCGGCCTGCGTACCGGTCGCGTGGGCATCGAAGAGCGGGTCCGCTTCTTTATTGTTGATGGCATTCGGCAGGTCGCGCCCAAACTCGAATACGTCAGCGCGACGTCCATCACCGCCGGCTGTCGCATGTACAAGTCACCGGCCGAGCTCGCGCTGATGCAGAAAGCCAACGACCTCACGATCGTCGCGTATCGTGCGACCTGGGCCACGATGCGCGAAGGCATGACGCAACAGGAATTCGCCGGCAACTGCGCGACTGCGTTTCGCAATCTCGGCGTGCAGGGCGGCATCTTTGTCAGCTTCGGCGAGTACACAGCGTTTCCGCACGGCAGCAGCAAACCGCAGATCCTGAAGGAAGGCGACATGGTTTTGATGGACGACGGCTGCAGCGTCGAAGGCTATCAATCAGACATCACCCGCACGTTTGTTTTCGGCAAGCCGACGCAAAGGCAGAAGGATGTTTGGGAGATCGAACGCAAGGCGCAGGACGCAGCATTTGCCGCCGCCAAAGTCGGCGCGCCGTGCGAGGCCGTCGATTACGCCGCCCGCAAAGTAATCACCGACGCCGGCTTTGGCCCCAATTACAAAACCCCCGGCCTGCCACATCGCACCGGTCACGGCATCGGTCTCGAAGGGCATGAATGGACCTACTTCGTGCGCGGCAACAAGACGCCGATTCAACCCGGGATGTGCTTCAGCGATGAACCGACGATTGTGATCTACGGCGAGTTCGGCGTGCGTTTGGAAGATTGTCTCTACATCACACCGACGGGTCCGAAGTTTTTTACTGAACAGAGTCCTTCAATCGAAAAACCATTTGGCTGAGCGCACTTTGTGAGTGAGCCAAGTAATCTTCACCCGGCGAAGCAGCGACGCTTCACCACCCTCGCTCAAATTCCCGCAACTGTTCCTCCAGTCTCCACTGCAGCTTTGCCTTACCGCTGCCTTCGATGAATTGACGGCAGCTGCCTGAACTCAACTTCATCGTTGCCAGATCTGAACTGCATTGACTGACCGGGACAGTCTTCTTCGCATCGTTCCACAGACTGGCGCCGGCGACAAACGAATACTCGAGACTGTTGCGGGCCATCGCCTTTAATTGCGCGTAGTCGAGTTTTTGATCTTCTACGGCCCGCAAATACTCACGCGAGATTTCAGACCGGGAAACTCCTTCGTCATCGGTTGCCAGCGCGACCGGCACGCCATATTTCAAATATGTCGCCAATGGATGCTGCGATCCGCTGACGCCCAGAATCACGTCATTGCTTGTCAGACAGACTTCCAACATCACTCGGCGCTTCGCCATTTCTTTCAATAGTCCGTCGGCGTTTGTTTCATGCGTCACGTCCACGCCATGGCCGATGCGGTTCGCCTGCGCGATCATGACAGAGTCGCGAATGTGAAAGGACAAGCCATCGGGCGGCACGATGCCCGGCGCGAGTTCGCCGGCGTGCAGACTGAGGTGCGCACGCGGATACAGCGGCCGGAGAAATTGCAGCATCTGCATGTGGACCGGGAAATTCTGCATCGAAGACAGACCGTCTTCGGCTTGCACCAGATTCAAAGCAACGATTTTTGAATTCGGATCGTTGGACAGCGCAAAGCCGGTAACCATCTGCGCGAACACTGGTCCCAGGGCCGAGCCACGCGCGACTTGCGCGATGTAGCGTATGACGACGGCGCACCCGGGATCGGCTTGCGGGGTGCCGCATTTCAGGATGCGATCCTTTTCGGCTTCCTGATCGTTGAGGTTCTTGATCGACAGCGGCACGGCGGCATCGATCCCGTTGCTCTTCAATTTCGTCAGAGTGCTTTGCGGATTCCCGTCCCACCCGACTTTGTCGCCGATCTGACTTGAAAGCACACCCGTCGGCGTGCCGTCCGGCGTCAACATCAGTTCCATGTAGATGACCCCGCCGCGGGCCGCGCGCGCGACGGTTTCGGCCAGCATCTTGCCGCTCTGGTTATAAGTGGCGACGCCGAACTTACCGAAGGTGTCAAAGAAATGATCGTGCCCGCTTTGACCGGACAACTGCCAATTACGCATCGACCACGCGTCGATGATCTGACGATAGAGCGATCCACTGGGGAGCGCGTTGGCGATCGGTACTTGCCCGGTGGTGCATGGCGGCAGCGACGCGTACATGGTGGTGAGGTTGATGCAATCGCCACTTTCGGCGGCCCATTGAATGTATGACTCAGCATAGACCGCGCCGGAAAGATGATTATGCAGGTCGGCGCCTTTCGGCATCTGCCGGAGAAACGCCAGCAACTGAGGAGGCGAGTTGCGGATTGATTCGAAGTAACGCGACGTGCGGGCCGTTGGTCCCAGCGACTGCGCCGTAGTTACCGACAAGCAGACAAAAATTAGCGCGACGCTCGCGGCCCTATTCGTGACTCGTGAGAGACTGGGTTTCGTCATTGATCGACTCCTGCCATTTGCTGAATTGCGCGCGACATTCTATGCGAGTGTGAAACTGCCGTCTATGTTGAATTAGGGTGAAGGGTTTAGGGTGTTGGGTGTAGAAGGTGAACTTCTCGCATAACGACAGTGCGGCGCAAGACGATGGCGGTTCCGGGGACGAAGGGTGAAGGGTTTAGGTGTTGGGTGTAGAAGGTGAAACTTGTTTCGCATAGTGCTACTGCCGCTCAAAGCTGTTAGGACTTTGTTGAAAAGTTTGTTTAGCGGATCAGTCGTCCGCGAAGCAGATGAAATGAGAATAGCCCGGCGCTTCAGCGCTGGGTCAAAGGTGATGGGATAACCTCAAGCCCGCGAAGCGGGCGGCATAATTCCGCCGGAGATCACGTGTCAGAACCGCGAGCGGTAGCGACCGGATCAGGAAGAACCCTCAGAAACCAGCGAGACTTCTTGATCCGGTCGCTACCGCTCGCGGTTCTGACACCCAGCGCTAAAAGCGCCGGGCTATTCTCACATCGTCCGCTATCGCGGACGACGAGCCACTTCGACTGTTGGGCAAAGCCAGCTGTTAGCATGTTGCGCGGAAAGAGGTTGTTTTCTCTCTACCCCCAACACCCCACCCTCGTCATTCCTCTGTGTACCTCAGCGTCCTCTGTGGTAAAAATTCACCTAACTAATTAGAGGACACTGGGGAATTCATTTGCTCGACTTTGCCATTCAAACTGCGCGCGAGGCGGGACGCGTTCTGGCCGACCGTTTTGGCCGAAACCTCAAAATCAGCAACAAGAGCGAAATCGATCTGGTCACTGAATCTGATCTCGCGTCAGAAAAAGTGATCATCGATCGCATCAAGACGCATTATCCGCGTCACAGCATCCTGGCCGAGGAATCCGGCATCAGCAATCCCGACGATCACGAAAGTGGTTGGCTTTGGATCATCGATCCGCTCGACGGCACCACCAATTACGCCCACGGCTATCCATGCTTCTGTGTTTCGATCGCTTTGGCCCACCAGGGCCGAATGGAGATCGGCGTCGTTTACGATCCGATCCGCGACGAGATGTTTGCGGCCGAACGCGGACAGGGTGCGTCGCTCAACAGCCGTCGCATCAGCGTTTCAGGTACGATGAATCTGTCCGCCGCTCTCTTGTGCACTGGCTTTCCCTACGATGTGCGGGAGCGCAATGAATTCGCCCGGCACTTCGCCAACTTCATCATGAAGGCGCAGGGCGTACGACGTGACGGCGCTGCCGCGCTCGATCTCGCTTACGTCGCCGCCGGCAGATTCGATGGATTTTGGGAAGAAGGTTTAAAGCCCTGGGACGTCGCCGCGGGCGCGTTAATTATCGAAGAGGCCGGCGGCCGCGTCTCGAAATATCGAGGTGAACCTCTGGACATTTATTCGCCCCCGATCGTTGCCAGCAATGGATTGATCCATGATCAGATGAGAGAAGTGCTGTTGGCCTGAGCATTCTAGTCTGGCCAGCAGCATCAACAGCGCGCGCGATTTTGCAATCATGCTTCACAGCACGTGCGACTTGATCGATTGTTTCGGTTTTTAAATTCGGGCTGATCGATCAAAGTGCGGATCGAATTATTCCTGCCAGCCGTTCAGTCTCGCGCCGCGCGGATTCGCGGACGGCTTCATCTTCACCTTGTTCGACCTGAATGATCGGGTGGTAAATGATTTCGACACTGCGACCGATGCGCGGCAAGCGCAAGCTGCTGGGCCACACGCGCTCGCCGCCGCGAATTGTAACCGGGAGGATCGGCACGCCGGCTTCCAGGGCCATGCGCACCGCGCCCGCCTTGCACTTTTTCATCGTGCCGTCGGGATTGCCGCGGCCGCCTTCGGGAAACAGCATGACGGCGCCGCCTTCGCCAATCCACTGCAACGATCTGCGAATGGGGGCCGGGTCGCTTCCTTCCAACTGCAACGGCCAGGCTCCGAACAGTTTCAAAAAATAACCTACGACGGGCCAGTTGAAGGCGGCGTCCCACGCGAGGAAGCGGATGGGGCGGTGCACCGGCACGCCAACCCAAAATGGATCAATATAAGTCTGGTGATTGGCGGCGATGATAATGCCGCCGCCGGTCAGCGGAATGTTGTGAGTGTCTCGCCAACGCACCCGCCAAAACAGACGACTAAAGAACCCCACGATCGGCCGCAGGATTTCCAATGCCCATTCCGGCATCATCGGCGGATAAGGCCGGGCGCCGTTTCGTTGGGTCGTGTCTTCGATGCTGTTCGTAAGATTCACGCCTGGCTGTCGATGCAATCAATGAATGCTGCCCTCGTTCCACGAGTCGGGCATTTCTGATTGAGTCAATCGATCGTCGTTCCAGATTTCACATTCCGAGCAAGCGAAGCCACGGTACTCAATTGCCTCAAGTTTGGTCAAACTGACCTGGTTTCGAGCGCGACAGTCTTCGGCCGCGCACCGGCGGTCAATTTCAATCACCAGAACATCTCGGGGAAAATGAAACTCCGTCTTCTGCTTTGTCATGTCGACTCTAGTAAGTTGTTAACTGGCGGACCTGCGGCGCGCTACTTCAGAACTGCCACTCGCTACCGACGAACTGCAAGTGCAGGCGCGCGATGCCGTCGGCTCCGACGATCCGGTTGCGCACGACCGCCAGCACTTCAACGCCGTCGCTGGTCCTCAATTTCACGAAGCGTCCTCGTTCCAGATTCAACGCGGTGAAAACTGCGGCGCCGTGCTGACTGATATTTTCCGTAACGGTATTTTCGATTTGCGGCGCTTCCTGCTCACTGCCAAATACTTCGAGCGTGATTTCCATCGGAATCGTGTGCCGTGTCTCATTTCGTTTGTCTGACGGATCGGCTTCGGAAAGGAGCTCGGCCGATTCTTCTTGCAGCGCCCACATCCCGGATTGCAGATTGGCAATGTCGTATCGCGTGGATGGATCTTTGAGAAACGACTCCGGCGGCCGTTTGCCGACAAAGGCGACACCGATTTCAATGACCGCCCCGTTGTGCTTCGCGGCATCGAGCGCCCTCAAGTGTCTCACCAGCGACCAGACTCGATATTGATCTTCGACGTGATCGAAACAACGAAGTGGCCGTGGCATGGCCATGGTTAAGAGCAGGAGACGGCCGGTTTCGGTGGGCCGCTTGAGACGCATACGCGCGCCGAACGGAGTCACGTCAACCAGCCGCGACATCTCCACCCACTCGTGGCTAAGAGTGTCCCGACAGGTCACTCGCACCGGCAACGAGAGCGCCACGCGCTCACGTAATCGTCTCGATTTTTTGTCTGTTGGCGACAGATTGGTAATCCAAAAAATGCGATCGATGACCGACTAGAGTCGGAATCTCAAATTGTTACTGACAGCCGCGAATTTATTGGCGTTTTTGCGAATTCTCGCGTTGCTAAGAAGTGCGTTTCAGGTTAAAATGAAACCGAATTTGACCGCATGAAATTTCCTGATCACGCGCTTCTTAATAAGACTCAAATTCATCAAGAATCAGCGTCACAAAAAATCGATAGCCGTGTTACCGGGGGCTCTTACAATTGTCTTTGGGGCAGCGCGGATTGTAGCGGAAAGGTTTGATTAATGGAAACCATCGAAAAGCAACACGTAAGCATTGAAGACGAGATGCGGCGGTCCTATCTGGACTACGCGATGTCGGTGATTATCGGTCGCGCACTGCCCGACATTCGCGACGGATTGAAGCCCGTGCATCGCCGCGTCCTCTGGGCCATGAACGAGCTCGGCAATAACTACAACAAGGCTTACAAGAAGAGCGCGCGCGTCGTCGGCGATGTGATCGGTAAATATCACCCCCACGGTGACACGGCTGTCTACGACACGATCGTGCGCATGGCCCAGGACTTTTCGATGCGTTATCCGTTGATCGACGGACAGGGAAACTTTGGATCCGTCGACGGCGATGCGCCGGCCGCGATGCGTTATACGGAAGTCCGCATGGCCCGGCTGGCGAATGAGATCCTGGCCGATATCGAAAAAGAAACCGTCGACTTTCATCCAAACTATGACGAGTCGTTGCATGAGCCCTCGGTGCTGCCGACGCGCATCCCGAATCTTTTGATCAATGGTTCAGACGGAATCGCGGTCGGCATGGCCACCAAGATTCCGCCGCACAATTTGACTGAGATACTCGATGCGACGATTGCCGTAATCGGCAACCCGGAGATTGATATTGAAAAGCTCCTGAAGATTGTTAAAGGTCCGGACTTTCCCACCGGCGGCTTTATCTGTGGCCGCGAAGAGATCAAGAACTCGTACCGCACGGGCCGCGGGATTTTGCAGATGCGCGCCAAGGCCTCGATCGATCGCATCGGTCGCGGATCACATGAACGCGACGCGGTCATCATTTCCGAGATTCCATTTCAGGTTAACAAAGCCAAACTGATCGAGCGCATTGCCGAACTTGCCAACGAGAAAAAGTTGGAGGGTATTTCCGAAGTCCGCGACGAATCAGATCGGCAGGGCATGCGCATCGTCGTGGAGCTGAAGCGCGACGCTGTGCCGCAGGTGGTGCTGAACAAGCTATTCAAGTTGACGCCGATGCAATCTTCATTCGGCGTCATCAATCTGGCGATCGTCAACGGCCAGCCGCGAGTACTGAATCTGAAGCAGATGCTCGAGGCATTCATAGATTTTCGCCGCGAAGTTGTGCGTCGCCGCACTGAATATGAACTGAAGAAAGCCCGGGCGCGCGCGCACATCCTGGAAGGTTTGACCAAAGCCATCGATGCGCTGGATTACATCGTGACGCTGATCCGCAACTCGAGATCCGTCGATGAAGCGCGCACGTGGCTCACCGGCAATCTTGCCACCGCTGACGAAGTGAAAGCCTGGAAAGGAATTCCCTCGAACGAACCGCTCAACAAATATCTGCCGAAGCTTCGGAAAACGATGGAGCGACTTTCATTTTCCGAAATTCAGGCGCAGGCCATTCTCGATCTGCAACTGCGCCGGCTGTCGGCGCTCGAACGCCAGAAGATCGTCGACGAATATGAATCGATCATCAAACTGATTGCCGAGCTGGAAGAGATTCTGGGCAACGAGCAATCGCTGCGCGCGGTAATCGTCAAGGAACTCGAAGAAGTGAAAGAACAGTTTGGCGACCACCGCCGGACTGAAATTACCGAGGTGGGAACTGAGTACACGATCGAAGATCTAATCGCCGATGAAGACGTGGCCATCACCGTCACCAAGAGCGGCTACATCAAGCGCACGCCGGTCGCGACCTATACGCGCCAGGGCCGTGGCGGCAAGGGCCGTTTCGGCGCCATGGCCAAGAACGAGGATTTCGTCGAGCATCTGTTCATTGCCTCAACTCATGCTTATCTCATGGTCTTTACCGACGATGGCCTGGTTTACAAGATGAAGGTGCACGAAGTGCCGGATGCGGCGGCAGCCTCGCGCGGCAAAGCGATCGTGAACCTGATTCAAATTTCATCCGAGCGGAAACTTGCCGGCGTCGTACCGGTGAAAGAGTTCGCGGAAGGACGCTACGTCCTGATGGTCACACGCAAAGGCGTGATCAAGAAAACATCGCTGGCCGATTTTCAGAACATCCGTTCGAACGGAATCATTGCGATCAATATCGACGAAGGCGATGAGCTGCTCGACGTGGTGCTGACCGACGGCACCAAGCGCATCTTCATTGCGACGCACAACGGTTTCGCGATCCGGTTTGAAGAACAGAACGCGCGGCCGATGGGGCGCGCGACGCGCGGGACCCGCGGAATAGATCTTCGCAAAGATGATTTTGTGGTTTCGCTCTGCGCGGTTTCGCCAGACGATTCAGAGAAGATGCTGTC
>Ga0105242_10002274_pt1 | contig 15171 bp, 12 predicted proteins | sample KBSM24metaG_FD_81521 | JGI IMG/M metagenome (GOLD analysis project Ga0105242, IMG submission 81521) | Miscanthus rhizosphere microbial communities from Kellogg Biological Station, Michigan, USA - KBS M2-4 metaG | ecosystem: Host-associated > Plants > Roots > Rhizosphere > Soil | place... | reverse complement strand
CTCACCGCTTGATATGGTTTTCTCTGCAGAAGGGCCTGCAGGCCCAGGTTGTGGAGGCCATATACGTTGCCTATTTCTGCGATGGGCGCGACGTGGGAAAACGGGAAGAGCTGATCCGGATCGGTGCTGGGACGGGACTCGATGAGAAGGAAGTCAGCGCGTTTCTCGCGGGCGACGAAGGGACCGAGGAAGTGATCTCCGAGCAGCAGAGCGCCTATGCGCTCGGCATTCAAGGTGTACCTTCGTTTCTCCTGAACGGACAGCCGCTCACGTCCGGAGCACAGCCGCCGGAGGCGCTGGCACGTTTGATCGACGGCGGGCTTCAGCGATGTAGCCGCGATGACGCGAACTGCCTTTAAGGCGGACGATTCGTCGCAAATGCGGTTCATTCGCGGGACGCCCAAAAAACTTCACTGAGCGGTTACTGCTTGACGGACCTAAGCGTTTGCTGTAAAAAATATTATGTTCAGCAAATACGCTTCCTACGCGCTTTTTGCCCTCCTCGTACCACTCGCCTTCACCCAAATCAAAGATCCGTTGCTTGGAACGTGGGAATTGGATCGGGGAAAATCGGAGTTTCAGCCTGACACTACGCTGCATAGCCGCATCCTCACCGTGGAAGCAAGTGGAAAAGCGATCAAGTTCGTTCAGGATACCGTGCTGCTCGACGGGCATACCGTCCAGGTAGAATTCGCAGCCGCCTACGACGAAAAGGATGTGCCGATCAGCAGTTCCGTACTCGATACGGTGGCCTTGAAGCGTGTGAATCCCACCACCACTGTGCGCACGGGTAAGATTCGCGGCCAAGCCACTGAAACTGCAACCATGGTAGTTTCCGCTGACAGCAAAGTACTCACTATCACCACAAAAGGCTCGGGAAACGGCGTGGACTACAGCAGTACGCAAGTGTTCAATCGAAAATAGCGCGCTGCGCGGAGGATTACGTTGTGTCTTCCCGCACCGGATCAGGGGGAAGGTCGAGAAAAACCGGTTGCGGGATTCCGCGAACAGCCGCTATCATTGAGTCTACTCATATTCTGGTGTGCCGCATACGGGAGTCCTGTTCGCCGTGCCCGTGGCGGACGAGAAACGAGGCCTTATGCACATTCTCCGGCTAAACCGCTCTACGGCGAGTTGCTTTACGTTACTGATTCTCCTTGCGACCGCGTCTCCTTTCTTGAGCGCCCAAGGCAACGGCACGGCTGCGCCTACACCCACTCCTGCTGCTCCCCCGACGGCGAAAGCGGCGGCGCCCGAAGATCTCACAGGTCAATGGATCAGCGTGGTGACCGAGGATTGGGGCTATCGCATGATCATGCCGCCCAAAGCGGATTATCTAGGTGTACCGCTCAATCCCGCGGGACGAAAGGTTGCCGACAACTGGGATCCAGCTAAGGATGAAGCGGCGGGCGAACAATGCAAGTCATACGGCGCCCCCGCCATTCTCCGCGCGCCCGGCCGGATTCGCATTTCCTGGGCGAGCGACGACACGCTCAAGATCGAAGCCGACGCCGGCACCCAGAGCCGGATGCTTTATTTCAAGGAACCGACGGCGGCGGGAGGCGACTGGCAAGGCGTTTCGCAGGCCTCGTGGGAACGAGTGCCCGGCGGACCCTTCTTCGGAGGCGGCGGACCGCGCTATGTTGCCCAACTCAGCGGCTCCTTAAAGGTGGTGACCACGAAAATGCGCCCCGGTTACCTGCGCAAGAACGGCGTCCCCTACAGCGACAAGGCCACTCTGACCGAGTTCTTCGACCGGACCACCGAGCCAGACGGCGTAAGCCTTCTGGTTGTTACTACGGTCGTTGACGATCCCACGTATCTGGTGCAGCCGTTCATCGTCAGCAATCATTTCAGGAAACAAGCCGATGAGTCGGGTTGGAATCCGACGCCCTGCACATCGCGCTAAATTGCCATTTTTGAAGCGCCCGCCCCCAAAGCGGTCCTGGAATGACCGCCGTTAGTGTGCCGTATCCATCAACGAAGGAGAATTCCGTGCTACGCCTCCCAAATAATGTGGGCCGTTCGACGATGGCTGCTGTCCTTTTATCAGGCACCGCCTTACTTTGTTCCGCGCAAGCAAAGCCCGCCGTTAAGGGCGGCATGAACGCCGAACTGACCGTCTCCAGCCTGGAACCCTCTGTTGCCTTCTATCAGGACGTCTTGGGCTTGAGCCCCCCGGTGGCGCGCTTTAGTGCCACGCTTCCCGGCGTCGGCCAGTTGACGGGAACCGTCACGGGAGGCGTGCGCCTGGCACGCATGCCGGTTCCCGGCGTTTCGTGGACAGTGGAACTCGTCGAGACTACCGGCGTCGAACGAAGGCCTTTAAACGCGCGTAGACAAGATATTGGGGCCTCCGGACTCATCCTTTATGTCCGGGACCTGGACGTTACGCTGGAGGCGGCGAAAAAAGCAGAAGCGCCCATCGTAACCACGGGCGGCGCGCCGGTTTCCATTGAGCGGAAAGGTAGCAAGAGCCGAGCCATCGTAATCAAGGATCCTGACAGCTTCTTCATTGAAGTCCGTCAGTTGGATCCCTTGCCCGCTACCAAAGCGCCTGCCACATCGAACGTGATCGGGGCGGCGATGACCGTCAGTATCGACGACACAAACGCCACCGCTCGCTATTGGAACGAGTTTCTAGACTTCGATGTGAAGCCGGGGACCTTTACCAAGGACAAATTGCAGCTAGCGCTGTACGGAACTCCGAGAGCGCAGATCCGCAAGACCATCGCCACTTATCCCGGCTCCGACGTAACGTTTGAGTTCCTCGAGTTCAAGGGCACCGATCGCAAACCGCTCAACGCAAAGACGCAGGATCCTGGCAGCGGTGCCTACGCACTTGTCTGCAATGACATCGATGCACTGACCGCTCGCCTGAAATCGACCAATCAGACCAAGATTCTGACGATCGGGGGAGGGCCTCTCCACCAGGGCGCGCGCAAGGCGATGTTCGTTCAGAACCTGGATGGATTCGTTCTCGAAGCGATCCAGCCGATCGAGCAGCCGGCCAAAAAGTAGCCCGCTGCGTTGAAGATCTCTGCGGTTCTATTGCCGGTTATGGTCGATTATTGGCTGACGCTGGTGATAGTTCGAGTCGCGCGACCATCCGGGCCAAAAACGCACGGATGCGGGTTGAGTGCACGGAGATGCAGCGCATAAACCCGCCGCACGGCGGCAATTCCTTCGGATAGCTTCGGTTTCGGCTCCGCGATCCACCAGCGCATGGCGCCCATCGACGAATAGAACATGTGGCGCGCGACAAAGGCGGTGTCCTCATCGCAGCGGATCTGTCCGGCTTGCTCGGCCCGGACGACAAGCTTCTCGATTCTGGCGATCGCCCGGGCGCGGTTCTCCTGGATACCGGCTGCCTGCGTACCGGAGCAGAACGAAATCTCTTCAAAGAAGATCCGTTCCAGCCGGATGTTCTTAGCTACATGCCGGTACATCGCAACCTCCGGAACGATCAACTGCTCGAGGAGAGGGCTGTTAGGGTCCACTTTCGCGAAACCGTTGACCCTAGTCTGCTCGAGATCCTCCAGCCGGATCTGAAACAGGAGGTCGCGCTTATCCTTGGCATAGAGAAAAAGCGTCCCTTCGCCGACGCCCGCGTGTTTGGCGATCTCCGCGGTTGTGGTGGCTTCAAAGCCTTTCTTCGTAAATAATTCGGCCGCTGCAGCCTTAATTCTGCGCAATTTATCGACTTTGTTCCGCTCGCGAAGCCCCGATGGGGGAGCAACCCGAAGTCCGCCTTTGGGTGGGCGGTCTATTTCCATGAGATTATTTAGGTTCATCACTCCTCGACTATTCTAATGCCACAGCGTCCCATCTTCAACTTCAACCTTGAGCCAGCTCTGTTTTGGCTTGCCCAGTCGAGCAGAATGAGGACGCTCACGATTGCAGTCATCCCCACGCCGATCTGATCGAAGCTAGTTCCTTTTCTCAAAAGACCGGCCCAGAAGTTCCTTGGCCACTAGCAGACCGGAAGCACCATGGAGTCCCGGACCGGGGTGGGTAGAAGCGCCGATGTGATAGAGACCGGCAACTGGTGTTCGATGATGGGGTAGGCCCGGAAGAGGACGCCATAAAAAGAACTGACTGGGATTGCACGAGCCGGCATATGGGTCGCCGCCGACCAGATTGAGATTGGTCCGCGCTAGGTCTGCCGGCGAAATTACGTGACGCTTTCGGAGCGCAGAACCGAGATTGGAAATCTGCCGCTCAAGTTTTCTAAGAACACGATCCGCGAATCCCTCCTTCAGAGCCTCCGTCCACTCGCCCTTCGAGACGTCCAGTTTCCCATCGGCGTCGCCTTCGGGCCGTCCCGGTAATTCCTGCAGTTGGATCCAGAAAATCCACCGTCCCTCTGGGCAACGGGAGGGGTCCAATACGACCGGCTGGCCAAGCACCACCGTAGGATCAGAGGGAAGTAAGCCTCGTTCGGCTTCGTTCACCGCCCGAGAAACACCGTTGAGGCCGTCGCAGACGTGAACAATCGCAGTTTTGCTTAAGCGCCCGGAGTCCTGACTCCAGCGGGGCGGCTCCGAAAGCGCAATGTGTATCTGCATGTCGGCGCGGCCGTAGCGGTACTTCTTGGCACCCGAAAGCACCCAGTCGGGCACGAATTCGGATCTCAGCAGTTGAAGATAAAGCTGCTGGGGAGTCACGTTGCAGATCACCGCGCGCCGCGCTTCGATTACTCCTTGCCTGGTGCGGACACCTACGGCGCGCTTCCCACGCACTTCAATTCCCTCCACGTGCGTGTCGTTCTCAAACGTCCCGCCATAGTCGCGAATCAAGCGGACGAGCGCATCGACCAGGCGCGCTCCTCCACCCTCGGCCACTGGCATGCCGCCCAACTGCAGGGCGACGGCGATCAACTTGTTCATGAATCCCGAAGCGGCGGCGTCCGGCCCTAAGCCCGTATGCAATACCCACGGGGCAAGCAGGCCGTGAACGCGGCGCGATTGGAAGGTAGTCTCAAGCCAATCCCGGCTGCTGCTCAGAAGTTCAGCCCCAAACTGCAGCGAGCCCTGGACCCGCATTCGCCGCAACCAGCGCCAAGCCAAGCGGGCGCCAGAAGTGGACCATAACTCCGTCCCAAGCAGTCCGAACGCGAGTTCGGCGCGTCCGAGGAAATCCTGCACCTGCCCGCTCCATGCCTCGCCGTCTCCCGCAGCGTAGTGTTCGAATTCCTGATGATTGGCTTCCGCCGAGGTGGAAAGGAAACCGGCGCTCTGATCCGGGAACAGAGTCGCGGTGGGATACTCCGTATTCAAGTATTTGAGGCCCCGCGCTTCCAGTTCCGGCTTCAGGATGCGATAGCTTTCCGAACCGGTGAACAGCGGGTGCCAAGCGGAATACACGTCGTGCAGGAATCCCGGCTCCGTTAGTTCCGCGGTGCGAATATTGCCGCCGAACCAGGAATTACGCTCTAGCACGCACACCTTCCAGCCGTGCTTAGCCAGCAGGGCGGCACCCGTCAGAGAGTTGATTCCGCTCCCGACAAAGACCGCATCGAATATTTCACTCATGTTCTGCCCTCACGATGCAATGCACTGCGGCGGATGCCGTCGTCGTTCGGTTGGGGACGGAGCGGACTGGTCAGACAGCCTCTCTACACCCTATTTGTAAGCCGCAACCCCGGTGACCCTCTCTCCAATCACCAATGCATGCACGTGATCGGTACCCTCGTAGGTTTTCACCGTTTCGAGGTTGCACATGTGGCGCATGATCGGGTACTCATCCATGATCCCGTTGGCGCCCAATAGGTCCCGCGAGAGACGCGCGCACTCGAGCGCAATCGACACGTTGTTGCGTTTGAGCATTGAAACATGCGCCGGCTCCAGTTTCTTCTTGTCCTTCAACCGCCCGCATTGGAGCGCGAGCAACTGTCCCTTTGTGATCTCAGTGATCATCCACGCCAGCTTTTCCTGGACCATCTGGTGGGAAGCAATTGGACGATCGTCGAACTGCTTGCGCGTCACGCTGTAGGCCCGCGCGGTCTCGTAGCAATCCATCGCCGCCCCCAGCACGCCCCATCCGATTCCAAACCGCGCCTGTGTCAGACACGAAAGCGGCCCCTTCAAGCCCTTGGCGAGGGGCAGCATCGCGCCTTCATCCACACGGCAATCGGCAAACGCCAGACTCGACGTCACCGACGCTCGCATCGACAGTTTTCCGTGGATGTCGGACGTCGAATAGCCCGGCGTACCTTTCTCGACCAGAAACCCGCGCACGCCCTCTTCGGTCCGCGCCCACACCACGGCGATTTCGGCCAAGCTACCGTTGGTGATCCACGTCTTCTCGCCGTTGAGAATCCACGATTTCCCGTCGCGCTTGGCGCTCGTCTGCATCCCGCCCGGATTCGAACCGAACCCTGGCTCGGTCAGCCCGAAGCACCCGATCGACTCGCCCGATTGCAGCCGCGGCAACCACTTCTGCTTCTGCCCCTCGCTGCCATACGTAAAGATCGGATACATTACCAGAGCGCCCTGCACGCTGACGAAACTGCGCAGACCGGAATCGCCGCGCTCGATTTCCTGCATCACCAAACCGTACTCTACATTGCTCATGCCTGCGCAACCGTAGCCTTCGAGGTTCGCGCCGAACACGCCTAGCGCGCCCAGTTCGGGAATCAACTCCGCGGGGAACCGCCCATCGTTGTAACAGTCCCGCACCAGCGGCAGCACGCGCTCGTCGACAAAACGGCGCAGCGACTGGCGAACCAACAGCTCCTGCTCATTAAACAGAGAATCGATGTGAAGATAATCTACACCTGGAAAGGACGACATTCTTCCAATGATAACTGAGGATGCTCAGGAAATGTAGCCTGGCCTCAGACCCTGATCGCTCAACGGCTAGATGATAAGCGAAGCGCGCTTTACGGCTCGGGAACCACGGCCGTCGCTTCGATTTCCACGCGGGCCTGGTCCTCCATAAGCGCCGTGACTTCGACGGCCGTCATCGCCGGATAGTGGCGGCCAATAATCTCGCGATACACCACCCCGAGTTCTCTGCTGCAATTCAGGTACTCCTGCTTATTTACCACGTACCAAGTCATGCGTACGATGTGTTCGGGCTTGGCTTGCGCTTCCGCAAGAACCTCCACAATGTTCTGGAGGGCTTTTCTGGCCTGGCCCAGGAAATCGGCGTTGGCGAAACGGCAGTTTTCATCCCATCCGGTCATTCCGCTGACAAAAACGAGCCGGCCGCGCGCCACGATTCCATTCGCGTAACCTTTAGGCCGCGCCCAGCGGGGAGGTTGAAGAGTTTGCATCGACTTTGTCCTTTAACATCGGCCCCAGGTAGCGGCCCAACTTTGCGCGCAGATCATCGGGAATCAATTGGGCGCGGTTCGCTGCCAGATCAGTTAGTACCAGCACCACTTTGCCGCGGACGCGGTTCACACCGCTGGGACCTTTGATGACGACCTCCAGGTAAATCGAACTCTGGCCCAAGCGGGTTACGACGAGCGAGGCATCGAGCGTTTCTCCGAGGCGGCTCGGCTGGAAGAAATCGACATTCAAATGAACCGTGGGAATACCCCATCCTCGCGCGATTAGGTCCTGGAAAGACAGGTCTAATCCGTCACGGAAAAAATCTTCAACCAGGTTATTGAACATTTCCAGGTAACGCGGATAAAAAACCATTCCCGCAGGATCACAATCCCGGAAGCGCACCAGGATTTGGGTGCGAAAGACTTCGTGCGGCCCGGAAGAAGACGGAGCTGGTAAGTGTTCGATTGGAGACTGATTCATGTTCCCTGGAATTCTTTCAGGATGCCACGAGCAATGATCATCTGCTGGACCTCGGTGGCGCCCTCGTAGATCCTGAGCGGCCGGATCTCCCGGTAGAGACGCTCCACGGTCTCTTCGCTGCGCACGCCCAAACCTCCGAACATCTGTACGGCCGCATCGATCACGCGCTGTGCCGTTTCGGTTGCAGTCATCTTCGCCATCGCGGCCTCAACCGTGACACGCCTCCCCTGATCCCGGAGCCATGCAGCCCGGTACGTGAGTAGCGCCGAAGCGTCGATTTCCGTCGCCATCTGAGCGAGTTTGGCCTGCGTTACCTGAAAATCCGCCAAGGTCTGGCCGAACATCTTCCGCGACGTTGCGCGCCGCAGTGCTTCCGCCATGGCTCTCCGGGCGAATCCCAGGGCGGCGGCTGCTACCGATGTACGAAAGACATCTAGCGTGGACATAGCGATCTTAAAGCCTTGCGCCGGCTCGCCGATCCGCCGGGTAACGGGTATCCGGCATTTGTTGAAACGCAGGCGCGCGAGCGGATGCGGCGCCATGACGTCGATGCGCTCCGCAATCTCAAATCCAGGATCGTCAGCTTCGACGATCAGCGCCGAGATTCCCCGGGAACCCGGGGCTTCGCCGGTGCGTGCGAAGAGGACATAAAAATCAGCAATTCCCCCATTTGAGATCCAGGTCTTCTCACCGTCAACAACGTAACCATCACGGTCTAGCACCGCTTGGCACTGCAATGCGGCTACGTCCGAGCCGGCGTCAACCTCCGAAAGCGCGAATGCTGCGATGGCCGAACCCGAGGACACGCCGGGCAGATATCGCGCTTTTTGATCTTTATTTCCAAACAAGCAGATGGCGCCGGATCCAAGACCTTGCATCGCGAAGGAAAAGTCCGCAAGGCCAGAATGATACGCCAGCGTTTCGCGGATCAGGCAAATCGCCCGCGTATCGATGGTATCCGTCGCGCCGCCGTAAGCAGTTCCCTCAACGGCGTGCCGCAGCCAACCTGCGGCGCCGAGTTGCTTCACCAGTTGGCGGCAAGCTTCGTCGACATCGGTTGGAGGCTGCGCTTCCAAGTGAGATTGCGCCCAACCGCCCAGTTCAAGAAAGAGTGTCCTGTGCCGCGTTTCAAAAAACGGCCAGTCCAACTCGGGGCGATTGATCATTGGAGATTCCTTATCACGTCCCAGTCAATCACCTTCAAAGATCGGAGTTTGTTTGGCCGCGAATGCGTGGTAAGCGCGATGGAAGTCATTGGTTGCCATGCACAAGGCCTGCGCTTGGGCTTCGGCTTCAATCGCCTCGTCAATGCTCATATTCCACTCCTGATGCAGCATCCGTTTGGTCATTGCGTGCGCAAAGGTGGGTCCCGACGCAAGTTCCAGAGCCAGTTTCTGAGCGTCGGCCAGCAGCGATTCCGGAGAGCACAAGCGATTGTAAAAGCCCCAGCGCTCGCCTTCTTCGCCATGCATGAATCGCCCAGTATATAGCAGTTCGGCCGCGCGTCCTTGCCCGATGACCCGTGGCAGTAATGCGCAGGCTCCCATGTCACATCCCGCCAACCCGACACGCGAAAACAGGAACGCCGTCTTGCTCCGTGCGGTGGCGAGGCGGATATCCGAGGCAAGCGCTAGAATCGCTCCGGCGCCCGCGCAGATGCCGTCAACGGCGGAAATCACGGGCTGCGGACAGGCCCGCATCGCTTTCACAAGGTCTCCGGTTAGGCGCGTGAATGCCAATAGGCCAGGGACATCCAGCTTGGTCAAAGGACCGATGATCTCATGAACATCGCCGCCGGAGCAGAAGTTTCCGCCCGCTCCCGTAAGGACCACGACCTTGATATCGGCGGCCTGGGCCATCAATCCAAAGAGATTTGTTAGTTCAGCGTACGAATCGAATGTCAGCGGGTTCTTACGGTCGGGACGGTTTAACGTGATGGTGGCAAGTTTCCCCTCGGCCTTATACAGGAAATGCTGGGCTTGATAGTTCGCGAGTTCCTTGCGGGCCCCGGGAAATTGGTGCGACTCGCCGCTTAAATAACGCATGGTTGCTCTCCTGTCAATGCGGCCCGGAATGACGCCGCTACATAACCTCGCCCCCGGCGACGGCGACCGCTTACGCGACGAGCGCAAGCACTCGGCAAGGGCTCCCGGAACCGTTGTTGATTTTTAAAGGCGCCGTGATGAGAATCGCGCCACGCGGCGGTAGTTGGTTTAAATTAGTAAGGCTGGCGAGGCCGAATTTGCCGCTGCCATGCATGCCGCTGTGGCATGGGAACGGAGGGTCGAAGCGGTACGCTTGCCCGGCGTCCGTACCAACGCCTTCCGATCCCCACCCGATGATATCGCGCTCCTTCGCCAGAAACGGCACCAGTTCCGGATGTGGACCCGGCACATGCATGCCGTCTTCCCGCGCATTGAGGAAGGCTGCCGGATCGGTCCGCTTCGACCAATCCGTCCGCATCAGGACCCAACAGCCGGGCTCGATGCGGCCGTGCTTTACTTCCCAAGCTTCCACATGCGCACGAGTCAGTAGAAAGTCCGGATCCGCTGCGGCCTCCTTGGAGACATCGATGACGCAAGCGGGCGCAACAAAGTCTTTTACTGCGATCGTATCGGTTGCGTTGTTGGCATAATCCTTGCCCGTAATCCAGTGAACCGGAGCATCGAAGTGAGTACCGGTGTGCTCGCCACACGAAAAGTTATTCCAGTACCAGGCCGGCCCGCGGGCGTCGTACTTGGAGATTTCCTCCAGACGGAAGGGCCACGAAGCGCCAAATTCGGGCGGCAGTGGAATTACCGGCGTACTTGGTTCCAAAGTCTGAGACAGATCGACCACGCGGATGGCTCCCGACGCGACAGCACGGACAAAATCGGTCAACAGACTGGGCACTGGATTACGCCTCCATTTTTCACTGGGATTCCTGGGTTGTTCCGCTCACGCAAACCGAGTGAGGATAGCACGCGTCCCCGGTTTTCCGTAGGGACTCGCTGCAAATTTTCTTGTGTCATCCGTGAATCATCCTCAGTGTAATGCTCACCGCTGGCTTTTTCAAGTAATCCGCGAGACTCGAGCCAAGCAGAATGAGCATACTCAGTAATGAGTATGAGTGATAAAGGCTCGAGCGACGTGCGGTAATCGCTATAATAACGAGCATCGCGGCTGCCACGTTGCAGTGACCGAAGGGAGGGTTCTTTGAAAACAGTGCGCATCTTTGCAATCGCGTCGAGTTTGGGTCTGCTCACTTTCGCCCAGCCAGCAGTTCCCGCCGGAGCCGGCGTGGGACTGAGCCTGTTGTTCGAAAATGGCTCGATGAAGCCGCTGACATTCTACGGGAACCCGCCCCGGTACCTGAACGAAATCGATCTGGTCTATACCACCCCGCCGCAAGTGGCCGACGGGGGGAACAATCCGCTTGTTCAAACAGGAGACACCGCGGCGCTCGATTGGAAAGGCGTGGAGATGGTGGACGAGGATTGGCGGCGGACAGGCGATACGTTCCAGCGGCAACGCTTCTACCGTAATGCTGCCTGGATGAATGCCGCCAGCGAATTTACTGTGTACGCGACCGACGCCCAAGGCCGCCGTGTGGGCGCTCCGTTGATCATGACCGCCGGGCGGGACGATCAAGCCAGCGATCGAGATGACGGTTTTGTGCGGCGCTTCGTCGCGCGGCAAATCGCTAGCGGGTGCAAGAAACAAGGGGATTGCACGGGCGCTCAATTCGTCTCGCAGATGCTCGTCCAGTTACGTCAAAACCGGAACAAAGTCTCCCGCACGCTGCTTCTTCCGCCGCAAACCGCGGCCCTTGAACTCGCATGGTCTCAGCAGCCGGGCGCGCGGTACACCGTGGCCGTGAAGCATGCCGCCGCCGACAGTCTGCCGTTCGGTTATGGGTTCCAGATATCCTTGGACGTCTCACCTCCGCAGAACGGGCGTTTCTTTGCGCCCGGGGAAGAGGTTAAACTGCGGCCCGTCTTTCGCGACGGTCAGAGCCACCGCTTGTTCGAACCTGGCAATCTGCCCACTTACGGCCAGGTAGCGCGCGACGAGGCCGTCAGCGGACTCGGCTACTACAACGGCAAGATCAACTCCACGCTCTACTATGCACTGAAGCATCGTGAGGCCAACATCCTGGTTGCGATCTCTGGACCCACCAATAAACTCGCCCAGGCCAAATCCGTGCTGGACGGAGCGAAATTGCAGGAAGAGGAATCGGTGGTGGCGAATGTGGCTGCCGACGGCTATAGCGCCGTATTCACGGGGCTGCCCTCGTTTGCAATTTCCCTGGGACCGGCAGCGAACGCGGACCAGCCGGTTTCAGACACCGTAGTACTGCGCCTGCCCAAGGACGCTCTGCCGGGAACCTACATCGCCGCGATCAAGGCGCGCCGCGTCTTCGGAGGCGAGGCTTTGAATCGGGCGGCGGTTGCCACTTTTCAAGTGGGCGCCACCGAGTCCACGGGATTCGCTCCCAAGACGGGAAATTGCGAGGCGTGCCACAAAGGCGCCACCAGCTTTGAAAACGTCCTGCACGGCGTTTCCGACCGCCGGGCCTGTTTCGCGTGCCATATCGCTCTCTCTTTTGAGCGGGACAATGCGCTTGACGTCCGCGTCCACTCCATTCATAGCCGTTCGCGGCGCTTCATCACCGATTTTCAGAAATGTTCGGTGTGCCATCTCACACCTCCCGCCGGTCCTGCTCGCGGAATGCTGGTACGCGCTGGTTTCCGTGCGACGACCGCAGGAGCCCAGCCCAACACCGGAGTACGGTAAATACCGCGACCTAATGACGACGATGGAGCCCAACGTGACTGGAGAGATACCGCTCAACGCACCCAGAAACCCTCCAACGGCAGTGCGGCAAGCGCTTACGATCACAAACATCGTTTGACGTATTCACGGCAAATAGTCCTCGATCTTCAAGTTGGATGCATGCGGCCTCGGCGTGTGAACACCCGATTGGCCGCAGCTACCAATGGGTGCTTTTAGAAGTCGTCCGCGATGAGTTCAACGTTGAACCCCGGCTCGCTTTTCAACTAACTTCTCCGACGTGAAGTGGCAGGATGTCGCTTTGGTGTCATGCTCTTAATCGAAAGCCGCTTTAACATGAGTATACTCATCTTGGCATGCGTATTCCCGGTCTCCATCCTCAGTTGATTTCACTTTGGCCAAAAAAGAACGCAACATGATCGGATGGGATCGTCCCTCGCTTCCCGTGCCACAGCCCTCGCGTGCCGCGTAGGGGGCGGCGCCGCGCACAAATCGCGGGCAGTTCGGCGAACCGCTGCCGCGTCATCGCCTTGGTGGCCTTAATTAGCGCTCGAAATTTGGTTGCCCCGCGCTAGATGCGCTAGTATTAAATACGGGAGATTAGCAATGGCGGAGCGCTCGTTTGCCAAGGAAGTTCTCAAGCTACGTTTGGGTGAGGGCGCTCAGTTTCGGGGCGAGGGGATACTGGCGGTCACTAAAGCCCTGCTGCAATCAGGCGTTTCCTACGTTGGTGGTTATCAGGGTGCGCCAATCTCGCATCTGATGGACGTCCTCACCGATGCGGACGGAATTCTGAGGGAACTCGGAATTCACTTCGAACATAGCGCTTCCGAGGCCACCGCGGCGGCTATGCTCGCTGCGTCGGTTAATTACCCATTGCGGGGGGCAATCACCTTCAAGTCCACCGTCGGAACCAACGTGGCCTCCGATGCGCTGGCGAACCTGGCCTCGGGCGGAGTCAAGGGCGGAGCGCTGATCATTGTAGGCGAAGATTACGGCGAGGGCTCCAGCATCATGCAAGAGCGCTCCCACGCCTTTGCCATGAAGTCCCAGATGTGGCTGCTCGATCCGCGCCCCAACCTGCCTTCGATCGTACGGGCCGTGGAACAAGGATTCGAGCTTTCCGAAGCGACCAATACGCCGGTGATGCTGGAACTCCGCATCCGCGCCTGCCACGTCTATGGGCAGTTTACCGCCAAGGATAATGTGCGTCCCCCGTTCACGCTGAAAGACGCCATGGAGCACCCCATGCGCGATCTGAGCCGAATTGTGCTCCCCCCGGCAAGCTACACGCACGAGCAGGAAAAGATCCAAAAGCGGTGGCCAGCCGCGCAGGATTTTGTTCAACAACACGGCCTGAATGAGTTTTTCGCTGAGGGCGCTCAGGATTTTGGCATCATCTTGCAGGGTGGTCATTATAACAGCGTGATACGGGGACTTCAGCTACTGGGATTGTCCGATATCTTCGGCGACAGCCAGATCCCTCTTTACGTGCTAAACGTTACATATCCACTGATCGACGAAGAAGTGAAGAAATTCTGCGCCGGGAAACGCGCCGTGCTGATGATCGAAGAAGGGCAGCCGGATTTCCTCGAACAAAATCTGCATTCCATCCTGCGCAAAGCAGAGATCCCCACCAAGGTTCATGGCAAAGATGTTCTGCCTTTGGCCGGTGAATATACAACCGCCGTCGTCACGCGCGGAATCGTTCAATTCGTGGAACGCTATGGACCGCATCTGCTGAACACAGCCACGTTACCCGCGGTGGCCCGTCCGCCGAAGCCGGTCTCCTTGCCCATTCTCAAGGAGGAGGTTCATGCGCGTCCGCCTTCGTTCTGCACCGGCTGCCCGGAACGGCCGATCTTCAGCGCGATGAAACTGGTGGAGCGCGAACTTGGCCAACACCACGTCAGCGCCGATATCGGCTGCCATCTGTTCTCCATCCTGCCACCGTTCAACATTGGAGCGACCACTATGGGCTACGGCCTCGGTTGGGCCGGTGCGGCCGCCTTCAATACCGATGAGACCAACAAGCGGACGATTAGCATCATGGGAGATGGAGGCTTCTGGCACAACGGGCTGACCAGTGGCGTCGGCAACGCGGTGTTCAACAAGAACGACAACGTGCTGCTGGTTGTAGATAACGGATACTCCGCTGCTACGGGCGGTCAAGATATTCTATCCTCCGAGGCGTCCAGCCCCATCCGCACCACTCACATTCCTATCGCCGCGGCGGTTCGCGGTGTGGGAGTGAAATGGGTCCGCACGATCACCCGAACCTATAACGTGGCGGCGATGCGCGAAATCCTGCGCGAGGCCTTGACTTCCAAGGAAAAAGGGCCTAAGGTCATCGTGGCTCAAAGCGAATGCGCTCTAAACCGCGAGCGGCGCGAAAAGCCGCGACGGCGCCAGATGGCCGCCGACGGCAAGCGCGTGGTGCGGGAGCGATTTGGCGTGGACGCGGATACGTGCACCGGTGACCACTCCTGTATCCGGCTTTCCGGTTGTCCATCCTTGACCATCAAACCCAACCCCGACCCGTTGCGCAAAGACCCAGTGGCCACCGTGCTCGATAGCTGCATTGGCTGCGGATTGTGCGGCGAAGTGGCCCACGCCGCAGTTCTGTGTCCCTCCTTCT
>Ga0105242_10002272_pt1 | contig 15183 bp, 9 predicted proteins | sample KBSM24metaG_FD_81521 | JGI IMG/M metagenome (GOLD analysis project Ga0105242, IMG submission 81521) | Miscanthus rhizosphere microbial communities from Kellogg Biological Station, Michigan, USA - KBS M2-4 metaG | ecosystem: Host-associated > Plants > Roots > Rhizosphere > Soil | place: Michigan... | reverse complement strand
TTCACCCTCGAAGGCGGCGAATTAACTCCAACCTTGAAAGTAAAGCGACGCGTGATCGATCAGAAGTTTCGCGACGTGATTGATCAACTCTACGCGGAATAATTTGTCATCCGCTCCTCTTCACGCATACATCTCTGCGCTTTCGGAATTTTGGAGCGAATCATCTAGACTCGTTTCGCTATGAGTCAGAACCTACCGCGCCGCCTCAGGATTGTGCGTGTGCGCGAACAAAGCCGCGACATTCGATCTTTCGATCTAATGCCTGACGATGCCGGCGAAATGCACGGCGTGACATTCATCCCCGGACAAGTTGCGGTTCTGCGCATCGGCGAAGAGCCGCCTGCTTACTTCGCTTTCGCGAGCGCACCCGCGGATCGCGAATTGGAAATCCTCGTCAAGCGCACCATCGGCGCCAGCGTGGCGCTGTTCGATATGAAGCCGGCGGATCATGTCGAACTGATTGACGTGGCCGGCCATGGTTTCGATCTCGATCGATTGCAGGGTCGTGATTTGGTTTTCGTGGCGATGGGCACCGGGGTCGCGCCATTGCGGTCCGCGCTCAGGCAAGTGCTGCAACGGCAGCATGACTTCGCCAAGTTAGTCGTGCTGTACGGCGCGCGGACGCCGGATGATTTCTGCTATCGGGACGAGACTGACGGTTGGCAAAACGCCGGCGTGGAACTTCGCCAGGTCATCTCTCGCCCGGGCAATCACGATTGGTCGGGACCCACGGGATACGTTCAATCGTTATTGGATCACGTCCTGCTCGATTTGAAATCGCCGGTAGCGCTGGTCTGCGGCTCGCGCGAAATGATTGCGCAGACCCGCGATCGTCTGCAGCAGATGGGCTTTGATTCGGACGCCATCCTCACGAACTACTAAAAGTTATCCTCAGTTCGTCGCGCCGAAGCCATGCTTCTGTTTGCATAGCCGGCAGAACGTGGGTGGTTCGAAGTTATCGATCTGATGCTTTACCGGCTTCACCGTTTTCAGGTAGGCATAAATCGATTTCAAATCGTCATCAGTCATCTTGCCGAAAAAATACCACGGCATCGACGCACGCAGCGGTCGCGCGCCCACCTTCCCTTGCCGCAGAGCTTGAATGAACGTGGCCTCGTTGTAATAACCGATTCCTGACGCAGCCGGCGTAATGTTGTTCGAGACGACGTCGCCCTTTGGTTCGTGAAGCAGGAAGCCGCCGGCGAACTCCATCCCCGGGATCGGCTGTCCTTTTTCCTGTGGCGTGTGGCAGTGGGCGCACGCGGCCATGCTCACCAGATATGCGCCGCGCTTTTCGGGCGTCGAAAGATCCGGCGGTCCCTGCGTCGTCACCGGCTGCGGCATGTTGTTCATCAGATAGTTGAGCGGGAAAGGAATCTTTGTCGTCGGCAGTTGATTGCGCACCGGAGGGACAGTGCGAAGGTAGACGATTATCGACGCGAGATCCTCATCTGACATTTCGCGGTAGTGCGGATAAGGCATCGCGGAAAACAGCGTGCGGCCGTCGTGGCTGATGCCTTCGCGAATGGCGCGGGCCAGCGCATCGTCACTCCAGTTGCCCACGCCGGTTTCTTTGTCGGAAGTGATATTCGGCGCGACCAGCCAGGGCAGATCCTGATCGGCCCAAACGTGGCCTGAGCCCTCGCGCCCGGCAACCGGAGGCGCGCCGGGTTTGGACCAATCCTGGTCCGTATGACAACCGAAACATCCATTCACGCCGTCGACGAGATAACGCCCGCGCTCAACTCGCGCCTGATTCGCTTCGAACTTTCGATCCGTCAGCGTCCGTTTCTTGGCGCCGATGATCGGCCGCCACCCGATAGTGAAAGTGATCCCGAGACAGAGCAAGACAATCAATACGAGCACTGCGATTCCAAATATTTTAAATCCACGCCGTCGTGCCATGAATCTCCTATGATTCCGAGTCAGAAGCCCGAGCGTGAGCGAGGGCCCACGTTGGTCTCACGATCCTTTTTGCAGGAAGCTCGATTCGTAAGCTGCCCTCCCTTACGGTCGGGCTTCTGACACGTTGTTTATGAACTCCACGATCGCGTTCGCGGCGCGCTGGGATGCGCCGGGTTCCCCGATTCGCCTGACCACCTCGTTCAATTCTGCGCGCATGATCTGGTTGCGTTCCGGCGCCAGCAAAGAAATTATTTCGCGTGATAAACTTTCACCGTTGAAGTCGTCCTGCATTAATTCCGTCGCCAGACGGCGCCCGGCGATTAGATTCACCAGACCAAAATGTTCGGTCGTAATCAGGCTGCCGAGCGCGTGCCAATTGACCGGCGACTCTTTATACACAACTACCATCGGCGTTCCCAACAGCGCGGCTTCCAGAGTCGCTGTGCCGCTCGCGACGGCGGCGACGTCCGCAGCGGCCAAAGCATCGCGCGTCTGATGATGGATGATCGCCAGCGAATCTTCAGATGAGCCGCGCGTCGCCACGATCTGTTTTGCTTCGGTCACGTCCCGATTCGGCGCCACGACGAGAACAAATTGCGTATCGGGTCGCTCGCGACGAACACGTATTGCCGCGTCCAGCATTGGCGGCAGAATGCGCACGACTTCCTTGTGACGGCTACCCGGCAGCAACGCTACGATCGGTTTTGACTGGTCTAAATTGTTCCGCCGGCAGAATTCTTCGCGCCCGAGCTCGGCGCGCACTTCGCCGGTCAAAGGATGGCCCACGTATTCCACGTTCGTCACTCCGCGTGCGAGGTACCATTCCTTTTCGAACGGCAGGATCGATAGCAACAGATCCACGTCCCTCTGCACGTTGCGCACGCGATAAGAGCGCCACGCCCACAGTTGGGGACTGATGTAATAGATTACGGGAATGCGGCGGCGATGCAGCCAGCGCGCCAGCCGCAAGTTGAACTCTGGCCAATCGACGAGGATCGCGGCCACCGGTTTTCGCTGTTCGGCGGCGCGTTTCAATTCGGTGAAAGCGCGCCAGAACCTCGGCAGCGCGCGCCCGACTTCCCACAAACCCATGATCGCCAACTCGTCGGCATTCACCGTCGAGGCCACGCCCGCGTCGCGCATCCGGGGACCGGTAGAGCCAAAGAAATCAAATTGCGTTTCAGACGCGGTTTCGCGCAAAGCGTGCACGAGCGATGCCGCGTGCGCATCACCCGATGCTTCACCAGCGACGATCATGATTGATGTTCCTGCGGAAACTGGTTCTTTCATCTCCCTCTCCCCTTGGGAGAGGGTTGGGGTGAGGTTTTAGTACGCGCCTCCAGACCCTCACCCCCAACCCCTCTCCCAGAGGGAGAGGGGAGATGATGTTGGATCTCGCGCAGTATGCTTTCGATGTCATTCAGTATCGTTTGGTTTGAAAACCGGACCACCCGCAACCCTAGGCTAATCATGTAGGCGTCGCGCGCTTGATCGTGATGCCAGGACTTATTGATCTCGTGTACGGCGCCATCACATTCGATTACCAGATTAGCTTCTCTACAAAAAAAGTCTGCTATGTAATCACCAAACTGATGTTGGCGACGAAACTTGAAACCCACTAATTTACGATCCCGTAGTCGTTCCCAAAGCAGCGTTTCCGCAGGAGTTTGCCCCTTCCGAAGCTTTCGAGCTAGCTCACTTTGGCCGGCAACAGTGTAACCACCACGATATTGACGCTGTTTCTTCATGGCACTTCTTGTCCCGTTTCGCGCGCGCATGTTAGCATCGGCGCATTCCGTTCGTGAAAACGGCGCGCCGGCTGCGAATCTCCCCCGGGTTTCGCAAAGCGCGATTGAGTATCGGGCGCGGAGGTCGCTCTTTCACGCGTGCGCGGTCAGCTTTCGACAAAAACATTCAGATACACCCGCGCTCTCGGCTTTCCCGCTTGTCTGCTAATCACTCTGCTGACGACGGCCGGCTTCGCGCAGCAACCCAACCCCGTAGTTCGCAAAGTCGATAATCCGGTCACCGACACGCCGTACGTCAATCCGCTCCAGCAGGACCAGCCGGTGAGGCCAGCCAGCAAGATGCCTCCGATCCAGGCGGGCGATTCTTTGCATACTGATTGCGCGAACGAATCATCGACCGAGACCAAGGAAGGCCGCGTCTCGATCTGTGAAGGCAACGTCGACGCGCGCATCGGAACTTATCGTCTGCAAGCGGACAAGGTCACTGTTTACAACGCCAAAAATCTCCTGGTCGCTGACGGCAACGTAGTTTTCGACCAGGGCGATCAGCAGCGCATCACCGGCAGCCACGCCGAATGGGACTACCGGACGAAGACCGGGTTTTTTGTTAACGCGACCGGCTACACAAATCAGACGAGCGACGGCACGCGCATGTATTTCGTCGCCGATCGGGTCGAACGGATCAATCTCACGACGATTGTGCTGACGAACGTCGAGCTGACCGCCTGCGATGAAGAAAAACCGAAGTGGAGTTTTCGCGCGAAGCGGGTCGAGATTAAGACCGGCGATCGCGCGCGCATCTCATCGCCCACTTTTCGCATTAAGAATGTGCCGGTCGTCTACCTGCCGTACGCGTCGGTGTCTTTGAATCAGATCGATCGCGCATCAGGTTTCCTGACGCCCACCTTCAGCGCTTCGGGTGAAAAAGGGTTCCGGTTTTCACAAGCTTATTATTTGACGCTGGGACGCTCTGCCGATTTCACTCTGCGGGGCGACTTGTTTTCCAAGCGAGGCATCGGCATCGGCGGCGATCTGCGGACGCGCGCGAACTCACGCTCGTTTTTCAACATGGGTTTCTATGCGGTCAAGGATCGCATTCTGGGTCACAAGGCGGACGCCGACCATCCGGATCAGGGGGGCTCGAGTTTTTACATCGACGCGGTGCATTACTTTCCGAACGGTTTTCTGGCCGCCGCGGACGTCAATGTCACTTCGAACCTGACTTTTCGCCAGGTGTTTTCTGATTCAATTCAGCAGGCCATCTCGCCTGAGGAACGTTCCCAGGTTTTCGTCAACAAGAATTTCAACGCGTACAGCTTCAACGTGCGCATGAATTCGCAGGCAACGTCGTTGCAGAATTCGCAGATTCGCATTCGCGAACTGCCGAGCATCGCGATCGACCGACGGCCGTCGCTGGTGCCCTGGTGGAAGAAGGTGCCTGTCTATTACACCTTCGAAGGCAGCGCCGACGGCGTCAGCCGCAAAGAGACGCCGGGCGATGCGGCGCTGTTCCTGATCGAAGCCGGGCGCTTGCCTATCGACACGCCTTCGGTGGTCCAACGTCTGGACCTTCATCCCGATGTCGTTTTGCCGCTGAGCTTTGGTGGATGGAATTTCACCGCTACTGCGGGCGCGCGCGCCACCTACTATTCGAACTCGATCGATCCCACGACGCAACTAGTTTCAGCGCGCGACGTGATTCGCGGTTATGGCGAGTTTGAGTTTGATGTTCGCCCGCCGGCGTTGGCGCGCAAGTTCCGGCGCAGCGACGGCTCGGTCAGCTTCGAACACGTCATCGAGCCTTACGTGATCTATCGTCGGGTCGCGGGCATCGACAATTTCAACCAGATTATTCGCTTCGATTATCTCGACGCGATCGCCGATACCAACGAGATCGAGTATGGTCTGGTCAACCGGTTCTTCACCAAGCGCTCGACCGAAAGCGTCGGCAAGAAGGCCGCCCGCGAAGCCCGCGAGAAGAAGTCACTGGCGACGCAGCCGTACGAAGCGTTGTCGATCACGATTCGCGGAAAGTATTTCTTCGATCCTTACTTTGGCGGCGCGTTACTTCCCGGCCGGCGCAATCAGTTCGATCCGATCGATACGCTTTCCGCATTCACCTATGGCGCGGTGCCGCGCAAATTCTCGCCGGTCAACATCGACGTTCGTTATCGGCCAAGTCAGGAACTATTCGCGGACTTTCGTTCGGACATCGATACGAAGGGCGGCGGGTTGCGCGCCATGTCGGCCACCTTCGGCATGAGCCGTTCGCTGGTCGAAGCATTCTCGACTTTCTATTACACTCGCGCAGTCGAGCTCGTGCCTTCGTTGCAACAATATGCGAACGCCGCCGGCCGCGAGCCCGGCACTTTGCGCGGCTCGCAATGGAGCCCCTCGCTCTTTCTCGGCAATCGTGAGCGCGGCTTGTTCGGAGGCGTATCACTCTTTTTCGATTTTCAGAAACATCCGTTTGCCGGCAGCAACCGCGCGCTTATCAGTTCAACCGCGACAATCGGCTATACCTGGAAATGCTGCATGATTACGGCACAGGACTTCACCTTCAACGTTGGTCTGAGAAATGAAAATCGCATCGTCTTTGCGTTTCGCTTGAACGGCATCGGCACTTTCGGAACTGAGAAGATCGGTCAATGGGTGAAGTAATGTCGGCAGCGGCGCCGGACGTTTTCGGACGTCGTAATAAATCAATTTCCCAGCACTCAATCCGACGCCGACGGCTGCTTCATGAATGACAGGCGTTGTTGCAAGACCGCAGCGCCACAGGCATACTCAAACGAACCCCAGCGAGCGATTTTCCGGTAAAAAGAATGTTCAGGTTTCTTGTCCCCGCGTCAGCTTCCCCACTCCGATTTACCGGCGCCGTGCTGTTGGTTGTGCTCGCCTTCACCTTGAAGGCGCCGGTCGCCTCAGCGCAGGACGACGTCATCAAGACTGACACTTCGCTGGTGCAACTGAGCGTGGGCGTCGTCGATAAGCAGGGACATTCGATCCTCAATCTCTCGCAGAATGATTTCGTGATTTACGAAAACGGCGAGAAGCGCCCAATCGTGCACTTTGAACCTACCGACGCGCCGTTCAGCCTGGTGATGATGCTCGACACGTCAGGATCGACGGTGACCTTTCGTCAGCAGATTCAAGGCGCCGCGTTGCGATTTCTCGACGCGCTCCGTCCCGAAGATCGCGTGGCCCTGGTTGACTTCAATGGCAAGGGCGCGAAATTACAGCTTCCTTTTTCCACCGATCGCAATCGCATCGCCTACACGATTGGCATCACCCTGGCCACCGGTCGCGGTGAAACGCCTTTGTATGACGCGTTAAAACTTTCGGTGAAGGAGTTGGCGCATGAAGCACCGAGACGTCGTAAGGCGATCGTGGTGCTGACGGACGGACTCGACACCTCGGCGCGCAACTCCGATCGATCAGTGGTCAGCCACGCGTCATCCGCGGAAGTCGATTCAGCGATCAAAGCCGAAACCAACTCGCAACTGGTTTCAGTTTTGGCGGAAGCTGATCGCGAAGGGGTCACGATCTTTCCTTTGGCGCTGCCTTCCGGCGATCCCAAACGCTTGCCTTTACAGGACGCTTCGATCACGGCGATGTACACCGCGGCGCGCACGCGTCTGCAGATACTGGCTGATCGTACCGGTGGGCGCTTGCACGAGATTCGCCGGCTCGACGATCTGGCGAACCTGTATGCGCGCGTCGCGGCAGATTTGCGGACTATCTACACGGTGGTCTATCAGCCTCCGACTCCGGTTGCGCACGACGGCAAGTGGCGCGAGATCAAGGTTGAGATTCCGCGCGGTGACTTCGTGGCCAGCACCAAACCGGGCTATTTCGCGAAATAGGGGTTAGGGCGATTGCCCTAAATTTGAATTGGCTATCCCTCACACCAAAGGCCTTCCGCTTCGGACGGCACAGCCGAGATTTCCCGGGCAAAGCCTGTTGACCGCCAAGCCACTACACCCAACACCCTAAACCCAACACCCTCGGCCAATCGTTCACTTGAAACCTGAAACCTTAGACCTTAAACTGTCTTCCAACCTGCCGCACCCGTAGCTCAGTTGGATAGAGCGTTGGTCTACGAAACCAAAGGTCGCATGTTCGAATCATGCCGGGTGCACCATTTTCGCTGCCTTATCAATCCCTCGCTCAACGATCAGCCACCCTCGGGGACATGATTCACCTACTTCTAACGTGATTCGGAGCGCCGTCCCTAAAAGCTTGGCTGTTTTGAAATCTCGGCGTATAAACCGTATGCGTGATGGATCACGAACGCCAGACGAACGGCCGCGAAACACGTGAGTCTGCATAGCTCGGCATCTAAATACGCTTCACCGGCATCAATGCCATAGCGCGTCAGTCATCTCCAGCGAGAAGCGGCAAGCCAACTCCAGATGAAGGGTCTCGCGTTAACCATCTTATTTTTCTTCGGCCTCTTGCTGGCGAGAGCTAATAGCTTTGCGCCGCAATCGAAATCAGCGCCGCAACCGTCACCGACACCGCCGGGCCAACTGCTGGAGATTCAACCGCCACCAACCAAGGTGGACTCGGCACCGGGACAAAGCTCGCCCAACCCAAACGCTCAACGCAAGCCCGGTGAGATTGATGAAAAGCACCCGCTTATCACCAACACGGATCTGATCAGTCTCAAGGTGACAGTCATGGATAAGTACGGCCGTTTCGTGTCCGGACTCAGCCAGAAAGACTTCACAGTTTTTGATGACGAACGGCAGCAGGAAATCACGTACTTCAGCGATGAAGACGCGCCCGCCAGCATCGGAATTGTTTTCGATGCAACCGGCTCGATGAGCGGGGCAAAGATCGGGCTCGCCACGAGCGCGCTCAAGCAGTTCATCGATAGCAGTCATCCGAAGGACGAATACTTCCTGGTTGATCTACAGAAGGGCCGTGCGAATCTCCTCGTCGATCGCACTCGTGACAGTCAAGCCGTTCTGGACAAACTCTTGTTCATAAAGACGAAGGGCAATACTGCTTTTTATGACGGGGTGTACCTGGCGGCGGAACGCGTTACCCGCGGCGCTTATCCCAAGCGCGCAGTGATCGTGATTAGCGATGGCCAGGACAACAGCTCGCGCTACACCTTCAGCAACCTGCGTGACGCCCTCAAAGAGTCCGACGTGATGATCTACTCGATTGGAATCGAGGAGTCCGGGTTTGGACCATTGGTGGCGGAAGGATCGTCGACGCTTGATCAAATATCCAACCTGACCGGGGGCAAGGCCTTTTATCCGCACGGCGGCTTCGAAATGAATGATATCTTTGAGCAAATCGCGCTCGACTTGCGCCATCAGTACTCAATCGCCTTCCGCCCATCAAATTTTGCACTCGACGGCAAGTGGCACAAGTTGACGGTCAAGGTCCATGCGCCGCGTGGCATGCCGCGATTATGGGTGCGCACCAAGTCCGGTTACTTCGCTGTCGCTACTCCGCAGTAAAGCTCGCGTCGTCCGCGTGTCTCACTCGCGAAACTCGGTTGCGAAACGTCTAACCCAGATAACACTTTCAACCAATTCATCCTTCGAGTATTGCCGTAGCCTTAAGGTAAACTCTCTTCGGAATCATGCAGCCTCACGAAGCATCTGAAACGCGCGAACTGAAGCCTGAACAGAAAACCGCGGCGCACACACTCGACCGGCATCTGTCTGTAACTGCGGGACCCGGGGCCGGCAAGACCTTCGTTTTGGTTGAGCGCTACCTGGAAATTCTCCGCGCGAAAAAAGTCTCGGTCGAGAACATCGTCGCCATCACCTTCACGAACCGCGCAGCGAATGAGATGCGCCAGCGAGTGCGTGATCGGATCGATGGGTTGCTGCGCACTTCGACGGACAAGGAACGCCAGACGTGGTTGCGTCATAAGCGGACGCTGGACGGCGCCGTCATCACGACGATTCATGGGTTCTGTTCGCGGCTGCTGCATGAGTTTCCGGTTGAAGCCAACATCGATCCGCAATTCGTGCTGCTGGACGAGCATCAATCGATCATGATGCTCGAAGCGGTCGTCGACGAAGCGCTGGCGGAGGCCATCTATTCCGGCGACGAAACTATTTTGCAATTTGCCCAGGGCACGGGGCGGGCGGCGCTCGCCGGTGCGCTCGGCGAGCTTCATCGCAAATACCGCGATCAGGGTCTGTCGCTTGATCGGCTCGAACAGCTGACCAGGGAAGCGCATGCGTCGGAATTTGATTATTTCAGGACGCTCAAAGAACTCGACACGCAGGTGGCAGAGCTGCTTTCCGCAAGCCGCTTGTCACCGGCGGCGGAGGAGAAACGCTCAAAGTTCCGACAGGAATGGCCGGAGCTCAGAAAACGGCTCGGCACTCCGCCCAGTGAAGAAACGATCGGTGGATACACTCAGGCGATCGAAGATCTTTGGGAGGCGCGACCGCCGAAGGGCCGCCATCCGTCAATCGAAAAAATCGATGAACTTTTGTGGGGGGACAACGCGAACGCCAACGATCGCCTGCGCGGCAAGTTGCCGGCCATTGGCTTCGATTTACTCGCCCGCAAGTATGCGGTTGCGCTCTTCGGTTTGCTGCGCAGCGTAGCGTCGCGTCTCGATGCTGAGAAACAGAAACTCTCGGTTTTGGACTTTGACGATCTGCAGTTGCGAACGTTGAAGCTACTCGACCAGTCGGCGGTGCTGGCGCGCGTGGCTGATCGTTACCGGTATTTTCTGGTCGATGAATTTCAGGATACCAACGGATTGCAGCGCGACCTGTTGCGGAAACTGGCCCTCGCGCGCGGCGCGAACCTTTTCATCGTCGGCGATCGCAAACAGTCGGTATATGGATTTCGCGGCGCGGACGTCGACGTTTTTACCGAGATGACGGCAGCGATCGAAGCGGCCGGTGGCCTCGCGCAACCGCTGCTGCTCAACTTTCGCAGCCAGGCGCCGCTCATTAACGCTTTGAATTTCCTGTTCGCCCGAGTTTTTGAAAGCACCGCCGATGTTCCTTTCGATGCGGTGGGCGAACTCGGTTATGTGGCCCACGAGCCCAGCGCGGCGGTGCGTGGAATTGAAAACGATCCGCCTCACGTCGAGTTCATCGTCAGTGTGATGGCTGAGGAGGACGAAGCAAACGGTCAACGATACCGCCGCAGCAATTTCAGTGCGCAGGAACGCGATGCGGAACAAGTAGCGGCGCGCATCCGGGACCTGGTTGACGCAGGTTCAAATCTGCCCCCGGTCGCGTACAAAGACATCGCGATTCTGCTGCGCGCCTTCACGGGCGTCTGGACTTACGAAAGCGCGCTGCGTCGCGCGGGCGTTCCTTATCTCACGGTGCAGGGTAAAGGCTTCTATCAGCGCGAAGAGATAACCGACCTGGTGCAACTCCTGCGCTTCCTCGACAACACGACTGACGAACTGGCTCTGGCGGCGATCTTACGTTCGCCGCTGGGCGGCATCTCGGACAACACGCTCTTTGCGCTGCGTTGCGCGCCATGGAATGACGAGCAGGGTGGGCCGACGAGACTGCATCGCCGCAACCTGCTGCGCGGTTTGCGCCGTCACCGTGAGATCAAATTCATCGATGATGAAGAACACGTGGCCCTGGATCGGATTAACGCGTGGATCGCAGCCATGATCGAGCGTCGCAATCGCTATGGGATTGCTGATCTTTTGCGTCAGGCGGTGTCGTCATCTGAATTTCTGACGATCATCGCGGCGAATTTTGACGGCGCGCAGCGGGTCGCGAACGTCGAAAAGCTTTTTCGCCTGGCGGAACAATTCGAAAGGTCCGGTCATTTGATTCGTGACTTCGTTCACTACGTCGAAGAATTCGAGGCGATCGGGGGACGCGAGGGTGAAGGCCAGATGGACGAAGCGGCCAATGTGGTGCGGCTGATGACGATTCACCAGGCGAAGGGGCTCGAGTTTCCCGTCGTCATCGTTCCCGATCTGCATCGCGAACCAAATCGGCGCGAGTTCGCATTCATCGTCGATCGCCACCGGGGGATGACCGTGCGCGTGCCGGATGGACGCGGGCGCTCGGTGCGCGGCGCGCTCTTCAATCAGTTGAGTCAACGCCACAAGTGGCGCGAAGATTTTGAAAGCATGCGACTGCTGTACGTCGCGGCCACCCGCGCGAAGGATCGCCTGATCTTCTCAACGGCAGTCGAGCGAAAACGTCTCGAGACTCTGGATAAGAGCGAGCTTTGGGCCGGCTGGCTTTGGCGGGCAATGGGCCTCGAACCACACAGCCAGACTGGAATGATCAACCTGCCTGACGATGCGCAAATTCATCTCACGATCAATCGAGATGCTGCGACTGATGCACCGTCACCTGCCCCGCCAACGACTGATGCTGAATCGACAATCGATCTCTCGCGTTCATTTTCAGAGACGTTTCCGCTGCTGCAATCCATTGCGCCCGGAGCGGGTACGTTCCTGCGTCGCTTCACCGTCACGCAACTCATTAATTTTCAGCGGTGCGCGCGCCAGTATTATTTCGAACGAATGTTGCGCACACCGAGCGCGGAAGAGCGCGCCGTCTGGAACGACGCCGAGGCGCCCGAACCGCCGGCGAATCTCACCGCCACGTTGAAAGGCGCTGTCATCCATCGCTTCTGTGAAACCTATGCGGCCGGCGACGATCCCGAAGCTCGGCTGCGCACAAGCTTTGCGGAGGTCAAAGCGCTGCGTCAATCAGAATTGGCCGGACGTGTCTTTGATATCGACGACGAGGCGGCGGTGCGTGCTTTGTTACCGCTCGCGAAACATTATCTCGCCAGCGACGTCTTCCAAAGAGTATCGAAACTTCAAAAGCCCGACGGAAACAATCCGCAATCGGCAATCGGCAATCCGCAATCGATCGGTCTTTGGAGTGAATTGCGATTTCGGTTGCGTCGCCCGGTCGGCATCCTGACCGGGACCATCGACAAGTTATTGATTACCGACGCGCCGGGTGGCGATGGCGTCGATGTGGAAATCGTCGACTTTAAAACTAATCGATTTTCATCGCCGGCGCGGAGCACGGGCAAGACCGCGACCGCGAAAGCTACCGCCGTATTTGCGTCCGGCCAGGCATCGTTCGACTTCGAAGCGGTCATCGATGATTCGTCAACTGAACCGGTGCTTGCAGCTTCGCTCGACGAACAGGCCCAGACAATCGCCCGTGATTATCAACTTCAAATGCAGGCTTATGCACTTGCCTTACGCGAGTTGCTTCCGGCAAACATTCGAGTCCGAAAGCTGCGCGCCACTCTCCACTTTCTCGACCCAAACATCGAAATTAGTCTGTCGTCAGATCTTCTCAATCAGGAATCATGCGCCCGGGCGATTGACGACGCGACCGAGACCATCGCGGCCATCGACGGGACGCTGGACGCTGAATTATTTCCGCCGCTCGCCGCGACCCACTGCCGGACGTGCAGCTTTCTTGAGTTGTGTCCAGCGGGGCGCGATTGGCTACGGTCGCGTTAGCCGCGTTGCGAGCAAACATCACTTCGCGTATAAAGCTTCGCGCAGGAGCTGAAGCAAAATGGTCAAAATTAAATCGTCTGATGGCGGCGAGTTCGATGCGTATATCGGTTTGCCCGCGAGTGGCTACGGACCGGGCATTGTCGTCTTGCAGGAAATCTTTGGCGTCAACCAATTCCTGCGCAGCATTGCCGACTGGTATGCGGCGCGTGGGTTCGTGGCGATTTGCCCGGATCTGTTTTGGCGCCAGGAGCCCGGTATTGAACTGACAGATCAGAGCGAGGCTGAGTGGCAAAAAGCGTTTCAGCTTTATCAAGGCCTCGACGTCGACAAGGCCATCGACGATGCCGCCGCGTCGTTGGAGTTTTTGCGCCAGCATCCTGCGTGCAATGGTCGCGCGGGCGCCGTCGGATTTTGCCTCGGCGGCAATTTGGCGTGGCTGCTTTCGGTAAGATACAAACCGGACTGCGCTGTCGGTTATTACGGCGTCGGAATTGAAAAGACGCTGAGCGAAGTCAACGGCCTGGCGAATCCGCTCATGCTGCACATCGCCGGTCGGGACGATCATTGCCCGCCCGAAGCGCAAAAACAGATTCACGCCACGCTCGACGAAAACCCACTCGTAACCATTTACGACTATCCAAATTCGGAACATGCGTTCAGCCGGCCGGGAAAACATTACGACGCGACCGCGGCCGAGCTGGCGCATCTGCGGTCGCTCGAGTTTTTCGTGCGACACCTCGCCGGTGAGGGTTTCGCCAACGCGCAGAAAAATCTTTCAGACAAATGGGACGAGCACGTGAAGTACGAGTTCGCGACGCGCGACACGGAGGATACATTGAGGACGATGGTCGCGGACGCTTACGTGAACCACGTGCCGGTAATGACCGGAGGCGTGGGACACGATCAGCTGCGCGACTTTTACTCGCAGCGTTTTATTCCACAGATGCCGCCCGACACTTCGATGACGCCTGTCTCGCGCACCGTCGGCACCGAACGAGTGGTCGATGAAATGGTTTTTGAATTCACGCACACGATCAAAATGGACTGGATGCTGCCCGGCGTAGAGCCGACCAACCGGCATGTGAAGATTCCGCTAATCGTCGTCGTTCATTTTCGCCATGGAAAATTAGCGCACGAGCACATCTACTGGGACCAGGCGTCGGTGTTGGCGCAAATAGGTTTGCTTGATGCGAAATCTTTGCCCGTCGCCGGAGTTGAAACAGCCGAGAAGGTTCTGAATCCGCAGCTGCCCGCGAATGAATTGATGAAGCGATAGGGTCTTCATCGCGCGTTCACCCAATGACAACAAAACCTGGCCCCGGTTCCACGACTTCTCGCCTGCGACGCGACCTCGGCACCGTCGAGTCCTACGCAGCGTTGATCGGTATTCTGATCGGCGCCGGCATTTTCAAAGTCACCAGCGACGCGGGAGCGATTACCGGGCCGAGTGTCATTCTCAGCTACATCATTTTGATGCCGGCGATTCTGGCAACGTCGATTCCTTACGCGGCCTTCATCTCTACGCCGCTGGGACGCGAGCCGGGCGGCGAATATCTGCACATCTCGCGCACCCTCGGTGGATTTGGCATCGCGTATGTCGGATCATGGCTGAAGATCGTCGCTTACGTCGGCGCGGCGGCTTACCTGGCGAACGCGTTGGCTGATTACCTAATCGAGCTAACGGGAAACCGGTTCAATGGTCACTTCTATCATCAGTCGCTGGCCATCGGCAGTTTGATTTTCTTTTATTTAGTTCACGTAATCGGCGTGCGCTGGTTCGGCAGGATTCAAGTTGCGATGTGCGTGGTGTTGGGAATTTCGATTGTCGTTCTGGTGGTGCCGGGGTTGTTCGCTATTCGCTTCAGTAACTATTCGCCTTTTTTTCCGCACGGCGGCAGCGGGCTGGCTTTGAGTTTCATTCCGCTTTTTTTCTCTTACGCGGGTTTTGAATCGTTGGCCCAAACCGCCGGCGAGACCAAAGACAGCACCCGGCGTCTGCCGCTCGTTTTTTTACGCGGCATCAGCTTAACTGCGCTCGTGTTCGTCCTGATGTCGGTGGTTGCT
>Ga0105242_10002265_pt1 | contig 15195 bp, 12 predicted proteins | sample KBSM24metaG_FD_81521 | JGI IMG/M metagenome (GOLD analysis project Ga0105242, IMG submission 81521) | Miscanthus rhizosphere microbial communities from Kellogg Biological Station, Michigan, USA - KBS M2-4 metaG | ecosystem: Host-associated > Plants > Roots > Rhizosphere > Soil | place... | reverse complement strand
GTCGTGACCGAAGCCGGCTTCGGCGCCGACCTGGGCGCGGAGAAGTTCATCGACATCAAGTGCCGCAAGGCGGGGTTGAAGCCCGCGGCGGTGGTGCTGGTGGCCACGATCCGCGCGCTCAAGTACCACGGCGGCGTGGACGTGAAGGAGCTCGGCAAGGAGAATCTCGAGGCGCTCGCCAAGGGCATCACCAACATCGAGCGCCACGTGAACAACATCAGGAACAACTACGGCCTGCCGTGCGTGGTGTCGATCAACCACCGCACGGAGGACACCGACGCGGAAGTGAAGCTGCTGCAGGACAAGATGGCGCACCACGGGGCGAAGGTGATCCTCGCGCGCCACTGGGCCGAGGGCGGCAAGGGCGCGGTGGACGTGGCGAAGGAGGTCGTGCGCCTGTGCGAGGAGCCCAACAGCTTCAAGTACGTCTACAAGGACGAGGACACGCTCTGGGACAAGATGAAGGCGATCGCCACCAAGATCTACGGCGCTTCCGACATCACCGCGGACTCCAAGGTGCGCGCCCAGATCAAGAAGCTGCAGGAGTCGGGCTACGGCCACTACCCGGTGTGCGTGGCGAAGACGCAGTACTCCTTCTCGACCGACGCGCAGTTGCGGGGCGCCCCCTCGGGGCACGTGGTCAACATCCGCGAGGTGCGGCTCGCCGCCGGCGCGGAATTCGTGGTGATGATCTGCGGCGACATCATGACGATGCCGGGGCTGCCGAAGGTGCCCTCGGCGGTCAACATCGACGTGAGCGACGACGGGAAGATCACGGGACTTTTCTGAGGGGACAGACCCCGGTTCACGAATTTGCTTGGTTTGGGGTCTGTCCCCGGTTTAAAATCGCACCCACTGAACGACCCGCCCACAAGGCGGGTCGTTTGCTTTACGGGGTCCGAAATCCGTGACGTCGTTTCAGATGCCGTTCCTTCCGCCCGAGGCGCTTGCCGACGCGGATTCCATCGCCGTGGCCGCGGAGCGCGCAATCGCCCTCGCCAAGGGTGGTGACACGCGCGCCGCGCTGAACCTGGCCTTACAGGCGCGCCGCCGCGCCCAGGGCCTCGACATGGACCTGGGCGAGATCGAGGCGCTCAACGCCGCCGCCGTCGTCCACCTCATCCGCGGGGACACCATTTCCGCCGTCGCGAGCGCCCTGGACGCCTGCGAGCTCGCACGCCGGGCCGACGACCGCTCGCGCTACGGCCACGCGCTGGTGAGCCTCAAGATGGCCGCCTGGAACCTGGGCGCCTGCGAGGACGTGACCGACACGCTCGACCGCTGCGCGCGCGAGGCCATGGAGCTCGGCGACTTCGCCCTCGAGATCCGCTCCCGCGTGGGCCTGGGCGTGGTCCTCGGCGACGTGGGCCGCTTCGACGCGGCCGAACGCGAATACAAGCGCGCCTTCCCGCTGGCGCTCGCCCGCCCGAGCACCACCGGCGCGCCGCGCATCCTCGCGAACATGGGCAACCTGCACCGCAAGCGGGCGACGGCGCATTTCGCCTCGGGGCTGGAGGCGCGCGCCCTGCACGAGAGCGAGGAAGCCGCGCGCCTCGCGGGGCAGGCCTGCCGCATGGCGCTCGAGGAGGGAAACCTTTCCGTCGAGATCGACGCGCTGGCGATCCGCGCGTGCGCGCTGGAGATGCGCGGACGCGGCGAGCGGGCGCGCGCGCTGCTGCGGGCGTCCATCGGCCTCGCCAAAGCGTCGCGCTGCCCCTCGGCGATCGTCTGGGTGCTGTGCGAGCTGGGTCGGCAATGCCTGGCGGCGGGCGAGGTGGAGGACGCGCGGGCGGCATACGCCGACGCGCTCGAGATCGCCCGGGAGCTCAGGCCCAGCCGCAAGATCGCCATCGCGTGCAACGGGCTGGCGGACGTGGCGGCCCGGAAGAACGACGTCGCGGCGGCCAACGAGTGGCGCGAGCGTTGTGCCGAGGAGACAGCCGCTTTCGAGATCGCCCGGCTGCAAACTCGCCGCCAAATCAGGGAGTTCTTCCTCTAGGGCTGGCATAATGGGTCGCCATGAACAACGCCGGCGACCTCCCCCTCACCCCCCAGACCCTCGCGTGCCACTTCATCGGCAACCAGTGGGTGCGATCGGCCGATGGCCGGACCCTTCCCGTCATCGATCCGGCCACCGGTGAGATCTTCGCGGAGATCGCGCGCGGCGGCGCGCAGGATATCGATGCGGCGGTGAAGGCCGCGCGTGCGGCGTTCGAAGGCGAATGGGGTGCGCTCTCGCCCGCCGATCGCGGGCGCCTGCTGATGCGCCTTTCCCAGCTCATCACGGTCGAGGCCGAGCGCCTCGCGCGTATCGAGTCGCGCGACGTCGGCAAGCCGCTCGCGCAGTCGCGCAAGGACATCGCCGCCACCGCGCGCTACTTCGAGTACTACGCCGGCGCCTGCGACAAGATCGCGGGCGAGGTGTTGCCGTACCCCGCGGGCTTCACGGTGATGGCGATGCGCGTGCCGTTCGGCGTGACCGGCCACATCGTGCCGTGGAACTATCCCTCGCAGATCTTCGGGCGCAGCGTCGGCGCCGCGCTGGCCGCGGGCAACGCCTGCGTGCTGAAGCCGCCGGAGGACGCGTGCCTGGCGCTGCTCGAGATCGCGCACCTGGCCAACGAAGCCGGATTCCCGAAAGGTGCGCTCAACGTCGTGACCGGTCTCGGCGCCGAGGCGGGCGCGGCACTGTCCGCGCATCCCGGCATCGACCACATCTCGTTCACCGGCTCGCCCGCCACCGGCACCGCGGTCACGCAGGCCGCGGCCGAGCACCACTGCCCGGTGACGCTCGAGCTCGGCGGCAAGTCGCCGCAGATCGTGTTCGCCGACGCCGACCTCGACGCGGCGGTGCCCGTGATCGTGAACGCGATCATCCAGAACGCCGGCCAGACGTGCTCGGCGGGCAGCCGGCTGCTGGTCGAGCGCGTCGTCTACGAGATCGTGCTCGCGAAGGTGGCCGAACGATTCAAGGCGCTCGAGTGCGGACCCGGCGACAAGGATTTCCCGGTGGGGCCGCTGGTGAACTCGCGCCAGCACCAGCGCGTGAGCGCGATGGTTTCCCGCGCGGAGGCCGAGGGCCTGCGCGTCGTCGCGAAGGGCTCGGTCTCGCCCATCGCGCCCAAGGGCGGCTTCTATTTCCCGCCGACGCTGCTCGCCGACGTGCCGCCGCTGCACGCGCTGGCGCAGGATGAGATCTTTGGTCCGGTGCTGGTGGCGATGCCCTTCGACACGGAAGCCGAGGCGATCGCGCTGGCGAACGCGACGGCGTTCGGCCTCGTGGCCGGCGTGTGGACGCGCGACGGCGGGCGCCAGATGCGCCTCGCGCGCGCGATCAAGGCGGGCCAGGTGTTCATCAACGACAATGGCGCGGGCGGCGGCGTGGAGCTGCCGTTCGGGGGCGTGAAGAAGAGCGGGCACGGCCGGGAAAAGGGCATCGCGGGGCTGCTGAGCTTCACCACGATCAAGACGGTCGCGATAAAGCACGACTGATGCGGCTCGAGAACAAGGTGGCGATAGTCACCGGCGCGGGATCGGGATTCGGGGAGGCGATCGCGAAACGCTATGCGGAAGAGGGCGCGAAAGTGGTCGTGAACGACATCGTGGAGCCTGCCGCGCGGCGCGTGGCGGACGAAATCCGCGCGGGCGGCGGCGAAGCCGCGGCGGAGGTCGCCGACGTCTCGCGCGACGCCGACGTGGCCCGGCTCGTGGGCTCGGCGGTGAAGCGGTTCGGGAGGCTCGACATCGTCGTGAACAACGCGGGGACCACGCACCGCAACCAGCCGATGCTCGACGTCGAGGAGTCCGAGTTCGACCGCATCTACGCGGTGAACGTGAAGTCGATCTTCCTCACCGCGCGCCACGCCGTGCCCCATTTCCGCAAGGCGGGCAGCGGCTGCTTCGTGAACATCGCCTCGACCGCCGGCGTGCGCCCGCGCCCGGGGCTTACCTGGTACAACGGCTCGAAGGGCGCGGCGATCGTCACCTCCCGCTCGATGGCCGCCGAGCTCGGCCCCGAAAGAATCCGCGTGAACGTGATCAATCCCGTGATCGGCGAGACCGGCCTGCTCGAGATGTTCATGGGTGTCGCCGACACGCCCGAGAACCGCAAGAAGTTCGTGGCCTCGATCCCGATGGGGCGCCTCTCGAAGCCCGTGGACATCGCGCAGGCCGCCCTCTTCCTCGCCTCCGACGAGGCGGCATTCATCACCGGGGCCTGCCTCGAGGTCGACGGGGGGCGATGCGTATGAGCGCCAAGGCCCCGCAGGACACCGGCAAGAGCCGCCAGCAGATCGGCAAGTACCAGATCCTGTCGGAGCTCGGCAAGGGCGCGACCGGCAAGGTCTACCTCGCCGACGATCCGTTCGGCAAGCGCCAGGTGGCGATCAAGATCGTCTATCCCGAGGCGCTGAAGAGCAAGGAGGACGGCCCGCTCTACAAGAGCATGTTCCTCAACGAGGCCTCGCTCGCCGGCAAGCTCCACCACCCGCACATCGTGCAGATCTTCGACGCGGTGGTCGAGGGCGAATTCAGCTACATCGTGATGGAGTACGTCGAGGGCGGCACGCTGGAGAAGTTCTGCACGCCCGAGGGGCTGCTCGAGCCGCGCGAGGTGGCCGAGATCGTCTTCAAGTGCGTGCGCGCGCTCGCCTTCGCGCAGACGCTCGGCCTCACGCACCGCGACATCAAGCCGGGCAACATCCTCCACAAGGACGGCACCGACATCAAGATCGCGGACTTCGGCGCCGCGATCAACAAGATCTCCGACCGCACGGTGATCACCAACGTGGGCTCGCCGGCGTACATGGCGCCGGAGCTGGTGACGGGCGCGGCGCAGGCCTCGCACCTCACCGACATCTACGCCCTGGGCGTGGTGATGTACTACATGATCACCGCGCGGCTGCCGTTCTCCGGCGCCAACACGATGAGCGTGATCTACCAGATCGTGAACACCGAGCCCGACCCGCCGAGCGCGCACTGCGACTCGCTCGCCCCGGAGCTCGACGCCATCGTCATGAAGGCGCTCGCCAAGGACCCGGCGAAGCGCTTCCAGTCGTGGGACGAGTTCGGCCAGGCGCTCACCGACACCTGGAAGAAGGACCCGAAGGCCGAGGAGAAACGCGACCAGTCCGACACCGAGCGCTTCGAGCTCGCCCGCAAGCTCACGTTCTTCAAGGATTTCCCGGAGAACGAGCTTTGGGAGGTCCTCAAGATCTCCAAGTGGGCCAAGTTCAAGCCCGACACCGCGCTCATCAAGGAAGGCGACAAGGGCGACTCGTTCTTCGTGCTCGCCGGCGGCTACGTCTCGGTCACCGTCGGCAAGAAGAAGATTTCGGTGCTTTCCGCGGGCGACTGCTTCGGCGAGATGTCGTACCTCGCGCACAAGGACGCGCCGCACCGCTCGGCCACGGTCACCACGACCTCCGACGCGATCGTCATCAAGATCCGCGCCGAGGACCTGCGCTCCTCGTCGCTCACCTGCCGGCGCCTCTTCGACGAACGCTTCCTCAACACCCTCGTCGAGCGCCTCGAGAAGGCCAACCAGCAGCTCGCCGTGATGTCCTAGGGACAGCCCCCGGCTTTGCCGTTGCCGGCGGGGTCTGTCCCTGGTTTTCAGGCCGCGCTGTGGAACGCGTAGAACGCGACGAACGTCACGATCATCAGCACGGCGAGCATCACCTTCGCCACCGCGGCGAAGAGCAACCCGAGCCACGTCCCCAGCCCGACCTTGCCCGCCTGGCGCAGCGACCTGCGCGCGAGGTATTCGCCCAGCGAGGCGCCGGCGAACGGCCCGAAGACGAGCCCCGGTATCCCGAAGAAGAGCCCCACGACGCCGCCCACGGTGGCTCCCACGAGGGCCTGTGGGCTCGCCCCCAGCCGCTTCGCGCCCAGCAAGGAAGCCAGGAAATCCACGACGAAGGAGAGTATGGCGAGGGCCCCGATGATGACGAGCCCCACCGTCCCCACGTGGGCGAAGCCGTCGGCCCAGGCGGCGAGGACGAGGCCCGCGAAGATCAGCACCACGCCGGGGATGGCCGGCAGCACCGTGCCGAAGAGGCCGATGACCACCAGCAGCACCGCCAGGACGTAAGAGAGGATCGGGTTCATTGGTTATGATTGTCGGATGAGCGCCGTCATGAAGCCAGCGACCGCCGAGCGCCTTCGGGCCGCGCTGCCCGCGGGCTCGGTGCTCACGGAGCGCGAGGACCTCAAGCCCTACGAATGCGACGGGCTGTCGGCCTACCGCGAGACGCCGCTCGCCGCGGTCCTGCCCTCCGACGAGGCGCAGGTCGCCGCGATCCTCAAGGTGGCGCGAGAAACGAAGACACCGGTCGTGGCGCGCGGTTCCGGGACGGGGCTGTCGGGGGGCGCGTTGCCGCTGGCCGACGGCATCCTCATGTCGATGGCGAAATTCAACCGGGTGATCGACGTGAGCGCCGCGTCGCGCCAGGCGCGCGTGCAGCCGGGTGTCACGAACCTGCGCATCTCGCAGCACGTGGGCGCGCTGGGCCTGTATTACGCGCCCGATCCCTCGAGCCAGATCGCGTGCTCCATTGGCGGCAACGTGGCGGAGAACTCCGGCGGCGTGCATTGCCTCAAGTACGGCCTCACGGTGCACAACGTGGCGCGCGTGCGGGCCATGACGATCGAGGGCGACGTGGTCGAGCTGGGCTGCGAAGGGCTCGACGCGCCCGGCTACGACCTGCTGGCGCTGGCGCACGGCTCCGAGGGGCTGCTCGCGATCACGCTCGAGGTCACGGTGAAGCTCCTGCCCAAGCCCGAGAGCGCGCAAGTCGTCATGGCGTCGTTCCCCGACGTGGAGAGCGCCGGCGAGGCGGTCGCCAACGTGATCGGCGCGGGCATCGTGCCCGCCGGCCTCGAGATGATGGACAAGCTCGCCACGCGCGCGGTCGAGGACTTCGTGCACGCGGGCTATGACCTCGAAGCGGAGGCGATCCTGCTCGCCGAGTCCGACGGCACGCGCGAGGACGTCGAGCACGAGACCGGGAAGATGATCGAGGTGATGCGCGCGAGCGGCGCCACCGATATCCGCTGCTCGCAGAGCGAGGCGGAGCGGCTGCGCTTCTGGTCGGGGCGCAAGGCCGCGTTCCCGGCGGTGGGCCGCATCTCGCCCGACTACTACTGCATCGACGGCTCGATCCCGCGCGGCGCGCTCGCCAACGTGCTGAAGCGCACCGGCGAGTTCTGCGAGCGCTACAGCCTCCGGTGCGCCAACGTCTTCCACGCGGGCGACGGCAACCTGCACCCCCTGATCCTCTACGACGCCAACGTGCCGGGCGAGCTCGAGCGCACCGAGAAGTTCGCCGCCGACCTGCTGGAGCTGTGCATCGAGATGGGCGGGACCATCACCGGCGAGCACGGCGTCGGCATCGAGAAGATCAACCAGATGTGCAGCCAGTTCAGGCCCGCCGAGCTCGCGCAGTTCCGCGCGGTCAAGGCGGCCTTCGACCCGGAGGGCCTGCTCAATCCCGGCAAGATGGTGCCGACGCTCCATCGCTGCGCCGAGTACGGCGCGATGCGCGTGAAGGGCGGGGCGCTGCCCCACCCGGACTTGCCGCGATTCTGATGAACGCGGTCGCCAAGCCCGACGTTCGCGCCCAGGTGCTTTCGGAGCTGCGCGCGATCCCTTCGCTCGCGGTGATCTGCGACGACGAGGGCCTCAAGCCCTTCGAGACCGACGCGTTCATCTCCCACCGCGAGACGCCGATGCTCGCGGCGCTGCCCGAGACCGAGGCCGAGGTGCAGGCGATCGTGCGCGCGTGCCGCAGGCTGGGCGTGCCCGTGGTCTCGCGCGGAGCGGGCACGGGCATCTCCGGCGGCGCCATTCCCCGGCGCGACGGCGTGTTGCTGGTGCTCTCGAAGATGCGCCGCATCCTCGAGGTCGACCCGAAGGCGCGCACCGCGGTCGTGGAGCCGGGCGTGCGCAACCTCCAGGTCTCGGAGGCCGCCGCGCCCTACGGGCTGTTCTACGCGCCCGATCCGTCGAGCCAGCTGGTGTGCTCGATCGGCGGCAACGTGGCCGAGAATTCCGGCGGCGTGCACTGCCTCAAGTACGGGCTCACCACGCACAACGTGCTCGCCGTGCGCGTGGTCGACGCGGACGGCGACATTCTGGAGACCGGCAGCCTCGCGCTCGACGCGCCGGGCTACGACCTCCTCGCCGTCATCACCGGTAGCGAAGGCAACCTCGGCGTGATCACGCGGGTGGTGACGCGCCTGGTTGCCCTGCCCGAGCGCACCGAGACGCTCCTCGCCGCGTTCCCGAACGTGCGCCAGGCGGCCGAGGCGGTGGGCGAGATCATCGGCGCCGGCATCATCCCCGCGGCGCTCGAGATGATGGACCGCATCGTCATCGAGGCGTGCGAGCGCTTCATGAAGATGGGCTTTCCGCCGGGCGCGGAGGCGCTGCTGCTCGCGGAAGTGGACGGCGGCCACGAGGAAGCGGAGGCATCGCTCGCCGCGGTGCGTGCGGTGCTCGAGCGCTGCGGCGCGACCGAGGTCCGTGTCGCCGCCGACGAGGGCGAGCGCGAGCGGCTGTGGCGCGCGCGCAAGGGAGCCTTCACCGCGCTCGCCACGATCCTGCCTGACTACTACACCATCGACGGCACCATCCCGCGCCGCTGCCTGCCCGAGGTCCTGGAGCACGTCTTCGCGCTCGCCGCCGAGTATGGCCTCACCGTGGGCAACGTCTTCCACGCGGGCGACGGCAACATCCACCCGTGCATCTTCTACGACTCGTCGAAGCCCGGCGACCTGGAGAAGAGCGAGGAATTCGGCGGCCGCATCCTCGAGCGCTGCGTCGAGGTGGGCGGCACCATCACCGGCGAGCACGGCGTCGGCCTCGAGAAGCTCAAGCAGATGTGCGTGCAGTTCCGCGCGCCGGAGCTCGCCGCGTTCCACGCCGTGAAGGGCGCGTTCGACCCCGACGGCATCCTCAACCCCGGCAAGGCCGTGCCCACGCTCAAGCGCTGCGCCGAGTGGGGCGGCATGCACGTCCACCACGGGCAGGTACCGCGCCCGGATATCCCGCGATTCTGAAGATGAGCGACACGTTCATTCCCTCCCTGTGCGCCCGCGTGGCCGACGCCGCCGAGAAGAAGATCCCGCTGCGCATCCGCGGCGGCGGCACCAAGGATTTCTACGGCGCGTCCGCCAAGGGCGACGCGTGCGACATGGCCCCGTACGCGGGCATCGTCACCTACGAGCCCAAGGAGCTGGTGCTCACGGTACGCGCCGGCACGCCGCTCTCGCAGATCGAGCAGGCGCTCGCCGCCGAGCGGCAGATGCTGCCCTTCGAGCCGCCGCACTTCGGGGCCGGCGCCACCATCGGCGGCATCGTCGCGACGGGCCTCTCGGGTCCGCGGCGCCCCTACGCGGGCGCGGTGCGCGACTTCGTCCTCGGCACGCGCATCGTGAACGGCAAGGGCGAGGACCTCTCCTTCGGCGGCCGCGTGATCAAGAACGTCGCCGGCTACGACGTCTCGCGCCTCATGGCGGGCGCGCTCGGCACGCTCGGCGTCATCACGGAGATCTCGTTCAAGGTTCTGCCGCGCGCGCCGGTCGAGGCGACGCTCGCCTTCGAGATGCCCGAGGCCGACGCGATCACCCACATGAACCAATGGGCGGGGCAACCGCTGCCGCTCTCGGCCACGGCGTGGGAGCACGGGCGCCTGCGCGTGCGGCTCTCCGGTGCCGAGACGGCGGTCGCGGCGGCGAAGAAGAAGCTGGGAGGCGAGGAGCTCGACGGCGCGTCCTATTGGCACGACCTGCGCGAGCATCGCCTGCCGTTCTTCGCGCCGGGCCAGGCGTTGTGGCGCGTGTCGGTGCCGCAGACCACGCAACCGCTTTCGCTCGCGGCGGCCACGCTGGTCGAATGGGGCGGCGGGCTGCGATGGGTATGCGGTGAGGTGGACGCGCTCGCCGTGCGCTCGTCCGCGGAGCGCACGGGCGGCCACGCGACGCTCTTCCGCGGCGGCGACAAGTCCGTCGGCGTCTTCCATCCGCTCAAGCCCGCGGTCGCCAAGATCCACCGGCGGCTGAAGAGCGCCTTCGATCCGGCCGGCATCCTCAATCCCGGCCGCATGTACGACTTCTGACATGTACACCCTCTACTACTCTCCCGGTTCCTGCTCGCTCATCATCCACGCGCTCCTCGAAGAGCTGGGCGTGCCGTTCGAGGCCAGGCGCGTCGACTTTGAGAAGAAGGAGCACCACGGCGAGGCCTATCGCAAGCTCAATCCGAAGGGCAAGGTGCCGGCGCTGGCGACGGCCGACGGAGTGCTCACGGAATGCGTCGCCCTCATCGAGTACCTCTGCAACCGCCACGACGCGGAGGGCCGCTTCCTCGCGAAGCCCGGGACGTGGCGGCGCGCGAAGACGCTCGAGAACATCGCCACGCTCTCCACCGAGATCCACAACAACCTCTTCAACCGCTTCTTCCACGAGGACGCGTTCTCCGCGGATCCGAAGGTGCAGGCGGCGGTGAAGGACGGCGCCGAAAAGGCGCTCGAGCAATACTTCCGCGACGAGGATGCGAGGCTCGCTCGCGAATACTGGTCGGGGGAACGCAGCCCCGACGCGGCGGATCTCTACTTCATGGTGATCGTTCGCTGGGGGCGATGGCTCAAGCCGCCGGCCACCCGCATGAAGAACCTGGAGCCGTTCTTCCAGCGCATGACCGAGCGCCCCGCGGTGGCGCGCGCCTTCCAGCGCGAGGGCATCCCGCCCTTCGGGCAGTCCTGATGCAGACGCAGCTCGCCGACTGGATCCGCGCGACCCCCGAGGGGCTCGAGGCCGACTCGATCCTGCGCAAGTGCGTGCATTGCGGCTTCTGCCTCGCCACCTGCCCCACGTACACGCTGCTGGGCGACGAGCTCGACAGCCCCCGCGGGCGCATCTACCTCATGAAGCAGATGCTCGAGGGAGCGCCGGTCACCGAGCGCACGCAGCTGCACCTCGACCGCTGCCTCACCTGCCGCGCTTGCGAGACGACTTGCCCCTCGGGCGTCGAGTACGGGAGGCTCGTCGATATCGGCCGCGACCTGGTCGAGCGCAAGGTGCCTCGCTCCGCGGGCGAGCGCCTGCGCCGCTGGCTCCTCGCGCGCACGCTGCCCTCGCGCGGGCTGTTCGGCATCGCGATGGCGTTGGGCCGCACGTTCCGGGGCCTGCTGCCCGAGGGGCTCGCGAAGAAGATCCCCGACTCGCGGCCCGCGGGCACGTGGCCGGCCGCACGCCATCCGCGCCGCATGCTGGTGTTGGCGGGGTGCGTGCAGCCCTCGATGGCGCCCTCGATCAACGCGGCCACCGCGCGCGTGCTCGACCGGCTCGGCATCTCGCTCGTCGAGGCGCCGGGATCGACCTGCTGCGGCGCGGTGACCTTCCACCTCAATTACCAGGACGACTCGCTCGCCTACGTGAGGGCCAACATCGACGCGTGGTGGCCGCACGTGGAGCAGGGCGCCGAGGCGATCGTGATCACCGCGAGCGGCTGCGGCACCATGGTCGCCGAATACGGGCACCTGCTGAAGGACGACGCCGCGTATGCCGCGAAGGCGAAGCGGATCGCCGGGCTCGCGCGCGACGTCTCGCAGGTCGTCGCCGCCGAGCGGGTGGCGCTCGCCGCGGCGGTCGCCGGCAAGCCCGAGGAGAAGATCGCTTTCCACTCGCCGTGCAGCCTGCAGCACGGCCTCAAGATCCGCGGCGTGGTCGAGCCGATCCTCGCCGACGCGGGGTTCCGCCTCGCGCACGTGCACGACGCGCATCTCTGCTGCGGCTCGGCGGGAACCTACTCGATCCTGCAGCCGGAGCTGTCGAAGCAGCTATTGAAGAACAAGGTGCGCAACCTCGAGGGCGGGAAGCCCACGCGCATCGCCACGGCGAACATCGGCTGCCTCGCGCACATCCAGTCGGGTACCGCCACCCCGGTGCGCCACTGGATCGAGCTCGTCGACGAGAGGTTGGGGTCAGACCCCGGTCATCGCTTGTAAAGGATGAACAGCTCGTTGCGGTCGCCGGGCCGCGAGCCGCGCCAGATTTCCACCCACGGCGAATCGATGGCGGGGATGTGCGATGGCGGCGCCTGCACCAGCAACACGCGGCAGCCCTGCGATGCCGGCAAGTCGTCGCGGATGCTGCGCAGGCCGATGTAGTAGTCGAGCAGGGCGCGCTGCGCCTCGCCCACGTTGCGGCGCGCGATGCAGCGGAAATCCTGGGGGACGTTGGAGATCAGGCGGGCGGACACGTCGCGGTAGCTGCGCGCCTGGTCCACCAGCGGCACTCCCAGGGTCATGACCAGCATCCACACCATGGCGATGCCCGCGGTCCAGTTCACCACCGCGCGCCGCGTCGAGCGCAGCGACCGCGCCTCCACCACCAGCCAGACAAGCGTGAGCAGCGCCGCCGGCACGAAGGCGAGGAACCTGAAGCGGTAGGTGAATCCCGGCACCTCCTTGCGCAGCCAGTCGGCCGCGACCTCGGGCTGGCCGGTGAGCGCCGCGCCCCAGCCGATCCAGAGGAGGGCGGCGAGCAGGAAGAACGTCGTCATGCCGAACCAGTCGAGCGCCGAAGCGGCACCGCGCGGCAGCGAGTCGAGCTCGGCCACGCCGAGGATCGCCAGCGGCAGCAGGAGCGGCATCGCGTTCACCTCGCGTGCGTCGCCGAAGACGCTGACCGAGAGCAGGAACGCGACGAACACCAGCAGCGGCAGCTGCAGGTCGGAGCGCTCCGGCAGGAGGCGCCGCGCGCGCCAGATCGTCCACGCCGCGAGCGGCCACGCGGGCCACGCGTACCACGGCAGGATCTTCACGAAGTAGAGCAGCCCCATGCCCTCGCCGCCCCAGCCGAGCGCGGTGGCGTTGGACATCCAGATGCGCAGCGCCACGGGGGAGCGCCACTGCAGCATGAGCGGCCAGAGCGCTACCAGCGGCGCCGCGCATGCGAGCGCCACGACGGCGGTGATCGCATGGTTGCGGGTGCGCCAGAGCGGAGAGGCGAGCGGCAGGACCACCAGCACGACGGCCATCATCAACAGCGGCAGCGGCCCGTCGCCCAGGAATGCGAGGCCCATGCCCACGCCGGTGATGGCGCCGCCCGGGATCGGGCGATTGCGCGCGAACGCGAGGCCGTAGATGGCCAGCGCGATCCCCGCGAGGCCCGCCACGTCGGTCGTCATCTCGTGGGAGCGGATCAGGAATCCGAGGCAGCCCAGCAGCAGGAGCACCGCCATGCGCACCGCCCGCTCGCCCATGAGGGACTGGGCGGCGAGCGACAGGAAACCGAGCGTGAGGCCCACGTAGAGGCCCGAGGCGAGGCGCGCGGCGTCGTGGAGGGTGAGGAGCTTGCCCAGCAGCTTGGCGAGGGCCGCGGCGGTCCACAGGAAGAGCGGCGCCTTCTCCAGGGAGGGCTCGCCGGCGATGGAGAAGATCACCCAGTCGCCCTTGCGCAGGATCTCGGTGACCATGCCGAAGACGACCGCCTCGTCGACCTTCCACGGCTCGTGGCCGACCAGGCCGGGCAGCAGCCACGCCACGCACAGGACGATGAAGAGCACCGTCTTGAGCGGGGTGCGGGTGCCGTCGTAATCGATCGGGGTCAGTCCCCAATTCGTGCGCGAGTTGCCTTCGTCAGCCGCCATGGTTCACGACATTGGGGCCTGACCCCGGTTGTTTGCAACGAGCCCGAGCAACAAAAAAGGCAGCCCGTGGGCTGCCTTCGTTTGCACGATCGTTCGGCGCCGGAATTACTCGGCCGCCTTCGCCGTGCCCTTGCGGGCATAACGCTTCTTGAACTTGTCCACGCGGCCGGCGGTGTCCATGATCTTCTGCTTGCCGGTGTAGAACGGGTGGGATTCGGCCGAGATCTCGATCTTGTAGACCGGATACTCCTTGCCGTCCTTCCACTTGATCGTCTCGTTGGTCGCGACCGTGGAACGGGTGACGAAGCCGAAGTCGCAGCTGGTGTCGAGGAACACGACCTCGCGGTAATTGGGGTGGATGCCGTCTTTCATGATTTTCGCCTTGTGGGTGGGCGCGAACTCTTTAGCCAGGGCGCCCCGGGAATCACCAATTATCCCGGAAAACCCCAATCAAAGCAAGGGGTTGATACCAGACCTGGTGTTGGGCCAGGCCTTTGAGCGGACAGGGTTTTTTTTGGTTCCTGCCGGCGCGCGGGCCCGATTCCTGCTCCGGTGCCGCATTTCGTCCGCCGGCCTTGAGCGGCGCCCTGGCGTCCGCTCCATCGGCCGTTCCCGATCTGCCCTCTCGCGCGGTCAGCCTTTCTTCATCGAGTTGAAGAACTCGTCGTTGTTCTTGGTGGCCCGGAGCTTGTCCAGCAGGAATTCGGTGGCCTCGAGCTCGTCCATGCCGAACAGGAGCTTCCGCAGGATCCAGACCTTGGGCAGGATGTCCGGCCCGATCAGCAGCTCCTCGCGGCGAGTGCCGGAGCGATTCACGTTGAGCGAGGGGTAGATGCGCTTCTCGGCCATGCGGCGATCCAGGTGGATCTCCATGTTGCCGGTGCCCTTGAATTCCTCGTAGATCACGTCGTCCATGCGCGAGCCCGTGTCGATGAGGGCCGTCGCGATGATGGTGAGCGATCCGCCTTCCTCGACGTTTCGCGCCGCCCCGAAGAAACGCTTCGGGCGCTGCAGCGCGTTCGAGTCGACGCCGCCCGTGAGTACCTTGCCGGAGGCCGGCACCACGGTGTTGTAGGCGCGCGCGAGGCGCGTGATGGAGTCGAGCAGGATGACCACGTCCTTCTTGTGCTCGACCAGGCGCTTGGCCTTCTCGATCACCATCTCGGCCACCTGCACGTGGCGCGTGGCGGGCTCGTCGAACGTGGAGGCCACCACCTCGCCGCGGACGGTGCGGCTCATCTCCGTCACCTCTTCCGGGCGCTCGTCGATGAGCAGCACGATGAGGACGGCCTCGGGGTGGTTGGCGGTGATGGCGTGGGCCATGTGCTGCATGAGCACGGTCTTGCCGGCCTTGGGTGGCGAGACGATGAGGCCGCGCTGGCCCTTGCCGATGGGCGCGATGATGTCGAGGATGCGCCCGGTGAGGTTCTCCTCGGCCTTGATGTCGCGCTCGAGCTGCATCACCTCGTCGGGGTGCAGCGGCGTGAGGTTCTCGAAGAGGATCTTGGTCTTCGTGTTCTCCGGCGCCTCGCCGTTCACCT
>Ga0105242_10002263_pt1 | contig 15200 bp, 6 predicted proteins | sample KBSM24metaG_FD_81521 | JGI IMG/M metagenome (GOLD analysis project Ga0105242, IMG submission 81521) | Miscanthus rhizosphere microbial communities from Kellogg Biological Station, Michigan, USA - KBS M2-4 metaG | ecosystem: Host-associated > Plants > Roots > Rhizosphere > Soil | place: Michigan... | reverse complement strand
GATGCCAGCCAACTGCTTCCGATTTGCCTCTGGATGCTCAGGTTCCACTGTTCTATGTAATTGACTTTAAGATTGAGGGGCTCGGTGGCATAGTTAGCGCCGGTTGGGAATGCCGTGCTGGCCGACGGTGGCGGTTGCGGAAAGGGATTTCCTCCCGGATAGTTCAGCCATGGGTTCGCGAAGGGTACCGTCCATCCATTTGCGCTCGCACCGCCGGTCAAACTAACGCTGGGAGACCACGGTGGCGTCTGCGAAAACTCGTAATCGAAGAGCATATGTGACAAGTCGTAGAACATGCCCCAGGAAGCGCGCACGGACATTTTGCCATCGCCTTTCGGGTCCCAAACCATCCCTACGCGCGGTGCAAAATCCTTCCACTGAATGTTGTATCCCCTGTTCCCCGTGCCACTGAAACCGGCATCACCCGGGAACAAAAGACCTGCGGGAGCATTCGGAAACGCGGTGGAATGAACATTATTCGCGAAGGCAGTCGCATCAAAGTGGTCGACGTGCCCCAGCGGCAACGATGAACCAAAGAAGGGTTCCCAGCGTAGACCGTAAGTCAGCGTCAATCGCGGCTTGATTTTCCAGGTATCTTGCGCGTACACGCCCAGGTATTGATGGCGAGTAATCCGATCCACCAGACCAACCTGCGAGAAAGTGGCCACGTCTCCCATCAGGAAGTCTCCCAGAATGGCGCCGGTACCTGTGCTGCCAAAAGTGAATTGACCGGTATTGCCCACGCCCACGGCTGCGGCGTTATTGCTGGGCCGGATGTAGTTGGCTCCGAAGGCCATCTGATGGGAGCCGCGGTTCAGGCTGACATCGTCCGCGATCTGCTGCGTTACCGTCCCGTTCAGCCCGTTCCAAGGGTCGCTGGGAATATTCAGAGTAGGATAAGCAAATACCGAAGCGCTGTAGAGTGTACCCGCTGTGATCACGGTGAAACCGCGATAGGGCAGATACATGTTCACCCCTAGATCCTGCGGGTCGAAAGTCGGTGGGTCGGTCTTGGTCACATTCGTGCGCGACCAAGTGAAGTGCACCGTATTAACCGTGCGCGGCCCAAAAATGTGAGTGTCTCCAAAGACAAACGACTGATCCAAATCGTCATTGCCCGAAAGCACCATGGACAAAGGATTGTTGGCGTTGAAGGTAGGCGGCTGCACACTGTGGGTGGCAAAATAGCGCGCAAACATCGAATTATTTTGGCTCAACTGGTAATCCACCTTGGTCACGCCAGTCTGTTCATCCTGATTATTGATCGTGGAGTACCCGACCTTTCCGCAAGGATCGTTGGTGACGGGATAATATGTCATCATTTTCACCGCGGCGCTGCTGAATGCCGAAGGCGAGATCTGGTTGCCGACGAAGCCGCCTTTCAGGTTTAGCTGTTTCCCACCATTGCAGGCGGGCGAGGCGAACTCCCTGAAATCGCCGGTCAACATGAGAGGCGTCGGCTCAAAGCCAAACGCCTGGCTGGGAGCGGAACGAATAGCCGTACCTTGGTAGCCCGCAAAGAAAAACAGCTTGTCCTTTATAATGCGCCCGCCCAGCGTCCCGCCGTATTGGTTGCGCTTGAGCGAATCACGCGTGGGAGCCAGCCAATTTCGCGCGTTGAAATCGTAGTTACGGACAAACTCAAAAGCGTCGCCGTGGAGCTGGTTGGTGCCCGACTTGGTCACCGCATTCACCGCGCCAGCCGAATGCTCGCCGTATTGGGCGGGTAGCGCGCTGGTTTCCACCTTGAACTCCTGCAACGCGTCCGGGAACGGAAGCGGCATGCCCAAGCCGTTGAGTTCGTCGTTATGTGCTCCGCCGTCCAGCAGGTAGGTCAGACCGTTCGACATTCCGCCGGCCACCGAAATTACCAGCTCGTTGGGATAGTTTTTGCCAGTCAACAAATCTGCATTGGCTCCCTGGCTGGCGGCTCCCGCCAGGAACACAAGCTGCGTTACGTTGCGTCCGTTCAGCGGCAAATCGACAACCCGGCGCTGGTCGACCACCTGTCCTACGCCGCTGTTTTGCGTTTCCACCATCGCCGCCGACGCTTCAACCACCACCTGCTGATTGACGGCGCCAATCTGCAAAGTGACGTCGATAGCCGGATTGCTGGCTACCTGCAGTACAATCCCGGTCTGCACGAAAGTAGTAAAACCGGATTTGGTTACTTCCAAACGGTAGGGGCCCACGGGCAAACTGGGGATTACGTATGATCCGTCGGTAGAGCCTTGAACCGTGCGCGTCAAACCTGTGTCGGTTTGCACAACTTTGATATCTGCGCCGGGAACAGAGGCCCCACTGCTATCCCTCACGGCACCGGATATCTGGGCCGTGGATACAGACTGAGCAAACACAACTCCGCCGGCCACCAGCATGGCTAGCCATGCGATAAACGCTATTTTCATAACCCCTCCCGAGACTAAATCCTGAGTAGTATAATCACGCTTTTCTGAACTGTCAATTGACCAATTTGGGCTATAGCGAGTCTGCGTCGGCCGCAATCGTCGAGATCCCGTCAGGGGCGTGACTTACCCAAAATAAGTCGAGGGCCGGATGTTCTCCGGCCCTCCTCCGAATCGCGGCACAACCTTGCGGCGAAATTAGATATCCAATTTGCCCGTGCTGTCGCCGAAGCTCTCCTGATGTACTCCCAGTTTGTCGAGCATTGCCAGCATCAGGTTGGACATGGGGGTGTGCTCCGGCGTCACGATATGGCGCCCGCCCTTCAAGGTGCCGGACCCTCCGCCCGCGACGACGATGGGCAAGGGATCGTGGTCATGCTGATTCGCGTTGCTCATACTGCTGCCATACAAAATCATCGAATGATCGAGTATGCTACCGTCGCCGTCCGCCGTGTTGCGCAGTTTTTCAAGGAAATAGGCCAGCATTTGGGCGTGATACTTGTTAATAAGGCTGAACGACTCCATGCGCGCCTGAATGTTCGAATGGTGCGATGCTCCATGGAATCCGTCGCGATTTCCGCTGAGCGGGTAAGTGGACCCACTGCTGTCGTGCGCGAACATTAACGTGAAAACGCGCGTGATATCGGCCTGGTACGCCAGCGCCTGCAAGTCAAACAGCAGTTTCAGATGTTCGTCGAAGGTCTCCGGAACACCCACCGGTGCCGCCGGAACTTTCACGTCGGCTTCGTTTTGCTTAGTAGCTTTCTGAATCCGCCGTTCAATTTCGCGGATGTCATCCATGTATTCGCTAATGCGCGCGCGGTCGGCGCTGCCCAGGCCGCTTTGCAGCGTACCCATGTTTCGCGCGATGGAATCGAGAATGCTGCGGTCTTCCGTCTTCCGATTCAGTCTTTGCTCAGCGTTGCTGCCATCGCCGAATAACTTCTCGAATACCACTTGCGGGCTGTTCTCCATGGGCTGCGGCAGGGTGGGCGTCCGCCATGAAATGGTATTGATGTAAGCGCAGCCGTAGCCCGATCCGCAATTTAATCCGACATCTTCGATAGCGAGTTCCAGTGACGGCAAAGCCGTGTCCTGCCCGATGTGCTGCGCCGCCAGTTGGTCCATAGTGATACCAACATGGATAGAGCCCTTTTCCGGATGCGCTCCGCTCAGATAGACCGCAGCCGAGCGCGCATGGTCGGCACCCGCATCCGATCCCTTGCCACTGGCCTGCTTATGACACAGATTGCTGACGATGTTAATACGATCACGAAACTTTTCCAGCGGCTTAACTACAAATGGAAACTCAAAGCCTGTCCCTTCGGTGGCTGGGGTGAAGCGCGCCATATAGGCTCCATGCGGGACGTAGATCGCGCCCAATCTGCTCTTGGGTTTCGCCGCAGTCTTGCTGAGCGGAGTCTGCGCCGGAACCATCGAATCGAGCAACGGCAACGCCAGCGCGACTCCTGCTCCCCGCAGGAATGCACGTCGCGGAAGGTGTTTCTTGGTGACGAAGTTCATCGGTTCTCCTAACCTTGTCGTATCTCTTACTGCATTTGTGGCGTGCTGCGTTACCGCGTGGCCACCTTTACGGCTTCGGCGGGCCCATCCGGAGCTTTCACTCTCATCTCAAAGGGTGCGCTCTTTACGATTCCAATAATCAGCGAAGAAAAACGATTGCCATTGCGAGCCACATCGCGCGTAATATCCCGCACTACCGGCATATCGTAGGAATGCAGCTCCCGGCCCACGGCATAGGTGAGCAGCTTTTCCGTCATGGTTCCGATAAACGCGTCCGGATAGCTGAGCAGGGCCTGGCGGAGGCTAGCCGGGCCATTCACTTTGGTCCCGTCCACTAACTGGCCGGCGGGGTTGATCTTGAAACCCAAATCCGTGTCGCGCCATTGGCCGGTGCCATCGAAATTTTCCAAAGCAAAACCGATCGGATCCATCAGCTTGTGACAGCTGGCGCAGACCGGATTGGCGCGGTGTTCCTCCATCCGCTCGCGCACCGACGTGACCGCCGCGCCCGGAGTTGCTTCCTTGAGCGGCGGCACATCGGGCGGAGGAAGCGGGGGAGGGCTACCTAGGATATTTTCCAGAATCCACTTGCCACGCACCACCGGCGAGGTCCGGTTTGCCACCGAGGTCGCCAGCAGGATACTGCCTTGCCCCAGCAAGCCACGGCGATTTTCGTCCATCACCGGTACGCGACGGAATTTGGTCCCGTATACATTGGGGATTCCGTAGTGCTTGGCCAGACGTTCGTTCACAAACGTGTAATTGGCGTCCAGCAGATCAAGTACGCTGCGGTCTTCGCGAATCACGCTTTGCAAAAACAACTCCGTTTCGCGCTGAAAGGCCTGCCGCAAATTGTCGTCGAAATCGGGAAAGGCGAGAGAGTCGGGAGCGCTCTCCTTGAGCGTTCGCAGATACAGCCATTGGCCGCCGAAATTGCTGACCAGCGCCTCGGAACGCTCGTCCGCCAGCATGCGCTTTACTTCGCGCTGCAATACCGCGGGGTCTTTCAGTTTTCCTGCAATGGCCGTGTTCAGAAGTTCGTCGTCGGGTATGCTGCTCCACAGGAAAAAGGACAGCCGCGAAGCCAGTTCCAGATCACTGATCCGGTGCACCGCCCCTGCGGGCAGATTAGCCGGGTCCCGCTCGAAACGGAACACGAACTGCGGATCGGCCAGAATGCGGCGCACCGCCATTTCGATTCCAGTGTCGAAGCTGCCCTTATTGCGCCCGGACTGATAGAAGCTCAGCAGAAGCTCGGTGTCGGCATCGGTCACCGGGCGCCGGTAGGCGCGGCGCGCCAGATTGTTGACGATTTTCTTCGCACAGGGAATTTCGTCTCGCTCTGCCGTTGGCTGGCAGATGAAGATCTTGTGGCGGCTGGGTGTATCGCCAGGACCCGTTGCGCTATAGGGACCAGTGATATCGACGCTCTCCACGTGGGGGAAAGTCGTGAAGCCATGCTGGATGCCAAGGTTCAGGTCGTCGGTGCCCGCAGCCTTGAAGCGCTCGAACAGATCATCCACGCCCGCGTTGTCGCGCTGGATGAAATCCACAGCAATTTCCTGCGGGCCCGCCTTCATCGGCAAGCGAAATTCCAGGGTGGGCGTTTGAAATCCTCTTTGCTGTTTTGCCGCGGGGTCCGTCGGCCGCATGTAGTAAAAAACGTGTGAGGGCAAATCCATCAATTTCACGCGCGTTCCGTTGATACTCACCTCCAGTTGCTCGCCCTTTTCCGCCTCTCCCCACCAACCGTAGTTGCCCTTTAATAGCGAGACTTTAAAGTTGTATTCGGCGTCGAGCGGGAAAGTGTGGCGGATCAACATACCGCCGCGCGTTCCGAACGGCAGGCCTTCCAGGCGGTCGTTTTGCGACAGGTCGCCGCGCGCTTTATAAGTGGTCGCGGCCGTGCTTGTTTCGGGATCGCCCACGGCCAAGCGGCTGATTTTGGCGGCAGCCGTCAAATACCGTTCCAGTAGGGCGGGCGAAACGCCGAGCACATCAGCGATGTTGTCGAAACCTTCGCTCGAGTCATCGGCAGGCAGCAGATTGTCGGCTTCGATGTCGAGAGAAAACAGATCCCGGATCGAATTGGTATATTCCGTGCGATTCATGCGATGGAGAGCGGTGGCTCCCGGATTCGGCTTTTCGAGAGCAGCCCGATCGAGTGACGCCTCGATACTCGCCCGGAAACTCTCCATCACCGCGCGACTGGGCCGCGGCATGCCGGAAGGAGGCATCATGCCGGCGCGCAGCTTGTGGCTCACTTTTTCCCAGGTATCCGGATCGGCGCTGACGTGATCGAGGTCGGCGCTTTGCAGCGAAAGATTGCCGGTCTTCAATTTGTCGCTATGGCATGCGACACAATACTGTTTCACAAACGCATGTTGCTCCGCGACAGGCAAGAGAGCGGCCGAATGGGACGTAGCCGCGGAAGCCGCCGCCGGAGCCAATTTCTGACTGGGACTCTGCGAATCGCTCAATCCCGCGAACAGCACCGCCAGGCAACCGAAACTGAGAAGTTTTTTCATAGAGGTCACTGCTTCACCGCCGCCAAGCCGCCCGCGGTCGAGCTGGTTTTGTTATCCCCCATCAACTCGTGCAACAACGCGACCGTGCTCGGTTTCTCCTGCGGTGGATACCCGGCCAGAAACACGCCGTGGGCAAACGTCATCGGTGTGCGCCCTTCCTTATCTTTCACGTCCAATTTCGCTCCATGCGCCGCCAGGACCCTTACCATGTCGTCGAATCCACGATTGGCCGCTCCGTGCATCGCCGTAAAACCCTGCGCATTCACCGCGTTGACATCGGCGCCGTGATCCAGGCACAGCTTCGCGGCCTCGATATACTCTGCGTCCGAACGGCTGAAGGTTTGCAGCGTCACCCAGTTGATGCCGGCGACAGTCATCAATACTGTCGTGCCCTCTTTGGTCGAGACATTCGGGTCAGCTCCGTGTTCTAGCAATATCTTCATTACGGCTACGTCGCCCGACAACCCAGCGCGCAAAAACGGTGTCTGCCCGTCGGAGCTTACCCACGACATGTCGCCTTGAAAAAATCCCCTTACTGGCGTTTTTTTGGTTTGCAGGTTGGGATTGGCCCCATGCGCCAGCAGCGCGTTGATCACGTCCAGTGGTGGCACAGCGTCCGGCCTCGGGTCCGCATAGCTGCGCGCGTGATCCAGATTACGCATGTCCACCGCCGCAATCAACGGAGTGCGCCCGTAGAAATCGACGATGTTTGGATCCGCGCCCCGAGCAATCAACTCCATTGCCAGTTGCATGTGATTGTTGATCACCGCAATGATCAGGGGCGTGGTGCCGTTGGCCGAAACCGCGTTGATATCGGCGTGGGCATCAAGCAGAATCTTCACCATGTCCAGGAAACCATCGCGCGAGGCAAAAAGTAACGCAGTCATCGCGCCCGACGGACTGGGCAAAGCGCGCTGCCGGGATACGCCCGCGCCGGACGCCTGCGCCGGACCCGGGACCACAACCTCGCCGTCGGGAACTTTTACCTCCGTATGCAGGTTGATATCAGCGCCCTTGGCTAGAAGAAGCTTCGCCACCTCCAAATGGTGTTCGAGCACCGCCCACATCAAGGCCGTCTGGCCCCGTACGTTTTCCCGATTGTTCACAGTGGCGCCGTGATCAAGCAGAACCTTCACTGCATCCACTTTCCCGGTCCGCGAGGCGGTCATTAGGGCAGTTTCTCCAGCGCGATTGGCGGTGTTGGGGTCTGCTCCTGCGGCCAGCAGCTTCTGAATCATGGCGGCGCTGCCGTTTAGGCATGCCATATAAAGAGGTGTCAGCCCGTACCGGGTCTCGGCTTTCACGTTCGCTCCAGCCCCGATCAGCAGCTCAGAAGTCTTCAGGTCGTCATTGTCCACGGTCCAGTGCAGCGCGGTCATTCCATCCGCCTGCGCGGCATTCACATCGGCGTTTTGTTTCAATAATATACGGATGGCCGCCTGATCCTGTTTTTGGGCCGCGTCAGCCAGCCGTGCACCGTCGATGGTCGTTCCGAAACCGGCGCCCGCAAGCAGAGCCATCCAAGCGCTTAGTTGTCTCGCGCGCCGCCATTTGTTTCCCACCCTGCTCATCTCCTTGGCCCGCCTTCCGCTTTTGCTAATACAATACTGACGATAAAGAACATATCAAGCTGCAATTGAAGCGTCAATGACTCAATATGGTCAGCTTTAACAGGCCATCTCCGGCGTTGTTATAGCTTTTGCATGCGGATAATTATCCAGGGTGCGCCTGAGACGAGAGCGAACGCCGGCCTTTTGGGCCTGGACTTTTATTGTTTGGGGCCGATCACCGGTCCGTCGCCGATTGCAAAGTAGCCGGGAGGCATGGCTCCGTTGTTTCCGTTCGCATATGCCGCGGCTGCGTCCGCTTGGGTCAACGCTGCAGTGACGCTCGCGGCACTCGTGCTCTTGGGCACCACGACCGTTGCGGTTCCGAATCCGCTTGGCCCGGCCGAACTGGTGGCAGTTACTACGATCAGGTACACGCGGCCGTTGCCACTGTCCACTCGTTCTGCACGCAGGCGAAGCGTTCCGAGGGCGATGTTTGCAGCATCCGGCGAGTAGACTTCATTCTTGGCGGTCGGGGTTTGATCGTCCTCATTCCCATATACCTGCACGGTGAAACTTGTAGGCGAAGGGCAGGCGCTATAAGCCGCTGTCGCCGTCAATCCTACATTCACCAATTCATGGTTGTTCAGCGTGAGCACATTTTGCGGAACGGACACGCTTACTGTTGGGCTGGGCTGCCGCACCGTGAACATTGCAGTGCTGCTGTTATTGCCAGGGGCAGGATCCGGAGTTAGAGAAGATACCCTAGCAGTATTGCTAATGACGGTACCGTTCGCAATACCGCAACCGGAATTCACCGTGATAGTCAGTGTGGCTTGCGCTCCGCTCGCCAAGGAACCGAAACTCGCGCTGAACGTGTTGAGGTGATCAAATCCACAGTTCCCGATACTCGTCGCGCACGAAACGTAAGTGACAGGTGCGGGAATGGCATCGGAGACCACAACGTTCGTTGCGGCACCAAGACCATTATTAGTAACCGTGATCAAGTAGCTGACATTCGCGCCCGCCACGGCGATTCCGCCCGGAGCACCTGCTGAGATGACTTCCGTAAGTTGGAGATCGGCGGGCGGTACGGCTCGAACCGTGAACGTGACAGGCCCCCCGCCGTTATTCGCCGGATTGGGATCGGGATTGGAAGCTGAAACAGACGCAAAATTGGAAATCACGGTGTTGTCAGGGGTACTGAGGCTGATCTGAATCACCAAGGAGACGCTGGCTTGGGATCCGCTCGCTATGGTTCCAAAGCTAGCGGTTACAGAGTTAAATTGGACTGAACAGCCTGCGGCGCCGACACAGGAAATGAACGAAACGTTGGCTGGCAGGCTGTCCGTAACCACGACGTTGGAAGCCGCAGCGGGGCCGTTATTCGTAACCGTTATCAAGTAAGTAACGTTCGAGCCGGCCGTCGCGAACCCACCTGACACTCCGGCGGAAATTACTTTTGTTAGCTGTAGGTCGGCGGGACCTCTGACTGTAAAAAAGACGGGTCCCGCGATGTTGTTCACAGGATTAGGATCCGGGAGCGAGGAACTAACGGTGGCCATGTTGCTAATCAGCGTCCCGTCAGGCACAGATTGGCCAACTTGAACTACTATCGTCACCGTAGTTTGTGCTGTGTTGGCTAACGATCCAAGATTCGCAGTGAACGCGTTAGCTTGGCTACCACAGGTTCCAATGTTGACACTACAAGAAACGAAATTTGTATTGGCAGGGAGGTTGTCTTTAATTGTCACATTATGCGCCGCGCTCGGACCGCTGTTCGTGACCGTCAAGAGGTAGGTGACGTTGGAACCAGCGATGCCGACCCCGCCCGGCGCCCCTGACAAAATGGCTTTCGTTAGCCTGAGATCCGGGCCCGGAACGATTACTGTGTCATGACAATTGTTATTGGTCTCGCTTCGCTCCGTGAGGACCCCATCCGGGTCTGCCGCACAACCGCCCCCGCCCCGCGGATTCGCAAAGGTCCCCGCCTCGATGGGTGTAGCAGTCAGTTGGACGACGAAGACACCTTCCACCCCGATCGTTACATCGCCGTTGGCGGTGCATGTAAGATCGCTGAAGGTGACGATACAACTCACCGTGCCGCTTCCGGATATCGAATGTGCCGTTACGATCGCCGGAGATCCGTAGGTGACCCCGTTCGATGGCAGGTTGTCTCTGAAAATCACTTGATCCGCGGAAAATGCGGCCGGTAGGCCTCCATGATTCGCCACCGAAATCGACCAACTCCACGGATTTGGAAAGATTATAGTGCCGGCGACGTTATTGACTTTCGTGACAGTTAGATCAGGGGGAGTTACGCCATCTTGTGGGGCTTCGTATGCTCCAATATCAACCACGGCTGTCCCGTCGCCGTTTCCATCCACTGGCCGCACATTGCCCTCGATGTCGAACGCCGGAGCATTGGTCGACGTCCCCGCATCGATCACGCGCGACGGGAGCGCAATATGAAAGTCACCATTTACCGGATCAAAAAAAAGAGGATCGGCTGAGATATTGCTGCTCACGCCCGTCTGGTCGCTGCAGATGCCGCCATAAAGAAATCCTGCGTCGGCAAAAACGTCATTAGACATGAATGTCGGAGGAATTAGATTGTTGAAATTGCCGCAGTAGACCGCGTACTGGCCAGAAGGCGCGACGACGATGTTGTTGATCAACTGGGATTGGCCATCCGATCCGTCCGCGAAAATACCCGAGCCCTGGGGTGCTGTGTTCATTGCGATCGTATTGTTGACCAGCGTGGGGCCCGCGGTTCCGGACTGTACCGACCAATAAACCCCGCCTCCACATCCGGCGCTGTTCTGAGCGATGAGGTTATTGACGATCAGCGCTACCGATTGGCCCACGATCCAGATTCCGCCACCTTCGGCGCATGGGCTAAGCCCAGAAGCGCTGTTCTGGCGGATGACATTCCCGCTGATTGTCGGGCTGCCGGCCGAGAAAAGGGAGATACCAGCGCCGTTTCCGCCAAACACCGAGTTCTTTTCAATTATGTTATTCAGAATCTGGGCCGCCTGGCCACCGGAGATACTGATGCCACCCCCCTGGCAATTGGGGCTACTGTTGTTGTAGCTGATCGTGTTCTGTTGAATGATCGGCGAACCGAACCGCACAGAGATCCCGAGACAGTTGTTTTGAATGACGTTGTTCTGGATCGTCGGAGACGCACTACTAATTCGAATCCCGCCTCCGTTAAAACTCGACTGGCCGTTTCGCAAGGTGAACCCCAGGAGTACCGAATCCGATCCCTCCCCAGAGGTAAACGCGACCACCGAATCGAGCGCCCGACCATCGATCACAGTCAGGCCGGCACCTTGTTCGCTTGTGACCGTAATCGCTTTTCCTAGAAAGTTAATATTTTCGAAATAGACGCCCGCCGCGACCAGAACCGTATCCCCGTTCCCCGCTGCAACAATTCCCGCCTGAATGGTCCCTTGATCTGCGGGAACGTGGATGGTGTTCCCTGCGTTCAAATAAGTCGTTGCCGCCAGCAGAACCGTGGCAACCCCTCCGAAATGCGTTCGCATGCGACCTCCGGCTAGCGTAGTCAAACGGCGCGCAATACGGCTGCGGCCCATAAAGCCATTCCTTTAAGTCTCATTACAGCTGCATAACTGTAATTAGTTGGAATGAATGTCACTCGATTTTACGGGTAAAACCTGGAAAATACAAGATCAAAACATCCTGGGCCGACATTTGACGTAAACAACGCCGTGTCCATCTGAACAACACACAGCCGCCCCGAACTGGCCTAGGTTAGGTAGTGATATTTCTCAATGACCTTAACAGGCATCCTCTGGTATGCGGAAAGGCCTTTCCTAACGCGGCATCAGCTTTTCTGAAGCTAACTTTTCGAAATTTAGGGCGGGCAGTTTTCCGTCGCTGTCCAAGCCACATTGCCTAGTGAGGAATCCTGAGATGGCGATGAGGCTGCGGCAAAACCGCGTGTGGCGCAATACGAAATTGTTGCTATCACCGGTCCCGGCTTCACGCCAACCATGGCCGAAGTCGTTACGACCACGATGAGCGAGTTCGATGACGTGTGCCTGACCCCTCGGTTGCGGGGCGATCTACTCTGTTCTCATAGCTAGAAAGAGCGCCGAGAAGCGTGAAGAAGAACACTGTCAACGCCGGTCGCTGCTGCATCGGATAATCGAGCAGGCCGTGAATCCACACGCAGAGGATGCCGACGCCCCATAGCGATTGCACGGCCGGCCGCATGCTCCAGCCGGCGATGGCCAACATTAGAATCAAGAAGGGTATTCCGCCTTCGTCCGCCCATTGCGCCCAGTCGTTGTGGGCCTGATTCACAAAGGTCCCATCGTCAAACCGCGCGTAGCCGGGATAAGCTTCCGGCCACGTTCCCATTCCGAAGCCGGTGAGCGGGCGGTCGCGCGCCATGTTAATTGAGGACAGCACCAGGTCTTGGCGAACCGCATAAGGATTGGGTTCTTGCAAACGTTTCCAAAGGGTTTCCCATCCCACGATTCCCGTGAAGACGACCACCGCGCCAAGACTGCCTAGCACTACGCGCGCGAGCGCGCGGCCGTCGATCATCCCGCGCGAGAACGCGATCACGGGGATGACCAAGATCTCTGCCAGACACAGGATTGAGCCCATACGGGAGCCGCCGGTGACTACCGAGGCGAACAGCGTGGCGACAATCGCGGCATGCAACACCCAACGCCGCCGGTCCCGAATGACGCCCAGCATTGCCAGGGGCAAGACGGCTTCGACAAATGCGGCGTATTGGTTTTTGTAAACGAAGGGACCGAGCGTGCGCGATTCCGAACCCGTTTCGAAAACCCAAAAGGCTTTCCCCACGGGAGATGTGAGAAAGGTGAAGATCGAGGCGACCGCAAGGATACCGGTGAATATCAAAGCGCTGCGCAGGAAGCGCTCGCGTTCTTCGGCATTCTGATAGAGATCCCCTGCCAGAGCAAAGGCCGCCAGATTCGCCACCCAATTCAAAGTAGCTTCGAGAGTGGTCACGCGATCTACGGACCACTGCGCGGCCACCTGTAATCCGCCCCAAGCGACTGCCGCGACGAGTAAACAGCCAACGAAATGGAGACCGACGGAACGCCGCTGGACAATTCGCGACGCCGCCAGCGCAAACAGCGCAACCTGGAAAACGCTTACCGCCCAGCGGGCCGGGACCCACAGTGTGAGAACTCCAAAGCAGAGTATTGCAGACAGCCACATATCCAGCCGCTAATAGGCACCGTCGCCGAGCACAACCACTCTGATGGTTCGGATGAGTATGTGAAGGTCGAGCCACACCGACCAGTTGCGAACGTAATAGAGATCCAGCTTGACGCGCTGCTCGTAGGAGAGGTTGTTGCGTCCCGAAACTTGCCACATACCACTCAGACCGGGAGTCACTTTCGCATAGAGAGCGAATCCGTCTCCGTAGCGCGACACTTCTTCTGTCACGATGGGCCGTGGACCAACGAAGCTCATCTGTCCGCGGACGATGTTCCACAGTTGGGGTAGCTCATCCAAGCTGGTTCGCCGTAGAAAGCGGCCCAACGGCGTGATGCGCGGGTCGCGACGGAGCTTCTGATATTGAAGCCACTCTTCACGCAAGCTGGGATCCGATGCCAGCCATTGTTCCAGAACGCCGGCCACGTCCGCGTACATGGAACGGAACTTCCACGCGACAAAAGGTCCTCCACCGCGTCCGCGCCGTGTTTGACCGTAGAATACTGGCCCTGGCGAGGTAATCTTAATCGCGAGGGCGATGAACGCAATCAGGGGAAGAACCACCGTTCCGAGAAGCACCACCAGCCCGAGATCCAACGCGCGTTTAATGATGCGTGGTCCGGGCATCAACAGCCGCTGCTGAACTCCCAGGCCGAGCACTCCATTCAGATCCCTGGGCTCCACCCACAAACTGGACAAGCCGGCCATTTCGGGAATCACAATAATGTTCGGGAACAGTTCGCTACAGCGGTCGAAGAATGCGCCGACTGTCTGCTGCGATGTTCCCGTTAAAGCAAAAATCACGTGCCGGACACCCTGCTGGGCGAGCGGTACTGCGAGTTCCGGATCGTCGAGCACAGCAGCGGGTTTCAGGCCTAATTCCGGCTGTCGCACCAAAGAACCGGCGATTTCAGCAGCCGCAGGGGCCGCGCCCACCACCACCACCGGGTAACCCCACCATGGTCTGCGTGCACACGTCGAGCGTAGGACCAAGCGCAACATAGGCACAAAAGCGAGCGTTTGCAGCCATGCGATAACGAACACGCCACGAGAATACGTGGAGGCGTCTTTCAGCAAAAATACCGTAACCGCCAGAGCCGGGTAAACCACACAAGTTGCTACCGTCAGCAGCCGCAACTCTTCAGCAGGATTCCGTCCGAATCCCGGATAGAGCCCGGTAGCGGCATATGCCAGCGGAAATAGAAACAGTACCGGCCATAGCCTGACATACAGCTCAGAGCTGAGGCCCGCGTTGAAATACGGCCAGATCAAAATACTTACGGCCGCTGCAAACGCGACGACCGCCAGATCGCCCAGCAACAAGACGGCGCTGCACAACCATGGCCGGGCTGAATGCCGTACGGATTCCCCCAACCTGGCGGGCGCATCTGTCAGCTCGGCCACTCTCGCAATGGAACTCGGTTGCAAGATAGACATGGTTAGCTAGGTGCCGCCACATTCGAGAGTGAACGGTTTCCGTCCGCGAAGACTCCCGCCGCAATTTCTTCGTAGACCGCGAGCGTGCGTTCAACCATACAATCCGCGGAAAAGTTGCACGAGATCGCGCGGGACGCTTTTCCCATACGTGCGCGTAACGCGAGGTCGTTTGCGAGTTTCTCCAAGGCGTCTGCGATGGCTCCAGCGTCACCCGGCGGCGCGATAAATCCGTTGACGCCGGATTGCACGGTATCGGCAATTCCGCCGACGCTAGTGGCGACGATTGGAAGGCCCCGTGCCATCGCTTCCAGGACCACCAGCGGATGCCCTTCGGATTTGCTGGTAAGCGCCAGGACGTCGAAACCGGCCATCAGCGGTCTCGCATCTTGGGCGCCTAACCACATCACTTCGTCGCTGAGACCCAGCTCCGTCGCCAGTCCACGTAAAGACGTTGCCAGCGGACCATTGCCCACCATAACGAGGCGGGATGGCACTCGGCTCCGCTTGCGAAAAGCGGCAAAAGAATGGAGCAT
>Ga0105242_10002260_pt1 | contig 15206 bp, 9 predicted proteins | sample KBSM24metaG_FD_81521 | JGI IMG/M metagenome (GOLD analysis project Ga0105242, IMG submission 81521) | Miscanthus rhizosphere microbial communities from Kellogg Biological Station, Michigan, USA - KBS M2-4 metaG | ecosystem: Host-associated > Plants > Roots > Rhizosphere > Soil | place: Michigan... | reverse complement strand
CACCTGTTTTTTGAGCGCCGATCACGCGGGAAAGCGAACTTGCCTTTACCCTTCGCGCTCAGATAAATTAACCGGCAATCCGCCGAACCAATCCTGCTTTTTCATTCGCAGTGAAACCGAGGGGATGTCTCGCGGGAACTCGATCTCTGAAAGGAATCATCTTTCTTTATGAAAGCCTACGATACCGAACACATTCGCAACCTTGCGGTCATTGGACACGGCGACGCAGGGAAGACGCAGCTGATTAGCTCGCTTCTCTACGTCGCAGGCGCCACGCCCCGCTGGGGCAAAGTCGACGAAGGTACGACCACGACCGACCACGACGAAGATTCAATCGCCCGCAAGATTACGCTCAACACCGCGCTCGCCCACCTCGAACACAAAGAAACGAAAGTCAATCTGATCGACACGCCCGGTTACGCCGCGTTCGTGTCGCACGCGCGCCCCGCGGTCCGTGTCGCCGACTGCGGGATGGTGGTGGTCGACGGTGTCAAAGGTGTCGAAGTTCAGACAGAAAAAGTTTGGAATTATGCGAATGAGTTCATGCTTCCGCGCATGATGGTGGTGACGAAATTAGACAAAGAGCATGCAGATATCGGTATCGCGCTCGACAGCGCACACAATGTTTTCAAGCGAGCGATCGTTCCCTTCACTCTGCCGATCGGCAAAGAACACAACTTCAAAGGCATCGTCGACGTCGTGCACATGAAAGCCTATGAGTTCGATGATCACGGCAAAGCAAAAGAGATCGACATTCCAGCAGAGGGCCGCGACGTCGTCGATAAGACCCGCGAACGAATCATCGAGTTGGTCGCCGAATCAGACGACGCGCTGATGGAGAAGTACTTTGAGCAGGGCACGCTGGATGACTCAGACGTGCTGCCGAACATCACCAACGCCATCGCGCAGAGCAAACTCTGCCCGGTTTATGCAGTGTCGACCACCAACCTCGTCGGTTTGCAGATTCTGCTCGATCACATTGTCGAGTTCGCGCCCGACCCGGCGCACCACGAGGTCGAGCGTGGCAAGAACGACAAGGGCGAAGAGGAAACGCGAAAGTATTCGAGCAGCGAATCGTTCTCGGCCTATTGCTTCCGCACGATCGCCGATCCATTTGCCGGCCGCATCAACGTTTTCAAAGTTATCAGCGGCAAGGTCGGCACCGACGCGACGGTTTATAACTCGACGCGCAGCACCGCCGAACGCCTCGGCGCGCTGCACACAATTCAGGGTAAGCAGCTCGACAAAGTTCCCGAGGCCAACGCGGGCGACATCATCGCTTGTGTGAAATTGAAAGAGACGCAAACGGGCGACACGCTCTGCGATAAAGCCCATCAGATTGTTTACGATCCGGTTCAATATCCGGAAGCGGCAATCGCCTTCGCGATTGAACCCAAGTCACGGCAGGACGAAGAGAAGATCAGCGTGGCGATTCACAAGATTCTTGAAGAGGATCCAGCGCTGTCGTTCACGCGCGATCCCCAAACCAAGGAATTTCTGCTGGCCGGCTCAGGCCAGGTCCACGTCGAGACGATCGTCGATAAATTGAAGAAGCGTTATAACGTTGAGGTGATGCTGCATCCGCCGAAGGTGCCTTACAAAGAGACGATCACCCAGCGCGCCGAAGTGCAGGGCCGTCACAAGAAACAGACCGGCGGCCGCGGTCAATTCGGCGATTGCAAGGTCATCTTTGAGCCGTTGCCGCGCGGCGGTGGCTTTGAGTTTGAAGACAAAATCTTTGGCGGCTCCGTGCCGCAACAGTTTCGCCCGGCCATTGAGAAAGGAATTGTGGAAGCAGCTGCGACCGGAGCCATCGCCGGTTATCCGCTGGTGGATTTCAAGGTCCAACTGATCGATGGTTCATATCACAACGTCGATTCCGACGAACATAGTTTCCGCGCGGCGGGGCGCAAGGCTTTTCGCAACGCGATGGAGAAGGTGAAGCCGACGCTGCTAGAACCGATCATGGATGTAGAGATTACTGCGCCACAGGAATGCAGCGGCGACATCATGGGTGATTTGAATTCGCGTCGCGGACGCGTGCAAGGCATGGACACCTGGGGCAAGAACCAGTTGATCAAAGCACAGGTTCCGATGTCAGAGATGCTGAACTATCAGTCGACATTGAATTCAATCACCGCCGCTCGCGGATCGTTCCATATGCAGTTCTCGCACTACGATCCCGTTCCGGGGCAACTGGCCCAGAAGATCATTCAGCAGTCGAAGGATGAAGGACGCATTCGCGGCGAGGAAGAAGAGTAGGCCTCGGTAAGTTGCCTTGACGCTGATCATCTCTAAAAACGGATCGGCCATTCGGATTGAGAAGCAACCGTTCGCGAATGAAGCGGCGCTTCAGCAGTACATCTACGACTGTCCTGAAGCAATTCCGCTCGATGAGATCACACCTGGGGCAAACCTATTCGTTCTTGGTCGAGAGTTTCCGACGAAGAGCGGCCCAATCGACGTACTGGGTACGGATCAATTCGGACATCCTTATCTGATCGAAACAAAACTTTATAAGAATCCAGATAAACGCCTCGTGCTAGCCCAAGTCCTCGACTATGGCTCTGCACTGTGGTCGAATCCGCCATCATCTGAATTGTTGCTTGAGGTACTCCGTGAAGACGCTGTGAAACGCCAGAAGAGTGATCCAATTGACAGGCTCTCACGATTCCTTGATACCGATGACGTTGGAAGCCAGGATCAATTGATGACGATTGCAAACGCTTTATCCGCGGGACGGTTCACCGCTATTGTATTGATGGACCGTTTAGAGCAACGCCTTCGTGATTTAATCAACTTTCTAAACGAAAACAGCAATTTTCAAGTGCTCGCGGCAGAACTTGATTATTACAAACATGACGGCAGCGAAATTGTGAGCCCTAGATTGTTTGGAGCAGAGGCGCGTCGGAAAACGGGAACCGCACAATCCAAAGAACGAAAGGATCCAGAAGAGTGGTTGGCTAACTGGAAGAGGCAGTACGGAGAAACTTCGGCGGACTGCTGGCAGTCTTTCGCGGAAGCCGTTTTGAAGAGTGGAATATCCGGCGTAACCATCGATCACTTTCCAAGTGGTATGCCATATCTGTATCTCGCTGAGTCGGCCGTCGGGCCTATATATCTGTTTCGTCTGGCGAGTGCAGGAGCTGAAGTGCGCGATGAGCTGTTCAGAAACAGCAAAGTGTTCGATGCTGATCCCGAGGCACAGACTATGCGCGATCGTTTTCGGTCGGCAATCAAGGAAAAGGTGCCCGGAGCACGCTACGGGAAAAGCAGCCGTGTTTATGTGCCCGTTGAAGCCGTAGCAGAAAACAAAGATTTTGTTATTCGGGCAATAGCAGAACTCGCAGACTCCCTCAATCGATCAGCTAGACGCTAACAACTTTCAAGCAGCCCTCTTCTCTGCAGGTCTAACACTTCGTTCAATCCTAGGCAGCAGATTCCGTTTGGCTAGCTTGAGCTCGTAATGGTTCTGAAGATTCATCCAGAACTCGGGAGTCATTTTGAAGTAAACGCTTAGTCTTAGTGCGGTGTCGGCAGTGATGGCGCGCTTGCCCTGGACGATGTCGTTGACGCGGCCGACCGAAACGCTGAGATCGCGAGCCAGCTTACTCTGCGAGATCCCAAGTGGATTCAAAAACTCCTCCAACAAAACCTCACCGGGTGTAATGGGTTTCAGCTTGCGCGGCATTCGTCTTATTCCTCAGTGGTAATCGACTATTTCAACATCCTCAGCGGCATTATTAACCCAGCGAAAGATTAACCCAGCGAAAGCATATACGAAATTGGTCGTTGATTCGAATGCTGAATTGACCGACGCGATCTCCTTTGAGTTTCTCTAGTCGATTTCCGGGCGGATTTCGGAGGTCATCAACGTTCTCAGCGGCGTCAATCATCTCGAGCTTTCGGCGAGCGATCCGCTCAATTGCTCGAAACTTCTTCGACGTCTCATCTGCAAACAGCTTTTGAGTTTCGGATGACCGGAAGCTTCTAATCATTCTGTGGGAGTCAGCATACTCAGTTTTCCCAATTCGTCCACTGATTTGTCATACAGCCAGCCATCGCCTGAAGACTAATCCACCAAACGGATTGAGCGCGACGTTCGAACTCAACCGCAATGATTCAGTTTAAGGAGAATGAACGTGAATATTTATTGGAAAAAGATTGCGCTCTCTGCCGTGGCCGGGGCGGTTCTGTTGGTTGCCGCCGTGGCCGTCTGGTCGCAGCAACCGCGCGCACCGCGGCCGCCGGACGGATTTCAGGGCGGCCCGCCGCCGCCTGACGGTTTCCAAGGCCCCGGACGCCGGGGACCGGGCGCGCCCGTTGGTCCAGGTGGGTTTGAAGGCCGACGAGGTCCGGGACCGTTCGGGCCTTTCGGTCGCGAACTCAACCTGACGGACGATCAAAAGGCGCAAGTTCAGAAGATTCAGCAGAGCTTCCAGCAGGGAGATCAGGCTTTGCACGAACAGATGCGCACTCTGGTCGAAGGTCAGGGCGATCCTCTCAGCGGACAATTCAATGAAGCTGCCGTGCGAGCGGCTGCCGAAGCGCGCGCGAAGATTCAAGTGGAGTTGGAAGTCTCGCACGCCAGGATGATGTCACAGATGGTGGCCGTATTGACCGACGCGCAGCGAGCGCAACTCGCAGCCCGTCGCGAGCAGATGCGACAGCAGGGTCCGCCGCCGCCTCTTCCGCCTGGCGCTCAGCCGTTCTAACGAATCGACATCATGGGATGATAAGAGGCAATCGTCCCGCGATCGGCTCCACGAGTAGCGCGCAAGCCCGACGATGCGCTCTCTCGTTGAGCCGTTTTTCATTTTGATACGGATGACATGTTTAGAGGCCGGACTGGTTCGGCCTGCGACGACAATCCCTCGCTCTAAATGATGAAACAGTCTTAATTTGCAACGTGAAAATCGGGATATAAACCCAATTACTGGTAACCATTCCCGCATGAACCTCGTCTTACCTTCCGAGGCAGCTTTCCGCCATTTATTCAACACCTTAAGGGAAAACTGAGAATGAAAAGTGTGGTTTTGATTCTGTTACTTTGCGCCACTTCGATTTTTGCGCAATCGGGCACCGGCGGTTTGAAAGGCCGCGTGTCTGATGAAACCGGTGCGCTGATCGTGGGGGCCACTGTTACGGCGACCGACGCGGCGGGCAAGACCAAGACTGCTGTCACGAACAACGACGGTAGCTACAGCCTCACGGGTTTGGCTCCGGGCAAATACACGCTGCTGGTCACGTCAACGGGCTTTGGCAACTTTGAAAACACGGAAGTGGAAATTGCCGCCGGGCGCGCGGGTGAGTTGGACGTGACCTTGAAGATCACGATCGAGCAGAAGGTCGAAGTCAAAGCCAACGACTCAGGTGTCAGTACTGATCCTGAAAACAATGTCGGCGCGCTCGTATTGCGAGGAACCGATCTGGAATCGTTGCCGGATGACCCCGATGATTTGGCCGCGGCGCTGCAGGCGCTGGCTGGTCCGGCAGCAGGACCGAACGGCGGTCAGATTTACATCGACGGCTTCAGCGGTGGACGACTTCCCCCGCTGGCTTCGATTCGTGAAATTCGCATCAACGCAAATCCGTTTTCAGCTGAATACGATCGGCCCGGCCTCGGGCGCATTGAAATTCTCACCAAGCCGGGCAGCGATCGCTATCGTGGTCAGGTGAATTTCAGTTTCAATAATCAGGCACTGAATGCGCGCAACCCTTTTGCGCCGACGCGGGCGCCGTACATGTCGCGTAATTTCAGTGGCAATTACAGCGGGCCGATTACTAAGAAGAAATCGTCGTTCTTCGTTGATTTCGAAAAGCGCGACACCGACAACCAGGCCGTAATCAACGCGACCGTACTCGATCCGAATTTCAACATCGTCTCATTTGCAGATACCTTTCCGCTGCCGGCGCGCCGTTACAGTTTTAGTCCGCGCATCGACTACGCCCTCAATGCCAAGAACACGCTGGTGGGCCGTTACGAATACGAGCACTCAACCGGCACGACCGGCGTCGGCGGCTATTCGCTCGACACGCGGGTTTACAACACCTTCAGCACGCAACAGACTTTTCGGCTGACGGAGACCGCCATACTCAATAAGACGACCGTCAATGAGACGCGTTTTCAATTCAACCATGAAACGCGCGGAGACACGGCCGACAACTCAATTCCCACGGTCAACGTGCAGGAAGCTTTCACCGGCGGCGGCTCGCAAATCGGCAAAGCGTCGAACACTCAGAATCGATTTGAAATTACCAACATCACATCGTTGGCGAAGGGCAATCACTCGATTAAATTCGGCGCGCGCCTGCGGACCGTGGGCATAGACGATTTCTCACCGAACAACTTTGGCGGCAGTTGGACATTCTCGGGCACCCGAACGCTTTCGAATCCGCAGGGTTTGACCAGCATCGAGGCGTATCAGATCACCGAGCAAGGTCTGGCGACCGGATTGACGGCCGCGCAAATTCGCCTGCTGGGCGGTGGCGCCACGCAGTTTCAGATCGCGACCGGAAATCCAAAGGCGAATGTCACTCAATTCGATTTCGGCGGTTTCGCTCAGGACGATTGGAGATATCGGTCGAACCTGACATTAAGTTACGGACTGCGATATGAGAACCAGGACAACATCAGCAGCAACCTGAATTTCGCGCCGCGGGTTGGCGTCGCCTGGGCGCCCGGACCGTCGCCGCAACACACGACGATTCGCGCCGGCTTCGGGGTTTTCTATGATCGCGTCGGCGAGAACCTGACGATGAATACCATCCGCTTCGACGGTGAACGGCAGCAGCAATTCACCGTGACGAATCTGGCGATTCTGAATACGTACCCGCTGGTGCCGAGCATCGATGCTTTGGAAGCTTTCAAGACACCCGTAAACATTTATTCGATGTCGCCCGACATTCGCGCGCCCTATACAATTCAGGGCATCGCCAGCGTCGAGCACGCATTGCCGCACAACCTGAGGACCAGCGCCACCTTCAGTCACACGCAAACGTTGCACATGTTGCGCGCGCGCGCGCTCAATGCCCCGCTGCCCGGCACTTTCATTCCGAACATTCCCGGCAGTGGCACGCGCCCGCTGGGCGTGAACAGTTATTTCGAATACGACACGACCGGCAGGTTCAATCAGAACATGCTGATTGTGACGCTCGGTGGATTGGTCAATCGGAAGATCAGTTTTAATGCGAATTACAGCTTCGGCAAAGCGATGAGCGACACCGACGGCGCCGGGACATTCGCTTCGAACCCTTACGACTTCAGCACTGAGTACGGCCGGACTGGCGGCGACGTGCGGCACCGATTCTCGCTCAACGGAAGCTATCGAGGGCCCTGGGGATTGAGCTTCAGTCCCATGCTCGTGATGACTTCAGGAACGCCATTCAACATCACCATCGGGCGCGATATCAACGGCGATTTATTGTTTACGGATCGTCCGGCGATCGCCAGCGACCTGACCAGGTCCAGCGTCGTGTTCACCAGGTTCGGCAACTTCGACACGAATCCACTTCCCGGTGCGACGATCATTCCGCGCAACTATGGCCAGGGGCCGGGATCGATAATCACCAACATCCGCGTCAGCAAGACGATCGGTTTCGGAACGGAACGCCGCGCCGCGCAAAACGGTCGCGGCCAGCAGAACGGTCAAGGCCAGAGCGGCAATGATCGTCAACGTGGTGCCGGCGGCGCCGGTGGCGCCGGTGGTCGAGGTGGCTTCCCCGGTGGCGGTGGCGGCTTCCCGCGAGGTGGCGGCGGCGGTGGTGGTGGCGCGCGCGGCGGCGGGGGTGGTGGTGGTTTTGGCGGCGGCGAATCCAAACGCTACAACCTGACATTCAGCATGAACTTCCAAAATGTCTTGAATCACGTGAATTTCAGCCGTCCGGTCGGGAATCTCAGCTCATCGAATTTCGGGATTTCGACCAGTAGCGCCGGCAATTTTGGCGGCTTCGGTGGCCGTGGCGGCGGCGGTTCCGCCCCTTTCAATCGCCTGATTGAGGCCTCAGTTCGCTTCAGTTTTTAGCTGACAAAAAGTCAGTTGACCTTGATCCTCACTTTTTGCGAGAATCGAAACGGCTCGGATTTGCCAATCCGGGCCTGACGATTCAATCGTCAAACTCGCCAAAGCGACATGCAGCGTCGCAAGTCACCCTGACTAAATCTGGCGCTCGGGATACTAAGCTAGTCAATTTTGCTGGTTCGGCGTCCCAGTCTCCTCAGAACAAGGCTGAAGCTGGAGAATCAACATGGAGCAGTCCTCTTTAGGATCCACAACCTCAGAATCTGAAAACAGCAACGGCACCGTCCGTGAGCCCAAACCCGATATGGATAAATCAGCAGATCCGCAACTGATGGCGGATCAGCTGCTGGCCGCGTTGGCTAGTGGCAACCTCGACCACCTGGCCCAGGCGCGCGAAGCATTTCTGAAGCAATCGTCTGACAGCCCGAAAGCCGCGGCGGAACCGAAAGTATCCAGCCACGCGTCCGCCCCGCAGCGATCGGCTGATTTGGAAGCTTCGCTCGAGCGGCCTGCCAAGCCACGCAACGTCGAGCACCAATTCGCTGCCGTAGATCAATTACGTCAGGAAGAGGACGAACTGCGCCGCGTTGAGGTGGAACTCGATCGACGGCGGGCCGAGGTGGCGGCCGCCAGGCGAAAAGCCGCAGACGACGCCAAGCGTCGCGCCTTCGAAGAGACGAAACGCCAGATTGAAATTGAAACGCGCCGGCGCGAGGAAGAAGAAGCGCAACGACTCACAGCCCTGGAAGGTTTGCGGGCGCAAGCGGAATCTGCTGCGGAACGACGCATCCAGAAAGAACATGAGCTCAACTCAGCGATCGAAGAACTTAAGCTTTCCGAGCAACTGGACCTGAAACGAATCGCCGAAGCTGAACAGCGGGTCGTCCAGTACGAAGATGAATGCCGCCGTCTGCACATTGAATCGCAACAGCGATCTGAGCGTGTGCAGTGGCTGAACGAAGAAATTGAAGGTCTACACCGCGTCGAGGCCGAACAGCGAAAGGTGATCGAACATACCGAGGCCCGTCTGCTGGCCCAGTTGGAGGCGAAGCACCTCGCCGAGACCGAAGCGCAAAGGAAGTCGCGCGAGTTCGCCGCCCACGAACAGGCGCTGAACGACAAGTTGGCAGCGCTGCGCGCCGATGAGTCTACTCAACACGACCGACTGGCCGCATTGAATGCTCAACTCGCTGAATTGCAGGCAGCGTATGCCGGCGTGCAAACGCAGGTCACTGCTCTGACGAACAATGAAGCGCAGTTGCAGGCGTCGGTCGAGCAGTTGCACACGCGCGAACGTACCGTCCGCGCCAGCATCGCCGAGACGGAAGAACGTTTGCGCGCTGCTGAACAAGCGCACCTCGCCGCAAAGATTGAAGCCGAACTCCGCCTCGAACATGAAGACCAGCGCCTTGCGGATCTGAATTCGTTGCGCAGCGATTTTGCGGTGACGTCGCAACGTCGCGCCGAACAAATGGTCGCGCTCGAGACCGAAATTCAAAAACTGCGCGAGCAGGAATCGGAACAGACGAACCGTCTGGCCGGAATCGAAGCGAGCTTGCGCGCACAGCAGCAAGCCACCGAAACGGCGGAAGCTGCGCGGTCACAGGCAGAGGCCGAACTTCAGGCGCGTAGCGAATCGCTGGCCGCGGTAAACGCCAGAATCGAAGAACTGCGGCAAGCTGAAGCAGACACGCGCAAACAGATCGAAGAGGCAAACGCCGCGCTCCAGGCGCACGAAGCTTCGCATCAGCAGGCCGCGACGGAAGCGCAGGAAATCTTTGCCGGACATGAGTTGCGACTCGCCGAATTGCGGGCCGTCGGCAAACAGATCGGTGAACAGACGCAGCAGCACGCCGCCCAGGAACTGCAACTCCAGGCCGCGGTTGAAGCTGCCCGGCAGGCTGAAGCTGAACAATTGACGCGACTCGAAGCGGCGCGCGCTCAACTATCGCAAGTCGAACAATCTCGCAACCAACAGCGGGCCAGGTTTGACGAAACAGTCGCGAAAGAAAACTCGCTCAAGGCCGAAATCGAATCGCTGCGGCAGAGTGAAAACGATCTGCTCAAGAAGATTGTCGAGATCGAAGCCCGCCTGGTCGACCAGCGCAAGTCGCAACAGCTGGCTGATGCGCAAGCAAAGTCGCAGTTGGAAAAAGAGCAAAAGCTCAACGACGAACTCGATGCGCTGAATCGCGCAGAACAGGAAATCCTGGCGCGCATCGATGCGATTAAGGAACGTCTTCCTCAGCTGGAGCAATCAAAACTTTCGCTCGAACAGAATGCTCAAGTCAATGCCGAGCAGGAAGAGCAACTCGTGCAGGCGCTGGGCGTGTTGCGCGAGCAGGAGGACGATCAGGTCAGGAGGATCGAGGCACTCCAGGCGCAAATCGCCGACCAGGTCAAATCCTGTTACCTGGCTGAATCGGAAGCGCAACAGCACGCCGAAAAGGCCGAGTTCCTCAACGCCGAATATGAAAATGTTCGGAAGAGTAAAGAGGACCGGGCGAAGTTCGTGGCCGACGCCGAAGTACGTCTCCGGGCTCTGGACCAGACTCGGAACAGCTTCCACGTGAGCACCCAGCGTCGTTCCGAAAAGGAACAACAGCTCAACTCCGAGATCGAAGCATTGCGTCTGGCGGAACAAGAACAAATCAAACGCGTCGAAGCCGCGGAAGCGAAGCTGCGCGAACGGGACGAAGCTCGGCAGGCTGCGAAAGCGCGCGTCAAAGCATTAAGCGAAGAAGAACAGCGGCTGAGCGAGGAGCTTCAACATCTCGCGCGCCTCGAAGCTGAGCAACTCACGCGGGTCAAGGAAACCGAAGCCAAGTTGCCGGCGCATGAAGAAGCTGCGCGACAGGCCGAGGCCCAGGCCCGGCGGATGGCCGACGAGGAAGCTCAGCGGCTCAAGCAACTTGAGGCCGTGCTTGAAAAAGCGCAATCAGAAGCCGCCCAACGCGCCGAGCGCGAAAAGGAATTGAATGCCGAAGTCGCGTCGCTGCACGCAGAAGTTGGAAGACTCCAGCAGCTCGAGGCAGAGCGCGACAGAGCCACCGAGGCCGACACGCAGGCGCCGCCAGTATCCAGTGCGGAACTCGAGTCGCTCCGCATAGCGGATGCGCGACTGAAACAGATTGAGGCCGATCTGCAACAGGCGCAGGCTGAGATCGCGCTACACGCCGAACGCGAACAACAAATGGAAGCGGAAATCGAATCGCTGCGCCAGGCGAACGCCCAGGCCGCTTCAGGATTCGCTGAAGTAGCTGACGACTCGTTCGAACTTGTCGACACTAAGTCCATCACGCTGTCGGATGTTGATGCCGACGCCCACGACGCATGGCTTCCGATCGATTTGCATCACAGCAAACCTCCGGTTGCCGCCGAAAAAGGTTTGGCTAATCTCGAACAACTGCCGCCACCGGTCAGCTTCGCCCCGCCGGTTAGCCGGCGCCGCCAGGCAATCATCCCCAGCGATATCGCTGAGCGGTTACAAAGCTCTGACTCGTCGCAGCGGGCTGCGGCCCTCGTCGATTTGGCCGACGGCGGCAACGAAGACTCATTTGAATTGATCACAAATTCGTTCGACGATCAAAGCGTGGAAGTTCGTAATGCTGCCGCGCGCGCTCTCTACGGCTTCCAGCCGGATCTCGCCGGCTCGTTCACTCGTGCGTTGCGCGAGGCGTCGCCCGAACGCCGCCGCAAGATTGGTGCCGCCATCGCCGGCTCAGGTCTGGCCGCCAATGCCATCAACAGCCTCGCTGGTGAAGGTCGCGATCGCACTCACGATGCATTTTCAATTCTCTTCCTGATGGCCAAAGCGGGCGAGACGCAGCCGCTGATGACGGCTATCGCCAAGCACAGCAATCTCGACGTGCGTTTGACGGCAGTGAAGTTGATCGGTCTCAGCAATCAGCAATCGGTGCTGCCGGCGCTGCGTCATATGGCCGCGCGCGAACACCTGCCGGCGGAAGTCTCCGGTGCGATCATGGAAGCGATTTATTTATTGAGTAATCAAAAGCACGAGGTCGGGTAAGACATCGCCGCAGATACTCACAGATAAGAAATCTATGTGGTCATCCGTGGCTTTGAATGTCTGATTCTGTAACTTAGCGCCGGCAGTGAGAGCAGATCATTCGCGGTAGGATTTATCGATTCTGTCCAACTTCCGTAGCAGCCCCGGCCACGTCAGCATTGCGCCCATGCCAATCGTTACGGCGTCCATTTGTGAGGCGACTCGCCCGATAATCTCCTGCGGAATCGGCGAGAGTTCGCTGCCGCCTGACTGCGCCAGGATTTGAATCTCGCACGCGCGCTCGAGCATAAACATTCCGAGAAAAGCTTCGGCGACGGTCCGGCCTACGGTCAGCAATCCGTGATTGCGCAGGATCAAAAATTTCTTGTTGCCAAAGTCCGACACCAGGCGCGGCTTCTCTTCTTCATCGAGTGCCAGGCCTTCATAGTCGTGATAGGCCAACGACGCCAGCGCGAACATCGCCTGCTGCGACAGCGGCAGTAATCCGTCTTTCTGCGCGGACACCGCAATGCCTCTGCGCGTGTGCAGATGCATCACGCACTGCGCGTCCTCGCGCGTTTCGTGGACGGCGCTGTGAATGGTGAAGCCGGCCGGATTGATGAAATGCGGCGAGTCCATCACCTTGTTGCCTTTCAGATCGATCTTCACCAGGCTTGAGGCAGTGACTTCCTCGAACATCATGCCGTACGGATTAAGCAAAAAATGATGTTCGCCGCCCGGCACGCGCGCAGAGATGTGCGTAAAGATCAGATCATCCCAGCCATGAAGTGCGACCAGCCGATAAGCTGCCGCCAGATCCACGCGCGCTTGCCATTCTTCGGCGGTAACCTGTTCGCGAATTGATGTCGGCTGAGGGGAAGGCGTCATGGATTCGAAACCGCTCGCGGTGGATACTTACTTGAATTCAAACGACTTCAGATAATCGTTATATGACTGGTCCCAACGGGCTATCGTTTTGGCTGGGCCGGTGAGTTTCACGAAGTAATTGCCTTTCGGCGTCTCGATCACGGCCGCGCGCAGACGATAATTCTCATCGTTATGAAAAGTGCCGCTGCCCGGCGCCATCTCGGCCGTGTAAGTGCCGGTCACGTCGACGGTCGTGACCTTCAGTCCGTTTACCGTGAGCGAATCAGTTTTGGACTTGCTCTTCGAATCGCTGCCGTCGGGTTGTTGCATCTGTCCGATCCAACGGTCGATGTTCGCCTGCGCGCTGCCACCCTGGCTCGCGCCAAAGTAATAAAGCACCAGCGACGCGTCCTCTTTATCGCCCTCAACCTTTGGCAGTCTGTACTGGGCTACGCGCATCGACGATGACGACTTCTCGGTCGTCCACCCGTCAGGCGCTTTGAAACGCAAATCGCCCGCGGCGGTAGCGCCTTTGTTGCCGCAAGCCCAGCAAATGAGCAGTGCTGAGAGCAAAGCGATCGAGCCAAGAATTTTTTTCCTCATGTGTGCCTCGCGCGTGAGACTCTACACCTTCACGTTTGCGTTAGGCAACGAGGTCGTTAGCTATTCACCCCCGCCGGCAGCCTTCGCGCGACGCTCCATCTCTTCCATCGAAACGTCTTCCTGGTGCGTCGCCAGGTGCCAACGGTGGCCAAAGGGATCGATGACCGTGCCAATGCGGTCGCCATAGAACTTGTCCTGGAGAGCTTCCTTAACGGTCGCGCCAGCCTCGACGGCGCGATTGAAAACCGCGTCGACGTCGGCGAGATAGATCATCAGCGCGATCGGCGAACCGCCGAGCGTCTGCGGTCCGTTATAGCCCATGTCGGGATATTCATCGGCCAGCATGATGCGTGAATTACCGACCTGCAGCTCGGCATGTCCAATCTTTCCGTCGGGCCCAGGAAAACGAAACAGCTCGGTCGCGCCAAATGCTTTCTTATAGAACTCAATGGCGTCGGCAGCGCCGCGAATGATTAAGTACGGTGTTACTGAGTGATAGCCTTCAGGAATTGGATTGACTGGCATCGTAGGCTCTCCTTCTTTCTGACTGTAGGGCAGGGCTTGTCCTTGCCCGGATTCCGTTCTCTAAGACGGGCAGCCACGAGGGCGCCCCAACAATTATCTTCCCGTAAACAACGTCGTCTCGTCGACGAAGCATAGACCGTTGCCCCAGGGGTCTTCGACATAGAACGATAGCTCGCCCCATGGCCGCTTCACCATCTGCCCCGCTTCCTGATCGTGGTAGCGGTCAGTCGCGAGACAACCAAGCGCCTTGGCCCGCTCAAATATTTCTTCGAGGTTGTTGACCGCAAAGTAAATATAGTCCGGAGTGGGCTGCGGTTTCTCGCCACCCTTGGCGACATCAACCAGCGCCAGGATCATCGGCCCGCAATTGAAGTAGTGACGCGAGCCGCGTGGAATCGGAATGCCGGGGTCGTCAAGCAGCTGCGCGTAAAACTCTCCGGCTGCCGCGAGATCACCGACCTGCAAAGCGATACGAAACATTCTTGGTGCGCCCATCGATTTCCTTTCTGCTTCAGCGTTTCTTTCTGCTTCAGCCGGCGGTGCTCCGGCGGTTTGGACCTGAGATGCGATGTACCAAACATTGTCGAATGGATCCTGAATCGAGCCCATGCGCGCGCCGTGTGGTTGCAGCTTCGGCTCGTCTTTCACGATCACACCTTCAGCTTTGATCGCACGCTCGTACCACGCATCGACATCATCGACGTACATCATGAAGACCGAAGGCAGCGGCTGCCATTCACCATGCGCCTCGCCCATCTCGATGACCGACGTACCGACGCGCATAGAGGCATAACGCACAGCGCCGTCCGGCGATCGATGAACGAGCAGTTCCTCGGCGCGGAATGCTTCCTTCAGAAAGGCGATCATCTTCGACGCGCCGATTGGCTGCAGCGACGGCATCAGATTAGGCTGTCCGCGCGGAATAAATGATTCGCCCTGATGCGTAGCTACAAACCACTGATTGCCGCCGGGATCGCGAAAACCGCATTCACGGTCGCCGTAAGGTCGCTCACCCGGCGCAGACAAGTTGGTCGCGCCCGCCTGCACAGCCTTCCCGTAAACCGCATCGACATCTTCAACGTAGAGATGAATGTAAGTTGGTAGCGGCGTTCCCTTCCACTCGGAACCCTTGCCGCCGCCTCCGACCATGATCATCGATCCGCCGATGTTGTATTCAGCAT
>Ga0105242_10002259_pt1 | contig 15208 bp, 17 predicted proteins | sample KBSM24metaG_FD_81521 | JGI IMG/M metagenome (GOLD analysis project Ga0105242, IMG submission 81521) | Miscanthus rhizosphere microbial communities from Kellogg Biological Station, Michigan, USA - KBS M2-4 metaG | ecosystem: Host-associated > Plants > Roots > Rhizosphere > Soil | place... | reverse complement strand
TGGATGTCCTCCCGAACTCCACGAGCACACCGGTGCGGCGGTCACCTTCGGTCGATACTTCAGTCGTGAAGAAGGCCACCCGATCACTGATTCGGGCGGCCTGTTGCATGTTGTGGGTGACGATCACGATCGTGTAGCGCGACTTGATCTCGTGCATGAGCTCTTCGATGCGAGCGGTGGCGATGGGATCGAGTGCCGAGCACGGCTCGTCCATCAAGATCACCTCCGGTTGCACGGCGAGGGCCCTGGCGATGCACAGCCGCTGCTGTTGACCGCCGGACAGGCCGAGGCCCGATGACTTCAACCGGTCCTTGACCTCTTCCCACAACGCCGCGCCGCGCAACGATTCCTCGACGAGGTCGTCGAGCTCACTCTTCTTCAGGCCACCGGCGATGCGCGGCCCGTAGGCGACGTTGTCGTAGATGCTCTTCGGGAACGGGTTGGGCTTTTGGAAGACCATGCCGATGTGCCGGCGCACTTGCGTCGCGGACACATCGGGACCGTACAGATTCACGCCGTGATACTTGACAGATCCTTCGACGCGGGCGCCGACGATCGTGTCGTTCATCCGGTTGAAGCACCGCAGCACGGTGCTCTTGCCGCAGCCCGACGGGCCGATGAAAGCGACGATCTCGTTGGGCCGGACCTTCAGGGTGACTTCGCGAACGGCCTTGAACGCGCCGTAGTAGACGGCGAGATCCTCGACCTCGAACACAGAGGGTGTCGTCGTGGCTTCTTCCACAGTGGCATTCGCGGAGGTCTCGCTGGTCTCGGTCATGACGTGGGTTGGCTCCTCGGCGACCTCGGACGGGGTGTGAGTGATGTTCTCGGTCATAGTTCTATCTCGTCCTCGCAATTCGTGCAGACAGCATCCGCGCCATCAACGTGAAAAGCATCGCGAGGGTGATCAGCGTCAGCGCTGCCCCCCAGGCGCGTTCCTGCGCCGTGACGAAGCTTTCCTTGGCGTTGCCGTAGATCTGCATCGACAGCGACGTGTTGGTGCCTTCGAGGACGTTCCAGTTCGTCCGCTTGGCGGCTCCGATCGTGAAGATCAGCGGTGCGGTCTCGCCGGCTGCACGAGCAATTGCCAGGAGGCAACCACTGATGATCCCGGGGGCCGCGGTCGGAAGCACAACGCGCACGGTGGTGCGGCTCGTGCTGCCGCCGAGGGCGTAGCTGGCGTCGCGCAGGTTCTGTGGCACGAGGCGCAGCATCTCTTCCGACGATCGGACGACGATCGGCAGCATGAGGCAGGCGAGCGCCAACGCTCCACTGAAACCGTTCAGACCGTTGATGCCGCGGGGCACGACCCAGAACACGTAGATGAACAGACCCATGACGATCGAGGGAACACCCGCCATGACGTTCGCGAAGAACCGCATGACTCGGGCGAACAGGCGTGTGCGTCCGTACTCGTTGAGATAGACGGCGCCGAGGATGCCGAGTGGAACGGCGATCAGCGTCGCCATCGCCGTGATCACGGCTGTGCCGATGATCGCCGCCTTCATTCCTGGGCCGGGCCGACGGGGCGCCAACTGGATGTCCTTGGTGAACCACGCCGGGAACTGACCCGACACGATCGACCATCCCTTGGCGAACACGGTGCCGAGGACGAGCAGCAACGCCCCGCCGACGACGATCACGCACAGCGCCATCAGCACAGTCATGACCGTGTTCTTCGTCCGTCGCCTGCCGGAGATGCCGGTGAGTTCGGCAGCGAGCTGTTGCGTCCGTGGCTGCAGGTTGGCGGTGACGACGGCCATGATCAGGTGCCCTGCACTCGCTTGGTGGCCCGGTTCACCACGGCGGTCGCCAAGAGGTTGATGACGATCGTGATGAGGAACAACGTCAGACCCATCGCGATCAACGCGCTCCGCTTGATCTCCGTCGTGGCCTCACCCCATTGGAAGGCAATGACGGAGGGCAGCGAGTCACCGGAAGAGAAGAGGTTGGCGGTGATGTTCGGTGATGAGCCGATGACGAGTGCGACCGCGATCGTTTCGCCCATCGCCCGCCCGAGTCCCAGCATGACCGCGCCGACGATCCCGCTCATCGAGTGGGGCAGGACGGCGCCGGTGATCATCTCCCAGCGAGTCGCGCCCAACGCCAACGCGCCGTCGCGGTCGGTCTGCGGGCAGGTCTCGATGACCTCTCGGGAGATGGAGGTGATGATCGGCGTGATCATCACGGAAAGGATGAGACCGGCGGTCATGAACGTTCGCCCCGCACCGGTGCGTCCGAAGATGTCGCCGAGGATCGGCCAGCCGTGGAACCATGCGCTGACGTGCTTGTACACGCCGAGCAGCTTCGGCGCCAGGAAGATGATGCCCCAGAGGCCGAAGACGACGGAGGGCACCACCGCCACGAGGTCGGTGAGCGACACCAGCCACTTCTTCATGCGCAGCGGAGCAACCTGGGTGGTGAACAGAGCAATGCCCAGGCTGACCGGAACCGAGATCGCGACCGCCAGCAACGCCGTGATCGCTGTGCCGTAGATGAAGCTGAGCGCGCCGTAGATCTCTTTGTTGGGTGCCCACCGGCGTTCGGTGAAGAATTCGAAGCCCTCGGATCGGAACACCGGCAGGGACTTATTGGTGACCGTGTACGCGATCAGCACGAGGATGATGAGGATGAGTGCTCCGGCGAGGAGCGTGGTACCCCTGAAGGCGCGGTCGAGGATCTGCCGTCTCGGTCGCAGATCCGTGAGGTCGGCCGGCGTTGTTGTCATGGATCTCCTTGACGTCGTCCGTCAAGCTGGGCCGGACCCGGTTGGATCCGGCCCAACTATAGATGGATCGTCAGGCGCCGATCTTGGCGATGTTGGCCAACGCCTTCGTCTGCAAGTCGGCCGGGAGTGGCGCGTAGTCGATGTCGGATGCCGTCTTCTGCGCGTCGGTCAACAGGTAGGTCAGGAAGCCGCGGATCGCCTCGGCCTTGGCGGGATCCGCCTGCTTCGTATAGGCGATGATCCAGGTCTGGGCAGCGATCGGATAGGAGTCGTCGCCGTCCGCCCAACCGAGGAAGAAGGTCAGGTCGTCGTTGATCTTCGTGCCCTTTGCCGCAGCGGTGGTGGCGTCGAGCGTCGGGTCGATGTACTTGCCGGCCTTGTTCATCACCGAGGCGAACGTCAACTTGTTGGCCTTGGCGTCGCTGAGGTCGACGTAGCCGATGGCGCCTTCGGTCGAAGAGATGATCTGGGCGACACCGCTGTTGCCGTCACCGGCTTGCGTGCCGTCCGGCCATTCGAGCTCGGACGCACCACCCAGCTTCCAGGTGCCCGGCGGGGTCGCGTTGGGCCCGTACGCGGCATCGAGGAACTTGGAGAAGTTCTCGGTGGTGCCCGAACCGTCGGCCCGACGAGCAACGACGATGTCGGTGGCGGGAAGCGTCACGCCGGGGTTGTCGGCGGCGATGATCGGATCGTTCCACTTCGTCACCTCGAGTTGGAAGATGGCGGAGATGCTCTTGGGTGACAGCTGCAGTTTGTCGACACCCGGGAGGTTGTACGACATCGTGATGGGGGCGATGACGGTCGGCACGTAGACGAACTCTCCACCCTTGTACGCCGCTTTGTCGGCGTCCTTCACGACACCGTCGGTTCCGGCGAAATCGACCACTTGCTCCTGCAGGTCGCTACGGCCCTTGCCCGAACCGCCGCCGCCGTACTCGATGGTGAGTCCGGGGGCGATGCCGGCGAGCGTGGCAATGGCGTCGTCGTAGAAGCCCTTGGGGAACGTTGCACCACTGGCGACGAGGCTGCCCTTCAACGCGGAGAAGTCGACATCAGTGCTCGCCGCCGTGTCGGTCGGTGCCGCTGCCGTCGTGGTGGCGGCCTCGCCCGCCGTTGTCGTGGCCGCTGCTTCCGTCGTCGGGGTGGCCGCCGCCGCTGTGGTCGGTGCGGCAGTGGAGCTTGACGAATTGCTGTCGCTGCCACACGCCGCCGCGACGAGCGAGAGCGAGATGATGCCGGCGATTGCGAGTCGCCGTCTAACGGTGTTCACGTCGTGTGTCTCCTTGGTGTTTGTTGCACGGTTGAGGATGAACAACGGCGGTCACCGTAGGAGTCGAAGTTGAAGCGCAAGGGTTGGAGGAGTGAACGCACGGTGAACGAGGCATGAACGCTCCCCAACAGGTGGGCGCAGGCAACATTGCGAACCCGCGATACTGACGTGGTGACTACCAGGACCATCACGGAACCGGCGCGTCAGATCGACGTCATCCACGAAACCGACGTCTTGGTGGTCGGGTCGGGCCCCGCGGGCCTCGCGGCGGCGCTCGCCGCGGCACGTGCGGGTGTCGAGGTGACGCTCGTCGAGAGGTTCGGCTGCTTCGGCGGCAACATCACCGCCGTCGGAGTCGAAGGCATGGCGTGGTACCGACACGAGGACACCGTCGAGGCCAACGGCATCGGTCGGGAATTCGAGACCCGGGCCCACGAGATGGGTGCCGCCGTGCAGGAGAGCCAGTCGCTGTCGCTCGAACTCGACAGCGAGGGCTTCAAGTTGGTCGCCGACACGCTCGTGGAGGAAGCGGGCATTCGCGGCATGCTCCATCGCTCCTTCGCCGCGCCGATCATGGACGGCGACACGATCACCGGCATCATCACTGAGTCGAAGGCGGGGCGCGAGGCGCTCCTCGCCGCACGGGTCATCGATGCGACGGGCGATGCCGACATTGCCTTTCGGGCCGGAGCCCCGACCTTCCACACCCCTCGCGAACAGATGATGGCCGCGTCGGTGATGTTCCATCTGGCGGGTGTCGACAAGAAGGCGTTCATCGAGGGAGTCAAGGCCGATCCGCAGACGTACAAGGACTGGGCCGGTGGAGGCGAATGGAACATCGAGACGGGCGGCAAGGAGGACGACATGTTCTCGCCGTTCCTCAAGCGGCCGTTCGAGCAGGCCATCAAGGACGGATTGCTGCCGCCCACGTTGGCCACGTTGGCCGGCACGTGGGGTGCGATTCACGAGACGGGCGAACTCACTTACATGAACCTCGTCCACATGGACGGGATCGACGGCACGGACCCCGACGACCTCACCCGCGGCGAGATCGAAGGACGTCGACAGGCGATGCATGCGATCGAGGCGTTGCGGCGCTACACGCCGGGTTGCAGCGGGGCGAGACTCCGCAACTTCGGGATGACGCTCGGCATTCGTGACACCCGCAAGATCGACGCGTTGTACAACATGACCGAGCACGACGTGCGCGAACAGGCGCGCTTCGACGACGCGATCGGGATCTATCCGGAGTTCATCGACGGATACGGGATCCTGATTCTCCCGACCACGGGCCGCTACTTCCAGATCCCGTTCCGCAACCTCGTACCGAAGGGTGTGCGCAACCTGTTGGTGGCCGGGCGGTCGAGCGGTGGCGACCGGATCTCGCACGCGTCGACCCGCAACATGTCGTGCTGTGCGGTCCTCGGACAGGGGGCGGGCATCGCCGCCGCGCTGTCAGTCCACTCCGGCGCGGAGGTCGCCGCCACCGACGTGGTCTCGATCCACAAGGAGCTCGACCGCCAAAGTGTGCGCTACGAATAGGGTGGCCTCGTGAACGAGGCGCACGGTCACGATCACAACCACGGAGCTGCCGCGTTCAGGGCGGGCGCCCGCCACGTCAAGCCGTTGGTGATCTCGTTTGCTCTGATCGTCACGTTCTCGGTGGTGCAGGTCGTGGTGGGACTGGTCACCGACTCGCTGGCGCTGCTGTCCGACGCCGGGCACATGGCCACCGACGCACTGGGGCTCGGCATGGCGTTGGCGGCGATCCAGGCTGCGTCCAACGCGCGCTCTCATCCGCAACGGACCTTCGGCTTGTACCGATTGGAGATCCTCGCCGCGCTGTTCAACGCGATGCTGCTGTTCGCCGTGGCCGGCTACGTGTTGTTCGAGGCCGTGCGGCGTATCAACGACGCCCCGGACATTGCGTCAGGCCCGGTGCTGGTCGTCGGTGTGATCGGACTGGTCGTCAACCTGGCGGCCTTCGCGCTTCTGCGAAGCGGTGCGAAGGACAGCCTCAACGTGCGCGGCGCCTATCTCGAGGTGGTGTCCGACACGCTCGGCTCGGTCGGTGTGATCGTCGCCGCGATCGTCTGGGGCATCACCGGGTGGACGTGGGTCGACCCCGTCATCGGCGCAGTGATCGGTGTGTTCATCCTTCCGCGTGCGTGGCGGCTCGGCCACGAAGCACTGAACGTGTTGTTGCAGGCTGCACCCGCCCGCCTCGACATGACCGCGTTGCGCGCAGAGCTGGCTGCGATCTCCGGAGTGGTCGACGTGCACGACATCCACGTGTGGACCCTGACGTCGGAGATGGACGTGGCGACCGCACACCTGATGGTGTCGGTCGGTACCGACTCGCATGCCGTGCTCGATCAGGCGCGGCAGCTGCTCGCCGATCGCCACGGGATCACTCACGCCACGTTGCAGGTCGAGCCCGACAATCACCACGGCTGCGACGAGGTCACATGGTGAGCGGTCTGGTTTAGCCTGGCGGTATGGCTGAGATCGAACGAAGCGACGCCGAATGGCGCGCATCCCTGAGTCCCGAACAGTACGAAGTGCTCCGCCGCGCCGGCACTGAACGCCCGTGGAGCGGGAAGTACGTCAACGAGCATTCCGACGGCACGTACCACTGCGCGGCATGCGGCGCCGAACTGTTCGACTCGACCGCCAAGTTCGAATCGGGGAGTGGCTGGCCGAGCTTCTTCCGGACCAAGGCCGCTGACGCCGTCGAACTGATCGAGGACCGCACCCACGGGATGATCCGTACCGAGGTGCGCTGCAAACGCTGTGGTTCGCATCTCGGCCACCTGTTCCCCGACGGCCCGGCACCCACCGGGCAGCGGTACTGCATGAACAGCCTGGCCCTCGACCTCGTCAAGGACCAGGCCGACAGCTGACCTGCACGGCCCCTCGAAAGTTTGGCTCTGAGCATTGACAAGTAACTAAATAGTTACATATAGTTCCCACGTGGACATCGTGTTCAAAGCGCTTGCCGATCCGACCAGGCGAAGTCTGCTCGACGACCTCTTCCGCGAGGACGGGCAGACGCTGACCGCGCTCACCGAGCGTTTCTCGATGACGCGGATCGGCGTGATGAAGCATCTCGACCTGTTGGAGAAGGCAGGGCTCGTGGTCACCAAGCGGCGCGGTCGCGAAAAGCTCCACTTCCTCAATCCGATCCCGATCCGTGTCATCCACGATCGATGGGTCAGCAAGTACACCGAACCGTGGACCGTCGCGCTCCTCGGCCTCAAGCACAGAATGGAGAACGAAATGGAGAAGGTCTTCGAGATCTACATCCGCACCACACCCGAGCGTCTCTGGCATGCGATCACGGATCCGGAGGTCCGTCGCAAGTTCCAGTTCGGCAACACCATCACGTCGGATTGGCGGCCCGGAGGGCACTTCGAGATGACGAACCCCGGCGCACCCGGGATGGTGCTCGGCGAGGGCGAGAACCTGGAGGTCGATCCGCCGCGACGCCTCGTGCAGAGCATGGTCGCGCTGTGGGGTGAGGACGTGAAGAGCGAGGGCACCTCGCGCGTCACCTGGGAGATCGAGCCGGTCGGCGACTCGTGCCGGCTGCTGGTCACCCACGACCAACTGCGCGAGGGCGCCAACGATCAGCTCTACGGCGGTTGGCCGATGATCCTGTCCGGCTTGAAGACATGGCTGGAGACCGGCGAAGTCCTGACGACGCCCGGCTCTCTGATGTACGGCTCGACGACCTGACCGCACGCGGCGCGCTGCTCTCGCCCGAGTTTGTCGCTGCGGGCTATCGGGTATGGCGCAGCCATGACTGTCATCAAATCTCTCTGGGCCTCGGTACAGGGTGATCCGGTGTTCATGCGGCGGGTCAACGGATGGCTGACCATCTTCTGGATCCTGATGATCCCGGTCTCCATCATGTTCGGTTTGCTCAGCAGCGTCGCCTATGTGTCTGCGCTCTCGTTGTGGGCACTGGTCTCCGGCCACTGGTCGGCCTGGCAGGCGGCGCGGGTCGAAGTCGAGCAGTTGGCCGAGGCCAAAGAGCGCGAGGAGAATCCGATCGAGGAACGAGTCGTCGAAACCATCATCGAACGCACGGATGTCGCGCCCGCCGAATAGGCCGCTCGATGGTGGCGGTGCAGCCCTGAGCTTGCCATCATTGCGTTGTGGGGACTGACGACATCGTCGAGCGAGAGTTCCAGCGTTCGTACGTCGCTGCCGGGCTGGTCGCATGTGCAGTCATCGTCATCGTCGACGCAAGCTCGGATTCCCTCGTGCTCATCGGGTTGCTGGTGCTCCCATCGCTGATCGCGGCCGGCGGCACACGTCGCGGCACGATCGCCGTCGCCTGCATCTCGACCATCAACGCAGTCTGGCTCGGTTGGGCCGACGACATCGCCCTCTCTCGCCGGCACTGGGTAGGAATGCTGAGCGTCGTGGTGGGCGGTGCGCTTGCCGTCAAGGTCGCGTCGACCCGCCACGCACGCGAGGTCCAACTGGCCGACTCGATGCGCATCGTGCGACGAGTCGACCGACTGAAGGCGGCGCTCGCGACCGGCCGAATGGGGGAGTGGTCGTGGGATCGTGCGGCCGGCACCATTCGATGGGACGCCAACGTGGCGATGCTGTTCGGTCTGGAGGCGAAGGAGTTCCACGGCACCTTCGACGACTGGCTGGACCGCGTCGATGAACGCGATCGCGAGATGGTGCAGTCAGCGCTCGCGGCGGGACTCGAGGCACGCGAGCCGTTCCGATTCGACCACCGGTCTCCATGGCCCGATGGCACCATCCACTGGATCGAGGGGATCGGCGACGTCATCGTCGACGCGGACACCGACGAGGTGGCCGGCGCCTACGGGCTCGCCATCGACGTCGACGACCGACATCGCCAGATGGAGGAGAGAACTCGGTTGTTCGAGTTGGAGCGACGTCAACTCGAGCGCGCCACGTATCTCGCCAAGGTCAACGATGTGCTGGCCAACTCCGTCGACGCCGAGGAGATCGTGAAGCGCGTGACGGAGTCGGTCGTGCCCGAACTCGCCGAGTGGTGCTCCGTGGTGATCTCGATCGACAGGCGCCGTGACCGCCCATCCATCACAGCGGCCCACGCCGACCCAGCGAAAGTGGCGTTCGCCGAGCAGGTCCAGCGCGACTTTCCGTACGACCCCGAAGCTCCGTTCGGCGCGGCGCGGGTAGTCAGCACCGGTCGGCGGGAGTTGATCACCGACATCGATCCGGCCTCGTTCGCCGCGCTTCCGGGCGGCGACGTGCTGGACAAGATCGGGCTGCGACATGTCCTGACGCTGCCGCTCACCGGCGCGCTCGGCATCCTCGGAGCTCTCCAGCTTGTGCGGTGCGAGGGCCAGCCGGCATTCGACCCAGCTGAACTCGAGTTGCTCGACGAGGTGGCCGCTCGTGTCGGGGCGGCCTTGAACAGTGCGGTTCTGTTCGAGCGTCAAGCACGCGGTAGGGCCGCGCTCGACACTCTCCAGCAGTTCAGCGGTCGGATCGCCGCGGCCGCCACGAGCGGCAAGATCGTTCATGCCGCGTTGGCCTACGGCTCATCCGGCCTCGGCGCCGACGGCGGAGTGTTGTTCATGCTCAGCGAGGACGGCGACCTCGTCGTCTCGGAGGCCATGGGCACATCGAGCGAATCGACGCGGCAGGCCGAACTCGACGTCGCCGCCCAGTCGGTCGAGAAGGGCTCCGTCGTCGTCAGCGAGTTCGATCGCGAGCCGGACATCCGAATGGCGCTCAGCATCCCGCTGCGGATCCTCAATCGCACCAGCGGCGTTCTCGTCTTCACGTTCAACGACTATCGCGAGTTCTCGCCCGAGAACCTGTCGATGCTCGTCACGCTCGGGTCGCGATGTGCAGGCGCGTTGGAGCGCGCTTCTCTGTACGAACGCGACCGCGACATCGCCCTGACATTCCAGCGACGCCTCATGCCGGCGCTGCCACGCACTCCGCGGTGGATCGACGTCGCCGCCAGCTATCGGCCGGCGTCGGGCCTGGCGATCGGCGGAGACTGGTATCAGGTCCTCGATGCCGGCGGTGGACGCGTGGTCACTGTCGTCGGCGACGCGGTGGGCCACGGCTTGGTCGCTGCCGCAGCGATGGGCCAGTTGCGGGCATCGATTGCCACCGCCGTCGCCAACGATCCCGACCCCAGCCGGGCGATCGCGGCCGTCGACCTGTTCGCGGTTCAAGGTGCCGACACGATCGGCGCGTCGGTGGCCTACTTCCTCTTCGAACCCGACGGGCCGGCGAGGTACGCCAGCGCCGGGCATGTTCCGTCAGTGCTGGTGCCCGCCTGCAAGCCTGCGCTGTTGCTGGAGGAGGGGCGCCGAGCGCTGCTCGGATTCCAGTCGCCCGACAACCGTGGCGTCGCCGCCGACGTGATGTTCGACCCCGGCGATGTCATCGTGATGTTCACCGACGGACTGGTCGAGCGCAGGGGCGAAGGCATCGACGACGGGTTGCGTCGGCTCGGCAAGACCATCGAGCAGGTCCGCGACCTGTCACCGCAGGCGATGTGCGCCGCGTTGCTCGAGGAGATGACGAAGGACTACGACCCCGACGACGACGTCGCCCTGTTGGTGATTCGTCGCAACGAATTGGATGCCGACGACTCGCTGTCAGCCGATCACCGGTGGCGAACGCTCGACTGATCGACCGGGTCGACGTCATGACGCCGGCCGCGCTGCGTCATCATCCAGACGACCACCGCGAGCAACCCGAACACGACGAACGGAGCAACACGCCGGCGATTGCGGCGATGACGTTGACCGGCGAGCGGCGGTAGATCCTCGATCCGCGACCGTGCCTCGTCGACAAGGTCGGCCAAGGTGCTGGCGCTCGACTCCACGGCGGTCTTCAATGTGCTCGACATATCTGCGAGTGCATTCGACATTTCGATCTCGCTTTCTTCTGTTGCTGCCGCGCCTGTGCGTCCAGACGCGGCAGCTCACGTGGCGACTGTTGTACCCCGTGCCGCGAGCCTCTAATCACCCCTGCCCGCCGTCGGCCTCAGGTTTCGGAGGCCACCTTGGTCAGCGTCACGGCACGCTCGCTGAACTCGAAGCGGTCCACCACCGAACGCAAGATGTTGGCTGCCAGCTCGTCGGGTTCGACGTCGATACCGCTCGATTCCAGCATGAGTGCGGCACTGACCTGGCGCCCGTCGACACGGAACGTCGTACGGACTCGTTCACCGGCGTGACGGTCCGCGAGCAGCGAGAACACCTCGTCCAATGCCAGGCGGAGATCGTCGATCTCGTCGACCGTGAAGCCTGCGTCGGCGCCGAGCGACGCAGCAATCATGCGAACCGTCGAGGCATATTTCGTGCGTAGGGGCACGATCACCTCGAAGTGATCGTCGCTCGTAGGTGCATCGGGTTGGGCGGCCATCGGAGGGAACGCTACAGCGTGACGCCTGTTTGGTCGTCCCCGGTCCAGGGTAGACCGGTCGTATGGCCACTGGCGATGCAGTGAAAGTCGCACTTGTCAACGATTACGAGATCATCGTCCACGGGCTTGCGGCCATGTTGGCCCCTTACTCCGACCGTGTTCAGATCGTCGAGGTCGACGTGATGTCGGAGCCGGAGTGTCGTGTGGACGTGGCGTTGTTCGACACGTTCGCCAGTCGACGTCACTCGATCGACCGGGCCCGGCAGATGGTCGAAAGCGGGATGGTCAAGCACGTCCTGTTGTACACGTGGGACGCGGCCGCCGAGTTCCTGGCCCTGGCCGAGGAAGCCGGAGTGTCGGGTGTGGTCCTCAAGTCGCAAACCGGAGAGTCGCTGGTGGATGTCATCGAACGAGTCGCTCGGGGTGAGCGAATCGGGTTCGCCAACATTCATCGAGGCCGGCAGACCTGGGATCACAGCGCGTTGTCGGTGCGCGAGCAGGAAGTGCTCGCGCTCATCGCCTACGGCATGAGCAATGCCGAGATCGGCAAGGAGCTGTTCTTGTCGGTCGACACCGTGAAGACCTACGTGCGCCGCCTCTACAGCAAGCTTGGTGTGAGGAACCGCGCCCAAGCCGCGCTGCAAGCAGCCCGGTACAACGTGTTGCCTCCCACCTCACGCCAAATGCATCCCGGACAACTCGGCGGAGGAATCACCTCGCCTCCATCAGGAATGGTTCGGAGTGTCGGTGCATGATGAGCCCGCGTGCGATGGATTCGCAGCTCGTCCTCCTCCGTGAGTATCGCGGGTCGACCGAGACGCTGCGACAGGCTCGGTCCGAGGTGGGCGAGTGGCTCACCGCGCGCCATCTGGGGCCCGAGCTCCGTGAACGGGCCGAGTTGGTCGTCAGCGAATTGGCGTCGAACGCAGTGCAAGCGGCACCCGGCACGCCCTACACGGTGCGAGTGGTCATCGACTCCGACGAATCGGTCTCGATCGCGTTGATCAGTCACGGATCCAACGGTGGCCCTCCGCCTCGCGCGTTGTGGGGGCCGTCGAGCGTTCTCGCCGAGACGGGCCGTGGTCTGCTCGTCGTCGATCAGCTCTCCGAGAACGTCCGCGTTCAGCGGCCCAGCCCCGGGGAGATCGTGGTTACAGCGACGTTGCGCTGAACGCGCCTGCGCCAGCGGCTTCGGCCTGAATTCATCGCGGGGTAGCGTGCCGGTGAGACCATGACGGACCATCGCGACGATTCCGAACCTGACAGCGATCTCGACGACCTCGAACTGTTCTTCGAGTTCGCCGAAAACCGCAGTCGAGCTGTGCGCAATCGCCTCGTCGAGCGTCACATGGGTTTGGCCGCGCACATCGCCAAACGGTTCAGCCGGCCGGGCGGCACCGAGGAGGATCTCCGCCAGGTGGCGATGTTGGGCTTGGTGAAGGCCATCGATCGCTTCGACCCGAACTACGGCGTGCGCTTCGCCGCCTTCGCCGGCAGCACCATCGAGGGCGAGCTCAAGCGGCATTTCCGCGACCACAGCTGGGCGGTGCGGGTGCCGCGCTCGGCAAAGGAGCTGCACCTTTCCGTGCGGCGAGCCACCGACGAACTCGTCCAGAAGGAAGGCCGCTCTCCGTCGGTCGACGAGATCGCCGCATATCTCGGCCTCGACCGCGACGAGGTGCTCCGTGGTCTGGCAGCGACCTCGGCCTACCACGTCGGCACGATCCACTCGACCGGCGCCGACGGCGACGCAGACACACCGCTCGATCGAATCGACGCGCTGGCGTCGGAGGAAGCCGGCTACGAGCGGGCGATGGATGTCGAAATCGTCGACAGCCTGCTTGCCCGCCTCCCGGAGCGCGAGCGCGAGATCGTACGGCTCCGCTTCTACGAGCAATTGTCCCAAGAGCAGATCGCGGCTGCAGTCGGCGTGTCGCAGATGCAGGTCTCACGTCTGCTGCGGGCATCGTTCGAGAAAATGCGGCAGTGGATGGAATCCAACCACTCCGAGTGACGTCGTTCGGGCGACGTGTCACCCGAACGGATGAGACGCTGTCGCCGGGTGCATTGTTCGACCACGAAAGGGCTAACTTGTCGGGCGTGTCAGAACTCGGCGCCCAACTGGAGATCGCAACAACATCGACAGGCTGGAAGTTGGCGGGTGAGATCGACGCTCATACGGCCCCCGACCTGGCAACCGCCTTGGTGCAGCTGCCCGACGGTGACGTCGTGGTCGACGTCGCCGATGTGTCGTTCATGGACTCGAGCGGGCTGCGAGTGCTCATCGACGTTGCTGCCCGGGCCCGGGAGGCGGGTGGCGAATTGATCATCGCTCACCCGACCCCCGGCATCACCAGGCTCGTCGAGATCAGTGGCCTCTCAGGCCAGTTGCGCCTCGACGATTGAGCAGAGTCAGGTGCGGCTGAAAAGCGAATAGCCGCCGGGGCCGACCAGGCAGCCGGCGATGATCAGGATGATCCCGAGCAGAATCTGACCCTGGAACAGTTGGACGATGCCGACGATCACGAGAATCGCGGCGATCACCCAAAGAAGGGTTGCCTTCATGGTGCGTCTCCTTTCGTTGCAGCCGGAAGTACCCCGACCAGGAGCTGAGCAAACGCCTAGACGCCCTCGCCCTTGCGTTCCAGTCGACGGGCATGCAAGACCGGCTCGGTGTATCCCGACGGTTGCTCCACACCGCTGAACACCAGATCGCACGCCGCACGGAACGCTGAACCGTCGAAGCCCGGCGACATCGGTGTGTACGCGGGGTCACCGGCGTTCTGGCGATCGACGATCACCGCCATCTTGCGCATCGCCGCACTCACGTCGTCGCGGGCGACGACACCATGGAGCAACCAGTTGGCGATGTGCTGCGACGAGATGCGGCACGTGGCGCGGTCTTCCATCAAGCCGACGTCGTGGATATCGGGCACCTTCGAGCATCCGACACCCTGGTCGACCCAGCGCACCACGTAGCCGAGAATGCCCTGGGCGTTGTTCTCCACCTCGGCCTGGATTTCGGGCTCCGTCCAAGCCGGCTCGTCGACGACGGGAATGCGCAGCAGGTCGTCCAGCGTGGCACGCGGTCCGCGGCCGGCCAGTTCGTCGGCCAGCTCTTGCTGGCGGGCGCGAACGTCGACCCGGTGGTAGTGCGTCGCGTGGAGCGTGGCCGCGCTCGGTGAGGGGACCCAGGCGCAATTGGCGCCGGCAAGTGGGTGATTGATCTTCTGGGCGAGCATGTCGGCCATCAGGTCGGGCGCAGCCCACATGCCCTTGCCGATCTGGGCGCGGCCGGGCAGCCCGCACGCGATTCCGGTGTCGACGTTCCAGTCCTCGTAGGCCTTGATCCAGTGCTGGCCCCTCATGTCGGTCTTGCGGACCATGGGACCTGCGTGCATCGACGTGTGGATCTCGTCGCCGGTGCGGTCGAGGAAGCCGGTGTTGATGAACGCGACACGCGATTTGGCGGCGCGGATGCACTCCATGAGGTTCAGTGTCGTGCGCCGCTCCTCGTCCATGATGCCGATCTTCACGGTGTTCGGGAAGAGGCCGAGCACTGTTTCGACGCGCGTGAACACGTCGTTCGTGAACGCCACCTCGGCCGGACCGTGCATCTTCGGTTTGACGACGTACACCGAACCGCGGCGTTGCGCGTCGAGCGTGGGCAACGCGCACAGCACCGTGACCATCGCATCGAGGAGACCCTCGAACACCGGCCTTCCGTCCGCGTCGAGCACCGCCGGAGTCGTCATGAGGTGTCCGACGTTGCGCACCAGCATCAGCGCTCGGCCTCGACGAAC
>Ga0105242_10002254_pt1 | contig 15218 bp, 11 predicted proteins | sample KBSM24metaG_FD_81521 | JGI IMG/M metagenome (GOLD analysis project Ga0105242, IMG submission 81521) | Miscanthus rhizosphere microbial communities from Kellogg Biological Station, Michigan, USA - KBS M2-4 metaG | ecosystem: Host-associated > Plants > Roots > Rhizosphere > Soil | place... | reverse complement strand
CCCCATTAAGGTAGACGTTCGAATTATCGCGGCGACTAATACTGACTTGGAGGAGATGGTAGCGCAGGGACGTTTCCGAGAAGATCTGTATTACCGCCTAAACGTAATTCGCTTGCGCGTACCCCCGCTACGTGAACGCCGTTCTGAAATCCCAACAATCGTTAACTACTACATCAATCACTACTCGGCGAAGTTTGGACGCAAAGACATTCACATTACGCCGCAGGCTGTCGACTTGTTGATGGTTAGCGACTGGCCCGGCAATGTGCGTCAACTCTGTAATGAGATTCAACGAACTGTGGCGAGGGCCGAAGACGGCGCAGTCATAACTCCTGAACAACTATCGCCGGAATTGAAACGCACTTCTTCTCCCACTGCTCCCTCGGCCGCTTCGATTGCCTCGATGCCTGCGCCAAACCTGCAAACGGCGGGCACTCTCGCTGAAGCACTCGGCGAAGTTGAACGTCGAATGATCGCTGATGCGCTTCGCCGTCACAACGGCAACATCTCTCGCGCCGCACGTGAATTGGGTCTTACTCGACGCGGCCTTTATCTCAAACTCGAGCGCCACGACTTGAGCGCGAGTGCTTAAATCAGTTCCAGTTTCTTAATATCCAATTCCATTCATACCTTTGTCACATTCTTAAGTGACAATTAGCCTTCAACTCTGAAGATGAACCTTCCCAGACGGATCATTTCTGAATTGTTGTCGACTACATTTTTACTTGCGGCAGTGGTCGGCTCCGGCATCATGGGGGAACGCTTGGCAGGCGGAAACGTCGCTGTCGCTTTGCTTGCAAACACCCTCGCCACTGGCGCCGCGCTTGTCGCCCTTATCCTCACGTTTGGACCAATCTCGGGCGCACATATGAATCCGGCAGTCACCTTGGCGGCGGCTAGTATGGGAGAACTTCCATGGCGTGACACTCCGTTTTATGTTGTCGCGCAGCTTGTCGGCGCGTTTGCAGGCGTTGCTGTTGCGCACACCATGTTTCGCTTACCCCTGTTGTTTGCGTCCCAACATCCACGAGCGGGGATGGCCCAGGCCTTCAGCGAATTCGTCGCCACCTTTGGACTACTCGCTGTCATCTGGGGTGTGACACGAACTCGTCCAACGGCTGTTGCTTTCGCAGTCGCTGCGTACATCACAGCAGCTTACTGGTTTACGTCGTCAACATCCTTTGCAAACCCGGCTGTCACACTTGCTCGATCGATGAGCGACACCTTTGCCGGCATTCGTCCTTCCGATGCCCCCGGCTTCATTGTGGCTCAACTTGCTGGTGCTGCGGCTGCGACATTAATCTTTCGATGGCTATTGCCTCAAAATCATAATGAGTAATAACCAAAAAGTTTTGATCTTGTGTACAGGCAACTCCGCGCGCAGTCAGATGGCTGAAGGTTTGTTGCGTAGCATGGCTGGTGAGAGATTTGAGATCGCCAGCGCGGGTGTTTCGCCGAGTAACGTTCGACCGGAAGCGATCGAGGCGATGAGAGAGCTTGGTGTCGACATATCGAACCATCGCTCGAAGTCAGTCGACGAGTTTTTGGGCCAGGAGTTTGATTACGTGATCACAGTTTGTGATAACGCAAACGAACAGTGTCCGGTCTTTCCCGGTAAGACAAAACGGATACATTGGAGCTTTGAAGATCCGGCTGCGGCTGAAGGGAGCGCTGCGGAAAAGCTAAGAGTGTTTATTCGCGTCCGTGATGAGATCAGAAGCAGGCTTGAAGAGTTTGTAAGGGCAGTTTAGTAGCCGGTCGGGTTAAGAGACCTTGCGCTTGGCAATGTGCTTGGCGATGTCGCAGATTTTGTCGATGGCGAATGGCTTGGCGATGATCCAGTCAGCGCGTACTTCGTTCTTGGTTTCCAAGCTAATGGCATCGGCCCAACCGCTAACGATCGCGAGCGGAACTGTTTTGGAGCGTTGGCGGATTTCCGTTACTAATTCCCAACCACTCATTTCCGGCATTCCGATGTCAGTAAACACTGCATCGAACTTACCCTGATACTGGTCAAATAGCGCTAACGCGATTTCGCCGCTCTTTGCTGAGATCACTTCACAACCTTCCGCTTCCAAAGCCTCAATCAAAACGTCGCGCACGTGTTCCTGGTCGTCAACAACCAGCACGCGAACCTTTTCGTCTACTTCCGACTCGTTAGTTTTGACGTTGGTGCTGCCGTCTATTCGCACGTTGGCCGGTGCGACTTTGGGAAGAGATATCTTGAAGGTAGTGCCATGTCCCTGTTCACTCTCGACATCGATCGATCCGTCATGACGGCGAATAATACCGAAGCTGACTGCCAGGCCCATGCCGGTGCCCGCTTTACCCTTAGTCGTGAAGAACGGATCGAAGAGACGTTGCTTCACTTCTGGCGTCATGCCGGTACCAGTGTCGGCAATACAAACAACCACCCGGTCGCGACTTTCCTGGATCGAGACCCGCACCTCGCCGCCGGAGGGCATTGCATCGACGGCGTTGTAAACCATGTTGACGAGCACTTCACGCAGCTCGACAGGATCGCCTTTGACGTGGGCTTTGCAGTCGGCGTGGAGAACGAAGCGAACCGCAGCGAATTCGGAGCGCGATTCCCACTTTGGACGCGTCATTTCGCAAATGTCCTTGAGGAGCTCGGCGATTGAGATAACTTCAAACTCGCGGCTCGGACGCTGGCGCGCAAAGTCCTGGATGCGACGAATGATGTGAGCGCCATCTTCCGCGCTCTTGATGATCATTTCGAGTCCGGCTTCGATCTTTGCCGGGTCGGTACTGTTGCGGAGGATTAGTTGGGCACGACCGAGAATTCCGGTCAGGGTGTTGTTGACATTGTGAGCGACGCCGAAAGAAAGCTCGCCGAGTGCGGCCATCTTCTGAGCGTGAATCTTCTGTTCACGTTCAGCTTCATGCTTCTCGTGCGCATTGGCAATGATGTCGAGACATTTACGTAGACGTTCACGAGTGGAGGCTTGTTGGGAATTTGCGAGTAGCTGATTTGCCTGCGCCCCGATCTCGCGACGCTCGTCGTCCGCAAGCTGCTCACACATCTCCTCGATCATGATCAGCAGCGCCCGACCTGCGGTCTCCCGATCTCCACAACGCTCCGCAACTCTTCTCGCTCTCTCAATAATTGGCTTGGCTTCGTGACGACGTCCAAGGCGACAAAGAACCAGTCCTTGCGTCGTGAGCGCCTCGGCCAGCAAAGCTTCCTCACCACTACTCTCAAGGGTATTGACCGCAAGCTTTATGGAACCGTCAGCAAGATCATATTTCTCAGAGGTGAGAAATAGTTGAGCAAGCGTCTCATCAACCTGAGCGCAACCGATCGTATCGCCAAGTCCCCCATACAATGCCCGCGCTCTCTCAAGGTGTTCGGTAGCTTCTTCGAATCTTCGTAGACTCAAAAGCAAGTAACCGCGATTATTTTCGACTGCAGCCGTATAGCGCAGGTTCCCCACTCTTTCAAACTGAAGTGCGGCTTGATGGTAGTGCCCGAGTGCCCGATCAAAAAGTAGTCTCTTGCCCTCTAAAATGCCCAAGTCCTTCAGAGTGTTCGCCATTTCGGTTTGAAACCTGCCTTTGGTCCAAGAACTAAAGGTAGACTCCAAAGTTGCAGCTTCATTCAGCAAGTTCATAGCCTCCTGAAGCCGTCTAGAGTGGCGCTCGACAATAGCCAACCTGATTAATCCGACTGCTTTAAGTTCGCAAAACTGATCCGGCAGTTCTCGAACGCAGGACTCGAGCATCGCATGCGCAATGTCGAACAAACCTTGATGATAATAACAGCAGCCTAGTTCAATTCTAGCCTCAATAGCTTTCGTTCGTTCGCCTATCTGATCAAAAAGGGCTATCGAACCACTCAAGAGTACTTCTGCCCATTTTTGACCCCTCGAAAGCTGGCTAGACCTAGCCGCTGCGTCGCTCAGAATACCCGCGACAAGCAGTAACTCAGCCGAAGCTAGCTGATCTAGAAGAGCCTGATTCGGCCATGCGCCGGGCTTCCACCAAGCCGCCAATAAGGCGCATCCACTTTCGTAATCCCCTGTTTCAAGCTTTTCACGAGCGATTGCGCAGCAAGCGAGCGCTCGCTCACTTTCAGCCAGAGATGCTGGAAGAACGTCCTGAAAGACATTCATCTCGCTCTTTACGTACCTGCCGCTCTCTCGTAGATTCGTTGATTGCATACAAAGTAACCATTGATACAAGCGTATACAGAACCCTTTGAAATCACAGTCGAGAACAATTTCGCATGCTTTGCTTAATTATTTGTGGCATTCCGCTCGATGTCGTCGCGCTGCCGGTAGGATGAATACTAAATAATCAACTCTGGCCAGTCTTTATTGGGTGTCATTCTCTCGTTTCGACAGTACCCTTAAAGCACACCTTTAGTTAGACTTAGAGCCCATTGAGATTCCCCCTCAGCTGTTGGCACGTGCATTGATAATAGAAAGACCGAACGTAGATTTTGAAATGGCCGACCCAAGAAACTAGCTTTCCACGGCAGAGTGTTCTTGAGTCGACCGAGCCCCTGACGTTTGAACACCAGGAGAACAGCGATGCGAAACTTCAAACTATCAATGTTGTCATTGATCTTAACCTTGGCCCTGACTGGAACCGCTCTCTCGAAAACGGGTACAATTTCAACAACTCGCGTTGGCACGATCTCAACAACGGCGACCGGCACCATCTCTACTACTCGCACCGGGACTATCTCAACAACGGCGACCGGAACCATCTCAACAACTCGAACTCAAAATATATTTCCGACAAACGTTGAACTAGTCAAAAGTCTTGGTACCGACTTCGTTTTCTTGCTCTTAACGATTTGGTAAAAGACAAGTCAACTTGAACGCTTAGGTCAGAACGCTCTACTGTTTCTATCAAGGATCAATCAAACTGGAAGAATTCACCTTTCTTAGGCGCTTCCTAAACGATGAGTGGCAACCAATATGCCGCAGATAGGATTTGAGATGGTTTTTAAATCCAACACCCCGACTCTTGTGGTTGCATCGATACAAGAAGGGCATACGAGACTGAACTACAGCGCCCCGCTGAGAGGTTTCATCTTTCCGGTGGGTTGTTGACTCTCACAACCGGGTATGATCCGGTGCCTATTAGTCCAAGAATCACTTTTAGTGCGTTTTCCAGTCTTGCTCGTATAGACGACTGCTGAGTGTTTGCCAGCAGATCGCAAAGTCGATTGCTTGCATCCTGAAGCACCTCACGAGATAGGTGATGACTGATATGCTCAATCATTAGGAGTATGGCTCTTCCTGCGCCTTCACGATCTCCGCACCTCAACGCCACTCCATAAGCCCATTCAAAGGTTTTCTCCGCGTCTCCAAACCTGTTGCGTTTTGAGCATACGATACCCTTGGTCGACAGAACTTCAGCAAGTATTGCGTCTTCGTCACCTGACTGCAGTGTTTCAAGAGCCCGATTGATGGCGCTTTCGGCTAGATCATAGCTTCGCTGCTCAATGAAAAGGCGTGCTAGGGTGTCATCCACTTGGGAGCTGCGCACTCTATCTTTGAGTCCTTCAAACATCTTCCGAGCTCTGAGTAGATGAAATTTGGCCAAATCCAGACGACCCTGTACTAGAAGTAAGAAGCCGAGATTGTTTTCCGAGATACCGACCATTCTAAGATTACCTACTGCTTCAAACTCACTTAGAGATTCGCTGTAATGCCTATAGGAGAGGTCAAAGAGAGCTTCGGTATTTTCGGAAACTGCTAAATCCTTGTACGTCGAAGCCTGTTCAAGATGGTGGCGCGCCGTTACCCATGGATTCGATGTGCTGAGTAAAGTCTCAGCTTGCGTTAGATAGCGGAGTGCGTCCTGCAAACGACCTGAATGACGTTCAAGACTTGCAAGTCTAATCAGCGTCAGGCAACGCAACTCATCGTCATCTTTCGACAAACTATCTAGGACACTCGCAAACGTATTCCGACCTAAATCAAAATTACCTTGGCGGTAGTAACACAGCCCCAGCTCTATTCGGGCTTCGGCGGCCCGTAGCATCGAGCCGAGTTGCTCGAAAAGAGCAATTGATCCACTCAACAATGTTTCGGCGTTCTTTTGACCGATAGACCGTTGTTCAGCGCTCGCAACGAAGCCAGCTAGTTCACCCGCAGTAAAAAGCAATTCTGCGTAGGCTCGAGAGTCCAGGCCAGACATTTGGGGCCAGGTTCCAAATTGCCACCAGCGGTTGAGGACAAGGCTAGCGGCTTCATAATTTCCCACATCAATTTGCTCGCGTGCTATCGCACAGAATACTTGAACTTCTTCATTTTTCGTTGGTGAACCGAACGGGAGAAGAGCAGAGTAATGTTCGAAACTGTTGGCTCTCGCTACTGGATCATGTAGCCCCAAAAGCCTACAGGTGTCCCGCACAAAAAAGTAAGCTGCACACCATTGATGTGCTGCGGGGTAGTCGCTCTTGAGTTCCTGAGCTCGCTTCATTTCGCGTTCAGCACTTCTCCAGTCCCACTCGTGGCGAAGTCTTAACTTGGGAGCGTGGTCTCCATCATCCACTCTGATTTGAGTTCTACTCTCTGAGTTGCCGACTTCAAGCTTTCGAGTCTCTTCTTCGGAATCTAAGTTGTCAGAAGGCAGATAATTAGTGGCTAGCCTAAGATAACAATCGACAACAGCCGCATAGGCCAGTGCGTACGTCGGATCTGACTCAATCGCGTCCCTAAAATGTAAAATGGCCTTTTCTATTTCTTCGCGAGTATAGTGGCTCCAGTGAAAGCGACCTTCGAGGTAGGCTTGGTAAGCTGTAGAGTTCTCGGTGTAACGAGTTGCGATTTGCTTTTCTTCCTCGCCCGTTAACTTCAGTAGCAAGCCAGTTGATATTTTTCGAGAGATTTCCTCTTGGATATCTAGAATTTTATCCAACTGACAATCCAAACTACCTCCCCACAATTGCCAGCCACTCTGGCAGTCAACCAATTCTGCACTGATCAATAGACCACTTGGCCGTGACGTGATCTTACCGAGGAGAATTGCTTCGACTCGCAGTTCTCGTGCAAGCACCTTTAGATCTGCTTCACTCCGCTTGTACCGAAAAACGGCAGACCGTGACATGACTCGCATCCGGGAAATTTTTGAGAGGGTGTTGATGATGTTCTCTGTGACACCATCGGCCAGATACTCCAAGGCTTGATCGCCCGTGGCGTTCAAGAAAGGCATAACCGCCAAAGTTGTTCGCGGGCGTTGTTGAATGGCGCTGTTAGCGTGGTGTTCCGAATTCAAATCGACCAGCTGTACCGCGGCTACAAACCGATAACCCCGACGTGGCACTGTTTCGACGTATTGAGCGTCCGACCGTTGATCGCCTAGCGCGCGGCGAAGTGTAAAGACGTGCTGGGCCAGGTTACCTTCCTCCACATACGAATCCGGCCAGACCTCCTCCATGAGCCTGTCTTTTTCCACCAACTCGCCCGCATGACGAAGCAATAAGAGAAGAATGTCAGTCGCTTTAGGTGACAGAGAAATCACCTCACCCGAGCGCGTCAAGACACGATGGGCACCGTCCATTCGAAACGGTCCAAATTCGTAGCAGGAATCGTTGCTATGAGGCATAAGACCTTGAGAACCGGTTAATAAAACTTTGAGAATGTTCTAAGGACTTTCGAGCTTTGAGTGAGTATATTGCCGCCGTCGTCAAACGCCAGTGTCGTTTTCAGACTCGCAGGATTGTAACGGTCGACTCTGACGATGGCAAGAAAATCGAGAACTCTCGCTTTGGCGTTTAGTCCGAAGCAGCTGAAAGAGGGGGCAACGTCAGCTGGAGGGATAAGGTGGAATCCCGTTTCGGATTTGGGTTCCTCACCCCGGCGGCCTTCGCTTCCCTGCGCCTCACGGTTACTTCGCCCGGTTGAGGCGCATGGGCCGCGAAGAAGTCAAAGCCACGCTCGAAATTCGGAGTGCTTCAGCTTGTCGTGGGGAAACGGTGCGAATCTCCGTGAAGTGTTGTTGCGCGGTGAGGCCAGCAATACTGGCCCCGCGACAAGCTGAAGCACTCCGAAGTGGTTCATGAATCGACACATTTACAAGTTGCTTAGACTAAGCCCTGAGAAGCTGTCCGCTAGCAACGCGTTTGTATTCCCATGACCTGGATCGAGTCAAGAATCAGAAAGCATTGAGAAGTTGCGTCTCGTTTGACGGAATCGTATTGAGGATAGAAGTGCGGCGACTCGGCCAACTATACCCGCTTCGTAGTTCACCATCCTGGGTGTGGTATCTGTTAGCGCCCCTTGAAGACAGGCGACCGTTTTTCGAGAAACGCCCTTGTACCTTCGCGCACGTCTTCCGTTTCAAACAACGACGCAAAGATTTCGGTCTCGAGTTTGAGACCTTCTTCAAGTGGAAGATCGAGACCGCGGGCGACGGCCTTCAGGCATCCTCTAATCGAGAGCGGCGAGAGTTGGGCGATTTCGTTTACCAGCGAGGTGGTCTCTGACAGAAGCATCTCGGGCGAAACAATTCGATTAATAAGACCAAATGCCAAAGCTTCTTCGCTGGACAGTGTCCTTCCAGTCAACATCATTTCCAACGCTCGACCCACACCGAGTTCACGTGCCAATCGTTGTGTTCCGCCGTACCCGGGAATCAAGCCAAGCTTCGTTTCCGGCAAGCTGAAACTTGCTTCAGTGGATGCCAGTCGTAAATGACAAGCAAGCGCCAACTCGAGACCACCGCCCGCGGCAATACCGTTGATAGCGGCGATTACTGGAACCGGAAAGTTTTCAATCCGGTCGCATAGTTGCTGCCCCCTTTCGGAAAGCATCGACGCATCTGCGTCCCGTAGTTCGTTGATATCGGTGCCAGCGCAGAACGCGCGTTCCCCAGCGCCCGTGAGAATAACGGCGCGCAAGTCATTGTCGTCTTCGAGATGCCTTAACTCTGAACCGAGTGCTTCAAATATATCGTTCGTAAGCGCATTGAGTTTTTCAGGACGATTCAGACGAAGGATCGCCAGCGGAGGGGTACGTTCGCTGAGAATGGGTAGTTGTTCGTTCAAAACTCTCACCACCAAAGACCAGGGTCCAGCTAAACCAAACTCATCGGCGTTGGATTCTTCGGGTCCTTCGTGTAGTCGTAAAACCCACGCCCGGACTTTCTTCCATACAACCCTGCCAACACCATTCGCTTTAACAACGGTGGTGAGGCAAAACGCTTTTCCCGAAACTCATTGAACATGATTTCTGCGATGTAATAGGTTGTGTCGAGGCCCACGAAGTCGCCGAGCGTGAACGGCCCCATCGGATATCCACATCCGAGCTTCATAGCATTGTCGATATCCACGATCGATCCAACGCCTTCTTCCAACGCCCGGATCGCGTCGAGCATATAAGGCACAAGCAAGCGATTCACGATGAATCCGGTTTTGTCGCTGGCCCGAACCGGAACTTTACCGAGTGTCTTGCCAAACCCAACTGCCTGTTCGTACACCGCGTCGTCGGTCAGAATTGTCCGTACAACTTCGACCAGCTTCATCAGTGGGACCGGATTGAAAAAGTGAAGTCCAATGAAACGCTTCTGTCGTTCAGCCGACGTTGCAGTCATCATTTCAGTGATCGAAAGAGACGACGTGTTTGATGCGAATATTGTTTCCGGTTTACACAACTCATCAAGTTGTTTGTAGGTGCTTCGCTTCTCGTCGAGGTTTTCGATGATTGCCTCGATGATGATGTCGCAGTCGGCAAGGTCCGCAAACGACGTGGTGCCAGACAGACGACCACGAATGTCCTTTTGCTGATCAGCAGTGATTGTCCCTTTCTCGGCGAACTTTGCCAGCGACTTCTCAATTCCCCCAAAACCCTTCGCAATCAGCTCATCGGAAATCTCTTTAACAATAGTTTCGAATCCTGCACTTGCCGCAACTTGAGCAATACCGGCACCCATTAAACCGCATCCCAAAACTCCTACTTTCTTTATCTCCATCTCTGTCTCCTGGTTAAATGAAATACTTGGTTTCTATCGATCTGCTTTTGGCGCGGCCGACTTGAGCCACGCGTCATAATCTTTTCGCAGGGCAACATACTCTTCAATCAGTTTCTGATCAGCAGGTACACTCCGCTTCTCATCTCCCGGCGAAGGGCTCGCATTTGCGGTTGCTTTCGCTTTGTCAAACAAAATAAGCACGCGTACCTTTAGCTCTTCAGCTTTTGGATCCGGTGAGATTGTCGACGCGAGCATCTGCGTCGACGCCGCGACATTCCTGAAGTCTCTCTCATAGACGATCGCAGCAGCAGTTTCCTGGGCTTGATTCATTACGTTTGCATAAGAATTGAAAACGTCCTCGCGTCTTGGTTGTTGTTGGAGACGAGGGACGTAGAAGCGTTGGCCCACTTTGAAAAAACTGAAAACCAGTAAGCCCAGTGCTGCAACTTGCAGAGCTCGCCAGAAAATCGTACTTCCCTGATTTTCACCCGGCCGTCGATATTGCACTAACAACGCGATTGCCGCTCCTGACAGCAACCCACCCAGGTGAGCAGCATTGTCGATGGACCGGCGTCCAATGAAACCGATAACTAGATTCAGAAGGATTATCGGAACCAGTCCGGTGCCAAACGCACGCTTGAAACCTTCCGGTAGTTCGTGACGAAACTTTATGCCGAAGACAAACAGCACACCAACTAGACCAAACAAAGCGCCCGAAGCCCCCGCAGAAGGCTCGTCAAAGGCTTTGAAAATGAAGCGAGCCAACGAATTTGTCGCCAAGCCTGGCCGCACCGTTAAGTAGCTGGCTACAACTCCAGCAATTCCGGTCAGCACCCAAAACACCACGAACTTTGCAGAGCCGTAAAGCTTCTCCACGTATGGCCCAATCATCCAGAGGCTATACATGTTGACCAGCAGATGGATCAAATTGACGTGAAGAAACATCGGAGTAACAAATCGCCACCATTGGTAGTTTGGCGCCGCGATTAGTCCATTCACCTTGGCACCGTAGGCCACCAGTACCTGAATGGGAAAGTCTTGCAGTAAACCGATTCCGGAAATACCGCTTGAATCCCACATCAGTAGAAATAGAAACAAGTTGGCGATCAGAAAGGTGATCGTAAACTTATAAGGACGATCCAGAATGGCCCTTGCGAAACGCAATGTCTCGCGATCGGGAGGCGCTAGCCTTTCCTGCTTTGGTGGTGGAACTACGGTTGAGGTACCGCAAACCGCACATTTAGACTCACCCGCGCCCACTATTGATGAACAATTACGACAGAGAGTCGGGCGGCCTGCGGTGTTTGAGTTTGACGAATTTTCAGACAATACGTAGAGACTAACAAGCGTGATGCTTTTGCCGCAAAGCATCACGCTTCAGTTTTCTGATTTGAGTTATGGAGCGGCGCTTTAGCCCATGACTTCGAGAAGACTAACTAAATCGTCGGCGTGCTCCTCTTCCATGGCCAGAATTCCTTCGAGCATGCGTCGAGAGGTTGGATCGTCGTTTCCGAAATAAGTGATCATTTCACGATAGCTGTCGATCGCGATACGTTCGGCCACCAGGTCTTCCTTGATCATATCGAGCAGAGAATCGCCTTCGACATACTCTGCGTGACTACGCGTCAACAAACCATCGGGATTAAAATTTGGCTCACCCTTTAGCTGAACAATGCGTTGCGCAATTAGATCTGCATGTCCCTGTTCTTCGTTGGCGTGTTGCAGGAATTCGGCGGCAACGCTTTCAGCATTAATGCCGGTGGCCATGAAATAATGCCGTCTGTATCTAAGCACGCAGACCAACTCGGTTGCGAGCGCTTCATTTAAGATTCTGACCGCTGTCCCCAGATCAGCGGAGTAACCTTCAGTAACGGCTCCGTTTTCAATGTGTTTACGTGCGCGTTCGCGCAGAGTTTTAATGTCAGTGAGAAATGGTTTATCCGCCACGGCACTCACTCCTTAAATCAAATTTTGGGGGTGCAAGGATATTACTCGCCGATTGAAGGGCTAGCAAGCTGGGGTAAGAAGATCATTGGTCATTTCTCATTTGACATTTCTCAGTTGTCATTTGATTGACGTTGCAAACTCGATTGATTGAGTTGCGACTTCAACTCTAGTGACTTCTATAAAACTATTTCGACGATAGAGCTATTTCGACGCAGTTACTGTCTAGGTCTATATTGAAGCGGTACAGTCTAGATCTATACCGACGAAGCCGGCCTGAATTGGTTCCGTCCGGGAGGTTTGAGATAGAAGTCGAACTAGAATGGCTGGGCTGTCGTAAGGAGTTTCAACGGTTAGGCAGTTCTCACCCAAGACACGCGAGGTTTACAAAATGTATTGCCCACAATGCGGTCAAGTTCAAACCGGTGATGTTCGTTATTGTTCACGTTGCGGCCTGTCTCTTCATGAAATAAACCGATGGCTAACCGGGGCCGGCGAGCTAATAAACCCAGAAGGCGCTAAGCAGGAATTATCGCCACGGCGCCGGAACATTCTTCGTGCTGCGAAGGTTGCGTTCTTTAGCGGCTTTCTATGTCCGGTAGGATTTGTAATCGGCCAATCGGCTCGAGAACCGCAGTGGTTGGCTATCCCGCTGATGGTGTTCGTTTCAAGTTTGATTTGGATGCTGTACTGCCGGATCTTTATGGAAGGGAATAAGCCCACAGGAAATAGACGTCAATTGGCGACCGCGCAAGAAAACTACTTACCACCTGCTCGTGCCTCCCTCGCGTTGGACGCCCACCAAATCAACACCGCAGAGATCGCTCAGCCTCCTAGCGTCACCGAGTACACAACAAATTTGCTTAGGAACCGCGAGGGCAATTAGTTCTAGTTGTACTTAAGACTCAACCATCATTCCGCCGTTAGCTTGGCTTGAAGCTTCACTTCAGTCGGCGCACTGTTCGCATTAGTCACTTCCACTGGCGCTTCCCAAACGAGCGTCTTGATACGACATGTTCCTGTGTTGTCTTCGCGGCAATAGAAAAGAGTCACTTGCGCTCGGAGATTTGCCAGGCCGTTCGAGGAAACGGTTAAGGGTATTCGCAATGGAAGCTTCAGATCCTTTGCCGAACGGGACGCGGTTTTCTGATCAAGACTAATACTTTTCTCATTGTCAACTGACACTGTGTAGCGCTGCGGGGCTGACGGGTTGAGGTGATAGCCGGCTGGAAGATCCACATTGATAACCAGGAAGCCATTTGCGCCGGCGCGAAGTTGTTGCGCCGTAACTTTCAGGGTTTCCGCATTTGGACCGCCGGTTTCCGCCAGGGAAGCCATTGATTTTGCGGGAGGTGTTAGACCATTGATTCGTAACGTTGACGTCTCTTTTGTCTTCAGATCGACCACACGTATCGCGTGATTGTTGGTGTCAGCGACATAGAGTTTTCCGTTAGCGATGGTCAAGCCACCGGGTTCGTAAAACATAGGAGACGAACCGTCTGCCTGGCCGGGTTTACCGCTTCCCAGGAGCGAAGAGACTCTTTGCTTTTGCGGATCGAGTTCTTTGATCTTGTGATTGTAGGTATCGGCAATTAGTAATTTATTGCCAAACGACACCAGGCCCAATGGATGCTGGAGTCGAACATCATTTCCCGTTGCGTCAACGTCACCAAACTCAAACAGGTCGCCGCCTACGAGTGTTCTCACTTGTCCATCTTTGAGATCTATTGCCCTGATAATGTTCGACTCGCTATCGGCAACGTAAAGATTCTTGCCGTCGGTCGCCAGGCCAGAAGGTTGAGCAAAGCCCGCATCGAGAAGTGGGCCATCCAAACGGGCTTCACGACCCGAACCGGCAAAAGTCGAAATTTCATTCTTGTCGAGATCCAACTTCCAAATTTGATGTGGGCCAGCCATCGCGATATAGAGTGTTTCGCCAACCAGTTGCAGATCCCATGGTGAACTCAAAGCAACGGATCGTGCGGGACCCTGTTTGAAATACTCCATCGTTTGCTTGCCCGTGCCGGCGATGGTTTCGACATTCCGGCTCTTCAGGTTGACGCGACGTATCAGATGGTTTTCGGTATCGGCAACGTAGAGAAAGTCGCCCGACAAAGCCATGCCCTGAGGTCTGTAGAAACTTGCTTTGTCGTAAGGGCCATCGACGGCTCCCGCATCGCCGGCGCCAATTGTCTCGATCAATGACCCATCAAGTTTTGTAACTACCAGACGGTTGTGATTCGAATCAGCGATGAACAGGCGATCGGTATTCGGGTCTGCGACAATCTTTCCGGGGAACGCGAGCGGAAGATCCCCAACCTTGGCGCGCTCCAGGACGAGAGACAGGGGTTGTTCGTTCAACTCACCGCGTTTACGAAACTCGGGTAGAAGTTGAGCAATGGCGTTGTCGATTACATCGTAATTTCCCTCGCCTGATGCATTGCCGACGACGTAACCCGCCGGATCGATCAAGACCTGGGTGGGCCAGGCGCGTACACCGTAACTTTGCCAGACATTGAAATCCGCATCGTTGTAAACAGGATGCTCGATCTCGTAACGCAGGATGATGCGCCGAATGTTTTCGGTTTCCTTTTCGTTCTTGAACTTTGCTGAATGAACCCCGATTACGACGAGCTGGTTAGGGTATTTAGCTTCGAGCTTTTTCAAATCGGGAATTATGTGAATGCAGTTGATGCAGCCATAAGTCCAAAAGTCGAGGAGAATAAACTTTCCTCGCAACGCGGCAATCGATAATGGTTTGTCCGTATTCAACCAACCCCGGCCGCCGGTTATTTCTGGCGCACGCACGCGCGCTTTTTCTTGAATTGGCATTAGCAAGCCTCGCTTGGGTATAGACTGTGCTCCCAGTGGCGAACACGCGAGAATCATCGAAAGGGCGATTAATGCTAAGGAGATTGACTCCCAACGTTTGTAGTTACGTCTGGATTTTTTCAAGTGCATTTCCCTCTGTCGATACCCTTCAGTGACGCCTTCCAAGTGAACGGACGCCCTCTTCTGGGACCGCAGGCGTCCTCGCCTGCCTTAGTTGCCACTGAGTAACCTGAGACATAACGACGGCAGGCGAGTCGGTACCCTTTAGTGACGTCTCCAAGTGGAACGGACGTCCTCTTCTGGGACCGCAGGCGTCCTCGCCTGCCTTAGTTGCCACTGAGTAACCTGAGACATAACGACGGCAGGCGAGGACGCCTGCGGTCCCAGAAGAGGGCGTCCGTTCACTTGGAAGGCGTCACTGAAGGGTATCGACAGAGGGAAATGCACTTGAAAAAATCCAGACGTAACTACAAACGATGGGAGTCGATCTCCTT
>Ga0105242_10002253_pt1 | contig 15218 bp, 14 predicted proteins | sample KBSM24metaG_FD_81521 | JGI IMG/M metagenome (GOLD analysis project Ga0105242, IMG submission 81521) | Miscanthus rhizosphere microbial communities from Kellogg Biological Station, Michigan, USA - KBS M2-4 metaG | ecosystem: Host-associated > Plants > Roots > Rhizosphere > Soil | place... | reverse complement strand
CTGACGCGGCGGGTGAGCACAATGCGCAAAACCGCGAAATCGGCGCTTTTGCGGCCATCGCTTACAAGCGCGACACCGGTGCAAGCGGCGCCGTAAGTTCGGTCTCATCAAATAGCCGAAATCTCGCACGACTTGCAGCGCGAAAGGAATCACGCTGGCGTGCAGAGTAACTCAAGACCGGAGGAATTCACCGTGCTCAAGAAGGCCCCTGCCACCCGGACCTCGAAGGGCTTCGATGGCTTCTCTTTGTTGGGCCGCGTCGTGGTGCGCGCTCCGTGGCTCGTCATCACCGCCTGGATCGCCCTCATCGTGGTGCTGTCTGTGGCGTTCCCGGCGCTGACGAAAGTCGTGGAAAGCCAAACGCTGCAGCCGGTCCCCCCGCAGGCGATGGCCGCCACCGCGCAGATGGCCAAAGATTTTCATGAGTCCGCCCAGAACATCATCGTCGTTGTAATGACCGACGAGCATGGTCTGCGGCCCGCCGACAACGACGCCTACCGTGCGCTCGCCGACAAGCTGCGCAGTGACACCACCGATGTGTCCGCTGTGCACGACTTCATCAGCACGCCCGCGTTGCGCCAGTTGATGGTCAGCACCGACAACAAGGCGTTCTACATGGCGGTGACTCTGAAGGCACCGGCCGGCTCGCCCGAATCTTCGCAGGCCTACCAACGGATCACTCAGATGGTCAAGCAATCCACCGCCGGCTCGGCGCTCACAGCGCACGTGACCGGGCAGGCGGCCATCGGAGGGGACCTGTCGATCGTCAGCGCCCGAGACATGCACGTGATCGAAATCGCCACCGGTCTACTGGTACTGATCATCTTGCTGGTGATCTACCGGCGCCCCGTTACCGTGTTACTTCCCCTGATCACCATCGGCGTATCAGTCGCATCGGCCGAAGGGTTGGTGTCTGCGCTGACCCAGATCGGGCTGAGCGTGTCGTCTTTCACGATTGTGTTGATGACTGCGATGATCATCGGTGCCGGCACGGACTACGCTGTCTTCCTGATCAGCCGCTATCACGAGTACACCCGGTCCGGTATGAACTCTGACGTGGCTGTGCAGAAAGCGCTCAGCTCGATCGGCAAGGTGATCGGCGCGTCGGCGGCCACGGTGGCCGTCACGTTCCTCGGCATGATCTTCACCCAACTGCCCGCGCTCAAGAGCGTCGGTCCAGCGCTTGGGGTTTCGATCGGAGTGGCGTTCGTCGCGGCCGTCACGCTGTTGCCCGCCGTTCTGGTGCTGGCGGGCCGGCGAGGGTGGATCGCACCGCGGCGACCACTCACCGACCGACTGTGGCAGCGCTCGGCGATCCACATCGTCCGGCGGCCCAAGGCGCATCTGGTGGTCAGCCTGACCATACTGGTCGCACTCGGCGCCTGCGCATTGTTCATGAACCCGACGTACAACGACCGCATGCAGTTGCCCGGATCCGCAGAGAGCAATCTGGGGTATTCCGCAATGGCAGAACACTTCTCGACGAGCGCGTTGCTGCCGGAATACATCTACATCCACTCGCCGCACGACCTGAGGAATCCGCAGGCGTTGGCCGATATGGAGCAGATGGCGCAGCGCGTGGCCCAGCTGCCCAACGTCGCGGCGGTGCGCGGTATCACGCGCCCGACGGGCCAGCCGATAGAGCAGACCAAGGTCAGCTATCAAGCTGGTGAGGTCGGCTCCAAACTCCAGGATGCGTCGTCGCAGATCTCGGACAAGTCAAGCGATCTCGATAAGCTCAGCGGTGGTGCCCACCAGTTGGCCAGCAGCCTCGCCACCGTTCGTGACCAGGTCAACGGTGCCAGCCGGTCCATGACGTCGATGACGGCGACACTCAGCCAGGTGCAGAATCAGCTGGACGGACCTCAAACGACCCAAATGCTGAACGCCATTCGTACCTATGCGAACAGCGTCGGCGACAATCAGGGCGCGGTGAACGGGGTCGTGAACTCCGCGTCTGCCATGCTGAACGCACTGAACAACAACCCGCAGTGCGACGCCGATCCGGTGTGCACCGACGGCCGTGCCAAGCTGGAGCAACTCGCGTCAACGGGCTACAGCCAAACCGGGGCGTCCGCGCAGAGCATGCTGTCCACGGTGCAGCGCCTGAACTCGCTGATGCAGTCGGCAGGTGCCAGCGTGCGGTCCGCCGGGATCAGCAGTCCCCAAGGCGCACAGGCCAAGATTTCGCAGATGCAACAGGGTGCCAACGCGTTGGCCGATGGCAGCGCGCAGCTGGCCCAAGGCGTTCAGTTGCTCGTCGATCAAACCAAGAAGATGGGTGGTGGACTGAACCAGGCGGCCGGTCTGCTGCTGTCGATCAAGCACGACGCCTCGTCGCCGTCGATGGCGGGTATGTATGTTCCGCCGCAGGTCCTGACGACGAACGACTTCAAGAACGCCGCGAAGGTGTTCATCTCGCCGGACGGGCATTCCGCCCGCTACATGGTCGAGACGAAGTTCGACCCGTTCAGCACTGACGCCATGGACCAGGTGCAGACGATCCTCGATACAGCCCGAGGCGCACAGCCGAACACGACGCTGTCCGATGCGACGATATCGATGGTCGGTACCACCCCGATGTACAGCGCGATCCGCAGCTACTACGACCATGACCTTCGATTGATCATCGTCTTGACGCTGGTCGTTGTCTTCCTCATCCTGGTCGCCCTGCTCCGCGCGATCGTTGCACCGCTGTATCTGATTGCCTCCGTGGTGGTCTCGTACATGTCGGCGTTGGGACTGGGGGTTGCCTTCTTCCAGTTCATCTGCCATCAGCACATCTACTGGAATGTGCCGGCCACTGCCTTCATCGTGTTGGTCGCGGTCGGTGCGGACTACAACCTGTTGTTGATCAGCCGCATCCGGGAAGAGTCCCGCAATGCATCCGCTCCGGGATCATTCGCGCCGTCCATTCGACGGGCGGTGTGATCACCTCGGCCGGCATCATCTTCGCGGCCTCGATGTTCGGCCTGATGTTCGGCAGTGTCTCCACGATGCTGCAGATCGGTTTCATCATCGGCGCAGGCCTGTTGATCGACACGTTCGTGGTGCGCACCATCACGGTGCCTGCACTGGCTGCGCTGATCGGGCGGGCGAACTGGTGGCCGACGAAGTCACGCAAAGCCGCGCCTGGCCGCAAGGCGGTGGATGCCGATGCCGGGTAGCCGATCTGCTGTTCCGCAGTAGTTACCGGAGGGCCGCCAATTGGCGGCCCTCCTTTCATGCGGTGATGTTGGACCGCGGCGAGCTCGAATCGCCGCACCAGCCGTGCGATTCGGTGGAGTAGTGGCGGCTTTTCCCGGCTTTGAATGGGATGTCGTGCGAACCCGCTACCGGGCGCTATCGCATCGACGTGTTTCGTGACCCGCACGTTCGGTGGTCTCTGGGCGTGCCGAACCTGACAAGTCATGCCTGGCGGAGGTCGCATGAACACCGCCGGGGGGAAGGACTTGACTGTGCGCCATCGCCAGATGAAGACTGGCGGGCCATGAGCATCGCTGTGCTGCGTCAGATGTTCGAGCAGATGGTGGAGAACAAAGACCCGACGGCCATCGACCGCTTCTACCATCCGTCATTCGTGATGTTCTCCAACGGCGTCACCCAGGACTTCGAGGCATTCGCTGCAAGCCACCGCACCATCTACGCCACGCCGATCTGCTACTCCGTGGAGTACGACGAACAGGCCTGGGTAGAGGCGACCGACAAGGTCGCCGGCCGGGTGTGGATCACGACCAGCCGCCCGGGCGAGAACCCCACTCGTATCGAGGTCGTGTTGATCGCCGCTTTCACCGACGGCCGGATCAGCCGCGTTTGGGAGACGACGTGGCCGAGCTGGAACACATTGCCAGCATTCGAGACCTATTGATTCAGCGGGTCTTGAGAATTCGTCGACACGGAGCGGACCATGCGCACCTGAGTATTCTCAGTGCCTAGGCAGCGCAGAGTGTGTCCTCTGCAGTTGTGGCAACGAAATCGTCGATCAGGCGTGCCACGGCCTCGGGACGTTCCGTCGGCGGATGGTGGTGGACACCAGACATGATGTGCAGCCGACTGTTCGGCAGTGTCTGGTGGGCTGCACGTGCGTGCTCGACGGGGATGACCCGATCCTGGTCACCGCTGATGATCAGTGCGGGCAGCACCCCATGAAAGCACAACCGATTCAGGGCGGACACCGCCTGACCGCGGAAGTCGACAACCGAGCGCAGTGTGCGGAGGAATGCCTGCCTGTTGTCCCGGTTCGACAGCGACGGACGTGCTTTGAAGCGGTCGGACGATCCCATCAGCGCCCGCAGCGCATTGCCGGCGAGAACGGCATGCCGCGACGCGATCAGCGGCAACACGAGCTCGGATCCGGGCAGGGACAGCAGGCGCAGCACGCGGCCGACATCACCGCCAAACCCGCCGCTACTGACTAGCACGATCCGCTCGCAGTACTGGCGGTGCTGATGTGCGAATTGCATGGCGATCCCGCCACCGAGAGAGTGACCGATGACGGTTACTCGGGTGACGTCTAGCGAGTCCAGTAGATCGCGAAGCAAGACGGCGAAGGCGCCCACCGAATAATCGCCGCGCGGCTTGTCGGATTCGCCGTGGCCGAGCAGGTCCGGTGCGATGACGCGATACTTCTTGGCGAGCAGCGGTATTACGCCGCTCCAGCTATTGGAACTGCCGCCCATGCCGTGCACCAACAACAGCACCTCCCCGGCGCCCTCATCGCGGTACGCGACGCGGTCACCGTGCAACGTAGTGGTCTTGAGGTTCGCGGTGGCTTCGCTGTTGGCGGAGTCCGGGTTCGCATCACGCCTGGGCAGTGAGGCGACGGCCGGGGCCGCGGCTACCGCTGCGCAGGCGGCTGCGCCGACCAACAGACTCTTCATGGCATTCATAGCGTTCGTTTGCTCCGGTGTGCTGTCCCCCGCTGGGGAGAACTATCTCTGATGATCACTCGATCACCACCAGATACGTTACTTTGTTGTGTGCCATCACTTCTCGCTTGTACGCACTACTCACACAAGCAGCGATCTCCGCGTTTTGCGCATAACGCTCAGCGACGTAGAGGATTGCTGCCGTGTCGAGAATCGCCGCGGCCGTGTTGACGGCAAGGAGATCGCGAAGGCAGAGCCAACCGAGATCAGGACACCACAACTGCGAGCTGCGCTGTGGAAGAAGGCTTCCCTGCCTTGCGTGCCTTCGCGGAACGGGGGGATCCGCGGCGCATGCCCATCGCACGACCGATTGCGTCGCTGACGCATTCTGCGGCGTCTTGGAGCAACATATGACTGGCAGTGGGATGGTGCAGATGAATAGCATCCGGGATGGCGGCGGCAAGATCACGTGAGTGGGATGCCGGGGTCAACACGTCGGCTCCGCCACTGACGACGAACGTCTTGGCAGAAATCGACTCAAGCGCGCCGTACACGTCGTAGCGCTTCAGGCTGGGCAGAAACCCGGCCGCCGTTGTCAGCGACGTTGTGCGCACGGCGGCGGCCGCGACCGCGGCGGCCGTGCTCCCGTCGTCGGCGTATCTGCCAAGTACGGCGCCAAGCGGCTGGATGAGCTTCTGGACCGCCTTATCCGTCGCGCGCTGCGGCATGCGGTTAACGAGTTCGAATAGCGCCCCCGTCGCGGGTGTCGCCAGCAGGCGACTGATGCCCCGCTCGGCGATGCTGCCTGCGGCAGTGCCAACCAGGACAAGACCTTGAGGTTGCACAGGACGCTTCGAGGCGGGACGACCGAAGTACGCCAGCGCCGTCATGCCGCCCATCGAATGACCTGCCAGCGTAAGCGGACCCGTGATCTCCAAGTCGCTGAGAACCTTCGCGAGATCGGCCGCGAGCTTGTCGATCCGGTAGGTGGGCATCGGAGCGCCGGTCGAGCGACCGTGGCCACGGTGGTCGTAGGTGATGATGCGAATCCTGCTGCCCCACCGACGCCGGAGTTGGCACAGCTGAGGTGCCCAGCTGTCTTGTGTGAGTAGAAGGCCATGCAGCAGAACGACTGTCGGGGCGTCGGCCCGGTCAGCACTGTAGTCACGCACTGCCAGGCGGACACCGTCACTCGTGGTCACCGTCCGCTCGATGCAGCCATCGCCCACGGTGGGCGTGGATGCCGTGGGACGAAACGCGGCGGGCGCCAGACCCGATTTGCGCGCAGCCGACATGGTGGACTCCTCGGTAGGTGTCGGTGTCGGGAAGCGTTCCCGACACCCTGATGCGCTCGAAGTTACGGAGCGACGGAAACGGTGGCTCGCTTGTGCGCACAAGCCGCGCAAGCAGCGATATTGAACTTTTGCGCATTGCGCTCAAGCGCAGTCTGGAACCAAAGCACATCTGCGGCAGCAACATTCGGCACGCCAGGGCCCGGCGTGAGGAGAACGCGCAAAAGGCAACAAAACGTTTGTTGTGCGGGTTGTGAGCACAAGCGGGCCAACACACGAGCAGCTCCATAGCGTCGTGAGCAGTGATGGCCAACGCATGGATGCAAGGAGTAAGAAAGTGACGACTTCGCCGTCAAATGAGACCCACGACGAGTGGTCGGACGCTCCGACCATGGCGGGCTCCATTCCAACGACGATGGCGTCGCGCACGGCAACCGGATTCGACGTCACACCACCAACAGCCGCACGTCCGTACGTGCCCGACCTGGCGTGGTCGGCCGAGTCGCCGGAAATCGCAGAACTGCGTTCACCTCAGCGGCCGCGACGCTGGTCCATGCGCTCAGGTGTGCTGACGTTTGTCGGCGGCGGCCTCATTGCCGCCGCAGCTGCCGGCATCTTCGGCGCGCTGCACGGGCTGCAGAGCACCCCAGCCGCCACGACCAGCCGCAGTACCCCTGCCCCTGCCCCTGCCCCCGCCCCCGCCCCTGCCCCCGCACCTGCCCCTGCTCCCGCCGCGGCACCGGCGAATCCCGTTTCGACGCCTGGAAATCAGACGAAGCAGGCGCCAACCCGTTCGGTGAGCCATGGCTCCTCCGACAAGTCCAGCCAGCAGTCGCCTCCTCAATACACGACGCCGCCGTCGCAGGGTCAGCACACCAATGATCAGTCCTGGCAGAACACCAATGGTCAACAGTGGCAGTCGAATAACGGCAGTGTCTCGACGCCCCCGACATGGAACCGCAACGACCTCTTCTACTGGTTCACGCACCGGCGCGACCACGACGGCAGCCGCTGGACAACTGACCGCGACAGCGACAACCGCTCGGGCGGCGATCACGGCGCCAACAGCCAGTCATCTCACGATCAGAGCAGCGACAACGGGCGATCGAATTAGCGAAATGGCCCCGACACTGCACACCGATCGAGAAGGTGGGCTGTCCCACATCGGGCGCCGCCTCGATGACCTTCCGGTCGGCCCCGTCCACCGCAGAGTGGTTATCGCGATCGGGCTCGGCCTGTTCTTCGAGGTGTACGAGATCTTCCTGTCCAGCACGATCGCCACCGCATTGCAGACGCAATACGGCCTCGGCGGGACCGCACTGCAGCTGCTGCTCGCTTCCTCATTCCTCGGAATGTTCGTCGGTGCAGTGGCATTCGGCCGGATCGCCGACCGCATCGGTCGGCGGCGGGCGTTTCTGATCAGCCTTGTGTGGTTTTCCGTGTGGAGCGCCATCGGTGCCGTCGCGCCGAATCCCTGGATCTTGGTGGGGTCGCGTTTCATGGCGGGGATAGGCGTCGGCGCCGAATGTCCCGTCGCCGATTCGTACCTGTCCGACGTGCTCCCGAAGGCTCATCGGGGGCGCCTGACCGCCTGGGCCTACACGTGCTCCTTCCTTGCTGTTCCGGCGCTGGGCTTTCTGTCGCTGTCGCTCAACGGTCGCAACCTTTTCGGCTTCGAGGGTTGGCGAGTCCTGTTGTTGGTCGGCGCAATCGGCGCAGTGCTCATCATCCTGCTGCGCCGTGGCCTGCCGGAGTCGCCGCGGTGGCTGGCGAGTGTGGGTCGGATCGACGACGCGCGGGCTGCATTGCGGGCGTTCGAATCCGGCGCGGCACCGGCATCCGCCGCTGACAGCGATGAAGACGATGACGTCGGGCCCACGTCGGAGCCGGTTCGGACCGCGTCAGCGCTTCAACGACTGCGGCTTTCGCCCTACCGGCAGCGGCTCATCATGCTCGGCGTGTTTCATCTCTTCCAGCCCTTCGGCTATTACGGATTCGGCACGATGGCGGTGCTGGTCTTGGTCAGTCGCGGCTACGACGTCACCTCGTCGCTGCTGTTCACGGCGGTGTCGTTCATCGGCTATCCGATCGGGTCACTCATTTCGATCCCACTGCTGAAGAGATTCGAACGCAAGTACCTGATCATCGTCATGGTCGTCGTCATGGCGGCTAGTGGCGTACTTTTCGCGGCCGCGACCGTCCACGCACTCATCGTCTTGTTCGGGCTGCTGATCACCGCGTCGAGCAACGTGTTCTCGAACATCTACCACGTCTACCAGGCGGAGATCTTCCCCAGCGACGTGCGGGCAACAGCCGTCGGCTGGACCTACTCGGTATCGCGGCTGTCGAGTGCAGCGCTTCCGTTCATTCTCGTCCCGCTGCTCGACAAGGACGGCGCGACAGCGATGTTCGCCGCCGTGCTCGTCGCGCTCGCCGCCACGATCGCCGTGATCGCACCGATCGGGCCGCGGACCACGGGACGGAGCCTCGACGCCATCAACCCGACATGATCGGCCCGCAGACCAGCGACATCCGGAATCCGAGTTTTGCGCATTATGCTCAGCAGGACGCGTACGCTTTGTCCATGGTGAGAAGGCTGCATGTGGACTTGCGGCTCGCGACCCAGGTGCTGGTGCTGCAGGTCGCCGTGGTGACGCTCACGCTGGGCATTGCAGGCGGGCTGATCGCCTTCATGAGTCACGAGCGCCTCGCCGCCCAATACGAAGACCGGTCGTTGGACATGGGGCGCGCCATCGCCTTCGCCCCTTTGGTCCGTACCGACGTCGCGCGTTACGACGCTGCCCCGTTGACACCGAGCCCGGCGCTCACCGACGAGTTGGCGAACGGACCGTTGCAGTCACTGGCCACCGAAATCCAGCAGCGCACCGGCGTGTTGTTCGTGGTGATCACCAACAATCAGGGCTTGAGGCTCTCCCATCCGAACCGGGACGAGCTCGGTAAGCATGTCAGCACCGATCCCACCGAGGCACTGGCGGGCCACGAGGTGGTGTCGCGGGAAACCGGCACGCTCGGACCGTCGGTTCGCGCGAAAGTACCGATTCTCGCGCCGAATTCGAATCGGGTGGTCGGTATGGTCAGCATCGGTATCTCGACGGCCGCCGTTCACCACCAGCTGTGGACGGACGTGCGGACAGCGGCGGTCCTTGTCGGCGTGGCGCTACTCATCGGCGTCGTCGGCTCAGTGTTCCTGGCCCGACGGTGGCGCGGCCTGACGATGGGGCTCCAGCCCTCCGAAATGGCGGAGTTGATACGGGGCCAAGCAGCAGTCCTGCACGGCATCGATGAGGGCGTGCTGGCCGTCGACACCGCCTGGAAGACAACATTCGTCAACGACGAAGCGTGCCACCTGCTCGAGGTCACCAACGAGACCGGCAGGCCGGTCGAGGACATCGGCCTGACGCCGCGCGTGCTCGAGGTGTTCAGGTCGGCGGATCCGACGCCCACGCTCGCCACCGTCGGCGATCGGATCGTGGTGGTTTCCGCGCGACACGTGACGCGTGAGGGCCGCGATCTGGGAACCGTGTTGGTCGTGCGCGATCGCACCGACGTCGAATCCCTGACCCGCCAACTCGACGCCGTCCAGCTGATGAGCACGGTGCTGCGCGCCCAGCGCCACGAGTTCGCCAACCGACTGCACCTGCTCAATGGCCTGCTACACAGTGGCCACGTCGACGAGGCCGCGCAGTACGTCGAGGAGTTGTTGGGGTCGGGCCCGCTCGGATCGGCCCTGCCTGGGATCGACACCATCCGCGACGCGTTCCTGCAGGCCTTCCTGGCTGCCAAGGCTGCCTCTGCGCGCGAAGCGGGGGTGACGCTGACGATCGGCGAGAACACCTGGGTGCCAGGTCGACTCGCGCTGCCCGTCGACGTGACGACCGTGCTGGGCAATTTGCTGGACAACGCCATCTACGCGGCCCGCACAGGCACGCACGAAACCAAGGTGGTGGAAGTCGAACTGCTGCAAGATGGTTCGACGCTGCACATCACGGTGGCCGATACCGGGAACGGGGTTTCGCCCGACTTCGTCGAGCACGTGTTCACCGAAGGCAAGTCGACGAAGCCGGACTCCGGGATACCGGGCGGCCGCGGCATCGGAATGGCCCTGTCTCGACAGATCACCCGGGCGTTGAACGGTGACGTCCGGCTGTCGAGTCCGGGCAATCCGGGCGCGGAGCTGTGCGGCGCAGAGTTCATCGCCCGACTGCCGGGCGTGATGGTGGAGGAGGAAGCCCAATGGGTGGCACAGAACTGACCGTGCTCGTGGTCGATGACGACTTCCGGGTCGCCAACATGCACTCGGGTATCGTCAACGCGCTACCGGGCTTCACGGTGACAACGACAGCCACGACGCTCGCCGCAGCGCGCAAGGCGGACCCCGTCGACCTGGCCCTGGTGGACGTCTATCTGCCCGATGGGTCGGGAATCGACTTTGTCCGCGAATTGCAGTGCGACAGCATGGTTTTGAGTGCAGCGACGGACGCACCGACGATCCGGGCCGCAGTGGCGGCGGGAGCCTTGAGCTACGTCGTGAAGCCGTTCGCCCCCGCAGATCTCGCGGCGCGGCTGTCAGGGTATGCGCGCTACCGCAAGATCCTGGCCGGAACCAATCTCGGCGGCAACGAGGTGGATGCGGCGCTGGACGCGCTCCGTCCCCGAATCGCCCCTGCGCAGTCCCCCACCGCCGTGGCCTCCCCCACGAAGCAGCTTGTGCTGCAGGCGCTTCGCGCGTCGGGCCAGCCGATGTCGTCGGCTGAGCTATCCGCGGAGGTCGGAGTGTCGCGGGCCACCGCGCAACGGTATCTGTCGACGCTGGCCAATTCCGGCGAGGTGAAGATCCAGCTTCGCTACGGCACGACCGGTCGGCCCGAACAGGAGTTCGTGGCCGTCGAAAAGCCCCCCAACCGCCCCCCGCGCTGAGCTTCAGCAATGCAGCGATGTCGACAAACTCGACGCTGTCGCGCCCTTCGAACGCGATCGGGATGCCGTGCTCCGCGAGGCAGCGCGCATCGAGCACGACCTCCGCGGCCCCGTCATTGCGCGGGTTCCCGCGCAAAACATCCCGCCGCAACGAAATTGAAGAGCCTTTAAAGACGCCTTCAATACACGGACGATCAAAGTTTTTGCACCATTTTTTCGGAGCGGATCCCGGCGGTTTGCTACGGTGCGCACAAAGGAAGGAAGTGTTGATGAACGCAGTGCCTATTCCGTCGCAGCGGCAGCGTTGGCGATTGGCTTAATCGCTTCGGCTTGCGGCAGTTCGCCCAGCTCCGGCAGCACGACCAGTGCGGCAACAAGCGCCGCCTCGAACACCACCGCAGCAGCGACCACGACCGCGCAAGCAACGGCGGCGACCACTCCCAGCGACAGTGCTCAACTGCCATCGCTGATACCGACACCTGCGAACAGTCAGACAACCAAGGGGCCTGACAACATCCCCGACAACGGCATCCACATGCACTTCCAGGTCAACGGGTCGCCGAACGATGTGATGGACGCCTACAAGACCGCGCTCGAAGGCAAGGGCTGGTCTGTGACCACCATCGTGACCTCGGGCGGTGGAGGAGGCGGCGGCGGCGCTACGTACACCGGAACGAACGGCGACGCCTACGGCGTGTTTGACGGAGGAGGGTTCAATACGACGACCTACATCGACGTCTGCACGTGGCCGTCAAAGCCGTCGAACCCCAATTGCAGCCGCGGCGATCGATGACCGCGAAGGCAAGAGCCATTGCTCTTGCCAATACCTGGCGTTCGATCGGGCGACATTTATGGACCAAGTTCGCTGACCAATTCCTCGGGGCCTAACCTACTATTTCCTGTGAACCAGGCGTCAGAAGTCTTAGCGCCAGTAACCCTCATGGGCCTGTGCAGCTTCCGCTTCTAGGAGTGGACCGATGACCGTGATCGGGCGCTGGCCGTTCAAGAGGATGTCGCGACAGGGCAGTGCAAACGAGGTGTGCTCCGGGTCGTCGCCGGTGAATTCGAAGAGTCGACGGTTCGACATGCCGTAGACGACCCTGCCGATTCCGGTCCAATAAGCAGCACCCGCGCACATCACACACGGCTCGGTACTCGCGTACAAAGTCGCGTCATTCATCTCGTCGGTCCCAAGCACGCGCCATGCACCGGCGCTGGCGACGAGCTCTGCATGCTGTGTCGGGTCACCATCGCCTTGGGCCGTCGTGTTGCCTCGTTCGACGATCACCTTGCCGTCGGCATCGGCGACGAGGGCGCCATACGGAGCGCTTCCGCCGTGCCGCGCCTCATCGGCCAACACGAAGGTTCGCCGAAGCAGCGCGAGGTCGGGCACATCATTCGGTTGGCTCACCGCGAGCCGGTATGGCACCGACGAGGGGCGATCCGACCACTCCGACAAGAGCCCCAGCGGCGAGCAGAACCTGACGCCTCTGCAGCTCCTGGATGGTCGACCATGCTATCCGTCGCGGCCTCTGTAATGCGGTTCTTCAAGCCGCGACAGCCGAGAGCGACGGTCCGTGCTGGCACCGCACGTGGGTACAGACGGGTGCCTGCGACGACAGCAACGCTCGGCACTCGACGAAACTCCAATTGGAACTCCATCTTTGGCCGTGCCGCGGCCGACCAGCTACCACGACAAGAATTCGCCAAGAACATGCCAAGGATCCGTCGAGCGGCCCGCTTTACGTTCGCGTCGTCAACACCACAGCGGTCCACCGGAACCGCCAGACCAATGGAGAACACAACATGAACACCAGCCACAACTTCAAGAAAATGATTGTCGGGGCGCTGCTTTCGGGCGGCGTCGCGCTGGCCGGCTTTGGGCTGACCGCGGGCACCGCCCAGGCCGCCCCGGACCGGCCAGGCCCGACGATCGACCACTCGGACTTCGGTGTGCCCGTTGTCGAGTGCGTCCGGTGCGGCGGCCACGGCCTTCCCGGCGGATTGGACATCAACCCCGGCGTCAACCCGGCTGGCAAGCTCCCCTCCGCCGTCCAAGGGATCAGCTAGCGGATAACGTTCGACCCGCCACCACGGATCGCCGGTGGCGGGCCGAAACGTGCGACGGTCGAGTGCTGCGAACTGCCCAACTTACGAAACATTCACGCGCACAGGCGATGAGCACCATTCGCCTTCCGCAGCGCGTCATTTGATGACGCGCCCCGCCCGAGAACCGGTGAGCGAAAGCGCAAGGACACCGACGGCGTTACTGGAGATTGATTTGCCGCTGACTCATCGCCTCATACGCCCGGGGATCATCGCGCGTGAGATCGAAGATCAGAGCGTCGAGCAGTACCGGAGATGCTTGTTCGAACAGCGATTCAAACACGTGCGCGCTCTCGTTTGTTGTTCAACGGGATTGCGTGGCTAGTCGACATGACGCGGTGTTTCGTTTCGGGTCGTTGCCGACGGTCGACGGCGGGGTGGGTTGAACACGGGCTAAGTCGTCCACTCCGCCCCACACCCGAAGACCTCGACATCTTCGAGCGTACGCGGCGACGCGTCCTGTGTTGAACGGACTAAATGTGTGCGACGATCGCCGCGATGGCCGTCCAGATAACCAGAACCCAGATCGCGACCGCGATCGCCGCGGAGATCAGCGACATCGTGTCTAGTTTCCCCTTCATGAACGCCTCCTCGGTAGGGCTCGTGGCCCGGCAATCTGAAAGTGTGTCTTCGAAGAACAGCCCGCGATGTCTACAGCTCAAACGTCCACGCAGTAGTGAACCCTAGACGTCGGCAACCGACCAGCAGATATCCGCCCGTACACCGTCGTCGCGCCGACGTTGTTGTGCGGGACAACGACGGCTCGGCCATCGAGGCGATTAAATACCAACGACAGAATCGTTAGCGATGCGCTTGCAGACGGAGGCGCCCATGCCCAATCTCGTTGCAACCGCTTCCCAGGGCTCCGACCGCGGCCGCGACTTCCGGAACGATTTCACATGATCCCTCTCTCCGATGGCATCCCATCGAGGCGGTTCCCGGTCGTCAACATCGCACTGATCGCGGCGAACTTCGCTGTCTTCCTGTTCTTCGAGTTGCCCAACGGGGAAGCGGCGGTCAACCAGGCGTCGTTCTATCCCTGTGACGTCGACAACGCCTGTCACAGCGCTTTGCCTTGGGGCGTCGCCTGGATCACGGCCATGTTCATGCATGCCGGCTGGGACCACATCCTCGGCAACATGCTTTTCCTGGCGATCTTCGGCAATAACGTCGAGGATGCGTTCGGGCGACTCGGCTATCTGGTGTTCTACTTCGCCGGCGGATTCGCGGCCATGATGCTGCAAACCGGGATCACCCTGCTCTTCGGCACGGCGGCCGACGCTCAGATACCCAACCTGGGCGCCAGCGGCGCGATCGCTGCTGTGCTGGGCGCTTACATCGTGCTCTATCCCAAGTCACGCATCCGCACGCTCCTAGTGTGGTTCCCGATCAGCATCCCGGCGTGGGTCTATCTGGGTGGCTGGTTCCTCTACCAGTTCTTCGAGGGCAACTACGCGCTGCTCCACCCCTCGAACGAAGGTGGCAGTGGTGTCGCGTTCTTCGCACACGTTGGTGGGTTCATCTTCGGCGCGATCGTGGCGAGAATTCTCCTAGCCGCAGGCCGAATCACGCCGACGGAGACGCAACGGGCCGCCTACAGATGATGTCTGGTCGTCGGCGCTGGCCGATACTGCAGCGTTGACTTTGGAGCCCGACCCCCCAGCGCCGACCGCCAATCTCATTCGCGCACTAGTCACCCGCACCTAAAGCCAACTATCAATGGGCGGCGGACCTCGTCGCGGCACTCGTAGGCCAGGTACAAGTCGGGTCGCCGCGTCGCGGAATCCAAACGGAACATTCTTGGTTACCACCACCAACTCGACAGAAAGCCAGCCAATGACCAGCCCAGAACAGCCCACGGCGACGACGCCACCGCACACTGACGCCGAGGCCGTCAAGGCAGTGGTGAGGCTCAACACGGAACAAGTTCAGGGCCAGGGTGACTTCGCCCTGTTCGACGAATTGTTCGCCGACGATTTCGTCGACCACACCCCCCAGCCGGGCACTACGCCCG
>Ga0105242_10002251_pt1 | contig 15221 bp, 10 predicted proteins | sample KBSM24metaG_FD_81521 | JGI IMG/M metagenome (GOLD analysis project Ga0105242, IMG submission 81521) | Miscanthus rhizosphere microbial communities from Kellogg Biological Station, Michigan, USA - KBS M2-4 metaG | ecosystem: Host-associated > Plants > Roots > Rhizosphere > Soil | place... | reverse complement strand
GCCGCGCAGGCGGTACTGGTAGCGCGCCGTCATCAGCGCGAAGCGGGTGGGCGAGCAAACGGGCGAGTTGGAGTAGCCCTGGGTGAACTTGAGCCCGCCGGCGGCGAGCGCATCCAGCACGGGCGAGACGGGGCCGAAGGCGGCGTCGCGCCCGCCGTAGCAGCCCAGGTCGGCATAGCCGAGGTCGTCGGCCACGATGAAGACGATGTTCGGGCGTGGGGGTTGCGGCATGGCGGCCATCTCCGGGCTCAGGGGCGGTAGCCCGATTCGCGGATGACGGGCACCCACTGCTTGCGGTAGGCGGCCAGGGCCTGGCGGGTCTGGGCCGGGGTGCTCGCCACGGGGTCGAGGTGGTTGGACTTGAACTGGCGGACGACCTCCGGGTCCTTCATCACCTTCTGGATGGCTTGGGCGTAGCGTTCGGCCTGCGCGGCGGGCATGGAGCGGGGGGCGAACACGGTGTTCCAGCCCGATGCGGCCAGATCGACGCCGGCCTGCCGCAGCGTGGGCACCTTGGGCAGTTCGGGCAGGCGCTGTTCGCTGGAGACGGCCAGCAGGCGCAGCTTGCCGCCTTCGAACTGGGGCTGCAGGGCGTCCAGCGTGTCCACCGCGACGGGGATCTGCCCGCCGATCAGGTCGGTGATGAGCGGGGCGGAGCCGCGATAGCCCACGGCTTCGATGGGGACGCCGGCCTTCTTGCCCAGCATGAGCGCGAAGAAGTGCGGCAGGCTGCCGGTGGCCGGCACGCCGATGTTGGCCTGGGTGGGGTTGGCGCGCAGCCAGGCCAGCAGGTGCTGCAGTTCCTGCACCGGCACGGCCGACGCCACGGCCACGCCGAAGACGTAGTTGTTGACCTCGCTCAGGGGCACGAAGTCCTGCTCGGGCTGGTAGCCCACGTCGGGCACCACCAGGGGCGAGACGACCATCACCGCCGGGTTGGCCAGCAGCAGCATGGGCTGGCTGGCGGGGGCGTTCTTCACGTACTGGGCCGAGATGCGGCCGCCCGCACCCACCTTGTTCTCGACGATCACGGTCTGGCCGAGCACGCGCTGCAGCCCGTCGGCCACGATGCGGGCGACGCGGTCGGACGAGCCGCCGGGCGGGTAGCCCACCACGATGCGCAGGGTGCTGTCCTGCGCCCAGGCGGGCGCGGATGCGGCCAGCGGCCCGGCAGAGGCGGCCAGCAAGGCGGAACGGGTGAGGAAGTGGCGGCGAGAGGTCATCGCGGGGACTCCGGGCGTTGGATGGCTGAACGAAAGAAAGAAAAGGGAAAAGGGAGAAAAAGGGAAAGCCGGCCGCCTTCTTCTACAAGAGGCGGCAGGCTGCACATGCTGGCACAGACCTCATCATTGCGCGTTATGTCGATATGCCGAAGCAGGGCGCCCTGCCCGGCCCGGCGGGCGGGCGACGCGCCGATTCCTTGATCCGAGGCAAGACCGCGGCCGGCCCGGGCCAGCCGGCCCTGCGACAATGCCCGCCATGAGTTTCGCTCCGCTCCAGAACGACACGTTCCTGCGCGCCTGCCGGCGCCAGGCCACCGACTACACGCCGCTCTGGCTGATGCGCCAGGCCGGCCGCTATCTGCCCGAATACAAGGCCACGCGCGCGCGCGCCGGCAGCTTCATGGGGCTGGCCACGAACGTGGATTACGCCACCGAGGTCACGCTGCAGCCTTTGGCCCGCTTCCCGCTGGACGCGGCGATCCTCTTTTCCGACATCCTCACGGTGCCCGACGCCATGGGCCTGGGCCTGTCCTTCGCCGAGGGCGAGGGCCCGCGCTTCGCCCAGGTGGTGCGCGACGAGGCCGCCGTGGATCGCCTCGCCGTGCCCGACATGGACAAGCTGCGCTACGTGTTCGATGCGGTCACCTCCATCCGCCGGGCGCTGGACGGCCGGGTGCCGCTGATCGGCTTCTCGGGCAGCCCCTGGACGCTCGCCTGCTACATGGTCGAAGGCAAGGGCAGCGACGACTACCGGCTGGTCAAGACGCTGATGTATTCGCGGCCCGACCTGATGCACCGCATCCTGGCCATCAACGCCGATGCGGTGGCGGCCTACCTGAACGCCCAGATCGATGCGGGCGCGCAGGCGGTGATGGTCTTCGACAGCTGGGGCGGCGTGCTGGCCGATGGCGCCTTCCAGCAGTTCAGCCTGGACTACACGGCCCGGGTGCTGGCGCAGCTCAAGCGCACGGGCGTGGATGGCGCCGACGTGCCGCGCATCGTCTTCACCAAGGGCGGCGCCCTGTGGCTGGAGGCCATGGGCGGGCTCGATTGCGAGGTGCTGGGCCTGGACTGGACGGCCAACCTGGCCCGCGCCCGCGCCCTGGTGGGCGGCGCCGTGGGCGGCCCCGGCAAGGCGCTGCAGGGCAACATCGACCCGAACGTGCTGTTCGCCCCGCCGGAAGCCATCGCCACCCAGGTGCGCGCCGTGCTGGACAGCTTCGGCACGCCGCACACCGACCGCACCGCCACCGGCCCCACGCACATCTTCAACCTGGGCCACGGCATCAGCCAGTTCACCCCGCCCGAGCACGTCGCCGCGCTGGTGGAGGCTGTCCACAGCCATTCCCGCACCCAGCGCAGCCGCGCCTGACGGGAGCGCCCCCCACGTCCGGGGGGCTTGACTTATGCACACCTGCGGGCGAGCGGCAGCCGGCATGCGGTGCGGACGGCGCGGCGTCTTGTGATAGATCAACTTTCCGCAAGCACTCGCTAAGTGCTTGATTCATATAGAGACATGCCGGCTGCCGTTGTGGCGTGCAACTACCGGAAACCCAATGTTTTCAAGGCTCTGGCACGGTTGGGCCGGATGTATCAACAAAGTTATCCACAGGAAATCGGGATTTCCCGGCAAACCCAGAAAAATCAAGCACTTGGCGCCGAAAGTGCACGCACAATCCTGCAGCACGGCACCCCGCTACCACAAAAAACGGCCCCACCCAGGCCTTGACAAACCCACTTATGCACACATTCCAGACAGCGGCAGGTTTTCAGGCGGGTTGAAACACTTTCCCCCGGCACACGCTGCACTGCAGCAAACAACGTTGATTCATATACGTTTTTGAAGAGTGCCCGTTTCACAGGCAAACTGCCGCGAGCCAGCGCCCATGCGGCTCCGGCGCCGATGCGAAGCAGATGTCAACAAAGTTATCCACAGAAAACCCGAAGAGCTGTGGATTGCCCGGCAAATCAAGCACTTAGCTCCCTCACCCGCCCCACCTTCTGAAGAAGTGTCCGCAAGTCCATCGCCTCCTTCCCCGACTGCCGAGCCCGCAGGCCACGCGGCCGCGCTGGTGCATGTGGCCGTGCAGACGCCCGCGCACAGCGGCGTGGGCCACCTGCTGAGCTACGCCAGCGAGCGCCCGCTCACGCCCGGCACGCTGGTGCGCGTGCCCCTGGGCCGGCGCGAGGTGCTGGGCGTGGTGTGGGATGTGCCCGCGCAGGGCGATGCCGGGCTGCCGCCGGGCTTCGTGCCGCGCACCGTCGCGGGCGTGCTGGAAGGCCTGCCGCCGCTGGGCGCGCCCTGGCGCCGGCTGGTGGCCTTTGCCGCGCGCTACTACCAGCGCTCGCTGGGCGAGATCGCCCTCGCCGCCCTGCCGCCGCAGCTGCGCGACCTTTCGCCCGAGCAGCTGGCGCGCCGCCTGCGCCGCCCGGCCCCGCCTGCGGGCGATGCGGCGGGCGCGGCCGATGCAGCGGCCGCCATCGCACTGAGCCCGGAGCAGGCCGGGGCCACCGCGCAGATCGAGGCGCAGCCCGGCCCCTTCCTGCTCTACGGCAGCACCGGCAGCGGCAAGACCGAGGTGTATCTGCATGCCGTGCAGCGCGTGCTGGAGGCCGACCCTGCCGCCCAGGCGCTGGTGATGGTGCCCGAGATCAACCTCACGCCGCAGCTGCAGGAGCGCTTCGAGGCGCGCTTCGCCGGCCGCTACGGCGCGGGCAGCGTGGTCAGCCTGCACAGCGGCATGACCAACCCGCAGCGCCTGAAGAGCTGGCTGGCCGCACATGCCGGCACGGCGCGCATCGTGCTGGGCACGCGCATGGCCGTGTTCGCCAGCCTGCCGGGCCTGAAGCTGATCGTGGTGGACGAGGAGCACGACGCCAGCTACAAGCAGCAGGAAGGCGCCCGCTATTCGGCACGCGACCTGGCCATCTGGCGCGGGCGCGAGCAGGGAGCCAAGGTGATCCTGGGCTCGGCCACGCCGTCGCTGGAGACATGGCACGCCAGCCGCCCGCCGGAAGGCGACGACCCGGGCGGGCGCTACCTGCGCCTCGCGATGCCCAGCCGCATCGGCGCGGGCGCCCTGCCCCGCGTGCGGCTGGTGGATCTGGCCCAGCAGCCCCGGGGCTCCGTCTTCTCGCCACCGCTGATCGCCGCCATCACCGAGCGGGTGGAGCGCGGCGAGCAGTGCCTGGTGCTGCTGAACCGGCGCGGCTTCGCGCCCGTGCTGCACTGCACCGAATGCGGCTGGAAGAGCGACTGCCCGCACTGCAGCGCGCACCAGGTCTTCCACAAGATCGACCGCACGCTGCGCTGCCACCACTGCGGCTGGGCGCAGCGCGTACCCTTCGCCTGCCCCACCTGCGGCAACCCGGACATCGCGCCCATCGGCCGGGGCACGGAGCAGCTCGAAGAGCAGCTTGCCGCGCTGCTGCGCAACGTGATCACCCCCGAGCGCCGCGCCGCGCGCGTGGCCCGCATCGACGCCGACACCACCCGCGCCAAGGGCGCGCTCGAAGAGCAGCTGGCCCAGGTGCATGCGGGCGAGGTGGACGTGCTGGTCGGCACGCAGATGATCGCCAAGGGCCACGACTTCCGCCGCATCACCCTGGTGGCGGCGGTGCAGCCCGACGGGGCGCTCTTTTCCAGCGACTTCCGCGCGCCCGAGCGGCTCTTCGCCCTGCTGATGCAGGCCGCCGGCCGCGCCGGGCGCGATGCGCAGTACGTGGCTGCGCAGGGCGGCCAGCCCAGCGAGATGTGGGTGCAGACCTGGCACCCGGAGCACGCCCTCTACGCCGCGCTGCGCCGGCACGACTACCCGGCTTTCGCCGCCGCCCAGCTGGCCGAGCGCGTGGAGGCCGGCATGCCGCCCTTCGCCTACCAGGCCCTGGTGCGCGCCGACGCCCGCACGCAGGAGGCCGCCCAGGCCTTTCTGCGCGCCGCCGGCGAGGCCGCCCAGGCCGCCGCCCTGCCGGGGCTGGAGCACGTATTCATCTTCCCGCCCGTGCCGCTGGCCGTGCAGCGCGTGGCGAACGTGGAGCGCGCCCAGATGCTGCTGGAAAGCCCCAGCCGCGCCGCGCTGCAGCATGTCCTCTCGGCCTGGCAGCCGCTGCTGCACGCCACGCGGGCCGCGCCCGAGCACAAGGGGCTGGTGCGCTGGCTGGTGGATGTCGATCCGCTGGCGATCTGAGCGCCTGTTCAGCGTCTTTGGCGGGGCCGCGAGGCCCGCGTGGCCCCGTGTGCCCCCCTGTGACCCGGCGTGAGCGCGCAGGGCAGCCTGCCGCACAACGCTGCAGCATTGCACACTGAAATGCCCGAAAGCCCTTGATGCGCCTGGGCCTACCGCTCCCCAAAAGATAGCAATCCGCACTGCGCCCGGCCGCCCGCGGTACGGCCGGGCGGCCGGGGCGCGGCGGTCACAGCGCGCCGTCGCCCAGCACGATGCCTTCGCGGCGCGGGTCCACGCCGCCTTCCAGCTCCAGCGTGGCGCCGCCGCTGCGCTGGACCCGCATGATGGTGGACACGCCGCTGGACTGCGCGGCGGTGGAAACCGCGTGTCCCTTGGCCTGCAGCCCGCCGACCAGGCCGGTGAGGTCCAGCGCGGTGTTGGACCCATCCACGTTGGTGGTCGTGCTGTTGGTCGCGCCGAAGTTCACCAGCGACGTGGCCTGCTGCGCGTTCAGCTTCCAGTCCACGGCCCCCACGACGGTCTTCATCACGTACTGGATGATGGTGCCGCCGCCCGGCGAGCCGGTGGCCATGAGGAAGTCGCCCGGCGCCGTGCCCTTGAACACCAGCGTGGGTGCCATGGTGCTGCGCGGGCGCTTGCCCGGGGCCACCCGGTTGGCGACCGGCGTGCCGGAGCTGTCGGCGGGCTGGGCCGAGAAATCGGTCAGCTGGTTGGTCAGCAGGAAGCCGCCGACCATGTGGAAGGAGCCCATGCTCGACTCCACGGTGGAGGTCATGGACAGCACGTTGCCGTAGGCATCGACGATGGAGAAGTGCGTCGTGCCGTGCTCGACCGTCTTGTCCACGCCCAGGGGCACGTTGCCCAGGTCGCCCGCCTGGACCACGCCCAGGGAGTTGCCGTCGGGGCGGATCAGCGCGGCGCGCTGCTTCAGGTAGGCCTTGTCGAGCATCGTCGCCACGCCCTTGCCGGGCAGGGGCACGAAGTCGGTGTCGGCCACGTACTTGTCGCGGTCGGCATAGGCCAGGCGTTCGGCCTCGGACACCAGGTGCACGCCCATCACGCTGGGCACGCCGCCTTCGTTGGCGGGGTTGGCCGGCGGGTACTGCGACAGGTCGAAGTTCTCCAGGATGCCCAGCGACTGCGCGATGGCGATGCCGCCCGAGGACGGCGGCGACATGGTGCAGACGTAGTAGGCACCGCGGTAGGTGATGCACACCGGCTCGCGCTTTTTGGCCTGGTAGTTGCGCAGGTCGTTGACCGTCATCAGGCTGGGGGTGATCGGCGTACGCGCAGCGTCGTCGCCCGCCGACTGCGCGGCCTTGGCCACGATGGCCTGGGCCATGGGGCCGCTGTACATCGCGCCCGCGCCCTGGCTGGCCAGGGTGCGCAGCGACTGCGCGTAGGGCGCATTGGTCATGGTCGTGCCCGCCGCGCGCGGCGTGCCGTCGGGGTTGAAGAACAGCGCCACGGCGTTGGCATCGAGCCGCAGGCTGGCCGCGTTGCTGCTGATGGCGCTGCCCATGCGGGCGGGGATGGTGAAGCCGCCCGACGCCAGGCGCACGCCCTCGTCGAACAGGCCGCTCCAGGCCAGGCGGCCGTAGTCGCGGTGGGCCATGTCCAGCATGCGCATCACGCCAGGCACGCCGATGGAGCGCCCGCTGCGGCGCGCGCTGGGCACCGGGCCCGGAGACGCGGCGCTGGACTGATCCTGGCGCACCAGGTAGTGGCCGGTGGCGGCGGCGGGCGCCGTCTCGCGGCCGTCGTAGGCGATGACCTTGCGGCTGGCCGCGTCGTAGTACATCAGGAAGGCGCTGCCGGCGATGGTGCTCGACTGCGGCTCCACCAGGCCCAGCACGGCCTGAACGGCCACCGCCGCGTCCACGGCGGTGCCGCCGGCCTTGAGCACGTCGCAGCCGGCCTTGGTGGCCAGCGGCGTGTTGGCGACCACCATGTAGCTGTTCGAGTACTTGGCCTTGTTGCCCAGGCGGTAGCCGGAGGCGGGCTCGGGCGCGGCCGGGTCGCCCGAGGCGCCGGAGCCCACCACGACGGCCGAGCCGGTGCTGGAGAGCACGGAGCAGCTCTGCGCGTTGCTGTCCACGATCAACGGCGTGCTGCCGGAGCCTCCGCCGCCGCATCCGGAGAGGACCGCCGCCAGAGCCAGGGGCGTGATCGCCCAAAGCCACGTTTTCTTTGCCATGCATCGACTCCTGTGGTGTTGTGTAGTGATGACCTGACCGGCCCGCCCGGCGGTCAGGCAACGATCATGCCGCCGGCAGCGCGCGCGCAGGACAGGCGCCTGTCGCTGTCGCGACGCGGCGCCGGGGCACACGCCCCATGCCCGGAATGGTCTGCAGACCCGCTCCGGCAAGGGCCTGCAGCTATCGTTTGCGTAGCATCAGGCCGCCGGCGCGAGCAGCGCGGCGATGGCCTGCGGCCCCTGCTGCACCACGCGGCCCGTGCGCTGCAGCAGCGCGCCGAACGCCTCGGAAGCCAGGTAGGCGAACTCCACCGGGCGCTGCGCGCCGATGGCGTCGCCCGGCACCACGCCCGCCGCCGGGTGGCACATGAGCAGGCCGCCGTGCGGCACCTGGGGCAGCCAGGCGGCCATCTGCGCGCCGTAGCCGGCCTCGGTGGCCGCGTCAAAACCGTAGACGCCGCCGAAGCCCCGGTTCATCGCCACCCCGGCGCGGCGCAGCCGGCGCGTGGCCGTCCAGCCGCCCAGCAGGGCGATCACGGCGGCCTTGGGGCTGCGCCACAGGCTGCCGGCGGGTGCGGTGGAGCGCACCCAGGGCCGCTCGTGCGGCGCGTAGCGGGTCTGCAGCTCGGCCAGCAGCGCATCGCGCAGGCCGGGCAGCTGGTGCACGTGCTGGTGGCCGTCGATGAAATCCGGCGGCGTGCCCAGGGCGCGCTCGAAGGCGTCGAGCTGCTCGCGCCAGGCCGTGCGCAGCGCGCTGGCGGCCGGCCGGCGCAGATAGGCCTGACGGATCACCGCACCCAGCGCCTGCGCGGGGTGAGCGCCGCCGTGGCCTTCGGTCAGATTGAAGTGCAGGCCCACGGCCAGTCGTGGGCGCAGTGAAGCCAGACGTGCGGCGGCGGCCGGCCAGCCTGGCGAAGTCGCCATGCAGCTGGTGGCCGAGAGGCGCCCGGCCTGTGCCAGGCGCTCGACGGCCTCGTCCACCAGCGGGTGCAGCGCGTAGTCGTCGGCGCAGAGGACGATGGGACGCACCCGTTCCCGAGCCTCCGACTGCGACTGCGGTGACGTCATGGCTGGCGTTCGCCGCGCAGCGGGCTGTGATCCTCGTCGCGGGCGACGAGGTACTTGGGCCGGCGCTTGACCTCGTCGTAGATGCGGCCGATGTATTCGCCCAGGATGCCGATGGACATGAGCTGCACGCCCGAGAACAGCATGATGCTCACCGCCAGCGTGGGCCAGCCGTCCAGGTCGCTGCCGAAGACCAGCGTGGCGATGGCGATCCACAGGCCATAGCCCAGCGCCACCACCGAGATGATGCCGCCCAGCAGGCTCCACATGCGCAGCGGCAGCGTGGTGAACGAGGTGAGCCCCAGCATGGCGAGCGAGCCGAGCTGCCGCATGCTGAAGCTGGACACGCCCGCCGCGCGCTCCAGCGGCACGAAGGGCAGCGCGGCGGTCTTGAAGCCCACCCAGGCGTAGAGGCCCTTCATGAACAGGTTGCGCTCGGTCAGCGACCGGAGCGCATCGACCACGCGGCGGTCCAGCCAGCGGAAGTCGCCCGCATGCGGCGGCACCTTGACGGAGTTGCCCAGGTTCATCAGCCGGTAGAAGACGTTGGTGCCCACGCGCTTGACGCCGCTTTCGGCGCAGCGGTCGGCGATCACGCCATAGATCATCTCGTAGCCGGACTGCCAGAGCGCGTGCATCTCGGGCAGCAGGTCCAGCGGGTGCTGGAAGTCGGCGTCGATCAGCAGCACGGCATTGCCGCGGGCATGGTCGATGCCGGCCGAGAGCGCGGCCTCCTTGCCGAAGTTGCGCGACAGGGCGATGTAGCGCACCGGCAGCTCGGCGGCCAGCGCGAGCGCGACCTCATGCGTGGCGTCGCGGCTGCCGTCGTTGACCACGATGATCTCGAAATCGGGCGTGAGCGCCGCCACCGACTGCGCCAGGGCGCGCACGAAGCCGTCCAGGTTGGGCGCCTCGTTGTGCGCGGGCACGACGCAGCTCAGCCGCAGCGGCGCGCGCGGCAGCGGGGCCCTGGGCGCGTCCGGGGCGAACTCGGCATAGAAATGGGGTTCGGCAGCGGGCTGGAAGGACATGGGCAGGCGGGCGTTGTGGGACCGGGTCGATGGATCGGGGGCTGATGGTGCTCAGGTATCGGGGATCAGGGCAGACGCGCGCAGGCCGCCGGCACGTAGGTGCGCCAGTGCAGGACCATGGGCGGGCCGGCGCGCTTTTCGGGCCAGTCCACCGTCCACACGCCCTGCTGCGCACGCATGCCGGCGTCGGCGCCCAGGCGCGCCACCCACGGCGGCGGCACGTCGTCGCCCAAACCGACCCAGAGCGTACCGTGCGCGGCCAGGCGCTGCGGCGTGATCCAGGGCGAATAGCGCTCGTCGCCCGCGATGAAGACCGACGGCCGCTCGGGCATCTGCGCCGCCAGCAGGCCCACCAGCCAGTAGTCGCCCGACACCGAATCGATCGCGCAGCGCGACTGCGCCTGCCAGGTGGCTGCGGCCTGCTGCGCCATCGCGGCCTGGGGCCAGTCCATGCGCGAGGGGCGCTGGCGCCACTGGGCGCCATAGGCCAGGAAGGCGAAGGTCACCAGCGACACGATCAACAGCCACACGGCCAGCCCGCGCAGCAGATAGGTCTGCATGGCGCGCAGCCCGGCCGAAGGCAGCCACGCGGCCACCAGCAGCCCGCTGAAAACCCACATGGGCACGCCCCACATGTCGCGCACGCGCAGGCCCATGGCCAGGCCCAGCACGGCCACCAGCAGGGCCGGGCCCACCGACAGCGCCAGCAGATAGGCCGTCATCGGCGTATGCAGCCGCCAGCGCACGCCCTGCGGGTCGGCGGCCGCCAGCGCGCGGCGCCGGCCACGGGTGCAGAGCGCCGCCGTCAGCACGATCAGCGCGAGCGGCACATGGTTGAGGGCCTGCACGAGCAGGAAGTTGAGCCCGTCCGCCCGGCTGACCTCGCCGTCGGTGGCGGCGCGGCTGCTGGCGTAGGCCATGGGCATCCAGTCGGTGAGCTGCAGCCAGCACAGGTGCGGCCAGAAGATGAGCGCCATCAGCGCCAGCGCGAGCCACGGGCCCGGGCGCAGCATCTGGCGGCGCGCCGGCGTGGCCAGCAGGTAGATCGCCAGCGTGGCCAGCAGCGCGCCCACCGAATACTTGGTGATGAGCCCCAGCCCGCCCGCCACGCCCACCAGCGCCCAGTGGCGCAGCCGCCCGTCCTTCTGCAGCGCGGCCGTGAAGCCGTAGCCCACGGCGGCCCAGAACGGCATCTGCGCGATGTTGTGGTTGAACTCCAGCGCCGGGCGGGTGTAGTAGGCCACGCCCATGGTCAGCAGCGTGCCGATGAAGGCCCGCTCGCGCGACATGAGCCGGCAGCCCGTGCGCCACACGATCCAGAGCGTGGCACCGATGAAGAGCTGGCTCAGCAGGAATGGGCCGGCGTGGCCGAAGGCGCGGTAGGCCAGCTCCAGCAGCACCGGCGCGAGCGGCGGGTGCTTGTAGTAGCCCCACTGCCACTCATGGCCCCAGGACAGGCTCTCGGCCACGTCCAGCGGCATGCTGGAGCTGAGCAGCGGCGGCAGCAGCGACCAGGCCAGCACGTAGACCAGGGCGAAGAGCGCGATGGCGCGCAAGGGTGCAAAAGGCTGCGGCGCGCCGGGCGCCGTGGAATGGGCTGACATGGGGTGGGGAGATGCAGCTGCGTGCTGCCAGACGGAGAAGACGAGATTGTAAAATTTGCAACATACCTGACGGCAGATAGGGCTGCACCCACCCCTCTGCGCCGCCGCTTTCAGCGACATCCACCACGCATCCGCAACGCCATGGACGCCACCACCTTCCAGAGCCAGCTCGCCCAAGAGGGCTTCGACCACATCGTGCGCGTGGAACGCGAACCCGGCGGCATGTGGGACGACCACAGCCACGAATTCGAGGCCAAGGCGCTGATCGTCTCGGGCGAGATCCGCATCCGCACCGAGGACGGCGCCGAGCGCACCTACCGCGTAGGCGAGATCTTCCACCTGGGCGCCGCACAGCCCCACGCCGAGTGGTACGGCCCCCAGGGCGTGGCCTATCTGGTGGGACGGCGTGTGCCGGCCGCCGGCTGACCTTGCGGCATTCTAGCCACCAGCGCAGACGGCACCTACGCTCCAAGCTATCAATTCGATAGCATCAGACGCTCAGCGCCACGGCCCCTGAAAAGCTCAGGAAGGCCAGCGCGGTCGACACCAGGATGATCCGCGCGATGCGCCCGTTGTGGGCGCCGAAGCGCTCGGCCAGCAGCGACACGTTGCTGGCGCTGGGCAGCGCCGCCGCCAGCACCAGCGCGGTATGCGCCAGGGGCGAGAGCGGCAGCCCCGCCGCGATGGCCGCCCGGCCGGCCGCCCACACCAGCAGCGGATGCACGAAGAGCTTGGCCAGCGCGATGGGCAGATAGTCGCGCGGCGGCACGCGCTCGCCCGGGTCGTGGCCGGCCTGCATGCGCGAGCGTGCCAGCACCGCGCCGATGGCGAAGAGCGCTACCGGCGAGGCCGCCTGGGCCAGCAGCGCCAGCGTGCCGTCGATGGGCGCGGGCAGCCGCCACTGCGCGGCCGAGGCCACCGCCCCCAGCGCGATGGACCAGGGCATGGGATTGGCCAGCATGCCGCGCAGCGCGCGCCGCAGCGCCACCGCCACACCGTGCGTGCCCGCGCCGTCGAGCCGCGAGAGCGCGATGCACAGCGACGTGGTGAACACCATGTCCACCAGCATCGTGAGAATCGCCGGCCCTGCCGCCGCCGGCCCCAGCAGCGCGACCAGCAGCGGCACGCCCATGAAGCCGGTGTTGGGAAAGGCCGCCACCAGCGCGCCGAAGGCTGCGTCGTTCCAGCCCAGGCGCCGCCGCGTGAGCGCCACCGTGGCCGCCACCAGCACCACTGCGCAGAGCGCATAGACGCCGGCCGCCGCCGGGTCCAGCAGCTGGCCGATGGGCGTCTGCGCCCCGAAGCGGTAGAGCATGCAGGGCAGCGCGAAGAAGAGCACGAAGGCGTTCAGCCCCGGAATGGCGGCCTGTGGCAGCAGCCCTCCGCGCGCGGCCAGATAGCCGCAGAGCACCAGGGCGAAGAAGGGGAAGGTGATGGCGAGGATGGAGAGCACGGCCATGCATTCTCCCAGCCCCGGGCTGGCAGCGTCCGGTCTGTATCATTCGCGCTCCGTCCGGCAGCCCGGCGCTCATCGCGAGGCATGGCCGGGCCGCACCCCGCGCAGCACGCCCGCCCGTCTGCCGCCTGCCTTCCTGTCCGCCACCCGATCTCTCCAACGCCGCCCATGTCCGCAGGACTCAACCTCGCCCAGCTTCAGGCCGTCCACTACACGGAGGGGCCCTGCCTGGTGCTGGCCGGCGCCGGCTCCGGCAAGACCCGCGTCATCACGATGAAGATCGGCCGGCTGATCGAGACGGGCCTGGCGCCCAGGCGCATCGCGGCCATCACCTTCACCAACAAGGCCGCCGCCGAAATGCGCGAGCGCGCCCAGCACCTGATCGGCCGCGTGGCCAAGGACGTGATGGTCTGCACCTTCCACGCCCTGGGCGTGCGCATGGTGCGCGAAGACGGGCACGTGCTGGGCCTCAAGCCCCAGTTCAGCATCCTGGACTCCGACGACGTGACCGGCATCATCAAGGACGCGGCCGGCGGCACCGCCGACATCGCCACCGCCCGCCAGTGGCAGTGGGCCATCAGCGCCTGGAAGAACGCGGGCCTGGACAGCGCCCAGGCCCTGGCCCAGGCCAAGGACGACAACGAGCGCAGCATCGCCCTCATCATGCAGCGCTACGAGGAGCGCCTGACGGCCTACCAGAGCGTCGACTTCGACGACCTGATCGGCATGCCGCTGCGCCTCCTGCGCGACTTCCCCGAGGTGCGCGCCAAGTGGCAGGCGGCGCTGGGCCATGTGCTGGTCGATGAATACCAGGACACCAACGCCACGCAGTACGAATTGCTCAAGCTGCTGGTGGGCGAGCGCGGCCACTTCACCGCCGTGGGCGACGACGACCAGTCGATCTACGGCTGGCGCGGCGCCACGCTGGAGAACCTGAAGAAGCTGCCGCTGGACTACCCGCGCCTGAAGGTCATCAAGCTGGAGCAGAACTACCGCTCCACCAGCGCCATCCTGCGCGCGGCCAACAACGTGATCCAGCCCAATCCCAAGCTGTATCCGAAGACGCTGTTCTCCGAGCTGGGCGAGGGCGAGCCGGTGCGCATCGTCGATGCCGACAACGAGGAGCACGAAGCCGAACGCGCCGTGGCCCGCATCCAGAGCCTGCGCGCCGCGCTCAACCCGCAGCCGACGTGGAAGAGCTTCGCCATCCTCTACCGCGCCAACCACCAGGCCAAGCCGTTCGAGAAGGCGCTGCGCAAGGCCAACGTGCCCTACAAGGTCTCGGGCGGCACCAGCTTCTTCGACCGCGCCGAGATCAAGGACCTCTGCGCCTGGTTCCGCCTCTGGATCAACAACGACGACGACCCGGCCTTCCTGCGCGCCATCACCACCCCGAAGCGCGGCATCGGCCACACCACGCTGGCCAAGCTGGGCGAATTCGCCACGCAGCACAAGGTGAGCATGTTCGGCGCGCTCTTCAACCACATGCTCGAAGCCGTGCTGCCGCGCAAGGCGCACGAAAGCGTGATCGAGTTCGGCCGCTACATCAACTACCTCGAATACAAGGCCCGCCAGACGCACGGTGCCGAGGCCTCTCGCGCCTTCATGACCGACTGGCTCAAGGAGATCGGCTACGAGCAGTACCTCTACGACAGCGAGGAAAGCGAGACCGCCGCCGCGTCGCGCTGGACCAACGTGCTGGAGTTCTGCGACTGGATGAGCCAGCGCGCGGGCGGGCAGATCGAGGACGCAGCCGGCACCGTGATGGCCAAGGAAACCAAGAGCCTGCTGGAAGTGGCGCAGACCATCGCCCTGCTCTCCACCATCAGCGAGCGCGAGAAGGACGAAGACCTCGTCACCCTCTCCACCCTGCACGCCTCCAAGGGCCTGGAATGGCCGCACGTGATGCTCGTGGGCGTGACCGAGGGCATGCTGCCCTTCAAGCTCGACGACGACGAGGGCCGCCAGCAGGTGGTCACCGAAGACACCCTGCAGCGCCTGCAGGAAGAGCGCCGGCTGATGTATGTGGGCATCACCCGCGCCCAGCGCAGCCTGGCCGTGAGCTGGACCAAGAAGCGCAAGAAGGGCCGCGAATTCGTCAGCGCCCAGCCCAGCCGCTTCATCGCCGAGATGGGCCTGGACAAGAACACCGCCCGCGAAGACCCGCGCGAGAAGCTGCGCGCCCTGCGCGCCGAATTCGCGGCGCGCAAGGCCCCGCCGGCGGCCGGGGGCTAGGCGCCGGGCCAGGCCCCGGCAGCCGCCGGCGCCGTGTTCAGGCCGCCGTCAGGCGCAGCCGCGCACGCTGGGCGCTGCCCTGGTCCAGCTGGAATACCGACACGGCCTGCACCAGCTGGCCGGACTGCGCCTCCAGCGAGGCCGTGGCCGCAGCCGCCTCTTCGACCAGCGCCGCGTTCTGCTGGGTGACCTGGTCCATCTGCGTGACGGCCTGGTTCACCTG
>Ga0105242_10002249_pt1 | contig 15227 bp, 26 predicted proteins | sample KBSM24metaG_FD_81521 | JGI IMG/M metagenome (GOLD analysis project Ga0105242, IMG submission 81521) | Miscanthus rhizosphere microbial communities from Kellogg Biological Station, Michigan, USA - KBS M2-4 metaG | ecosystem: Host-associated > Plants > Roots > Rhizosphere > Soil | place... | reverse complement strand
GTACAGCTCGCCAGGCCGGTCGCGCCGGACGGGGTACGTGGTCTCCTCCGGGAAGTCGGCCCAGCTCGCGGCCCCCTTGGTCTTGGTCGTGACCAGCGGCTGCGTGTTCGGCGCCACCATCGGCTGCATGCCGACCATCGGCTGCGCCGCGGGCTGCTGGATCGGCGCCGTCGGGCAAGGGGTGCCGGGCATGTGGTTCTGGCCGCAGATCGGGCAGGTCGGGACGCCCGCCGCGGAGGGCTGCGTGGGCTGCGTGTACTCGGCCGTCCTGGCCGCCCTCGGCATGTCGTCCGGCAGCGTGTCGCCGAACTCCTCCAGCGCGGAGGTCTCGGACGAGTCGTCCGCCAACTCCTTGTAGCCCGGGAACGCGTCCTCCAGCATCTGGTCGATCGCCTTGACGATCGGGTGGTCCTCGCCGGAGTTCTCCGGGTCGTCGGCGTACTGCTGGATCAGCGGGAGGTTGATCTCGAAGGCCCTGACCGCGCCCTGCTGCTCGTCCGTCCAGGAGCCCGGGTCGCCGTACGGGCTGGCGTCCTTGGTGCCGGAGCCCTCGCCCACGTCCTTCAGGTCCTCGGGCGAGTCGCCGTGCTCGGCCGTCCCCTCGATTGCGGTCGAGCTGGCCTCCTCGGGGTCGGAGTTCTCGCCGCGGTTCTTCGTGCCCCGGCCGACCTCCTCCTCGCCGAACGTGCTCGCGTACATGCCCTGCATCGGTGCGCCCGGCGCCACCGGCGCCTGGGGCATGCTGGCGTTCGGGCTCGGGCCGGACCCCCCGCCCATGCCCATCATGCGGCCCGCGTTGAACGGGAGCATGGCGCGGCTCATGAGGGACGAGATGCCGCCCAGGCCCCCGGCGCCTCCGGCGATCCCGGCCGCCTCGCCGCCGCCCAGGAGGGCCTCGGCAGCGGGGAGGGCCACGGCGGGCCCGGCCTCGACGGCCCGCGCCGTCTTGGAGACCTGGTGGTGGCCATAGAGGGCGCCAGTGAGGGCGAGGCCCTCGGGCGTGTAGACCTGGTCGTCCAGGACGGTGTTCGGGACGAGCCCGCGGGCCTCGGCCGCGCGGACCATCCTGGTCGCGATGCCGCGTCTGCGGTACTCGGGATCGACCTGCACGTGGTCCATCCTGAAGCCGTCGCCGTACGGGGTGCCGACGAGGAAGCCGACGTGGTCGCCGTACTCGTTCCGGGCCGTCACGAGCAGGCCCTCGAACCTCTCGCCGGTCAGGCGGTCCACCATCGGGAGCGTCTCGGAGGCGATCTTCGCCGTCGCGTGGATGATCGGCTGGCGGTGGCCGCAGTCCGGGCAGAACTTCTCGCCGCCCTTCTCGGCCATTGGGCCGGAGCAGCCGGGGCAGGAGTCCAGGCTCGCCGCCATCACGGGCGACGGCTTGTACTGCGGGTTCGCGTTCTCGAAGTCCTGGCGCTGGCGCAGCACCGCGTTCCAGACGTCGGGTGCGTTCTGCGCTGTGGGCTGGGGCATCACTGTGATGGTCTTCGGCGGGGTGGTGACCCCGGCGTAGTCAATCTTTAGGTAGTTGCCCGTCTCGATTTTGCTGTAGGCCTCCGACCCGACGCCCACGACGGCGGGCCACCCCTCCGAGACCGCTAGCTGCGCCGCGTGCGAGGTCGAGCCGCCGGTCGCGGTGACCATGCAGGCGGGCCCGAGCTGGTAGAGGTAGAAGTCCTCCGGCTGAAGGTGCTCGGCCACCAGGACCATGTTGCGCTGGTACTGGACGCCCTCGCTGCGCTCCTTGACCCACGCCTGGCCGCCGACCTGGCTCGCCCCCTGAGGGAACAGCCACTGGCCGCCGGTGACCGAGAACGGCTCGAAGACGCCGCCCTTCTGCTCGCCCGCGCCCGCGGGCGGGTGGACCGTGACCGGCCCGAGGACCTGGCTCAGGCTCGCCTGGGTGTGCGCGAGGTCGAACCGGAAGCCCGGCCAGACCCGCTGCACGTCGGCCGTCCCGTCGTCGTAGACGGAGCCGAGCGCCCCCATGTCGGTGCCCCAGTCGAGGCCGAGGTTCTTCGCCATCTGCGTGTGGTAGATGCCGGGCGTCCGGTCCACGTGGAGCTGGCCGGTGACGTCCACGATCCACTTGGCGGTCTCCGTCCGGCCGATGTCGAAGTCGCCGACGCCCCAGTCGGCCGCGGTCGTCTTCGAGAGCATCGACGGGTACGAGTCGTCCGTCTTCATCCTGTTCCGCTTCGGGACGCGCTCGGGCAGGCTGTAGAACTCGCTCGCCTCGCTGTTGGGCTGCGCGTCGAACTGGCTGACGCCGCGGCCGCGGCCGAGTTCCTCCTCGCGGGTCCACTCGGGCCCGAGGCCCTTGCCGCACTGCGGGCACTGCGGGAGGTCGGTGACCGTCCGGCAGTTCGGGCAGACGACCTCGCCCTCCGGCGCGTGCTCGCCCTCGGTGAGGGAGGCGGCCATGTGGCCCTCAAGCTCCGGGACGCCCTCCATCTCCGTGTCCCGGAACGGGTCGAACAGGTCGTTGTCGCCGCCGGTCGCGTGGCCGCGGTCGGCGATCTGAACGTCGGGCTTCTTCGAGTACGAGCTGGACTCGGAGTCCCAGACCCAGACCATGCCGTCGGGGTCCCGGAACGAGGGCATCGCGCCCGCCGACAGCCTCCAGAGGTCGTTGAGCATCGAAACTTAGGGGCTCGCTTCCCCCCGTTTCCGCGCGCATAATGAAGTGACCGTGAGCTACGAGACCAGGGAGGTGACCATGCGTGAACCCACCATAGGCTAGATACCTAGCCTAGAAAGTGAGGAACACGCATGGCCGAGTCAAAGGGCCCGTCCCTCCGGCGCAACCGCGACATCGCGCGCGCCGCGAGGATGAAGGCCGAAGGGGTCGAGCGCACGACCGCCCGCTGCGGCGGCTGCTACCACGTCGTCACCCGGGAGAGCTGGAAGTCCCGGTACACGCACATCTGCTGGACGGGCCGCCGATGAGGCCCACGGAGCGCGACGCCAAGCGCCTCATGTCCGACCCGTCGTCCTGGTCCCAGGGAGGGATCAGGCGGCGGGCGTTCCGCCAGATGCAGCTGACGCCGGACGAGGAGGTCCCGCGCGGGCGCCCGAAGCGCCGCGGGCACGAGCACGACTGGGCCGAGTCGGGCGAGACCGTCGCGTGGCGCGGGGCGATGCAGGCCATGTACGTCTGCCGCCGCTGCGGCAACCGGGGCACGAGCCGCTGGCGCTAGGCGGTGCTGAACCCGTACGGGCGGGCCACCGGCGGGTGGATGGTCGGCTCGGCGATCATCGCCGCGTCGGTCCCGATCCTGTTCAGGTGCCTGCCGGTGCCGGAGACGTCGAGAAGCGGGGCCGGGGTGCCGTACATCGGGCTGTACATCTTGAGGACGTCGCGGCGGATGGTCACCGGCGAGGCGCCCCTGCTGAGCCCGGCGAGCTGGTCGTCGCTGAGGTAGGCGTCCCAGACGGCGAACTCGGCGGCCCAGCCGTGGAAGATCGCGCCCGCGGAGCCGCCCGCGTCGCTCGCGATGACCCCCATGACCACGGGGCCGTCGTTCATCGTCCCGAACGCGTCTGTGCCGATCTGGATGTCGCCGTTGATCGAGATCCCCTGCTCGTTGTTCCCCCGCCTGCCGATGAGGCAGTACCACGGGCCGACGGACAGCACGGCCGAGTGGACCTTGTTCGCGAACCCGCCGTTGGCGTTGCTGCCGAACTGGACCTTCGGGCCGGACACGCTCATGTCCATGTTGAAGCGCGGGGCGCCGGAGCCCGGGTTCTTGCGGAAGATCGTGCCGAGGGCGGTCGTTTCGAGCTTGATCCAGATCATCGCCGTGACGAACGACCCCACCTGCCAGGAGGTGTCGGTCGGCTCGAAGCCGTTGTTCTGGTTGTTCGAGGTGTGCCAGGCCATCGGGCCCTACGTCACGTCGCAGATGAGCCAGGCCCCGTACAGCTCGGTGTTGACGGCGAGCGTGTCGTTGGCGTGCGTCCCCTCGTGCTGGATCTGGACCAGCATCAGGTCGCCCGCGGACGGGAAGACGATGCCGGTGAGGTTCAGGGTGACCTTCTTGCGCGCCCGCGCGGTGCCCGGCACGGTCGTGTCCTGGGTCGTCCCCTGGAGGCTGACCGACCCCAGCGCGGTGCCGTCGGCGACCGGCGCGGCAAGCGCCGTCATCCGCGTGACGCCGGTGGTCGCGTTCGCTCCCAGCTCCAGCAGGATCTTCGGGTTGGGGGTGCCCGCGAGGTTGTCCGGGACGTGCACAACGCCGAACAAGTTGCCGATCACGTCCTTCAGGAACTCCCAGTGCCACATCTCGTAGTTGTTGGTGCTGAGCGCGCCGGTGACCGTCGGGAACACGTTGCCCGAGTTGGACGCCTGCTGCGGGTTCCTGAGGTCGATCGCGAAGGACGAGGTGCGCACCGACGTGATACCCGCGAGGGCGGACGCGACGAACGCCGTCGTGGCGACCTTGGTCGAGTTGTCGCCGCCCGTCGGGGTCGGGGCGACCGGCGTGCCGGTCAGGGTCGGGGTCGTGATGGACGGGGTGGTGATCGTCGGGGACGTGGCCAGGACGACCGCGCCGGAGCCCTGGACGCCGTTCGAGAGGTGCGAGGCCGCCAGGAGGGTGCCCGCGACGCTGATGCTCGCGGCGTCCATCTTGCCCGTCTTGTCGAAGGACGCGACCTCCGTGCCGGACGAGTTCAGGATGCGGAGCAGCTTCGAGGTCATGCCCGCGCCCTGCGCGCGGATGGCGAGGGCGACCACGTCGGCGGACGGGAGGATCTGCTGGGCGACGCCCGGGGTCTTGACGATGACGCCGCCGGAGGTCGGGTCCAGCTGGGCCAGGGCCGCCGCGATGTCGGTGAAGCTCCCGGACGGGTTGACGCCCATCTCCAGCTGCATCGCCATGATGGCGTCGGAGATGTTGTTGTGGTGCGTCTTGTGCGTCGTCGCCGTCAGCGTGCCGTCGGCGGCGTCGTTCTTGAGCTGCGTCGTGGTGTCGAGCGCGCCCGGGTAGAGGGTCGTCATCGGCCCTCCCTCTTAGACGCCGTTGTTCTCGACGGGCCTGGGGCCGACGCCGTCCGCGGGCGCAGACGCCGGGGCCTTGGCGTAGGTGGCCGCGACGATCCCGTTCTTGATCGAGTAGGTGACTCCCTTGACGTGGAAGTGCTGCTGGTAGAACCTGGCGTAGTCGAGCGCCTTCGTCTGCGTCCAGTCCTTCTTGATGACCAGGTGGTAGTTCATCTGGCCCGCGATGGCGCGGTGGATGTAGCGGCCGGTCGGGGTCCACGGGCCGACGGGGTCGCCGCCCTCCTGGTGCCAGACCCAGGCCTCGCCGAAGGTCGCCCAGCCGGTCGTGTAGGCGACCCAGGGCTGCCAGCGCCGGATGTCCTTGTGGCCGTCCCGGGTCCACGGCGACGCGTACAGCTCGAAGGCGTGCTGGACGTTGTTCCAGACGACGGGCTCGTAGACGGCCGGGTCCTTGGACTCGGTGCGGAGCGAAGCCTCGACGGCGGTGCCGATCAGGCGCGCCGCGATGTTGTCCTGCATCAGGCCGCAGTCGCGGGAGGTGACGGTCGGGTCCTCGGGGTTCGGCCCCGTGTTGTCGTGCCACGCGCCGACGGAGCCGCTGGACTCGCCGAGGGCGGTCGCGATCCCCTTCGTTAGCTCGAAGTTCTGCCAGTAGGGCCGCAGGGCCTCCGCGATCTCCCTGGGCATGAGCGTCTTTCCTGCGAGCGGCATGGGTCCTCCTCTAGGTCTGCTGGTAGGTCGGGGTGACGCGCTCGACGTCCCCGTTGCCGAAGGTGCGCGTCGTCTGGGTGTCGGCCCCGAACAGGCAGTTGTCGTGGCCGATGGTGGTCGAGCCCGCCATGAACCAGAGAGTGGCGCCGTTCGGGTTCGGGGTGCCGGTGAAGGTGAAGGAGACCTGCGGGGCGGTCGAGGCGTAGCTCGCGCCGCTCAGGCTCGCGGCGGGCCAGCCGGAGCCGGTCTGGTCGCGCGTGATGGGCCTGCGGCTGTAGCCGTTGGCCGTCGTGGACCCGATCTCGCCGATCTGGGCCATGACGTTGGCCTTGGTCGAGCCGACGCCGCCGACCCGGGTGCCGAGGCCGACGCCCCAGTTGCCCGCGGCCGTCGGGACGATCGTGAGCGGAGAGGCGGGGTAGTTCGACTGGCCGCCGAGCCACCCGTCGATGACGCTCTTCTCGCCCTTGTTCCAGAGGATGCTCGCCATGTCTCAGACCTTACGCGGAGGGTCGGCCCGAGTTTAGAGAGTCCCCGAGGTCGATGGGCTCGCCCTCCCCCAGGTCGTACTGCCCGGCGGGCCGCTCGGCCTCGAAGTAGTACGCGCCGGTGACCAGCCTGGCCTCGCCGCCGCTCGGGCCCGCGGCCTCGCCCGCGTGGTAGCGCCGGTTGTGCTCCTCAACGAAGCCGCGGACGGCCTCGACGGTCGGGTCGCTCCCGATGGTGAGCAGCTCCCCGGCGGAGGTCGTCAGGACCGCCGCCCTCTCGGGGTTCGGCTTGCGCGTCTTGCTCTTAGCCCGTGGCATCCCGCTCTTTACGCATTTGATCCAGGAAGTCTTCTCGCTCCCGCTTCTGCCGCTGGAGCAGGGCGCAGTACTGCCTGGTGTGCGCCGGGTCGGTCAGGCAGTGGCCGCACCTGTCGCAGCAGCCGATGCAGTTGCAGACGTGGGCCGCGGTCGTGACGTCGCTGTGCCGCCCTCCGCAGAGCCTCACTCGGGCTTCTCCGGGGCGCCGGTCTCGTGGTGCTCGACGGTCGTCCAGAAGTAGGTGCCGCAGTGCGTGCAGATCTGCTTCGGCGGGTTCGACAGCGCGACGTGGCCGCCGCCCTGGTGTCCCCGCTGCAGGCAGGTCTGGTACTCCTCCCACCTCGATTTCATGTCGTCCCTCCGTGGTTGATTTCGGCGATGTCGCCGCCCTGCCTGGTGTCGTCGGTGAACGACACGAACCAGCGGGTCGGCGCGGCGCCCATCCGGATCTCGGGCCTGTCGTGGTAGACGGCCTCGGCCAGCTCCTGCGGGCCGGTGGCGATGTGCGCGAAGCAGAAGCCCGGGACGGGGCCCGGGTAGTCGGCGGACGAGATGGCGGCGTGGCGCACCGGCGCGGCCCTCGGCCCCTTGAAGTCGAACGAGACCTCGCGCACCCAGACGTAGGCGGCCGCGGAGCAGCCGAAGGACCAGCAGCCCACCGACCGGCTCTCGGCCTTCTCGCCCAGCGCCCTATCCTTCCTGTCGAGCGCGATCTTCTCCGGCGGCGTCAGCTCGCGGGGCGCCTCGACGTTCAGGGGCGCCCAGCGGAGGATGCCACCCGGAAGGAGGGTCTCCTCCAGGATCACGTGCTCGTCCATGACCTATGATTCGGCTAGAACGGGACGCCGTCTGTGGCGAGCGACTGGTCCGGGATGTGGGCCCGCTCGACCTGCTGCGGCGCCTGGAACGGGTTTAGGTCCGAGAAGTCCGACGTGGCCACGTGCCGCATCTGGGAGTTGCCGATCCAGGTGTCGGTCAGGCCCGGCCGGAAGAACACGTCGGCCCGGTCGGTGTAGAAGTTCAGCCGGACGCCGACGAGCGCCGGGACCAGGCCGTTCGCGGCGCAGTAGGCGATCTTCTCCGCGCGCTCCTCGCGCTTGCCGACCTTGAACCGCTCCTGGGCCTGCGAGTGGTTGGTCTTGATCTCGCAGCCGTACCGCTGGCCGTCCTCGCCGACGAGGACCGCGTCGATCGGCCAGTTGCCGCCCGCGTGCGCGGGCTCGAACGTCCCGAGGCCCGGGATGGAACCGAGTCGGAAGACAGCCTGCTCGCCGATCTCGCCCATCTCGGTCAGGCCCAGTCCCGCGCGCGTGAACGTCTCCTCGCCCATCGGGAACGTGCCGCCGCACACCGGACAGTGGTACGCGCCGACCTCCATGGCGTACTCGGCCTCGTCGGGCTCGATGACGGCGCGGCACTTCGGGTTCGGGCAGAGGTACTGCTCGCCCGGGGCCGCGCCCGGGTCCTCGTGAAGCTCGCCGGGGCCGACGATGCCCTCGACGGCCTGGTCCACGTACTTCGGCCGGACGACCGGCATGGCGACGCGCCAGGAGGAGGTGTGTTCCGCCGACACGCGCTGAAGCTCGGCCATCACGCTCGCCGGGATTCCGCCGTCCGGCATGAACGTGGTCGTCCCCTGGCGCCCCTGGGTCCCGTCCTTCTTCATGACGACGCCGCGGCCGTGGACGTACCCGGTCGGGTTCTGCACGCCGCCGTCGCTTGAGAAGCTGTTGATCAGGGCGCTCCGGCCCCACTTGTCGGTGAGCACCGTCGGCTCGATGTCCACGTACGGGAAGCCGTCCGGGGTGACGCCCGCCTGGGTGATCCTGACGACCGCGCCGATCTTGGGCTGCCAGTCGGAGAACTCGATGCCGTGCTCCTTCAGCGCGGCGACCGTGGACGCGTCGAGTGGGCCGAGGTCCTCGTCCCCGCCCTCCTCGAACCCGGCCTCGCGCCACGAGGCGGCGCGGCGCTTGGGTTTGAACGGCGCGCTCGGCTTCTGGCGCCAGCCGTCCGAGACCGTCGGAAGCTCGAACGTCGGGGACGCGGGCAGGCCCCTCCGGACCTCCTCGGACCACGCCGCCTGCTGCCGGGCCTCGTCCTCCCTGCGGTCGTCCTCCTGCTGCTGGGCGGCCATGTCGCCGTGGGGCGCCCACGGCTGCCTGCCCTCGGACGCCTGGGCGGGCCGGAGGAACTCGCTCATGAGGCCGATCCGGGAGGGCCCGCGGCCGCTGTAGAGGTCGTGGTACGCCGCGCGCGCGACCGACTCCACGAACAGGGCCTCCTGGGCCAGCTCGGAGAGCATCGGCATGTGCGTCGAGGCCGCCTGGTTCTCGCCGCGCCAGGTATAGTCGCCGCCGGACTGGCAGTAGCCGAGGACGTCGTGCGCGACCCGGTAGGCCACAAGCTCGTCAGGGCCCCAGACCGGGTGGTTGCCCGCGCGCGAGACCTGGAGCTTCTGCCGGAGCTTCACGTCGTCGCGAAGCTCGGCGACGGACTCGTAGGGCTCCGGGTCGTCCGTGACCTCGATGGAGATCTGCCTGCCGATCGCCTCGGCCTGCGCCCTCGACTCGGCGGCGAGCTGCTGCCAGGCGCCGACGGCCGCCCTGTCGAAGACGGGCAGCTGGCGGTAGGCCCGCGCGATGTCCTCCTCGCGGCCGAGCCAGTCGGACTGCCACGCGCCGAGCGCCCTCAGGGCCGCCGTCCGGCGCACCTCGGCCGCGCGCTGCGCGAACGTCAGGACGCCGAGGAGCGCCAACTCGGGCGTCCGGCCGGTCCGCTTCACGTCCTGGCCGGTCTGCTTGTTGCGCCCGCTGGCGACGTACTGGCCGCCCTTCGGCACGATCTTCCCCAGCTCCCAGCCGAGCGCGAGGAGCCGCTGCCAGAGTTCGTTCTGCGGCGTCAGGAGATCCATCGACCTTTACCTGTTCGATCCCCGGCGGTTCGGCATAATGGGCACATGCTCAAGATTCTGCTCGCGGAGGACTACCCAAGCTTCGCCGACATCGCCTGCGACGTGCTCGCGAAGTCGGGCTACCCGGTGTCCCACGTGGCCACGAACGGCAACGCCGCGATGGAGGCCCTGGACGAGAGCAAGTACCCGCGGTGGGACGCCGTGATCACGGACTGGGACCTGAACTACGGCCCCAACGGGGCCAGGGTCGCCGAGAGGGCCCTGGGCCGGGACGTCCCCCTGGTGGTCCTGTGGTCCTCGATCGATAGGACGCTCGACCTGGCCGAGCACTACCCGGGCCTCGACGGGTCGCCCGGCCTCCACGTCCTCAGGAAGGACGCCCTTCGCGAGGCCGTCGCTCTGCTCCGCAGGCACGACCCCGACGAGGGGAACCCCTTGACTAGGAAAGGAACCGCATGAGCAAGTACAAAGCGGCCGTGGGCGTCATCTTCATGGTCGGGCTCCCCCTCGCCTTCGCCCTGCTGTTCGCGGGGCTCGGGTACAGGTACGCGAACCAGCACGTCCACGACGTGTCCGCGAGGCTCGTCGGCGACGGCCGGGCCGTCGTGCACGTGAACGACTACCACCACTCCACCGGCGGGATCATCGCCGTCTCGGGCGCCTTCGCGCTGGCCGTCGCTGCCCTCACGGTCGTCCTCGTCCTGGCGGGCGGGGCCATGTACGCCGCCCGGGATAAGCCTTGGGACTGACGTGACGCGCATCCTGTACGTCATGCAGGGCGTCCCGGGCTCCGGCAAGAGCGTAATCGCCGGGATGATCCGGGACGCGGAGAACCGGGAGGGCGCGTTCGGGCGCAACGGCGACCCGGCCGTCATCATCTCGACTGACGACGAGCGCCTGGAGGCCGACGGCTCGTACACGTTCGACGCGGCCGACAACTCCCGGTTCCACCGGCTGACCCAGCAGAAGTGCGCCAAACTGATGGCCTCGGGCCAGCCCGTGATCATCGTGGACAACACCAATATCGAGCACTGGCAGGCGCTGCCCTACCTGGTCCTCGCTGCGGTCTGGGACTACGTCGTCCAGGTCGTGTCCGTGGACTGCGGGCTGGGGCGGGCGATCGAGCGCCAGAGCGAGCGGGAGGGCCTCGGGGACCGGCGGGTGCCAGACGAGGTCATCGCGGGTATGTACGGCAAGATGGAGAGGCTGATGACGTGACCTTCTCCGTCGCGCACATGGAGGCACACGCGCGCCAGACGCTCGCCTACGGCGGGCCGTCTCGCGACCAGGCAGAGAGGCTCATCCCGTCGGCCCAGTTCATACTGGCTCTCGTCGAGCGCCTAACGACAGCGGAGCGGCAGCGCGGCGAGCTGATCAAGCTCGCCGAGAGGGCCGCCGACGCGGCCGAGGCGTCCCAGAGGAATTTCGACCGGCTGTACAGGCTGGCCGAGGCGCAAGCAAACAGGCCGACAGCGCGACGAGAGGAGACCGCATGACCGAGGCGACCGTGTCGCCGGACGCCGTCCGCGACTACGTCAGGCAGTGGATCGCGGACGAGCGCGACTACACCCTGAACAAGTACGGCATGGAGAACGACGACAGAAACACCCTGGAGCGGCCGTTCGACCACTGGCCGGGCTCCGTGGCCGACCGCTTCCACCGGGCGCAGCTGCTCGGGCTGGAGACCGAGGTCGGGCGGCAGGCGTTCGCCAAGGCCGTCTCCACGGCCGTCATGGGCCTGGAGGCCGTCGTCCGGAACTACGGGCCGCTGCCCGAGCCGGGCGTCACGAGCGGGGACAACCTGAACGAGATCCGCCCGCTCTGACGTGTTCCGGGTGACCGTCGATGACGGCGGGACGGTCTTCGACCTCGACGTGGAGGACGAGGACCTGCCCGCCGTGGTCACCCGACTCCTCGTCACCGAGGAGCACCAGAAGCTGGTCGCCAACCGGCTCTCCCCCGACGACGCGACATGATGGAGGCACCGTGACCAAGATCGTCACCGACCCGTTCCTCGGCCGCTGCATCCACGGCAGGCCCGGCGCCACGATCCAGGGCGCCAGCAAGGTCAGCCCGGAGTGCGAGCACTGCAACCCGGAGGCCGACGAGGACAAGCCGCCCGCGAGGGCCAAGTGACCGAGCCCGAGGTCCGCGTCGCCAGGGCCGTGTCCGAGGTGTTCACCGCCAACTTCCTGGCGAGCAGGATGCCGACGGGCCAGAGCGAGCAGGTCATCGAGATCGCCGAGGGCCACCTGGCCGCGGCGCTGAAGGACTACAAGCACGACATCGCCCGCGAGGTCGTCCGCGCGACGGTCGCCGAGATCGGGGAGCCGCCCGAGAGGCTGACGGCGTGAGCCGCGACCCGGACCGCATCAAGCCCTTCCTCCGGGAGCTGGAGGCGTTCTGGCGCGCCCGCCCGGACTGGCGGTTCGGCCAGCTCATCATGAACCTGAGCCGCGACGGGCAGGGCGGCTTCCTCGACATCTGGGAGTGGGACTGGAACCCGTTCTCCCGGCGGATGCAGGAGATCGGGCGCGAGGAGTCCGACGCGCTCCTGGCCCGCAGCGCCGAGGCCGCGGTCAAGCGGATCGAGCGCCTGGAGAGGGTCGAGAAGGCCGCCCAGGCGGTGCGGAACGACCCGTGGTCCCTGAAGGCCCACTCCTGGCTCGAACGGGAGCTGGACTCCGAGTGAGCGACACCGCGCGCGTGGACCTGATCGAGTGCGCCCGCTGCGGGCTGCCGCACCGCCACCTGGTCGTGTCGAGGCTCGGCAGGCCGTGCCTGGAGTACACGCACTGGGCCCCGTGCCCCGTGACAGGCGAGCCGGTCCTGGTCAGGTTCGACGTGAAGATCGACATGGCGCCGCGGTGAGCCTCACGACCCACCTCCTCGTCCTGCAGATCACCGCGGTCGGCATGATGTGCGCCGCGCTGGGCGCGTCGTACGGCCGCTGGGCCGTCGCCATGGTCGCCGGGCTGTCCCTGGGCGCCTACCTGGCCGTCCTCGCGCTGGTGAGGTGGGCGCGGTGAGCGAGCCGTCCTTCGAGCAGATTCGGCGTGAGCTGCCGATCATGGTGGCCGGGACGCAGCGCGCCCTGGAGATCGCCATGGAGGCCCTCGCCGAGATCGTGGAGACCGGCGGCGGCAGCGAGCGCGCCGAGGCGGCCCTGACGGACATCCGCGCGGTGCTCTCGGAGACGAGCGCCTGATGGACAGCCGCAAGCGCGGGGGGATCGCCGTGACCAGGTGGGTCGAGGCCGGGAGGCCCGCCGACGGCCTGCTCGTGGAGCTGGACTGCGGCGTGTACGTGGACGGCTACGGCCAGGCCGCCCACTGGATCCACTCCCCGGAGGACTGCGCGGGGCGGCCGTGCGCGGTCCACGCGCCGAGCGACCACCGGATGCGGGGAATGAAGACCCTGTTCCGCTTCGACCGTCACCTCATGGAGCGCACCTGCCCGCACGGCGTCGGCCACCCGGACCCGGACGACCTCGCCTTCCAGGAGGCCAACTTCCCCGAGCGCGCCGCCGGGGTCCACGGCTGCGACGGGTGCTGCATGGAGCCGGGCGAGTTCGAGCGGAGGCTGGAGGAGCACAGGTCGGGCTTCGAGAAGGCCGACCCGCTGTCCGACCCGACCTCCGGCCAGGGCGCGAACGCTCGTCCGGGGCTCACCGGCTGCGGCTGCGGGCCGGACCTGCCGGGCTGCAGCGTGGGCGGCTCCGCCCGGCCCGAACCCACAGAAGAAGAAGTGCGGGACTTGCTCGACAAGGCCGAGATTCTAGTGGCTCGTGGGCCGAGTGCTGCGGAGACGGACTGGGCTGCCGAATATCTGGCGCTTGCTCCGTCGTGGCTGGCTCAGAGAGACGTAGTAGCCGCATATCGCTCGGCGTATCCCTGCCCCGGTTTCGAGGTTGAGCCGGGAATGACGAGTGGCTGCTCCTGTGGCGGCTGTGACGGATCGTGCGGCTGTCCTACTTGCGGGGCTGCTGTGGTTTCTGGGACACCGGAAGATGCTGGCCCTCGGCTAGACACGTCCTCTGAAGAGGGGTCGCTGCCGGATAACAAAGAAGGCAGAGGCGAGGGCCAGCGAAGTGCTGTGGTTTCTGGGACACCACCACCAGAGGAGCAGACGTGAGCGTTTGGGCCGAAGCGTGGCCGTGCTGGAACTGCGGCGAGCCGCGATGGAGACACCGTGACCTCGGGGCTCCCGGCGGCAGAGGCTTCTAGGCGAACTACTACTGCCCCGACCATGACGGCACCGGATACCGCCCAGCGTCAGTCACGACCGTGCTTTCAAGTTCTTACCCCGGCGCAACGACGACCGGATTCGCTCCGTGGCGTGTGGGTGGGACACCACCAGAAGGAGAGACATGAGCGACCACGAGGTCACGATCTCCGCTGGCCCCGCCGTCGATCTGGAGGCGGGGTTCTTTCGCGGAGAGTGCTCGTGCGGGTGGCGCGGCAACAACGTCTGGCCCCGGGAGCACGCCGCGGAGGAGTCGATGGCCCACGCCAGGTCCGGGTTCATCGTGGCCCGCGGCGCCGCGGACGGGTTCGTCGAGCCGTCCGCGCAGTGGCTGGCCTGGCACGAGGAGGCGGGCGGGGACCGGGACAAGATGTTCGACCTGGCCGAGCGCGACCTCGCGACCCAGAGGGGCGCGGTGGCCGCGGCCCCGCTCGTCGCGGCCGAGGCCGTGCGGCTCGTGCAGGCGGGGCAGCTGGGCGGCTCGGCCGGGTCTGTCGCGGCGTTCGCCCGCTCCGCGCTGGCCGCGCTGGCGGCCCCGCCGTGCGCCCACGAGTGGGCCGACGCCCGCAACCGGGCCGTCGCGTCTGGAGAGTTCTGCCCGAAGTGCGGGGCCGTCCGGTGACGCGGTGCTCGCCGGTCTGCCACGTCTATCCCGGTGACGCCGAGGGGATGCCATGTTACTGCGGCCTGGTCAGACTGCGCAGGTTTCACTGGAAGAGGCACGTCAGGTTCTGGCCCATCGGGCCGACCTGACTTAGAAGATCCCCCTTTCGGGGGAGGCGCGCTCCCTCCGCGCTGGCGATAATGGGACTACACCCCGTGACACCCACGGGACTCCCGACAGGAGGACACATGGAAGCTGTCGTCAACATGAAGATGACACCCGCCGAGTTCGACACGATGCGCACAGCCGTCGAGGGCCAGATCGCCAGGGGAGAGAAGTTCATCGCCGACGGCGAAGGCGACCCCCGCGAGCGCCAGGCCGTCCGCGCGGGCATCGTCCGCCTCAACGACCTGCTCAAGAAGATCTCTTGAGCTGGCACCGCGACACGCCGGAGAGGGAGAGGCGCGCCGAGGCGGTGCGCCCCCTCGTCCGGGCCGAGTTCGACCGGCTGCGGGCGCTCCCCCTCTCAAAAGGCGACACGCTCAAGACGATGGGCATCCACCTCCGACTCGTGTCGGAGCGGCTGGCCCGGCCGCTCGTCGCCGACGCCTACGGCTCCGTCCAGCACCTGCTGCACGGCCACGCCGGGCTCCACTGCTGCTGCAAGGACAACGCCGAGGGCGAGTGCTCCGCGACGCCGGAGGGCTACGTGCTCGACGCCTTCGAGGCCGCGGCCGGGGACTACCCGATCCTGGAGCCGAGGAAGCTGGCCGCGAGTCAGCGGAAGCCGGTCACTAGCAGGAAGCACCCCCTCGCGCAGATGGCCGCCGAGGGCGTCGTGACGCTGCCGAGGCGCCGTTGACCCTGGTCGCCTGGACGCGGGACGCCTTCAACGAGGGCGAGGACCTCAGCATCGAGGGCGGGGAGGTCAGGAAGCGG